>Ga0315293_10001462_pt1 | contig 22982 bp, 29 predicted proteins | sample YL17G13_20_MG_FD_203071 | JGI IMG/M metagenome (GOLD analysis project Ga0315293, IMG submission 203071) | Sediment microbial communities from Yellowstone Lake, YNP, Wyoming, USA - YL17G13_20 | ecosystem: Environmental > Aquatic > Freshwater > Lake > Sediment | place: USA: Wyoming | collected...
GCTTCGTGGAACTTCCGATATGAGCCGAGAAGCAGGGGTACATCGCTTGGTCGCATCCGGTCTGGCGACTGCTCGATGGTTGGGTGTATGTGGGCGATGTCTATTAGTATTTCGAGAACTGCCTTGAGGGGGTGAGCGGTGCCTGAGCAAATGTTGTACGGGGTGCCTGGCTTACAGAAGCTGATAGCCTGGTAGTATGCCTCAACCATGTCTCGAACATCGGTAAAGTCTCTGCGTGCTTCGAGGTTGCCTACAAAGATAACTGGCGGTGCCTGACCGAGCTTAATCATGGCAATCTGCTTGGCGAAGCTGGAAGTTGCGAAGACCTCTCCCCTGCGGGGTCCTGTGTGGTTGAACGCCCTGGTGATGATTATTTTCATGCCGTAGGAGCGTACATACTGTTGGGCAAGTAAATCCATCGCTGCCTTGCTGACTCCGTAGGGGCTGAGTGGGCGTAGGGGCTGCTCCTCGGTGATCAGGCACTCATTTTCGGCAACCAAGCCGTATTCCTCGCTAGAACCTGCTACCTGGATTGGGATATCTGGCTTGATTTTCCTGACTGCCTCGAACAGGTTGATGGAACCCATGAGATTTGCTTCAAAAGTGAAGCTCGGAGCCGTCCAGGATAGGGGGACAAAGCTCTGGCCTGCCAGGTGGAAGATGAGGTCGGGTTTTGCTTCCCTGACTGCATTTTCCACGGAGAGAGCATCGGTTATCTCGCAGTCAATGGTAATGCAGGGGCTTTGAAGGTTGGAGAGGTCGGACCGCCTTCGTTTTAATCCGAAGACGGTCATGCCCTCGATGGTGTTTAGAAGGTCGGCCAGGTGACTACCTGCGAAGCCTGTGACTCCCGTGATAAGCGCTCTCAACTCTGGCCTCCCTTCTTGCGTGGTTTCTTCGCTGGCTGCTCGGGTATGAACTCGTCGATGTTCCCGCCTGCAACGTCTGAGTCCTTCCCGCAGTCATTACAATGCCAAAGCTCGCCGCGCGGCTCTACGTTGCTTGAGTGGCAGTTAAGACACTTGATTGCCATGGGTTCCCCCTTTCTATTTTGGTTCTTCTTCGGGTGCTGGTGCTTTGTCGTCCATGAGCGGCGGCTGCGCCGTGGATGCCTCCCCTGATTCTTTGACACCCTTGCAAAACACAGAAGCGCCTTTGGCATTTGTCACCTTCCTGGGGCAATAGATACCGAATTTGCCGTTGACTAGATGCACATGATGAACGGGGCATACTCCAAAGGGCGCTGCAGGAGTCTCGGTTTTGCTTGTGGCTTTTTGCCCCTCTATAATCTCGCCTGTCTTGGAATCTACTCTCCTGTCTGGCTGGCCGGGTGGCAAGGCTTCTTGCTCAGTGGGGACATACTGCTCATCGACTATTTCGAAGCCTGAAGGCATCTCGCCTGGGCATAGGCGGTCAAGCGCTCGTCTTTCTGCGCGAATCTCTGCCATGTTCGCCTTAGAGTTGCCCTTATCTGCGCCGTAAACCTTATCGGCTTTTGGCCAGGTGCCCCATCCCTCTGCCGTAGAGCCGTCAAGCCCTTCGAGCTTACAGTAGGCGTAAATGAGGATGCTGTCGTACTCATCTAGATAGTGTGCTCTGGCTTCTTCCTCTGAGGCGATCCGTGGGCCGTCGATGTACTTGTATGGCTTCTTCCTGGAGGCCAAGAGGCGGTTAGTCTTGATGCCGAAAGCTGCTACCCATGATTCTTTGTCCGTGCCCTTACCGAAGACGAGCAGAAAAACATGGATTCCTGGGTATAGCTTGTAGTCTCGGCAGACCATCGCGGCCCTTCTGACTACGTTCTCCGGTGCCCTGCTCCATCCGGGTGTAGTGCGAATGATTGCCAATGCCTGCTGCTCTGAGATAAGACCTCTCTCCTGGTACTGCTGTAGTGCGGTGGCGTCTGTAGTCAAGTGCTTCTCCTTTCGTGAATGTTTTTTATTTAGATATGCCTGGATTTCTGCGTCTAAAGTTGTTGTGTCCTTGCCGTTGTCTGCGAGTGATTTCCGCCAGAGTAGGAACCTTGCGAGCGTAGGGTCTTCTTTAACGTGCCCAACGTGGGCCTTGTTCGTGCCACACCTGAGAACTATTTGGTTTGCTGTCGAATCCCATGGAGTGACTAGCAGGCCCAGGCACTCGGCGCAGACGTGGGTGGCTGCGATGTGTTCCAGCTCTCGCTCGTTTTGTTTCTCCTTCTCTCTGCGGTCGATGTCTGCCTGGGTTGTCATGGTGCTAACGCTCCTTCCCCCATACCCTTCTTGCAACGTCCCAAGCCAGGCAGGGGGATAATCGGCCTTTACACCTGTATGGTTCAGGGATGCCGCAACCCTTTTCTTCTATTTCACGGCCCACAATCTTGCAGAATAGCCTGATTGCCCTGAGATAATTCACGCCTTACTCTCCCTCCGCCTTAGTCTCCTTCGGTAGCCTGGTGAAAAAGTGAACGTAGACTATTCGTTTGCCTGGAAACTCGCCTGGGTAGAGTAATTGCCAGAAAGCCACCATTTCCTCGCGGCAACCGAAACCCTCTTGCCGGAAGTAGAGCGCGACTGCTTTCTCAAGTGTGGTACGAATGACATTGAGCACCAAGAAGGTGCAGCCGAAAGCCTCAAAGGTGTCCAGTGGGTTTGCCTTTTCGGTATACCTTGTCGTGCAGGTCTTTACGTCGTCGGGTAGCATCGCCTTGAAGTAGGTATCGAAGGTAATCTGTGCTTTCATGTGTTCTTCTCTCTCCTTCTGTAGCTCTCGCCCTTCAAAACTACCACCTGCCCCTCAAATAGGCGGTCGGCGATGCGTGGGGGTAGGCGCTCGGGGGCTACGTTGCTGGTTACAATGAGTGGCAGCTTGTTGATATAGCGGTAGTCAACGATGGCGTCTAGCTTGCTCCATGCCCATTCGGTGACTGACTCCGCGCCCAGGTCGTCTAGCACGGTGAGGCTGCACTTCGAGACGTAATTCAGTATGACCTCAGCGTTCTCGTCTGCCTTCCGCTCTTTGTGGTTGTAGGAATTGCGGAGGGTGTCAAGAAGCGTCTCCACCTGGTAGTAACTGACACTCTTGCGTAGGTGCTCAAGCCATGACCACGCGACTGCTGCAGCTAAGTGCGTTTTTCCTGTGCCCGGGGGCCCTATCAGGGTGAGGAATGGGTGTTTGCGTCTTCCTGATGCGTAGTCATAGACTTGGTGGTATGGCTCCTCGAATTCTGGCAAGTGCTTCCAGGTGCTGAACCGGTGCGTCTCATTGGTAGACAGGGGTAACCCCGAGAGCTTTATGCGGATCTCGAGATTATTTTTTTCCTCCTGCGTTGTGGGGCGTCCTTCATAGATGCCTGGGAAAATCTCTATCCATACTGGAACCATCACGGGCGATGTTGTTTCTACTTCCTGCACCTAAACCTCCTTTCTGCCTTTCCATGCTCTCTCTAACTCGTCTCCGGTCGGTAGTTGGCCTTTTGGTGGCCTACCTGGCAGCCCCTTAAAGGTCTTGCCCATCGGGGCTTTGTAGCCGTCTACCCCCCATCTATCGAGGATTGCAGCGACATATTTCAGGCGTCGCCGTTGGTTCAGTACCGCCTCTTTGACTGCCTCCTGGAACCACTGGAGGCTGTAGGTCTGGCTTAGTTCGTCAAGCTCCTGCGCGATAATGAGGTTGCCTAACGCCCCGATATTTGCCTCGTAGACCTTGCAGAATTCCCCGTAGTTTTTACCCTTTGCCTCCCAGACACCACCACCCGCAGGGGGGGTAGGGGGGGCTGGTGGGGTGGGGTCTTTCTTTTCTTCCTTTCTTTCATTTATAAGGGGCGAAGCTGAGGCCGAATCTGAGGGTGTAAGAGATTTACTTACTTCATGTTCGTTTTTCTCTAACATCGGTGTAAGAGATTTACTTACATCTGGTGGCTCATCGGTTGTAAGAGAATCACTTACAAATTCTGTGTGGGGTGTTGGCTCTAGGTGGCCGGTTATGGGGGTTATGAAGGCGTCTGTTGGTACGGGACAAGAGGAGCTGGTGTTCAGCTTTACGAGCTCCTGGAAGCGGTCTCTTTTCTTAAAGGCTATGAGTTTAGACCGGCGCCTCCACTGATCAAACATCTTATTGAAAGCGAAATGGTTGGTGTTCTCATCCCAAAAGATTATGTTGTCGAGGCGAAGCTGCGCTAGTAAGTCGCGGGTGTCTTGGCGGTATATGCCTACTACCTCGAAGTCTGAAAGGTGTGGAATGCGGCACCATTCCTTGTTGCATCCCCATGATAGCCTCAGTATGAGACCGCAGCAGGTTCGCTCTTGTTCGGTGAAGTCTCGTATTATCAGGGCCTCCTCTATTGAGTGAGCTATACGAAGGTGCGGGTCTGAGCGCTTCGGGACTTGCATTAAGAACCCTCCGGGGCTCGCTGTTTCTCCCCTAATAGCTTGGTGACGGGATTGTGCTTTTCCATTGTGCTGTGCTGAGCCTTAGCCTCTTTAGAGACATTCGCTCCTCCAGCCGTTTAAGTTAAAAAGTTTTAACTTAAATCTGAAGCTGAAGGGGCCTTCTTGGGGAATGACTTAATTTCGCTCTTGTCCTTGTTCCACTGACGGCTGCTACACTTTGGACACCTGGGCGGAATCCGGTTTGACCTGGGATGGAAGTCATGCTCACAGACATTACAGTGGAATGTTGGTAAGGCTATTGTTACTGGCATGTCTTGACTCCTTGTGGTAGAATCCTACCAGGAAAAATAGTCGTTGTCAATAGTTTTTAGGGACTTTTTTATAAGAAAGTGGAAAATGGTTTGGGACTAAGGCGTAAAATCGTATGTGAGCAACAGTCTGCGAGTCCACGGACTGAAAAGAGGGTCGTTGTGATAAAAGCGGCGAGTTTGTTTCTACTGAAGGTCCTGATTTTGGCCGGGGTGCTGTGGTTCCTCGGTATCGCGTTGCATGAGACCGGGCATCTGATTGTCGCCTGGGTGACTGGCACGCATGTTGAAGCCCTCCGGTGGTATGATCCGCGCTTTGGTGGCTCTGTCGTCCAGATAAGCGGGGACACCCCCCGGCTTGTTGTGAGGGTGGGAGACTTCGCAGGGGGGCTCTTCTCGGGCCTGGTGCTGCTGGGTGCCGGCTTTCTCCTCAGAAAGAGGTTTGGGAAGTCTGCGCTCTGGTGGATAGCGGGGTTGGGGATAGCTGAGGCGGGATTCATGGAGATCTCGATGGGGCTTACTGAAGGGCTCGAGCCCGATGGGTTTTGTTGTACCCCTGCCTGGGCCTGGGGGCCGGTGGACACGGCTATGGCTGTGGGCTTGGTTGCCGGTATTGGATTCTATCTTCTGACTCAGAGGGGCGCCGGTCGAGCAATTTTAGAGCGTGGGCCGTAGGTGCTGTGGTGGCCTAAAAAAAGGGGGAGACGCCAGGCTTTGAACCCGGCGTCCCCCGTGCTCGTTTTTACTTCTTCCCTCCGTTCTTCTCATCATAGTGCCACTTGCCGCATGCTTGGCACTTCCATGCTTCCTTCGGCTTGCCGTCCTTCGTGAAGCTCACGAGCTCCATGTTGTCGGATGAGCCACACTTTTTGCAGACCGGTGGGGGCTCTGTCGGATCAGCGACCGGGTGGTTGCCGTTGCCGTTGGCCTTTGTGGGCTGAGCACCCAGGGCGGCGAGTAGATCGCGGACCTTCTTGACTTCCGCGAAATGGGCTGCCAGGTCCGTATCGTTGCGGATGGTCACTTGCTCCTCGAGACCGGTAATTGTGTACCTGATGTTCGTCGAGAATCTAGCTTCCTGCATGGCTTAGTACCTCCTGTTGGTCTAGTAATCCCTGGCATGAGTTCCTGAGACCTTCGTGTATCTCGGCCTCGAGGAAGTTCAACCATACGCGTGTGGCGTTCTCGTAGGTTGGAGGAAGGCCAGCGGCTCGTAGGTGAAAAAGGATTTCCTCCGCTATAACTATCGTGTCAATCCATTCAGCAAGTTTCTCTGGCATCGGTGACTCCTTTCTGTAGCTCATGGCGTCTCTGCCCCCGCATACTTATTTCGTAATTGCTGGTCGATGTTCTCGATTTGCTCAAGAACATCGCCTTTGGTGGAGCCTTTGACCTTTATTGTCCAGCCATAGGCTCCGCGCTGGCCTCTGGTGACCTCGACTGTCACCGGGTCGGCGCTGTCGAACATGATGGTGCCGGCGACCTCTAACTTTTCTGGCATTGTGTACCTCCTTCTAATTGATCTACTCTGACCGGTGATTTAATCCAAACCTTGCAACCTGGGCACCACGGATGGCGGATGAAGTCGTGCCGGCTGAATGATGATGAAGCTCTCATGTCTGCCCGGCATCCGCAGGTGGGGCAATAGAGCCGGCACGCACGAGGTTTTTTGACGGCGTATCTGGCTCTTTCCCTGGCCCCGGCTCGCACCTGGCGACGGCCCCAGGCCGTCCACTCCTGGTAGAAACCGTAGCTGAGTAGAACGGCTGCGAGAGTCAATAGACCGGCGATTATGAACATTTAGTACCCCCTTTCGTATTGATCGTTTCTCCTTTCTCCTTTTTTCTTAGATCAAACAGCAGACGCCGATGATGAGATTCCCTTTCGCACTTTGCAACGACAGCAGAACACGGACTATACGGGCAATCGACGGAGCGACTTCCGCCAAACCTGCAACCCCCGAACCAGACCGGACACTTCACTCTTTCACCCCCTTTTAAAAAAAATTTTCTGACAGTTACCTCGTCCTGGGGGCAGTTTCCTCCAAGAGCTGGTTCGGAGCGGAGCGACGACGACGAGCCGAGACGGAAAATCGACATTCGGCCCCGCCAAGAAATTCCTTAAGAGAATATAGGTATTCAACTTTAGTCGATTTTCCAGATTCTCGGTTTGGCGCTTGACCATAGCATCTTGAGGCAGGCGGCCTCCGCCATGACTGCCCCCGCAAACTATCCGGGCAGAAAATTCTTGGTGCCCCCGTTCCCCGTTCCCCGGTGGGCAGGCGGCATTGCCCCTGGCGGAAGAGAAAAAGCAGCCTGCCCACATTTCTTGAAAGGTCTTCCACTGACATTTTTCTGCCGAAACTCTCCCCCGCAGGAAAGCAAGGTGGGGCAGAGGTCAGTGTCAACGGGGGTGGCTGAAGTTTCGCCTGCCCCTGTTGTGTGCTGCTTGGCCTCTTTCTGAAACTTCCTGCTTTCTTAGTGCGAGATTCCGTAAATAAACCACTGGCCACAGTCGCTTTTTCATCGGAATTTTTATCGACCGAATTCCCGCTATGGGTGCTGCCTTGTCCCTGATGGCTCAACTAGCCGCCCACCACGGCGGCGCGCTGGAGCGACCACGACGCCGACAGACCCGCAGACGCCGTGGGACGTGAGGTGTTCGCTGAACGCTGGAAGTTTAAAAGCTGGACGCTTGATTGATGGGGCCTCGGACCCCAAGAGCGAAAAGGCGACCAAAACAATAGCGAGGCCAGCGGGAGAGGCGCGGAGCGCAGGCCAGCGGGCGCAACCCCGCCGCCCGCGGCGAGCACCGCGCGGGAGCCCAGCGAGGCCGCCGCCGCCCCAACACATTCACAGTAGGGGGATAGTTTAGCGAGCTATTATAGCCCCGTTGCTCAAGCACGGCGGCGGCGGCCATGGCCGAAGGCCACCCCCGCGGCCGAGCCCAACCCGTAAGGCGACGCTAACCAAAAGCTGGCCTTATTGCCACAGACCTGGGGGTGGGGAGGGGTGGGGTTCTCAGGGCTCGGGGCCGAGTGGGGCGGATGCCCGGTGCAGCGCAAATGCGTAACTGTTTTGCAGAACATTCCGACTTTAGGGTGTACAAGTGTAGGATGGTGGGCGCCCGTTCTTACTCGTCCAGGGCAACAGGTCGTGCAATAGTGGCGGGCTATTTACGAAACCCCGGACACTGGCGTCTGTACTATTGGCGGGCTCTTTTGCTCCCTGGGCTTTCGTCGCTGCCGAGGTTAATATTCAATGATGTGGCCGTGTCCTTTGAATCTCGGGCTGTTTTGCACAACGCCTATCGGGCTATTTTCTACACAAGGCTTACAATCTCGGGCTGTTTTGATTAAACCGCCCTGGACAACAAAGCGCCAAGTAGTTAATCAATGGCGGGCTATTTTGAAGAAACCCATAATGTCGCTGTGAGCTCGTGTGCCTACCATGCGGGCAACACGCCGAAACCCTCGGGCTATTTTGAAGACCTCGATATCTGCTCAGGCTTGATTAGCCTCGGGCTCTTTTACTCCCAAGCCCGGGCTATTTTCAACACCTGCATGATAGGGCTAACTCCACCCCGGGCTATTTTGCAGACCCTGGCTCGGGTTAGAGGATGCAGGCCTCACACCACGCGGCTTAACAACCAAGAGCTCCTCATGTCTTTATGGTCACCCAGTCTCGGGCTATTTTGGATGACAGGGTTACTGCGAGTGTGCGAGCCCCTACGATTCGATTTAAGGCCCCTAAAATGGGGAGGACGCCCAATCGGTGCAGGGGCTTAGTTAGAACAGACGTCCTTATAGCCCTGGGCTGAAAGGCAAGGGCAAGAAACAACAGCTCGACCTCTATTTGTTAGACAACAGGCCCGGGCTATTTTGAACACGGCCTTAAACAAAACCATCACCAAACCACATCACAATGTAGCTCAGGCCAACAGCAATGAAGAGCCACTTTATTGCTAGTCAATGTTTATGGCGCAACTTATTATCAACCAATACGTGAGTAGTTATCGGCTCATCACCGCCTCATGAGAAAACCACACAGTATAAGGGGGGAAGACCACTGTAAAGGGGGGGGGAGTCTTTAATAGAGAGTGACTTTTTGGTTGCGGGGTGGTCGAGGTCTTTTTTGCCCTGGTGCCTGGTAAAGTTGCGGGGTCGCTGGCGGGTTGGTGGCGCCGGGGTAAAGACGGAGGTGGGAGCTGCAGGGTACTTGGTTATATTGGTACTGTTGTTCTGGACTCCCCCATCACCCCCTACCCCCTCTTCCCCCATTTTGCGGGGTCACAGAAGTATTTTCTGAAATGAGAGATAGACATGGATGTGGGTGCCCTCTGGTACTGAGACCTGGTAGTAGTAGCCTGGTAGTTGATAGGGTGGTCTTGCGGGGTCCCGTATGAAGGAACGGGAGGAGTTGATAGAAGCGTCTTCAAAGGGCATCCTCTTGGGCTTTAGGTAGACTACGCAGCCACCGGGCTCGTAGTAACCGGGAGGCCAGGCTTGGTGATGGTGCAGATATGAGCCTATGAGCAGAGGCGAGGCGGTGGCTGTTCGAGTGCCTTTAACATACCAATCAATCTGTGCGTCGGATGCCATGCCTCCAAAGCTGATGAAAAGGGTTTTAGGTGGGTCGCCGAACCATTGGGTAAGGTCGATAACGCCTTCGTATTCTCCTGGTCCGAATTCCTGGTTGAAAACCCATACGGGGTCGGGCCACTTCCAGAAGTTAGTGATTCCCACCAAACCGGCTCCAAAAGTCGCAAGGTCATCAATCCAGTCCCAGGCGTGATCCAGCCAATCTAGGTTAAAGTGGCTATCAAACCAATCCCCGAGCCCTGCGCTTGTCTGGTCTCGTAAGTCGTCGTGGCTCTCCAGCAGACACTTGAATTGTTTTGACGCCACTGTGCCCCAGCCTTTTTGTGCAGGGGACCTCAGAATTTGTGTTGGGTTATAATTGATTTCCTTGGCGGCGAGAAGGTAGGCGCAGAGTTTTATCTCGTCTTCCTTTGGCGTGAGGCGCATTGCACGCCCCGCCTCGGCATAGAGGTTGGACCAAAGCACCTGCCGGTTGCTGCGCTTCTTTGCTGAGGCCTTTGGTGTAGATATTACTATGGTATTGTTATCGAGCGTTGAGTGCGTGTGGGGGCTGTTTTTCTGAGCCGTAGTGGTCTTGAAGTTTGGGCGTCTGTAGGTGATTGCGTCGCCGAGGGTGCCCCATGCTTCCATCGAAAACAGCGGACCTGTAACCTTTGCCATGCTTCACCTGCGAGTATTATATCATGGTTGCTCTAGGGTCGAGAGCTAGAGGGGGGGAAATAGAAACCTAACCAGGCGAATATAGACGTGAATGTGACAGCCTGTGGGGACATTGATGGTGTAATAGTAGCCGGTCGGGTCTTGGGCCCCTACAGGGCGCCTCATGTATGTCAGGGAGGAGTTCCAGGTGGTGTGTTGCTTTGTGCCCTCAAGGGGCTTGAGGAATACACATATACCGTTTTGTGCAAAATGGCCGGGGGGTGTCGTGGGGTCCCAGTATTGGTAGTAGCCTACAAATTGCGGAGAGGCCGTGGCTGTGCGAGTCCCCAAGACGAACCACTGTACCTCCCAATCCTTGTAGTCGGTGTACCAGTACGGCGCCATGTCGAGAAAGCCACTGTATGACCCAGGTGCGTACTCTTGCTCCAGGATGGTCTCCGGGGTAACAAGGTGGTATAGATTGAAGATGCTTATGTCTTTTGCCCCGGCTATCTGAATATCATTCGTCCACTCCTCTAGGTGGTCCCAATTTGCGAAAGGAAAATGGCTATCCTTCCAAGCGAAAATGTCCGATGAGTTAGAGCCCGTAAGGTCGTCGCATGTTTCCAATAGACACTTGAATTGGATGGAGCCTAGTTTTGGTACTGATTGCTGGGCGGGTCCCTTTAGTATTTTGGCTATGTTGTAAGGTATCATGCTGCTTGATACCATATAGCCACAGAGCTTTAATTCCTGTTCCCTGCTCAGGCGGCGCATCGAGGCGCCTATCTCGGAAAAGATGGCTTTCCAAAGTATCTGCCTGGCGGTCTTCTTCCAGGCTGACGCCTTGGCCGTTGAGGTGACGATTGTGCGATTATCGAGGTTAGAGGCCGTGTGGGGACTGGCCTTCATTGCCGGTGATGTGTAGTAGTTTGCGCTTTTGTATGTGAGTATTTTGCGAAGTGAGCCGTGAGCCTCTAATGAAAATAGCGGGCCTGTGACTTTCGCCATGATTTACCTCTGCGGGTCTAGCTTCCCCCACAATCCCTCGAAATACTGATGCAGAGCTGCCACGTCTTCGGGGTTAGTGAGGAGGACACCGACCTCGGCGTTAGACTTGACGGCGCGGTTGCTGATGTTGTGGGTACAGACAATGGCGGAGTTGAAGTCAAAGACCCAAAACTTGGCGTGGATGATTTTCATTGTGTTGCCCATGCGGACGTCGACGCCGTACCTTTCTAACTTTGTTGCGGTGTGTCTGTTGATTCGGGATAGGTGGGCTTTCATCGATTCGTGGTGGAGGATAGCGCGGACCGAAACTCCTCTTTGTGGTGCTGCTGCAACCGCTCGGTTAATGTCCTGGGCGGTGCCTGCGCGCTGGCCCTGATACCAAGACCACTCGTAGACACAAACTAGGATTCGGGTCTGAGTCTTTTTGATGGCCTCGCAGACTACGCCTAGATACTCATGCTCTAAAAAAACCATCGGTGGCCAATCCTTAGACGGCGCCAAGTAGCAGCTTCTGGGTGTAGGTGCCGTCAATCTTCTTCCATGTGGTCTCGATACCCAGGACTCGGCGCTCGATAAGTGTTACCCCTCCGGCTACGTCTGTGATAGTGATAACGTCAAACTCCTCTTGTCCACAGTTGACAGGAACCTGACACCATCCGGTAAAGCCTGACCATATCTCGCCACGGCGAAGCTCACGGAAGGCTCGGCTTGCTGCGTCTGAGGCCGAAGTGTACTCCGGCTTAGTTACTCGATTCATGCGATCGTAGTGGGCATTTATTTCGTCCCACTCAAAGGCCTCTAGGTGAACTAGGTCCGTGTCTATCTGCGCCATGTTTGGTTTCCACATTCCTACGCCATAGTTGCCCCGATATACAAGGTGATCGACAATGACCTCCTCGCCCTCGCCGTGGTACTGATTCTGCCATGTGCTGTGATAGGTGTATGTGCTGGCACCGCCAGCAACTGGTAACTTTATTCAGAACATATTATGCTTTAGCGTAGGCACGTCTTCAACCCACCCGAGTAGTTTCTTTAGAGCCCACTTGCCGGTGTTGCCTGCGGGGATATCAAACTCGGGTTTGTAAAAAAGGAGTTCATGGCTGCCAGATTCTAGCTCCATTTGCAGTCCTGCACGGCATACAATCCATTCCATAATTTTGCATATGGCAGCTTCTCCCGCTGCCCATGAAATTTTACGTCTGGCTCGCCACCTGTCAAGAAGTTCCCAGGCTCCCTCGCAGTAAATCTTGAGTGTCCCCACTACCCCTTGTGGATAGAAAGCGCGGAGCGGGAACCATGGGGGTGAACAAAACTCCCAACCTGTAACCCAGAAATTTGGGAGCTCGGAATACATCGGGCCTGAGTAGGTTTCGTAACCAAGATTTATTGTTACCTCCCACCCCTTCTGATAGAAGTCGTTGTATTGTCCGCTAAGGTTGTCCAAGACAAATATGAGGCTTGAGCGAGAGAGCCCCGGCTTTATTTTCATGTTTACTTCGAGCAAATCGTCTGTGACTGTAACTTCTACAGGCGTTAAGTCGGCCCACAACACAGTATTTGGGTCTGAGAGAAAGAAATCTAAACCATTATTGCAAGCCGATAGGCCTAGCGGTAGCGCGGAGTTGAACGGTACCGGCTCAAGCCAAAGGTTAAAGATGAAAATGCCCTCTGGCCCCATGTAAGACCAGTATTCGCGGTAACCTGCCACTGTTCCCGTGTGGTGTTCAACGAAGAAGAGGCGGTACACATCTGGAAAGCCCAAGGATGGAGCGCCGTATTCAAAATCCTCACTTGCCTCTCGAATGACTATCTCGGCAAAGCTGCTCCACTCGTCTATCACTTTGTTGTAGCCGTCGCCCCATGTTATTTGCCATACCCCGTCCTGGTCGTCGGCGTCTATCCCGGTGACCACGATATTGAAGTCTCGCTCGTATGTGACAGTGATCCCCGTTATCGTCTGTAGGCTTTCCCCCGAGTCTAGTTCGCTATCCCATACATCGTCTACCCTGCGCGCTCCGTAAACTCCGTGTGCAAGCGTCCACACCATGCCGTATTCTGAGCTGTCCTTGTTTGTGATAGCGATATAGCCGTCGATGTCTGAGGCGAAGCCGAGGTCAACAGGTTCACCCCAGCCCTCCCCATAGCCACTAGCAGGGTACTCCCATATGTCGTAGGCGTCGGTGGGGTCGACGTAGACAATGACGATGTTTTCGTCCTCGCAAGCTATTGCTGCCTGCGTACAGTGAACAGCTAAGTCTTGCCAGTCGGTGAAGACAGAGTCCTCAGTCGGAGTATTAACCGTTGAAAAGTGAAGGTGGTCGCTGCTGGCCCATTTTGCTATGCGGTATAAAACGCCGGTGTCAGAGATAGCAGAAGCACGGACCTCAATGGTTGATTGGTCGATTGGGCCGGTGTTGCTTCCGATGAATATATAGACAGTCCCTGGCACCACAGCCCATGTTGACTCGGCGTTAGACGTGGCTAGGGATGCCCCCTGGTAGGATGCAATAGTGTTGTTGAAGTGAACACAAACAGCATTAGCTCCGCCGTCTCCGGTTGGAGCTCTTAAAATCCAGCAATACTGCGTATCGGCAGAGCGCGCCAGGTTTGTGAACGAGAATGTTACCCACTCGCCAGCGGTAGCCGTTGTAAGGGTATCGCCGTTGTATGTGGCGGTTTTAAGGTCTGCTCCTGTAGGCTTGCCGTACACGTCAAGGGCCTTAACTGCGAGCGTTAGAGTGCCGGGTGAACCCCTGCGATAGAGCTTGAGAGAAATGGAAGTTAGGCCCCTGGCCCTCTTTGGCGCAATCTGCATACCAATCCTGGTACCACCGCCTATTCCAAGACCGACCGTAGTGGGCGGTGTGCAGCGGTCACCGCTTTTGATTGCGAGCGGGTTATAAAGGCTAGTCCATGAAGCCAATGTAACCCCGCCTCTCTTGTTTGACATGGTAACAGTCACCGCTGGCGTTCCTGCGCCGGAAGCGTAGTCAATGAGCGGTGCTAATTTCTGTGCTACTGTGAGGTCTGGGTCTAGGGTTCTCATGTACCACCCCCTGTAGAACTGCTGTGTTAGAATAATTATAGCACGACTGTTCTATAGGACTTGAGAAATGATAGTAACCTCTCCCATCTACTCACTGAAGGCCTGGAAGGGGCTGAGTGAATGGGCAACCTCGAAGATGTACCACGTCGAGGGTAGCGGGGTCTTCCGGCGTAATGGGCGCCACGTCATTTTGAATCGGTGGTATGCGCCTACCAATCCGCAGACTTCGTTTCAACAGTCTGGGCGCTCTGCCTTCAAGCTGGCCGTGGCATCTTGGCAAGGCTTGAGCGGTGAGGATAAACAGAAGTGGAAGTATTACCAAGACCATCAGAGAAGGCGCCCCGTGATGGATGGGTATAACCTGTTTATTTCGAAGTTTCTCCTGACTGGGGGTAACCCCCAACTGCCTGAAGATTTGAGATAGGAGGCCCTGCATGACACAGCTATTTGAGTATTACAACATTTCAGACCCGGCCCTGGCTGCCTGCCATGACGACTTCTGGCAAGCGGAAACCTTTACGCCTCGCGTGTCCCATACTATAACCTCCGTGAAGCTGAGAATGTATCGTCTCGGCTCACCCGGGACAATCACAGTGGGCATAAAGGCGACTGCTGTGGGCGGTGCACCTGACGGGGCCGACCTTGCCTCTGGCACTACAGACGGGGACACCTTACCGACAGAGTACGCCGGTGAGGAACGTGAGGTCTCGCTTGGAGCGGGTGTGGCGCTTGATGCGGGAACGAAGTACGCCATTGTGCCTCGGGCTCTTACCGGGGATGCGGACAATTATGTGCGCTGGCGCCATTCCCCGGCTAAGGTCTATCCGCGGGGATCTCATTGGTTTAGTTCGGATGCAGCGGTTACCTGGGAGGAAGATACTACCCGTGACATGATGTTTGAGGAGTATGGGACTCCCTGATTTCCAGGGGGTCTTGTATGATAGTAGTACAATAGTTCTAAGGACATTTAGCAGGAAGGAGGTGATATAGATTGAGTAGAGTGACCGGCCCTTTGTTCTCGCTAACAGCGAGCGGCACAATCGGCGACGTCATCACGTACTCTAAGTGGAAGGGTCTGCCCTACGTGCGTACACGGGTGATCCCGCAGAACCCCAACACAGCCTCGCAGGTCTCGGTGCGTAACACCTTGACCGCAGGTGTGAGCGCGTGGAAGACGACCGCCAGTGTGCCGGTGGCTTCGCGGACTAGCTGGGACTATTACGCCTCCGGTTCTGGGATGAGTGGCTTCAACCGCTACGTCAAGCAGTTCATGGAAACTAATAGCCAGCTCAAGGCTCCGTGGGTCAATGTTTCGCCAAACTAGGCGAAGCATAGAAAGGTGGTAAAGACATGGGGGGTAATGGGAGGGTAGTCTTTACCGTATGTGGTGCTCAATATAGGGTTAGAGCCGATGTCACAACGTGTGACCTGAGACGTGCTCTAGCCCTTGTTAATATCATCAAGGCCTTCGAGACGTCGAAAGAAAGAGTGAGTGTAACCAGAGAGAGGGGCAAGCGATGATCAACTTCGGTTATATTAAGACCGAGTTTCAATGCAGACTTGACGCTGAGGACTGCGGCGAGTCCTGCGATGTGCCCTTTAAGTGCTGCTCTCATCACACACAGGTCCCCCTTCTGCCTGGTGAGGGCGCTTTCCTGGCCGACAACGGGTTCCTGGTAGGCTTCCATAAGCAGCTCGAGGTCGATGTTTTCCCCTGCCCTGGGCGTGAACTGTGCCCTGGTGAGTTTCGGCCTGTCTACTGCAAGTCATTCCCCTTGGCTCCGGGGCTGGCATGTCTGACTGTATCACAAGTTTGTCCTCAGCATCGTACACTCAGCCCGAGATTTATCAAAGATGTGCATGGGCTGTGGTTATATGTGCTGTCAAATAGCCACGATGCTGCGGCATGGGTTGAGAGGGTAACTGATTGGGCGTGGTCGAAAGAGAACCGAATCCCGCTATGGAGGGTCAAACATGTTCCTAGTGCTTAATCCTTTGTGGCGGTGCGACCTGGCTGAAGAAGCAGGGCGGTGTCCCTACTGCCCAAACGAAGTGTCTGAGGATGGGCGCCGGGTGAAGTTCTATTGGGGACTCGGTGAGAATGTCTTTGAGAAACAGGCCACGGCGAATGACTGGCTTACCTTTATCTCGAAACTTGGTCGTACCCACGTTGATATTTGCGGCGGGGAACCTCTCGCATGGGATGGGCTTCCTGAGCTCGTCACCGGCTTGCCTGGTGACTGTACGTGGTCTATTACAAGTAATTGCGTTAATACCGAAGCGTTGCAGCGCCTGGACTTCTCGAAGTGTACTCAGGTGACCGCGAGCTTCCATCCCTACACGGTGGGCAAGAGTAATTATCTCAATAGGTTTTTCGGGTCCCTGCGGTATCTCACCGCCCAAAAGGTGAAGGTGATCGTCTCGATTATGGCTTACCCTGCAAATATTGACTGGCTACCGTTCTGGATCGAAGCGTTTGAGGGATGGGGATTTGAGGTGATAGTACAGCCTTATGAGGACCCGCGCTACGATTGGCGCCAACACCCTGACAAGCTGGCTGTGCTAGAGGCTTTAGGGACTCATTATTGCCGAGAAAAGCTGCCTTATTGGGGAACTGTGCCGGGTGGTGGCATGTGTGAGGCCGGGCACGATTACCTTATGACCTCGCCGGGGGGATTGGTTTATCGGTGTAATCTGGCCCTGGTGGGTGGGGGTGATCCGCTTGGCAGTATCTACGATGGGACTGAGTTCATCCTTAAAAGGAAGGCGTTTTGCAGGCAAGCCTGTAGCTCGTCTTGCGACCGAGAAAGAAGGGAACGTGTTTAAGAATTGGCACGCCATGTACGAGAACGTACACATGTCAAAAAGATTGCTTGTAGGGAATATAATGCACCACGAACCTTTTATCATGGAGATAGTGAGGCTGGTCAAGCCCGGGGATAAGATCCTGGAAGTTGGCTCCGGAACTGGTGTTTTAGCCTGGCCCCTTGCCCAAGCGGGTGCTCTGGTAACCAGCTTGGACAACGACAAGGAAATACTGGTGATGGCTGAGGATAACTGCAAGCTGCTAGGAGCGAATATCGAGCTTGTGTTCGGGGATGGGTTTGCCATTCCATATCCTGACAACGCCTTCAAGCTGGCCTATAGCCACGGCCTCCTTGAGCATTTCACGGATGAGGACATACATCGCCTTGTCAAGGAGCAACTGAGGGTCGCCGGGGTGGTCGTGGTCGGTGTGCCCCTCAAGGGCTGTACTGGTGCGGCCTTCGGGAATGAGCGATGGCTAACTGTCGATGAGTGGGAGAACATTCTTGGGGATTATGCAGCTCTCAATGCTTTTGGGTACAGCGATGAACAAATGCTGTGCCTATCTATTACGAGGGAAGATGGCAGTAGTACGGGGCCCACTGTTTAGCGTAGAAGCGCATGGTGACCTGTGCGGCATCCTGACCTATCGCAAAGGCCGGGGAAACCCTGGCGTCTATGGCCACCATGAGCCGAAAGTACCGAATACAGCCGGCCAGGTTAGCCAACAGACTAGCTTTGCTGCTGCGGTCTCGTCCTGGCGGGCTCTTCCAGGCATGTCAAAGGTTTGGTGGGGTGAAAAGGCGCGGGGCATGAGGCTGACTGGCTATAATATGTACGTTCAGAATTACCTTTTAGGGCTATTGCAGTAAGGGGGTGCTAAATGGTGAAGGTTGTAGGGCCGCTCTTCTCTCCTGGGGCGCATGGAACTATTGGAGACGTTATCACTTTCCAGGATGGGGTAGCCGGTCCCAGGGGGATGATTGTGCCGAAGCATAAAGACCGATATTCCTCGGGTCAATCGGCTCAAAGGGTATCGTTCCACGGCTGAGTGAGCGAATGGAAGGCGCTCAGTGGAGCGTCAAGGGCTGGATGGGAGATACTCGCTGGAAGCAAGGCTATGAATGGATACAACCTCTACATGCAATCATGCTTGCTTAGTGAGCAAGGGAGCATAGTCCCTTCGTGGCACTACTACACGTATGATGGGCAAGTGGCTGCGGCGAATGGCGACTGTGTAGTTCTCTCGATCCTGTCGGTGTGGACGATGTATCTCTCTGTGGGAAACATATGTGTAGGCTGCAATACCACGTTTGGCTTGTCAAAAATTGGCTCGGGCCTGAGATTTCTGAATGTCGTTATACCGCAGGGGGCTACGATAACTGCGGCGTATATCCAGGTTTCCGCGAGGTCGAGTCAGTCAGCGGCTACAGTTAACAGTAAGATCATAGGTAGCCTAGATTCGAACCCCGCCGTATGGAGCACCATTGCTGATTACCAGGCTAGAAGGGGAACATCAGTTGGCGGTGCGAACAATAGCAGGCGTACAACGGCAGAAGTTGCCTGGGCTGCGATTGCTGCGTGGACGGTTGGAACGTGGTATACATCGCCGAGCATTGTGAGTGTTATACAGGAGCTTATCAACCAAGCTGCGTTCGTGAGCGGAAATGCACTGGCGCTGTTTTGGGATGATCACGATGGTCTAGGCTCAAGCGGTGTAACGTATCGTGAAGGTGAAGGCTATGTTGCCGTACCTGCTGAGGCAGCAAAGCTCCACATCGAGGCGAGTAAATACTTTTAGGTTGGTGGGTTTATTGATGGCAAAGGTGAGTGGCCCCCTGTTTTCAGTAGACGCTAGGGGAACATTGGGCGGAAGTATTAGCTTCAAGAAAAACGGTGATTGTATCAGAGTTGAGAAAAAGCCTGTGCCTCAAAATAAGCGTAGCGCGCTGCAAGCCGTCCAGAGGGTGAAATTCAAGGGGTGTAGTACGTCATGGCGCCAGGTATGGCCGTTCCAGAGGGACTTCTGTAAAGCTGAGGGTGATAGGCTTGGCATGACTGGGTTTGATTGGTGGATGCGCGAGTGCCTTATCGGGCGAGCTGTAGTATTGAAGCCGGTTGACGACTATGCGTATGTGGCTACCGTCGACGCTACTGCGCATGTAGACTATGGCCTTGCGTATCCGGTGACCTATGTGTTCTCGGTAACCTCGCCGGTTTCAGGGATGATAGCATGGCATAAACACAGAGAGAGCGACGAGTGGGAGGAAGTGAGCATTAAAGCCAGAGGTGCGTTTGATAGCGGTGAGGAAGTCGTTAGGGTAGACTTGGCCTCGGGTAAGGCGTACTTTTCTCTGTCGTTTGATGCGGGGTCTGATAAGGTTTATATGGGGTTGACAGAGAGTAACGGGTCAGGTGTAGAGATTACGTTTGAGCGTGTTGCAAGGTACTACGACGATAAGCAGGCGGTTGTTGTTTGCACTTCTGACGATTGGACAGGTGATTGGGAAGCGAGTCATATTGCAGCGTGCGAGATGTTTAGGCCGAAGAAGGTATGGATTACGGAGGGCCTTGATACGATAGCATGGGGTGGGCATCCGCTTCTTAATTGGGCTAATGTTCAATACCAGCTAGACTCCGGGTTTGTCGAGGCTGCGAGTCATTCAAGGACTCATCCCTGGTGCCCCTACTCTGACTACGATGGCGAAATTGGCGGGAGTGCGCAGGATATACGAAACAACCTGGTACTGCCCTGGCCGTATCGAGTTGGTAGCCTTCAATACGTCCCGTGCTGGCTTGAACCTTATGGGGATTCTAATGCGACTGTGCGTGCACACCTCGGGCAATATAAGTACCTGTGCGATAGGAGATACCCGGAAACTCCTGGTACTTCGTTTGATGTCTGGGATGCTGCGAACGGGGTGTACGGGAGATCGACAATGAGAGTAGAACCGAGTGATGCCGGTGAGCATAATGTGGCTACACTGAATGGGTACTTTGATGCGTGCTATGCGCTTGGGCAGATATACCACCTTATGATTCACCCGTTTTTGATTAGTGACTGGGACGAGCCGGGGTATATGGCTCAACACTTGAACCATCTGAAAGACAAGGACGATGTGTGGTACGTTGGCTTCGGAGCTCTGTATATGTACCACTACTGCGAGGAACGAGGCAAAGTAACCGTTGCTAAAATGGCTGCATAAATAGAAAGGGGTAAAACATGAAAGCACCCGAACGTCTACCATTCGTGATACAGACTCACACCGGGAGCCCTACGGGGTACTCGGAGACTGCGACTCTGCTGTTTCGGTCTCTGCTCGAAGAAGGAGTGGAAGTACATTACCTGTGCATCCACGATGATTACGTCTATGAGTCGCCGTCTTACGAGCTTATAGTCAATCACTATCGACAGTGTGAGCCGGAAAACGAGCCCATTTGGGTAGTGTACTCGATCGTGCCTATGTTCTGGAATAACGGCGGTAAGTACAAGGTCGGGTACTCAATGATCGAGACCACCAAGATATGCGACCGATGGGTTAGGGCGTGTAACCGGATGGATGAGATTTGGGTGCCCACGTTTATGAACAAAGAGGCGTTTGTTGCCTCGGGCGTCCAGGTTCCGGTGAAAGTGGTTCCTCTCGGGATTGACACTCATCACTTCCTGCCTGACTTCACTCCTGCTATCTATCACGGCGACCACAAGTTTCGCTTCTTCTGCTCGGCCTTCTGGCAACTGAGAAAGCGGTGGGACCTGCTCATAACGGCCTTCGCTGAGGAATTCGGCAAGGAGAAAGAGGTGGGCCTTGTCTGTAAGTGTATCTCAGAGCAACCCATAGAAGAAATCGCCGATCAGATTCACTCTTGGGTCGGGCACAGGATTGACGATCAACTAGCGCTCGTTGAAGGCGCCTACCCATGGTGGGAGTACGTAAGCATGATGAAGGCGTGCCATGCGTTTGTGCTGCCGACGTCTGGAGAAGGATATGGGTGTCCACCTGTGCAAGCCCTGGCCTGTGGTCTTCCTGTTATTGTCACCGACTGCATGGGGCCGGGTGAGGTACTAAGAGACGGAGCTGGCGTCCCTCTCCCTGGGGTTCGGTTTTTATCTGCCGTCGAGGAGCCGACAAAAGTAGTGCATGAATACTACCAGGGGTCAAATTGGTGGGTCCCGAATGTCCCGGAGATACGCCAGGCTATGCGTGAGGTCTACGAGAACTATCAGAAGTGGCAAGAGGAAGCCGTGAAGGGCTCCGCGATAGTGCGCGAGCTCCGGTCGGGCACGGTTGCGGCTCTAGCCGTTAAGAAAGAGCTTAGGAGGATTTATGAAAGCCTTTGATGGGACAACAGCCTGTGCCCTCCTGGTGCTCGTTATCCTGGGCATCTTGCTCGCCATGGGCCGTGATGGTGCGCTAAATACTACCTTCTGCACGATCGCGGGTGTGATGTTCACCAAAGGGGCCGGCGTGGAAGTGTGGCAGTTTATCAAGAAGGCTAAGGTGAAGGGAAACCTGGAGATTTCGGCTGAGGGAGATAAGACCAAAGCTGAAGAAAAAGCTCCTCCTGGATGATGTAGTACCGCCTCTTGGCCCCGCCCTGGTGTATCACGGTGATGGGGATCTTCTTTTCCTTCAAGGCTTTCTCCTCGGTGTCCTTCACTATTGCCAGGACCGCGAATCGTTTTTTCTGCTTAACCTCAACATATAGCGATGGGTGAATGACGTCCCCGGAGGTATAACCCCCCATCCGACCGGATAGGGGGTTCCTCTTTCCGTTCAACTTCTTGGCCACGTTGCGCTCTGCCTTCTTCCATGATTTGTCTGGCAATTTACCCTGCTTTCTGAGCTGCTGCTTCCTCGATGCGGGATTCCTGGGCTGCGTCATTTCTCATAGACTCGTCTGACTCCTTCGCCAGAACTTCATCCATCGATGCCTGGACTCCCTCTACGCCGAGCTCAACGAACCATGTGCCCTTCTGCTTCGTTAGCTGGCGTACTTTGTCAAGGTCGTCCTCTGATACCGGCATGGATAGGCTCAGGGTATGCTTGGCCTTGTCGTCCCCAGGGCTGAAGTGGAATTTGAGGTCAACTGAGGCCGGGCCTGCGAGGGTGACTATAGTAGGCGGCTGTTGGGTTGTGGCCTTTGCTTCCTGATTCATTTGGTGTACCTCCTCCTTTTTCGTAGTGCGTTCGAGATAGTGTGTGCATGATAGCCCCGATATGCCCTTGCCGTTTGCCTCGGAAAGTACGGCGACTGAGGCGACAGTGCACGGCTCATCGTGCCCCTCGGGATGAAGGAATTGCTGAGCGCACGAGTTACAGAGTATGGCCTGGCCTTTGTTTGGCTTGAAGGGTTGCTTCTCTTTTTTCATGGTACCTCCCTCGTTCTTATTTGGTGAAGTAGACTCCGATGATGCCTATACCCAAGCCCCATAGCCAGCCCTGAATGTCTATGTAGGCTTTATCTTTGATACGCCAGTCCTCCGAGATTTCGTAGGCCAGGAAGCCGACTAGCACACAGAGGGCGTACACCCAATGAACGTGCCCTGCCCAGGCCGTAAACCCGCCGATCGGGAAGTGAAGACACCATCGGCTCGGGTTGGTCATTAAGGGTTTGAGTAGAGCTGTAACGAGCTTTTTCATTGAGCTACTTCTTCAACCTCTCCATCCAGTAGTTAAACAGGTCTTTCATGGTCTGTTCAAAGGGTATAGTGGGTGTCCAATCGGTAGCTTCGTGGAACTTCCGATATGAGCCGAGAAGCAGGGGTACATCGCTTGGTCGCATCCGGTCTGGCGACTGCTCGATGGTTGGGTGTATGTGGGCGATGCCTATTAGTATTTCGAGAACTGCTTTGAGTGGGTGAGCGGTGCCGGAGCAAATGTTGTATGGGGTGCCTGGCTTACAGAAGCGGATAGCTTGGTAGTATGCCTCAACCATGTCTCGAACATCTGTAAAGTCTCTACGCGCTTCGAGGTTGCCCACAAAGATAACTGGCGGTGCCTGGCCGAGCTTAATCATGGCGACCTGTTTAGCGAAGCTGGAAGTTGCGAAGACCTCTCCCCGGCGTGGGCCTGTGTGGTTGAACGCCCTGGTGATGATTATTTTCATGCCGTAGGAGCGCACATACTGTTGGGCAAGTAAATCCATTGCTGCCTTGCTGACTCCGTAGGGGCTCAGTGGGCGTAGGGGCTGTTCCTCGGTGATCA
>Ga0315293_10001463_pt1 | contig 22979 bp, 23 predicted proteins | sample YL17G13_20_MG_FD_203071 | JGI IMG/M metagenome (GOLD analysis project Ga0315293, IMG submission 203071) | Sediment microbial communities from Yellowstone Lake, YNP, Wyoming, USA - YL17G13_20 | ecosystem: Environmental > Aquatic > Freshwater > Lake > Sediment | place: USA: Wyoming | collected...
TGACGGCCCCGAGGGCCAACCCAAACACCGGCCAGGCGTAGAAATCACCAGCGGTCATGGCCAGTCTGACCGTAACCGGCAGGCCGTCGCGGGACAGGCGTAGCGTGAGTTCCGGGGGCGCGGCGTCAGGCCTCAGGCTCGCGTAGGCGTCGAGGACGCCCCGCTCGAAGTCGTCCGACATGACCACCGTGGCCGTCCGCTCGCCGAGGGACCAGGCCACGAGGACGTCGCCCGCCTTGACCTGGGCGGCGGCCGAGCTCGACCTCGAGACGAAGAAGACCTCCGCCCCGTCGGAGACGAGCCTCGTCTCCCGTCCCAGGTACGACCACGCCTCGGAAGCCGCGGCCAGCTGGCTCTCGGCCATGCCCGCGAAGCTCCACTCGTCGTAGGCCTCGTCGCCCATGCCTTCCGGAACCAGGTACGAGCGAGGCGCCAGCCTGACGAGCGGACGGGTGGCCAGCCTCCAGAGTTCGAGAGGGGTGGCCGGCGAGGCCTCGATCGTAGTGAGGAGGAACCGGCCCTCCCCTGGCCCTCCCGGCCGGACGGCCTGGCCGGCGGGCACGACGAGAGTGGCCGTGTCGGGCGCCGGCCCGGGGGACAGGGTGAAGAACCGGACGGGGATGAGGACCCCGAAGACCGTGTAGGCCACACCGGCGACCAGGAGGATCGCGGCCAGGGGACGCCACCGCCGCCGCGCCGCGTCGGCCAATCGCCTTCCGGACGCTAGGGGGAACCCGCGCACCAGACAACCTCCCTGGCCGCCGCCTGGACGGTGGTCACCGGGATCGCGCCGTTAGGCTTTCCCGTCGAACTTCTCCTTCAGCCGGTCCGCCACCCTGTCCGGGACGAGCTGCCGGACACACCCACCGAAGCTCGCCACTTCCTTCACGAGGCTGGAACTCAGGAAGGAGTACTCGTTCGAGGTCATCATGAAGACCGTCTCCAGGGCCGGCGCCAGCTTCTTGTTCATCCGGGCCATCTGGAACTCGGCCTCGAAGTCGGAAATGACTCGCAGGCCCCGGACGATGGCCTGAGCCCCCTTGGCGGTCGCGTAGTCCGTCAGGAGGCCGGAGGACGAGTCCACCGTGACGTTGGGCACCTGGCTCGTGCACTCCCGGAGCATGGCGGCTCTCTCGTCGGTGGTGAAGAGCGGGGCCTTCTGGGGGTTGGTGAAGATAACCACGATGACCTGGTCGAAGATACAGGCCGCTCTCTCGATGATGTCCACGTGGCCGAGCGTGACAGGGTCGAAGCTGCCCGGGCAGATCGCCAGACGCAAGAGACCGCCTCCCCGGAGCGTGTGGGAGCAGGGAGATTATAGCACGACTCACCCCCGCTCGCCGTGCGGTCACTGCAGGTAGTCGGTGATGTCCTCGCGGGCGAGGTCGATACGCGGGTGCAAGGCGGCGTTGAGGGCGCCAGCCAGAACCTTGGACATCTCCAGGATGAGGACGTCGATCTCCTTGGGGGTGACCATGAGGTCGCCGACCGACGGCGCCAGCACCTCGTCAATGAGTTCCCGCCGGCTGTCCGAGTCCATCTCCCGCAAGATCTCGTAGAACTGCGCCCTCCCCCGGAACTTCTCGACCAGGAGTTCGATGGTGTCGTAGGCGATGGTCGAGGCGTGGACGACGGTCGGCACGCCGATGGCGATGACCGGCACGCCCAGGGTCTCCTTCGTGATGGCCAGCCGCTTGTTCCCCACGCCTGAACCGGGATGGATGCCCGTGTCGGCCAGTTGTATGGTCGTGAGGATCCGATCGGCCGACTTGGCGGCCAGGGCGTCGATGGCCACGACCACATCGGGTTTGATGCGTTCGGTGATGGCCCAGATGATCTCCCCGGTCTCGATGCCGGTGAGGCCCATGACGCCGGGCGCGACGGCCGCGACCGAGCGTAGCCCACCCTTGAGTTCCGGGGGCACGTGGTCGTGAAGGTGCCTGGTGATGAGGAGTTGCCCCACGACCCGGGGGCCCAGGGAGTCCGGCGTGGCTTGCCAGTTCCCGAGCCCGGCGACAAAGATCTCGGCCCCGTCGTCCAAGGGCATCAGGCTGTGGAGTTCACGGACGAAGGTCTGCGCCACCTCCTCCTGGATGGGCCGTGAACGTTTGAGGAGCCCCGGGGCCTCGATGGTGACGTAACGGCCGGGAGGCTTCCCCATCAGTTCGGACGCCTCCGGCGTTCTGACGTGCACCCGGGTCACGTGGCACTCCGAGGTCCTGGCCTCCTCGACGTCCACCCCCGGGATGCGGCCGCGCCGCCTTCCCTGGATGAACTCCCTGGCCTCGTTGGCCAGGTCTGTCCGGAACGGAACCTCCATACCGCACCCCCCGGCAAAAAAAGGGCGGTCCTGCCGGACCGCCAGTGGGAGAGGAGAAACCGGAGGAAGAGCCTCTGGGGGAGGGTTGCCCACATCCTCCAAACGTCTTCCCCGGGGCTAGTATGGACTGGGCAAAGACGGGATATGCGGAGGAAAGCAGGGAGCGTCACTCCACCGAGATGAGGTAGTGGTAGAGGGGCTGCCCGCCGTGATGGACCTCTATCTCGTGCTCGGGCGCCACTCGCCGCAGCCGGTTCCCGGCCCGGGCGGCTTCCTTGTCCGTCACGTCCTGACCGTAGAACACGGTCACGATCTCGGTGCTCTCACCGGCCATCCGCTTGACCAGGTCGCACAGCACGCTCGGGGCGTCCCGGCCCACCGTGACGATCTCGTCGTCGACCAGCCCGATGAAGTCGCCCCCGTTGATCTCGATGTCCTTGTACCGGGAGGCGCGGACGGCCCGGGTCACCTCGCCCGACTTCACCGTCGCCAGGGCCTGCTCCATCCGGGCCAGGTTCTTCTCGGCGTCCCAAGCCCGGTTGAGGGCGACCAGAGCGGCGATGCCCTGGGGGATGGACTTGGTCGGGACGACGCGGACCGTCTTCTTGGTGAGTTCGATGGTCTGCTTGGCCGCCATCTGGATGTTGCCGTTGTTGGGCAGGATGAGGATCTCCTGGGACGGCAGGGTCTCTAGGGCCCGCAGGAGGTCTTCGGTGCTGGGGTTCATCGTCTGGCCGCCGCTGACGACGATGTCGGAGCCGAGGTTCCGGAAGATGTCCTCGAGGCCGTCACCCGACGCGACGGCGACCACGCCGGGCCCATTGACCGGGGCGCCGGCCCGCGGCTCCGGCAGGGTCAGAACCCCGGCCGGAACGCCGAAGCCGGGCGAGGCGCCGCCGGCCTGACCGGCGGGAGGGCGCAAGGGCAGGTGAGCCTGGGAGACCTGCGAACGGGCGGAGTCGGGAGAGGCGACGGCCTGGCGCGCGCGCTGGACCGCCAAAGACTGCTCCCGCATGTTCTCGACCGAGGCCTCGACGATCTCCCCGTGCAGAAGGCAAGTCGCCAGGGCCCGGTGGGGCTCGTTGGTGTGGACGTGGACCTTGACCAGGTGGGGGTCGCCCACAACGAGCAGGGAGTCTCCCAAAGGCTCGAGTTGGGCGCGGATGCGGTCCACGGCGAGCCGGGAACCCCGGATCAGGAGCTGGGTGTCGTAGGCGTACTGAATCTCCTCCAGGCGGCCGGCCGGGGCCGAGGGAGCGTCGCCCAGCGGTCCGGCGACACCGAGCGGTCCCGTGACCGAGAGCGATCCGGCGGCGGCCGATCCGGCGTCAGGTCTGGCTTCGCCCGCCGACTCCCCCGCGACCGCCTCGCCGCGGAGACCCTCCAGCGCGCCTTCGAGGAGATGGACAAGGCCCATGCCTCCCGCGTCGACCACTCCGGCCTGCTTCAAGACCGGCAGCATGTCCGGCGTACGGTCCAAGACCTCTCGCCCGCTGACCTCGGCGGCCTCCATCGTCTCGACGAGGCCGGCGCCCTTCCGGGCCGCCTGAAGCGCCGCCCGGGCCATCTCCCGCGCCACCGTGAGAATGGTCCCCTCGACCGGCTTCATGACCGCCTTGTAGGCCGTCTCCACGCCTTCCTGCATGGCCCAGGCCACTTGCAGCGGAGTCGCCGAACGAATGTCCCCGAGGCTCTTACCGATGCCCCGGAAGAGCTGCGAGAGGATGACACCCGAGTTCCCGCGGGCGCCCATGAGCGAACCGAGGGACAGGGCCTTGACCGTCTCCCCCAGCGAGGAGGAGGCCACCTTGTCCATCTCCCGGATCGCTGCCGCCACCGTCAGGCACATGTTTGTCCCGGTGTCGCCGTCGGGGACCGGAAAGACGTTCATGGCGTTGACCGCCTCCTTGTTGCTGTCCAGGCGGCGCGCGGCCGTGCCCATCATGGCTCTAAGTTGTTTACCCGTGAGCAGGGAATCGTCGTTCAAGAAGTCTCCTCCCCGGCCTACCGCTCGCCGATGGCCCGGACGCCTTGCACGCTGATGTTGACACCCCAGACCGGCATCCCGGTGCTCTGCTCGACTCTGTAGCGGACCTGACTAGAGACGTTGTGCGCCACCTCGGAGATGCGCGTGCCGTAGCCCACGATGACGTTGAGATCGATGCGGATGCCGTCGTCCTTAAGGGAGATGACGACGCCCCGGCTCAGGTTCTCACGGCCCAAGAGTTCGGCGATGCCGTCCTTGAAGCGACGGGCGGCCATGCCGACGATGCCGTAGCACTCGGTCGCGGCCAGTCCGGCGATGGTGGCGATGACCTCATCCGCGATGATGATCCTACCGATCGGGGTTTGGGTTCCCGTCACGACAAGGCCTCTCTCCGAGCCCGAATTCCGGCCTAGCCAGCTCTTCCTGGCCAAGGATTGGCCCTTTTGTTTCGGCGACCCTCTCGGCATATCCTTCACACCACTCCTAGAACCTGGTCCTAGTCCCGGCCATCCGTCGTTGCCAACCCACATGCGGCATGGTACAATGCTCGCTGTGTGTTCAGGCCGCCCGCGGCCCTTTGTGAGTCTACTCCTTAGGCCCGGTAAACTTTCGCGGTCCGAGGCTCGGAGGTCAACAGCCATGGCAGGCAGGTGCGACGTTTGCGGCAAGACGCGGGGTGTCGGGAACGCCGTGAGCCACTCCAACGTGAAGACCAAGCGCATCTGGAGCCCGAACCTCCAGCGCGTCCGGGCGGTCGTCAACGGGCAGACGAAGAAGATCGACGTCTGCACGCGCTGCCTCCGCTCGGGTCTGGTCAAGCGGGCCCTCTAGGCGGGCCCGGGCAAGCGCCCCGCGCGAAGCGAAGGCCGACCGGAAGCTCTTCCGGTCGGCCTTGTCCTTTCCCGGGCCGGGTGGCCCGGGAAAGGACGGGGCGCGCCCGTCGGCGGCCCCGCCAGTCCCCTAACGGGGCGGGCTCGCCCTCCAGCCGAAGGCCCCCAGGAGCCTGGTCAACACGCGACTCAGGAACCTCGGCACCTTGATGACCCGCATCCGGATGGACATCTCACGACCCCTCCCCGCACTTGTGTCCCGGCTACTTCCCGAGCATGTACCAGCCCACGGCCACCGCGCCGGCGCCCAGGACGCCAAGCCAGAACCAGAGCGGCAGAGCGGCCAGGATCACCAGGCCGCCGCCTACCAGCAAGACGTAGGCGCCGATCCTCCGGAGAAGCTCCGCTTGACTCGCCCCGCGCACGGAAACCACCCCAACCCGATGGCCTTAGGTTTGAGACAGTATATTGACCGGGTCGAGCCGGGGTGAGAGAAAGAAAGCGGAGGTCCGGGGGCCGGAAGGCTACCGGGCGGCCTGACGCAGGGCCACGAGGGCCGCCCCCGGGTCGGCCTGGCCGAAGACACTGTCACCGGCGACCAGGACGGACGCTCCCGCGGCGACGAGCGCCTTGGCGTTGGCCGGCCCGACTCCCCCGTCCACCTCGACGAGGCAATCCGTCCGGGCGCCGGCGGCGGCGTCCAGACCCGCCCGCACCGCGGAGAGCTTGGGCAGGGTCTCGGGCAGGAAGGGCTGGGCCGCGAAGCCGGGGGCGACGCTCATCACGACGACCAGGTCCAGTTCCGGGGCCAGATAGCGGAGCGAGTCGGGCGGCGTGGCCGGGTTCAGGGCCAGACCGGCCCTGGCCCCCAGGGAGCGGATGTGCCGGAGCAAGCGGCGGGGGTGGCGGCAGGCCTCCAGGTGGAAACTCACGCCGCCCGCGCCGGCGGCGATGAAGGGCCCGACCCAGCGGTCCGGGTCCTCGACCATGAGATGCACGTCCAGCGGCAGGGAGGTCAGGCGCCGCAGCGTCTCAACCATCTTCGGACCGAAGGTCAGCGCGGGCACGAAGTGGCCGTCCATGATGTCCACGTGCAGCCAGTCGGCCCCAGCCCGTTCGACAGCCGCGACCTGCGCCTCGAGGCGCAGGAGGTCGCAGGACAGGATGGACGGGGCCAGGAGAGTCTTCGGCACGGTTCACACCTCCGGCTTCTTGCCTCCGCTGCCCCGGCCCGGGGGCGACCTACCAGGACCTGTAGTTCGCCTCCACCTCAGCCAGAAGGGCCAGGTAGCGCTCGTACCGCCCGCGGTCGACCTCACCCCGGGCCACGGCCTCCTTAACCCGGCAGTCCGGCTCGGCCCGGTGCGCGCACCCCTGGAACCGGCAGGACGGGGCCAGCGCGGCCAGGTCCGGGTAGTACCCGGCCAGTTCTGACGGCCTCAGGCCGGAGACTTCCAGATGGGCGAACCCGGGCGTGTCGGCGACCAGGCCGCCCTCCCCGGTCGGGATGAGGGCCACGTGCCGCGTCGTGTGCGTTCCCCGCCGGACCTTCCGGCTCACCTCGCCCGTCCGGAGGCCAAGGCCTGGACTCAGAGCGTTAAGGAGCGAAGACTTGCCCACTCCGCTCGGCCCGGCCAGCACGCTGATTCGCCCGGAAAGGAGGGCTCTCACGTCCTCAAGGCCCTCCGAGGCGCGCACGCTGGCGACCACGCACCGGTACCCCAGACGGTCGTAGAGCGCCGGGAGCGCCGCCACCTCCGCCGGCGAGGCCAAGTCGGCCTTGTTGAAGCAGAGCGTCGCCGGGAGGTCGTCCAGGGCCACCACGACGAGAAACCGATCCAGAAGGCCGAAATCCAGGTCTGGCTCGTGGAAACTCTGCACGATGACGACCTGGTCGACGTTGGCCACCGACGGCCTGGACAGCGCGTTCCTCCGGGTAAAAACTTCGTCCACGGCTCCCAGCCCGGGGCCGGCCCGGCTGACCCTGACCTGGTCCCCGGCCAGCACCTTCTCCCCCCGGTAGCGCAGGCGCCCCCGCGGCCGGCACTCGAGGACCTCGCTCCCGACCTGGACGTAGTAGACGTTGCTGTAGGAGCGGATGACCCTGCCCTCGAGCGCCTCTGGCGTCATCTACCCGGTCACCGTATAGTCTTGGGCGAGAACCCCGTCAAAGTAGAGGCGCACGCGAAGCCAGGCGCCGGTCCAGTTGACGTTGACGGTCCCCTGGTAGCCTACCTGGTGGTCCTGGTCGTAGACCACTCTCTCCCCCTGGCTGTCGTTCACCAGGATGCGGACGTTCTGCGTCGCCTTGCCGCCGGGGACGCTGAAGACGACCGAAGCGGTGCGCGGCTGAGCGCCCCCACCGGGGTCCGAACCCCCGCTTCCGGCCACGGTGAACGAGACCGCGGAACCGACGGGCGCCTGCGTCCCGGCGACCGGGTCCTGGGAGAGGACTGTGCCGTCAGGCTCCGTGGACGATTGCGGCGTCAGGGTCCCTTCGGCCAGCCCGAGTTGGGCGAGAACGACCCTGGCCTGGTCGATCGTCTGCCCGATGAAGTTGGGCACGATGACCGTCCCGGCCTGCGGTCCCAGGCTGACGACCAGGGACGCGCTCGTGCCCCGCGGCAGGTTCGGCGTCCCGGCCTTGGGCTCCTGACTGATAACCCGGTCCTTGGCCACCGTCTCACTGGTCCTGTAGGTGTAGCCGCTCTCAGGCGCAACCAGACCGGCGTTCTCCAGAGTGACTTTCGCCTCTCGCCAGTTGAGCCCGGTCACGTCCGGGATCGCGGCGATGAGCTCCGGCCCCTTGGACACCCACAGGGAGATAGTGCGGTTGGCCTTCACGGGCACACCGGCGTCCGGGTCCTGGTCCAAGACCTGACCGCTCGGGATCTGGACATTGTAGTCGTACGAGACGACCTTGAAGGAAAGCCGGTACTGGGCCAGCCGGCTCTGCGCCTCGATGAGGCTGAGGCCTACGACGTTGGGAACGGAGACCTCGGGCACCTCGAACCACTGGACCACCGTGAAAAGGCCTAGGCCGATGAGGGCCAGGAAGATGGCGATGGAGGCTATCCAGGTGGCCGGCCGGGAGAGGCCCAAGCGTCCCCGCGGGGCGCGGCCCCGCCCGCCACCGTCGAACTCGAGGTAGTCGTCCGGCGGATGCCCCCCGTCCTGGCTTTCCCGCTGGCTCGGGCCCGGAATCTCCCGGCCGCCCGCGCCCGACGCCGCACTCGGCGCCGCGCCAGGCGTCACGCCGCCAGGCGTCACGCCGCCAGCCCTCGCCTTGGCGGCCGCCCGGACCCCGGCCTTCGCGCCGGGCAGGGTGGAACGTTCCTCGCCGCCCGCCGGCGTCGCCGCCGCGATGACCTGGGTGCGGTCACGCGACGCGTCGGGCGGGACGGGCGCCTGGCCCCGGCCCGCCCGCCACTCGGCGAACTGGCGCTGGAGGGCCTCAAGGTCGCGGAGCATGTCGGCGGCCGACTGGTAGCGGCGCTCCCCTTCCTTAGCCATGGCCTTCATGACCACACGCTCCGCCGACGGCGGGATGCGCGGGTTGAGGGCGCGGGGAGACGGCGGCTCCTCGCGGATGTGCTTTAGGGCTACGCTGATCGGGCTCTCCCCCTCGAACGGGACGCGCCCGGTGAGCATCTCGAAGAGCACCACGCCCAGAGCGTAGAGGTCGGAACGCTCATCGCCGTACTTGCCCTGGGCCTGTTCCGGCGAGAAGTAGTAGACGGTCCCGAGGAGAGCCCCCGGGTAGGTGACAGTGCTGCCCGTGGCCGCTCCGGCGATACCGAAGTCGCCGACCTTCACGCGCCCCTCGGGCGTGATAAGAACGTTGTGGGGCTTCACATCGCGGTGGATGATGTGGTGGGCGTGCGCGTGCCGCAAGGCCTCGCAGATCTGGCGGGCGATGCGAACCGCCTCGTCCGGCGGCAGCGGGCCTCTCTCCTCGATTTCCTCCTTCAGGGACTTACCCTGGACGTACTCCATGACGATGTAGTGGACATCGTCCTGGCGGCCGACGTCGTAGACCCCGACGATGTTCGGGTGGGAGAGGCTGGCCGCGGCCTGAGCCTCGCGCCGGAAGCGGCGGACGACGTTCTCGTCGGCGGCCAGTTCGCCGCGCAGGACCTTGACCGTGACCGGCCGCTGCAGGAGAGTGTCCTGGGCCCTGTGGACGATGGCCATTCCGCCGGCGCCGAGCTTCTCGCCCATCTCGTAGCGACCGCCCAGAACGGCCCCAGTCAGGTTCACTGTCCGTCACCCCCGACGCTGACCGGTCCGGCCAACAGGACCGTCACGTTGTCATGACCCCCGCGGTCGTTCGCCAGAGCCACCAGCCTCTCGCAGGCTTCATCAAGGCTCGACGCCTTCGTGAGCGTCTCCTCGATCTCCGCCGGCAAGACGGCGCCGGTCAGCCCGTCCGTGCAAAGGAAAATGATATCCCCGTTCTGGAGCGGTCGCGTGCTGATGTCCGCCTTGACCCGGAGGTCAGACCCGAAGGCCTGAGTCAGGATGTTGCGCTGCGGGTGGACCTGAGCCTGTTCCTCGGTGAGGTCGCCGTTGCGGACGAGTTCGGCGACCAGGGAGTGGTCACGGGTAAGCCGCTCCAGCCGGCCTCCGCGCAGGATGTAGGCCCGGCTGTCTCCGACGTGTCCTATCCGCAGGAGACCGCCGCTGGCGATGGTCACGGTCACGGTGGTCCCCATGCCGAAGCAAGCCGGGTCGCTGAGTCCTTGCCTGACCACGCGCTGGTTGGCGATGCTCATGGCCTGTTCGAGGGCGACATCAAGAGGCTGGCCGGTCTCGACGGCCTTGCCGACGGCGTCGACGACCGTCTCAAGAGCGAGGTTGCTGGCCACCTCGCCCGCCCGGTAGCCGCCCATCCCGTCGGCAACCGCCAAGAGGTACACGGAGCCTCCGGTCCATTGGCTGGAGCCGAAGGTCTCGTAGCGGTAGGCGTCCTGGTTGGTCTGGCGCGCAAGCCCGATGTCCGACTTGACGCTGACCCGCATCTAGTCCCCTCGCATTCCGGCGGGCCTTGACCGAACCCGCCGTTCCATCCTGGCCACGAAGAAGCCGTCGGGGCCGCCGCTGGTGGGAAGAAGGGGCGAGGCCGGTTGCCCGAGGCCGACCGCACCGAATTCTAGGTTAGAGGCAAGAAAGCCTTCTATTATGCCCTCGTTCTCTTCCGGCTCGAGGGTGCACGTGGCGTAGACGAGAACCCCTCCCGGGCGCAGGCAGGCCCCCGCGGCCGCCAGCAGCTCCCGTTGGAGGACCACCAGACCGGGGAGGTCGCTCTCCCGCAGCCGCCAACGCAGGTCCGGCCGGCGCCTCAGAACGCCGAGACCCGAACAGGGGACGTCCACGAGCACCGCGTCGGCCACCCCCGCGAGGTCGGATTCGGGCAGGCGGCGAGAATCGAGCCGGCGCGTCTCGATGCCGCCGAGGCCCAGCCGGGCCGCGGACTCGCGGAGAAGACGAAGCTTATGCCCGTAGGGGTCGACGGCCACGACCCGGCCCCGGCCGCCCATCAGCTCGGCCAGGTGGGTCGTCTTGCCCCCCACTCCGGCGCAGGCGTCGACGACCAGCCAGCCCGGCTCCGGGGCAACGGCCCGGGATGCGGCCATCGCCCCCTCATCCTGCACCGAGAACAGACCCTTACGAAAGGCGAGGAGGTCCCGGAGGGGCCGGACGTCGCGGCAGATGACGGCCTCGGGGCAGAGCCGACCCGCCTCGGCCCGGACGCCCTCCCGCGCCAGGCCTTTGATGAGCGTGTCCCTCGATGTCCGGGTGAGATTGGCGCGGAGCGTGAGCGGGGCGGCCTCGTTGTCCACGCGGCAAAGAGCGGCCGTCGCCTCCAGACCGAACCGGGCCAGCCAGCGCCGCACGATCCAGGCGGGGTGCGAGTACTCGACAGCCAGGCGTTCGGCCGGGTCGCCGTCGGCCGGCGGCAAAGGCACGGCAGCCGCCTCGTCCGCCGCCCGGCGGAGGACAGCGTTCACCAGGCCGGCCGTGCCCCGGTGCCCGAACTCGCGCCCCAAGGCGACGCTCTCGGCCAGCGCCGCGTGACGGGGAACGCGGGTAAGATACAGGAGCTGGTACAGGCCGAGCCTCAAGATGTTCCGGATGGAAACCGGCAAATCGTCCACCGGCCGCGACGAGAGCCGGTCGAGCACGTAGTCGAGGCGTCCACGCCAGCGCGTGGTCCCGTAGACAAGTTCGGTGGCCAGGGAGCGGTCGGCGGGAGACAACCGCGACCCCTCGAGGGCCCGGTCCAGGGCAAGGTTGACGTAGGCGCCGTCCCTGTCCGCCTCGCGTAGGACAGTCAAGGCCAGGCGGCGGGCCGGGCTGGCGGGCCGCGACTGCTCCGGGGGGGGACGCCGCGGAGGGCCGGTCACGGCCGCCCCTCCCGCCGCCGGGGTCCGGCCGTCCGGACAAAGAAGACCACCGGGACCCCTGCCCGCGCCGGGTCCACGAAGAAGACACTCCAGCCCGCCCGGGCCACCGCGCACTCGAACCCCACGATGAACATGTCCCGCACATCGGCCGACGTGGTCAGAAACCTCTGGAAGAACCCGCCGAGGAAAGGTCCGGTCAGGTTGGCCAGGACCATGGCCAGGACCACGGTCAGAAGACTGAGCCGGCCCAGGCCGAGGAGAGCCGCCAGGAAAATGAGCGAGCTGGCCAGGTTGGCCGCGGCGATGGTCGTCCCGCACCGGCTATGGATGGCCAGGCCCGTCTCCCCGCCCTTGAGCCGGGCCAGCCCCTCCTCGGCCGCCGACCGGACCTCGTCCGGGTCGGCGAACCCGCGCAGAGCGAAGCCTTCTTCCCGCGAGAGGCCCTGCAGGCGAGGCGGTCCAGCCCGCTCCTCGAGCACGTTCAGGGTCGCGTGCTCCAGGGCGTGATTCTGTCTGAGGCGCCGGTTCGTGGCGACGGCCAGGAACCGCCCCGGGGCCGACAGGGCCCCGGCCAGCGACGTGGCGGCCAGCCACAGGGGAAGGATCACGAGGTTCCCCAGAACGTAGATGAAGACCGCCAAGACGAAGAGGCTGAAGATGCCCACTATTCCCGCCGGCCCCTCAAGGTGAGTAGCATCCCTACCCTCCAACTTGAAGGTCAGAGGGCCGATCGCCGAACCGGTCGCCGGCCGCCAGCCGATAGCCGTTCACGAAGTCCGGACCACTCAGGCGAGTGCCTCCCGCCGGCTGGACCAGCCGGAGGGCGAGCAGGCCCTTGCCGGTCGCCACGACGGGCGAGCCGCCGTCGAAGCCGACGACGGTCCCCGGCCCACCCAGCTTGGCCGGCTGGTCTAGTTTGCCCGCCGCTCCCCTGGCCCCCGGCGCCCGGACCATCGCGGCCCGGAGGACCTTGACCCGACGCTCGCCGAGGAGCGTGTAGGCCCCCGGCTCGGGCAGCAGAGCCCTCACCTGCCGCTCGATCTCGGCGGCGGTGCGGCGCCAGTCCACTATCTCGTCCTCGGGACCGAGCCGTGGCGCCGGCGCCGAGGGGCCGGAAGGCTGCGGCCTGGGCGCGACCGTCCCCGCCCCCAGGAGTTCCAGGGTGTGCAGGACCAGTTCCGCCCCGACGGCGGCCAGCTTGTCGTGCAGGGTCCCGCCCGTGTCGTCGGGACCGATGGGAACCTCGCGCTGGGCGAGGATGTCCCCGGTGTCCACACCAGCGTCCATCTTGATCACCGTCACCCCGGTCACGCTCCGCCCGTCCAGGATGGCTCTCTGGACGGGTGCGGCGCCCCGGTAGTCGGGAAGCAGGGAGGCGTGCAGGTTGAGGCATCCCAGCCGGGGAGCGGCCAGGACGGGCTCGGGCAGGATGACCCCGTAGGCGACGACGACGGCCACCTCGGCCCGCCACCCGGCGAGAACCTTGGCCAGAGAGGCCTTGGCCTCGGAGGCTTCTCCCTGCCAGACCGGCAGACCGAAAGCCTGGGCCGTCTGCTTGACGGCGGAGGCCCGAATGAGGTGACCGCCTCTCCCGCCCGGCCGGTCGGGCTGGGTGGCGACGCCGACCACGGCGTGGCCGGCGGCCACGAGAGACTCCAGAGTCGGACAGGCGAAACCCGGCGTTCCCAGGAAAGCGACCCGCAGCGGGTGAGCCGTCCCCGGGTCGCCGGCATCGCCGGCGCCGACGGCATCGATTCGTTCCGCTCCGGCCAGCCCCGGGCCCGGCGGGCCGCCCAGCCCGGTCGGCTCCGCCTCGGACGTCGCCGAGGGCTCGACGCGCTCCACGGACCTGGCCCGGTCCAGGATGACGACCCCGTCGAGATGGTCCAGTTCGTGCTGGAGGACCCGGGCCAGGAAGTTCTCGGCCTCGATCCAGGCCGGACGGCCGTCCAGGCCCAGCCCTTCCACACCCACGGTCTGGGCCCGCTCCACCTCGGCCAGGAGACCGGGAAAACTGAGACACCCTTCCCAGTCGACGGCGGCGCCGGTCGCCCGGGTTATCTTGGGGTTGACGAGGACGCGCAGGCCGTCTCCGGTGTCCACGATGATGAGCCGGCGCGATACCCCGACCTGCGGGGCGGCCAGACCGACCCCCCGGTGGGCCCGCATGGTCTTGACCATGCGGGCGGCCAGTCGGCTGGCGTCGGCGCCCAGACGCCTGATGGGGGAAGCGACCCGGCGCAACACGGGGTCGCTGAAAGTGCGGATGATCACCTCGAGGAGCCCATCCCCTCCGGACCTTCCCCCAATTACAGCACGCTGGTAGGGTCAACGTCAACCGCGGTGACCGGGCCTTCGGCGGCGCGGCGACGGCCGCCGCGAGCCTCGTGTCCGGTCGCCTGGCGAACCGCGGCCTTCACGCCCTCGAGTCCGGCCTCAAGGTCCGGGCAGAAGACCAGGACGTGCCACCGGTACCGGCCCCTAAGCCGGGCGAGGGGCGCCGCGGCGGGTCCGCCGTAGCGCGGGCGGTCGGGGGCGCCGGAGACAAGAGGCTCGCTGTCAAAACCCTGCGCGTCCAAGGCCCTGGCGAAGGCCTGGCTCGCCTCGCGGGCCTTCATCTCGTCCGGGTCGCTGAACTCCACGCGCACCAGGTGGCGCCAGGGCGGGTAGCCGAGGGGCCGCCTGGCTTCCAGTTCGGACTGGGCGAAGGCCTTGTAGTCCTGGCCGGCGGCGGCCACCACCGCCGGATGCTCCGGGCTGTAGGTCTGGATGATGACCCGGCCCGGACGCTCGTCCCGGCCGGTCCGGCCGGCCGCCTGGGTGAGCAGGCGGAAGGTCTTCTCCGCCGAGCGGAAGTCCGGGAGGTGCAGGCCGGAGTCGGCGGCCACGGCCGCCACCAAGGCGACCCCCGGGATGTCCAGGCCCTTGGCCACCATCTGCGTGCCGACCAGGACGTCGGCCTGTCCCGCCTGGAAGAGGGCCAGGACGCGCGAGGCCTCGCCCCGGCGCACGACGTCGGCGTCGAGCCGCACCACCCTGGCTTCGGGAAAGGCGAGCCGGGTCTCCTCCTCAATCCTCTGCGTGCCGGCCCCGAAGTAGCGGACGCGATGCCCGCCGCAGCCGGGGCAGCGGGACGGCGCGGCTTCGTGGCGACCGCAGTAGTGGCAGGCGAGGTCGGTCTCCGGGCTGTGATAGGTCAGGGAGACGTCGCAGTCCGGGCAGCGGGCGACCCAGCCGCAGTCGCGGCAGAGGATGAAGGTGGAGTGCCCCCGGCGGTTCAGAAAGAGGATGGCCTGCCGGCCCTGGGCCAACGACTCGCCCAAGGCCTTGGTGAGCGCGCGGCTGAAGGCGCTCCGGTTCCCGGCCGCCAACTCGGCCCTCATGTCCACGGTCTGGACGGGGGGAAGCCCCTGACCGCCGGCCCGGGCCGGCAGTTCGAGGAGGTCGTACTCCTTGGTCAGAGCCCGGTGATAGGTCTCCAGTGAGGGCGTGGCGCTGGCCAGGATGAGGGCGGCCCCTTCGCGGGAGGCGCGCCAGGCGGCCACCTCCCGGGCGTGGTAGCGCGGGGCCTTCTCCTCCTGTTTGTAGGAGTCCTCATGTTCCTCGTCCAGGACGATGAGCCCAAGGCGGGCGAGGGGCGCAAACACCGCGGACCTCGCCCCGACGACCACATCGGCCTCTCCCCGCAGGACGCTGTCCCAGGCTTCGCTCCGCTCGCGACCTCCGAGGTAGCTGTGGGCCACGGCCACCCGCGCCTTCCCCAGGTGGGCTCGCACGCGGTCCAAGGTCTGCGGGACCAGCGACACTTCCGGGACGAGGACTAGGGCCTGACGCCCCTGAGCCAGGGCCTCGGCCGCCGCTCTCAGATAGACTTCCGTCTTGCCGCTGCCGGTGACCCCGTGCAGGACGAAGACGCGCCCCCCAGCCCCGGCGGTCTCCCCCGGCCGCCCGCCGCCGAGCCCGGCCGAGATGCGGGCGAGGGCGACTTCCTGGGCCAGGGTCAGGCGCAGGGCGGCGCTTCCCGGCGCGGTCGGCGCCGGCTCGCCCCCGCTGAGCGGCTTGGCCTCCTGCCCGCGAACCCGCGCCTTGACCGTCTCGGCCGCCGTGACAGCGAGCCCCTTCTTGACCAGTTCACGGAGGGCGGCCACGGCCCGCGGCCCGTGTCGTTTCCGGAGGGCGCCCGTGTTGGCGGGACCGCCCAGGAGTTCCCGAAGGACGGCCGCTTGGACCGGGGCTCGCCCGCCCAGCTTCGCCAGGGCCTCTTCCGCCTCGGCGGCGGGAACGGCCAGCCGCCCCACCGTCCGCGCCCGCGACAGGCCGCGACCCGGAATCGACGCCTGGAGGACCTCGCCAGGCTGGCAGAGGTAGCGGCGGGCCGTCCAAACGGCAAGCTCGAGGGAACTCGCGGGAAGAGCGGGCCGGGCGTCGATGACCCCGGCGATGTCGCGGAGGCGGTCCGGGGCGATACGGGAACCGGCCTTCACCCGAACGCAGAAACCCTCGACCGCCCGGCCTCCCAGGGGAACGACGACGCGGACGCCAGGCGCCACTTGGCCGGCGAGGGCCGGGGGGATACGGTAGTCGAAGACACCGTCGTCACCCGCCGTGGCGACGGCCGGAGCGACCTCGGCCACGGGAAGGTCGGCGGTGACGGGAGGGGCTGGCTCAGGCCCGGCCACAACGCCCGCCACCCTCGGTCCGAGGCCCGTTGGTCTGGTCCAGCAGGCGGGCGACCCTGTCGAACACGGCCCGGGCGGCCTCTCGCTTGGACAGGAGGGGCAACTCCTCGGCCTCGCCGTCCCGGCCGAGGATGGCGATCCGGTTGCTCTCGCTCCCGAAGCCGGCCGCGGCGTCCCCGGCCACGGGATTGGCCACGATAAGGTCGAGGTTCTTGGCCGCGAGTTTGGCCCGGGCGCTCGCCAGGAGATCATGGGTCTCGGCCGCGAAACCGACAAGGATGGGGCGGCTCGAACCGGCGGCCCTCTTCTTCTCGCCCACCTCGCGGATGATGTCGGGAGTCAGGGCGAACGCCATGCTGAGGTCCATCTCGCCCTTCTTGAGCTTCCGGCCGGCGGCCCGCGCCGGGGCGAAGTCGGCCGGGGCCGCCGCCATGACGACCACGCCGGCGCTCTCGGTCTCCCCGGCCAGAGCTTCCCGCATCTCGGCCGTTGTCGTCACCTTGACGAGGCGGACCTCGTGCGGCGCCGGAAGCTCGCTCGGCCCGGATACTAGGACGACCTCGGCTCCCCTTTCCCGGGCCTCGGCGGCCAGGGCGTAGCCCATCCGCCCGGTCGAAGGGTTGGAAACGAACCGGACGGAGTCGAACGGCTCGCGCGTGGGGCCGGCCGTCACGACGACCTTCACTCCCCGGAAATCCCCGGGGCCGAGAAGACGCAGGCAGGCGGCCAGGATGCGCTCCGTCTCCGGGTAGCGACCGGCTCCGACGCTACCGGAAGCCAGCCGACCGGTGTCGGGTTCCATCACTTCGTGGCCGAAGCCCCGGAGAGTCTCAATGTTCCGCTTCACAGCCGGGTGCCCGTACATGTTGACGTTCATCGCCGGCACGAACAGGACGGGGCAGGTCAGGGCGAGCAGGGTCGTCGAGAGGAAGTCGTCGGCCAGTCCACCCGCCGCCTGGCCAATGATGTTGGCCGTCGCGGGGGCGACGACGGCCAGGTCGGCGCGTTCGGCCAAGGCCACGTGTTCCACGTTCCATCTCTCGGGCGGAGCGAAAAGGTCGGTATGGACGGGGTTGCCGGAGACGGTCTGAAAGGTCAGCGGCGAGACGAACTTCGTGGCGGCCTCGGTCATGACGACCTGCACGTCGGCCCCGAGTTCACGGAGCCGACTGATGAGCAAAGGCACCTTGTAGAGGGCGATGCCCCCGCAGGCGCCTAGGAGGATGGTCCGCCCCGCCGGCACGTCAGCGCGAACCGGGCTTTGCCGGCTCCCAGGTAACCTTGCCCTCGTAGATCTCCTGGAGGGCGATGGTGACCGGCTTGTGCGAACGGGTATCCACCAGCTTGGGATGGCCCTCCATGAGCTGGCGCCCGCGCTTGGCGGCGGCCAGAACCAGCGTGTACTTGCTGTCCACTTTCTTCAACAGTCCTTCAAGAGGGGGTGTCATCATGCGTGTCCGTTGTCTTCCCCTTTCCTATCGCCGGCGGGCGATGCCGCCGTGAAGCCCCGCAAGACCTCTGCCTGCCGCTCGGTCCGGCACCGCTCGGCCACGACGACGGCCTCCAGGCGCCTCGCCGCTTCCTCCACCTCGCCGTTAATGATAACATAGTCGAACTGGCAGGCCGCGCGGATGACGTCGATGGCCGCCTCCAGGCGCAGACGGCGGTCCTGTCCCGTCTCGGTCCCCCGGCGAGTGATGCGCTCGCCCAGAATCTCCAGGGACGGGGGAAGGATGAAGACGAGGACGGCGTCGGGCATCTTCAGTCTGACCTGCCTGGCGCCTTGGATGTCCAGGTCCAGCAGGACGTCTAGCCCTGCGTCGCGGTGGTTCTCGACTTCGGCCACCGGTGTGCCGTACCTGTTCCCGTAGACCCAGGCCCACTCCAGAAACTGGCCTTGGGCCACGCCCTCGAGAAACCGCTCCTCGGGCACAAAAAAATAGTGCACCCCGTCGACCTCCCCCGCGCGGCGGGGTCGGGTGGTGACCGACACCGAAAACCTAAGGTTCGGGCACCTTTCGAGAAGGGCTTGGCAGAGGGTTCCCTTGCCGGCGCCGGAGGGCCCGGAGACTACGAACAGAAGACCCTTCGTGGCCATGCTCCTACCCCTCTCCCCGTCAGACCTCCTCGTCGGTCCCAGGTTCCACCTTGGAAAGCATCCGATGGGCCACCGTCTCGGGCTGCACGGCCGACAGGATGACATGGTCACTGTCGGTGACGATCACCGACCGTGTCCGTCGACCATAGGTCGCGTCGATAAGCGCTCCTTCGTCTCTGGCTTCCTGGATTATCCTCTTCACGGGCGCCGACTCCGGGCTGACAATGGCTACGATGCGTCCGGCGGAGACAAGATTGCCGAAACCAATATTAACGAGTTGGATGGCCATTAGTGCGGTTGTCCTCCCCTATCGACTACCGCCGAACCGCTCGAGAAGAGCCTCACGCTGGCGCTTGCCGAGACCCTGCACGCGCCGAGAGCCGTCGATCCCGATCTCGTCCATGATCTTGCGGGCCGTGGTCTTCCCGACGCGCGGGAGAGAGGCCAGCAAATAGGCCACCCGCATCTTGGCGAGAACCTCGCCATCCGACTTGTCGAGGGCCTCCTTGAGGGAGAGAGCCCCCTTCTTCAGCTTCTCGCGGATGCGCTTCCTCTCGGACCGCATCTCCTGCGCCTTGCCGAGAGCCTGGCGGCGCTGCCCCATAGTCAGAGCTGGAAGAGTCATCGAGTCACTTCCTCTCGTTTAGCAGTACCCGCTCTTGCGGTGCGGCTCCCCCGCCGGCCCCGGGTGACTCACCCGGCTCGTCGGCGGGAGCCCGGTCACTCCACATTCTGGATCTGCTCGCGCACCTTCTCGAGTTCGCTCTTCATCTCAACCACGGCGCGGCCGATCTCCGGGTCCTGGGTCTTCGAGCCGATCGTGTTGACCTCGCGCACCAACTCCTGGAGGATGAACTCCGCCTTCCGCCCTACGGGCTCGTCCGCCGCGGCCAGGTTCCGGAACTGCTCGAGATGGCTCTCGAGCCTCACCAGTTCCTCCGTGATGCTCGACCTCTCGGCGTAGAGCACGATTTCGGTCGTCAGGCGTTCCTCTCCCACGACCTGGTCACGTAAGAGCTCACCGATGCGTCGCGTAAGGCGCTGCCGGTACTCCTCAGTCAGCAGCGGCGCTTTGGCGCCGATTTCGCCAGTAAGATACGCAATGCGAGCTATCCTATGTATCAGGTCCCGCGCGATGGCTTCTCCCTCGACCTGCCGCATCGCCTGGAGCGCGGCGGCGGCCTCGCGGACGGCTGGACCCAGCGCTTGCCACACCCGTTCGAGGTCGAAAGGGGTCTCCCGGGTCCTCACCACCCCGGGCAGGCCGACCACCAGCGCGAGCAGCCCCTCGCCGGGAACCTTGAGTTCATCCGCCAGCCCGACCAGACCGTCATGGTAGCGCTTGGCAAGAACCCCATCCACTTCAACAATTCTGTCTCTTCCAGCAGATTCCTCCAGACTCGCGTACACGTCGAGGCGTCCGCGCTGGAAGACGGCCTGAAGCTCCTTCCGGACCCGGTCCTCCAGCCCGGCGAGTTCGCCCGGCATCCGGACGGAAGAATCCAGAAACCGATGGTTGTACGACCTTATCTCGACCAGCGCGCGGATACCGTCTCCCGTCGCCAGGCCGCGCCCAAATCCCGTCATGCTTCGCGTGGCCGAAGCCTCCCCTCCGTGTCCCGGCTCGCCGGGAGGTTTGAAACCGCGGCGCCGCCGCGGGAGGACCCGCTACCAGGAAACGCAGGTGGCCAGACGTCGCAGGGCTTCCTCCAGCCTCTCGTCGGCCAAGGTGAGGGAGACGCGGAAGTAACCCTCGCCCCAGTCGCCGTAGGCGGAGCCCGGGGTCACGATGACGCCGACCTTGTCCAGGACGTGGGAGGCGAAGGAGGCCGACGTGTGCCCCTTCGGGACCGGCGCCCAGACGTAGAAGCTGCCCCGGGGCTTGGCTACCGGGCAGCCCAGGCGGGTGAGAGTCCCGACGGCGATGTCCCGCCGGCGCGCGTAAACGCCCCTCATCTTCTCGATGAAGCCCCGGGCCGCCGGGTTGGTGAGGGCCTCGACACCGGCCCTCTGGATGGCGGCGAACTGGCCGGAGTCGGTGTTGGTCTTGACCACGCCCAGGGCGGCGATGGCCTTCCGGTTGCCGACCGCGTACCCGAGACGCCACCCGGTCATGTTGAAGGGCTTGGAGAGGGACCCGAACTCAATGGCCACGTCCTTGGCCCCTTCCACTTGGAGGATGCTCGGCGCCTCGTAGCCGTCGAAGGTCAACTCCAGGTACGCGGAGTCGTGGACGAGGAGGATGTCGTTCTCGCGGCAGAAGTCGACGGCCTCGCGGAAGAAGCCGAGGTCGGCCGTGCCCGCCGTCGGGTTGTTGGGGTAACAGAGGAACATGAGGGTGGCCCGCCGGCGGTCGGCGGTCCGGATGGCGCCCAGGTCGGGAAGGAACCCGCGTTCGGGCAGGAGGGGCATGGGGACGACCTCGCCCCCCGCCAGCAAGGTGTGGATGCCGTAGACCGGATATCCCGGGTCAGAGACGAGGGCGGCGTCGCCCCGGTCCACGAAGGCCCAGACCAAGTGGGCGAGGCCTTCCTTCGAGCCGATGAGGGCGAGGGTCTCGGCCTCCGGGTCGAGCTTCACGTCAAAGCGACGGTCATAGTAGCCGGCCACGGCTTGGAGGAAGTCTCGCGTGCCCTCGTACGGCGGGTAGCGGTGCGTCGCCGGGTCGCGGGCCTCGCGAGCCAGCCGGTCGACGACGAAGTCCGGCGAGGGCCGGTCCGGGTCCCCGATGCCCAGGCTGATGACGTCAACCCCGCGAGCCAGAGCCTCCCGACGCTTCTTGTCTATCTCAGCGAAGAGGTAGGGCGGGAGCTTGGCGATCCTTGCGGCGGTCTTCACGGCGGCTCTTCCCTCCCGGTCTATCTGGGGCCAGGCAACGGCCTGGTGTAGGTCGTCCGAAAGACTTCGTTCGCCGGACCGGTGACGAGCACGGAGGCGTTCTCCGGCCACTCGACCTCCAGTTCTCCCCCGTCGAGGGCCAGGCTGGCGCGCCGGTCGGCCAGACCGGCCGCTACCGCGGCCACCAGCGAGGCCGAAGCCCCGGTGCCGCAAGACAGAGTGATGCCCGAGCCCCTCTCCCACACCCGCATCCGCAGGCGGGAGCGGCTCAGGACCTGGACGAACTCGATGTTGGCGCGGTCGGGGAAGACGGGGTGCGTTTCCAGAGCCGGCCCGACCGCGGCCAGGGACACCTGGACGATGTCCGGGACGACGACCACAAAGTGAGGGTTCCCCATGAACACGTAGGTCCCCCGGTAGGTCCGGGGGTCCGGCGAGAGGCCGTCCCCGCCCAGAGTGACTTCCAGGGGGCGTATCTCCCGGGGCGGACCCAAGTCCACGGTCACGACGGCAAACTGCCCCCCCGGCCCAGGCCTGAGCCGGACACCGGCCCTGACGAGACCGGCCTTTGTCTCGACCTCGAGGCGGGGCTCGGGCGAGTAGCCCTCGGCGTGGGCGTAGGCGGCCAGGCAACGGAGCCCGTTGCCGCACATGAGACCTTCGCTGCCGTCGGAGTTGAACATCCGCATTCCCAGGCGGCCCGAGGGCGCCCGGTAGAGGATGATCAACCCGTCCCCGCCGACGCCGAAGCGCCGGTCGGAGAGTTCGGCGGCTGCTCGCCCGACGTCGACCCCGGGCGGAAGGGCGGGGCCCCCGATGGCGTCGAGGTAGACGTAGTCGTTGCCGCAACTGTGCATCTTGACCAGCCGGAGCGGTACCGTCACAGCCGGCATGCCGGATCCCTTCCTTACCGTCCTCGCCGGCCCCAGTCCCCAAGGCCCGTGGCCGCGGTATCGCCCGGGCCGCCCGGCGTCCAACCCCTATTCTACCTCTTTTAGGCCTGCTCAGGGGAGGTCCCGCGGCTCGGAACGAGGGAGCCCGCGGCCGGCGTGGCCCCGGCTGCCCGGGGCGCCCTAGCGGTCTTCGGCGACGAGGTACCCGGCCTCGCGGAGGAGAATTCTGGCCGCCCCGGCGTCGACCGCGAAACCGCCCGCGCCGGCCGAGAAGCCGAAGCCCTCCGGAAGGAAGGCCGAGGGAAGGGGCGCCGCCTCCGGACCGAGGGTGACGGCTAGAACCGCGCGGTCCAGGGCGAGGTTTAAGGCCAGTCTCACCCTCGTGTCCGAGAAGGGCGGGCGGCGGGTGTTGAGTTCCACGGAGAAGACCGTCCATCCCGGCTCCCTGGCCACGATGAAATCGGGCTGGCCGCGAAGCGGTGCGGCCGCCGCCGGCGTCAGGGCCGGGGCGAGGTGGGCTTGGCCATTGCGCAGCATCGCCACCCGTTTGGCCGGGTCGGGGTTGAAGAGGAAAGCGACCTCGGCGATGGCGGGAGCCCCGCCATAGTATCCGTCCCACCGGACGAGCCCGAGCCGCCGGCCGGAGTGGCCGGGTTCGAGTCGGAAGGGCCCGGTCCCGACCGGGCTGGCGGCGAAGCCTTCGGGACCGGAGAGTTCGTAGTAGACCGACGGTACCACGGGCGTCTGGCCGAAGAGTTCGAGGAAACCGGGCAACGGCGCGGAGAAGCGGAAGACGACGGTCCCGTCCGCCCCGGCGGCGGCGGTCACGGTCACCTCCCCGGGCAGGCGCCCGCGGAGGGCCTTCTCGTAGGTGAAGACCACGTCTTGTGGGCTGAGGGTCGCCCCGTTGTGGAACCGGACGCCGTC
>Ga0315293_10001465_pt1 | contig 22975 bp, 19 predicted proteins | sample YL17G13_20_MG_FD_203071 | JGI IMG/M metagenome (GOLD analysis project Ga0315293, IMG submission 203071) | Sediment microbial communities from Yellowstone Lake, YNP, Wyoming, USA - YL17G13_20 | ecosystem: Environmental > Aquatic > Freshwater > Lake > Sediment | place: USA: Wyoming | collected...
AAGGACGTCCCGCCGGGCAAGCTCGCGGTGGGTGTCCCCGCGCGCCTCCGCGACCCCCGGCCGCCAACGCCGCCCCCACCCCCGACCCCGGCCCCCGACGCCGCCGCCGGCGACCTGGCCGCCGCCGCCGACCTGGCCGCCGACCCGTCACCTCGTCGCGAGGGGGCCTCCTGATCCTGTGGGCTCCCTCACCGAGATCCTGATCGTCGTCGGGCTCACGCTGCTCGCCGGCATCTTCGTGGCCGCCGAGATCGCCCTCGTCTCGCTGCGCCGCAGCCGCGTCGCCCAGCTCGTCGACGAGAACCGCCGGGGCGCCGCCCGCGTCCGCCGCCTGATCGCCGACCCGGCGCGGTTCCTGGCGGTCATCCAGATCGCGATCACCTTCATCGGCTTCCTCTCGTCCGCCATTGCCGCCGTCTCCCTCACGACCGGGCTCGCCGACCTCATTCGCAGCATCGAGTGGCTGAAGGGGAGCGCGGAGGCGATCGCGCTGGTGATCGTCACGGTCCTCGTGTCGCTCTTCTCGATCGTCGTCGGCGAGCTCGTCCCCAAGGCGCTTGCCCTCGCCTTCCCGGACCGCACGGCGCTCCTCCTGGCCGGGCCGGTCGACCTGCTCGGACGCCTCCTGACCCCGGTCGTCGCCGTCCTCACCGGCCTCACCCGGGTGATCGTGCGACCCTTCGGCGCCGACGTGACGAAGGAGGCCCAGATCACGGCCGAGGAGCTGAAGCTCATCGTGGAGCGCGGCGGCGAGGAGGGGGTCCTCGAGGCCGAAGAGGAGCAGATGATCCACGCGGTCATCGAGCTCGGCGAGAGCCGCGTTCACGAGGTGATGGTCCCGCGCATCGACATCGTCGGCCTCGACGCCGACGTCGACCTGGAGACCGCGGTCGACCGGATCATCGAGGGAGGCCACAGCCGTCTCCCGGTCTGGGAGGGCTCGGTGGACCACGTGCTCGGGATCCTGTACGCGAAGGACCTCCTGCCGTTCCTCAAGGAGGCCTCGGGCGAGCGCCCCTCCGTTCGGGCCCTCCTGCGGCCGCCGGTCTTCGTTCCCGAGTCGATGTCGATCGACGACCTTCTCCACGAGTTCCAGCGTCGGAAGGTCCACCTCGCGATCGTCGGCGACGAGTACGGCGGCACGGCCGGCCTCGTCACGATCGAGGATCTCCTCGAGGAGATCGTCGGCGAGATCCAGGACGAGTACGACGAGGAGGAGGAGATGGTCGTTCGCCTCGACGACGACCGGGTCCGCTTTGACGGCCGCGCCTCTGTCGACGAGATCGGCGACGCCTGGGACGACCTCGACCTGGACGAGCTCCTGGAGGACCGCGACGAGTACGACACGATCGGCGGCCTCGTCTTCCATCGCATCGGCGGCGTCCCGAAGCCGGGCGACGTCGTCCGGCTCGAGAGCCTGACGATCACCGTCGAGTCGACCGACGGGCGGCGCGTCGCGAAGGTCCTGGTGACCCGCGAGCGAGCCGCAGGAGACGGGGCCGACGCCGCCGACCGCTGACCGTCGGGCGCGGTCGCCTACGCCGAGATGACGCTCCGCATGATCTGCTCGAGCTTCGCGCGCGCCTCCGGCTGGACGACGCCGGCGGCGTCGAGCTGGGCGATCGCCTCGTCGCGCCAGCGCCGGGCCTCGGCCCGCGTGTAATCCTGGGCGCCCGTCCGCTCCAGGATCGCCATCGCCTCGCCAATCTCGCCGGCACCCGGCTCGTGGTGCGTGTAGACGGCCTCGAGGCGGCCCCGGTCGGCGGGCGTCGCGTGCTCCAGGGCGTAGATGACGGGGAGCGTCTTCTTGTGCTTGGCGAGGTCCGTGGGCTCCTTGCCGGTCGCCTGCTCCTGGCCCCAGATGCCCAGCACGTCGTCGTTGAGCTGGAAGGCGAGGCCAAGGGCCCAGCCGAACTTCCGGTAGCTGGTGATGACATCCTCGTCGTCGGTGGCGAGGAGCGCGCCGGCCTCGATGCTGGCGGAGATCAGGGCGGCCGTCTTGCGCCCGATCATGTCGAAGTAGAGGTCGACGGTCATCGTGACGTCGTGCTCGCCGGTCCAGATGTCGATGTACTGGCCCTCGCACAGCGCGAGGCAGGTCTCGTCGTAGAGGCGCATCAGGCGAAGCACCTTCGCGTCCGAGAAGCCGAGCTCGGTGAGCCGGTGGAGCGCGATCCGCGACAGGACGAAGACGGCGTCGCCGGTGTTGATCGCCTGCGGTATCCCTTGGAGCGTCCAAAGCGTCGCCCGGTGGCGCCGCTCGCGATCGCCGTCCTCGATGTCGTCGTGGATCAGGCTGAAGTTGTGGCCCAGCTCGACGGCGGCGGCGCCCGGCAGGGCCGGGGCGTACTCGCCCGTGATCGAGGCGTAGGAGAGAAGGCCCAGGAGCGGCCGCATCCGCTTCCCCGACGAGCCGGAGCCGTCGAGGCCCATGTGGTAGCGGACCATCTCGTACATCCCGCGGGTCGACGGGTCGCGGTCGCCCGCGAGGCGGAGGATCTCGGCCTCGACGTCGGCGATCAGCTCGGGCAGGTCGAAGTCCAGGGGGGTGGGCACGGGCACGATGATAGCCCGCCCGGGCGGCCCGGCGACATCTGCCGGGCACGGGTCGTCCGCCGCGGAGCGCGGATCCGCGGGTGGCGCCGTCCCATGAACGCCACTGCGGGTTGGCGACTGCCAGGCGCTCCCCGACGCGTGGTTCGTCGTCCGCGGCAGCCCCCGCTCGGGGTTGCCGTGCGTCCTTCGGGCCCCCGACCGCGCGCCGCACGGGGATTCGGGCCCCCAGGCGGCCGGCGTTGCGAATGTCCCTCGTGCGCCGGCGCGCATGGTGTCGAGCTGGCGTCCTTGTCGCTCATGGAACGGCGGAAAATACTCGATCAGTCTGCCTGGGGACCGCGATCCGGAGCCCGACCCGGTCTCGCGCGGGAAGCCCGCCACGGATCCAGCGCACGGATGGTACGGTCCGAGGGTGCCCGACCGACGCCTCTACGTGACGGACGCCATCGTCCTCTCCCGCTTCGACTACGGGGAGGCGGACCGGATCCTCACGCTCCTCACGCCGGGGCTCGGCAAGATCAAGGCGATCGCGAAGGGGATCCGCCGGCCCACCAGCCGGATCGGGGGGTCGCTGGAACCCCTCGCCGAGCTGCGCCTCCAGCTCGCGAAGGGGCGCACCTTCGACGTCGTCACCCAGGTCACGATGCAGCACGCCTGGCTGGGCCTCCGCGAACGGCTGGAGGTGACCGCCACCGCCTGGTACTGCGGAGAGCTGCTGGACCGCTCCCTGGAGGAGCGTCACGCGGCCGAGCCGTTCTACCTGCTTCTGCGCCGGGCGTACGAGCTGCTCGACGCGGGTATGGCTCCGGCCCGGGTCGCCCGCTGGTTCGAGATGCGCCTGTGCGACGAGCTGGGCGTGCGACCGGAGGTCGACCGCTGCGTCGAGTGCGACCGGCTGCTCGAGGCGGGCGACGAGGTCCGCTGGATCCCGCGCCTCGGCGGGGTTCTCTGCGGGCGCCATGCCGGACCGTCGATGGCGGCAGCCGGGCTCTCCACGGACGCGCTCAGGGTGCTGAAGGCGTACCAGCGGATGGACGTGGAGGCGCTGGCCGGGCTTCGGCTCCCGGGGGTCGTGGAGGCGGAGGTGGAGCGCGTGCTGGGCGAATTCGTGCGCCACGTGATGGAGCGCGACACGCGCTCGCGGCGGTTCCTCGAGGAGGTCAAGGCAGGCTACGACGGCGTGGGACGAGCGCCGGCGCCCTCCTCTGAAACCCGGGCCGACCCGCCCCCGCCAGAGCCCGATGGAGGTTCCCGATGATCGACCCTGCGACGAAGGCAGGAGCGCGTGCCGCCGAGCGCCTCGAGGGCGAGCTGATCCTCTGGCTGACCACCGTGACCCCCGAGGGCCAGCCCCAGTCCTCGCCGGTCTGGTTCCTGTGGATCGACGGCGAGATCCTGCTCTTCAGCCGCGCTGACACGCCGCGCCTCGCCAACGTGCGGGCCAACCCGCGGGTGGCCGCCAACTTCGACGGTGACGGCGACGGCGGCGACGTCGTCTCGTTCGAGGGCGAGGCCCGGGTCGCGCGCGAGCGGGCAGCGCTGGCCGACGTCCCGGACGCCTACATCGAGAAGTACGCGGCGAAGCTGGCGGCGTCCGGCTGGACGATGGAGAGCATGCTCGTCGACTACCCGATCGAGATCCGCATCCGGCCCACGCGGGTCCGCGCCTGGTAAGCGCTCTCTGCGGCCTGCGCCACCACGAGCTCCCGACCCCGCTCGGCGCGCCTCGCCTGCTCCCCCGGCCGCGACGCCATCCCATCCGTACCGTCGTTCACTGCACGACTGGGGCTCGGTGGTGGGATAGATGCCGCGCGTCGGCCCGAGCCCGCTCCAGTGGGTCCGGATGGTGGGATAGATGACGCGCAGCGGCCCGAGCCCGCACGCGCCGCCGCCCGGCGCCCCCGCCCGGCGCCCCCGACGCGTCGCCCCGCAGGTCCGTCGGCCCATCCTGCTACGATCCACCGCGAACCCCCTCCCGCCCGCGCATGCCACGCTCGGGCCAACCGTGGAGCCGACCCCGTGACCGAGCCCGCCCTCGACCCGAACGCCGTGGCGCCGTCCGTGCGCGAGCTGGAGACGATCGTCGGCCTCAGCAAGCGCCGCGGCTTCGTCTTCCCCTCGTCCGAGATCTACGGCGGCATCAACGCCGTCTGGGACTACGGGCCGCTGGGCGTCGAGCTCAAGAACAACGTCAAGCGCGCCTGGTGGCGGGCCATGGTCCAGGAGCGCGACGACATCGTGGGGCTCGACTCAGGGATCCTGATGCACCCCCAGATCTGGGTGACGTCAGGGCACGTCGCCGAGTTCAACGACCCAATGGTCGAGTGCGCGACCTGCAAGCGCCGCTACCGGGTCGACGAGTTCCCGGGCGCCGAGGACCTCGGGCCGGCACAGCTCCTCGACCCGGGGATCGTCGCCCGCCTCGGGTTGGCCTGCCCGAGCGACGAGGGACCGCTCGGCGCACCGCGCCGCTTCAACCTCATGCTCAAGACGTTCCTCGGCCCGGTCGAGGACGAGGCGGCCGTCGTCTACCTGCGCCCGGAGACGGCCCAGGGCATCTACGTGAACTATCGGAACGTGCGCGACACGGCCCGCAAGAAGATCCCCTTCGGCATCGCCCAGATCGGCAAGGCGTTCCGCAATGAGATCAGCCCCGGCAACTTCGTCTTCCGGATGCGCGAGTTCGAGCAGATGGAGATGCAGTACTTCGTCCGCCCCGAGACGGCGGCGGATCACTTCGAGGCCTGGCTCCCCCGGCGCAAGGCCTGGTACGAGGCCTACGGCGTGGCCCCCGAGCGGCTCCGCTTCCGGGAGCACCGCCCGGACGAGCTGGCCCACTACGCGAAGAAGGCCGTGGACGTCGAGTACCGCTTCCCGTTCGGCTGGAAGGAGCTCGAGGGGATCCACAACCGGGGCGACTGGGACCTCGGCCGGCACGCGAAGGAATCGGGTCAGAACCTGGAGTACTTCGACCCGGCGACCGAGGAGCACTTCATCCCCTGGATCGTCGAGACGTCGGCCGGCGGCGACCGCGCCGCGTTCACCTTCCTCATCGATGCCTATCGCGAGGAGGAGGTCCGCGGCGAGAAGCGGGTCGTCCTGGGGCTCCACCCCGACCTCGCCCCGTACAAGGTCGCCGTGCTGCCGCTCCTCAAGAAGCGCCCCGAGATCGTGGAGATGTGCCACCGGATCAAGGACGACCTCAAGCGGCAGACGATGGCCGTCTACGACGACACGGCGGCGATCGGGAAGCTCTACCGGCGCCAGGACGAGATCGGAACGCCGTGGTGCGTGACGGTGGACGTGGACTCGCTCGAGGACGGCAACGTGACGGTCCGCGATCGCGACGCCATGACGCAGGAGCGCATCGGCGCCGACCAGGTCACCCGCTACATCACCGACAAGCTGGATGCGGCCCGCCCCTACGGGCTGTAGCCGAGCTGCTCGGTCCCTGCGCTACTCCGCTGCGGCCGCCGCCGGCTCGCCCGAGACCACCTCGCCCGTTGGCGGGTATTCCCCGCGCAGCCAGGCGTCGATCGCGTGCGCCGACCGCTTCCCGTCGCCCATGGCCAGGATGACCGTCGCGGCGCCGCGCACGATGTCGCCGCCGGCGAAGACGCCGGGGACCGAGGTCATCCCGGACTCGTCGGTGACGATGTAGCCCCAGGGGTTGATCTCGAGATCGGGCTCCGACGCGGTGAGGAGCGGGTTCGACCGCGTCCCGATGGCGACGACAACCATGTCGCACTCGATCTCGAACTCGGAGCCCTCGATCGGCATCGGCCGGCGCCGGCCGGACGCGTCGGGCTCGCCCAGCTCCATGCGGATGCAGCGGGTGCCGGTCACCCAGCGGTTCACGTCGCCGAGGACCTCGACGGGCGCGACCTGGAAGTGGAAGCGGATCCCCTCCTGCTCGGCGTGGTGGACTTCCTCCGCGCGGGCGGGGAGCTCCTCCTTGCCGCGCCGGTAGACGATCGTCGCCTCCTCGGCGCCGAGGCGCTTCGCGGTTCGGACGGCGTCGATCGCCACGTTCCCGCCGCCCACGACGACCACCCGGTGGCCCCGCAGGATCGGGGTGTCGGACTCCGGGTTCCAGGCGCCCATAAGGTTGACCCGGGTCAGGTACTCGTTCGCCGAGTAGACGCCCTTGAGGTTCTCGCCGGGGACGTTCATGAAGACCGGGAGGCCGGCGCCGACCGCGATGAAGACGGCGTCGAACCGCTCGCGCAGCTCGTGGAGGGTGTAGGTCCGCCCGATGATCGCGTTGGCCTCGATCTTCACGCCCGACGCCACCAGGCGGTCGACCTCACCCTGGACGATGTCCTTGGGGAGCCGGAACTCGGGGATCCCGTAGATGAGCACGCCGCCCGCGGCATGGAAGGCCTCGAAGACGGTGACGTCGTGGCCGCTCTTCACCAGCTCGCCGGCGGCCGTCAGGCCCGACGGGCCCGAGCCCACGACCGCGACCGACTTGCCGCTCGCCTGCGGGAACGCGACGGGGATCGTCTCGGGGTGCGCCATCGCCCAGTCCGCGACGTAGCGCTCCAGGGCGCCGATCGCGACCGGCGACCCTTTCTTCGCGCGGACGCAGACGCCCTCGCACTGGATCTCCTGGGGGCAGACGCGCCCGGTGACGCAGGGGAGGGCGTTGTCGCCGAGGAGCGACGCTGCTGCCCCGGCCGTGTCGCCGGTCCGGAGGAGCTCGATGAAGAGCGGGATGTTCACGCGGACCGGACAGCCAGCGATGCAGACGGGGTTCTTGCACTGCAGACAGCGCTCCGCCTCCAGGACCGCCAGCTGCTCGGAGTACCCGAGGTTGACTTCGTGGAAGTTGGCCGCGCGCGCCAGGGCGTCCTGCTCCGGCATGTGGGTGCGCTCGATCGTCATCCGCTCCCGCGGGGTGAGTGGATGATCGAAGGCCGGCTGGAACTCCGAGTCGCCGTGGGACGCGCCCGGGGCCCCCTCGTCGGGGGCGGGGTTCGGCTGGTCGGTCACGCGGTGGACTCCCCTGCGGCGACGGCCGCCTCCTGCTGCTCGGCGGCCGTGGCAAGCGCCGGGACCAGGCAGCTCCCCTCTGGCGCGTGGAGCGGCGCCTCCTGGCTCTCCGCCGCCCGCCGGTGGGCGACCTCCAGGGCGTGCGCCTCGAACTCGCGATAGGTCCCCAGCCGGTCGGCCAGCTCGCGGAAGTCGACCGCGTGGGCGTCGAACTCCGGGCCGTCCACGCACGCATAGACGGTCTTGCCGCCGACCTGAACGCGGCAGCCACCGCACATCCCGGTGCCGTCCAGCATGATCGCGTTGAGCGAGGCGAAGGTCGGGACGCCGTACGGCCGGGTGAGCTCGGCGACGGCCCGCATCATCGGGACCGGACCGACGGCGTAGACCGCGTCGACGCCGCCGGCCTCGATGATGTCCTTGAGCGCCTCGGTCACGAACCCATGGCGCCCGTAGCTGCCGTCGTCGGTGCAGGTGATCACCTCGCCGGCCCGGCGCAACTCGTCCTCGAAGATGACCCACTCCTTCGAGCGGCCGCCGATGACGCTCGTCACCTTCACCCCGGACTCGGCGAGGCCGAGGGCGATGGGGTAGACGACCGCGGTCCCCACGCCGCCCCCGACGCACACGGCGTGCCCGGACTCGATGAGCTCGGTCGCCCGCCCGAGGGGGCCCGCGACGTCCTGGATCCCTTCCCCGACCTCGAGCGCGACGAGGTCCTCGGTGCTCTTGCCCACGGCCTGGATGACCAGCGTGATCGTGCCTCGCTCACCGTCCGCGTCGGCGATCGTGAGCGGGATCCGCTCGGCGCCGGGTCCGCGGTGGACGATGACGAACTGGCCCGGCCGGCGGATCTCGGCGATCCGGGGAGCTTCGATGACGAGGCGGGTCACGTTGGGCGAGAGCCGGGCCTTGTCGACGACGGTGTGCATGGCAACTCCAGGGCGGGGTGCGGTCAGGGTGAATCGTGCACGACGCGCGCGCGCGACCCATGCGCCAGCGCGCATATGTTCGATGGGCCGAATGGCACCTTTCCGATCGGCAAGCGTTCGTTCGCCGGGGGTCAGCCGCCCATGGTCGCCGTCTCGGCGGCCGGGCTCTTGCCCTTGGGCCAGTAGAGCTCCTTCTTCACGTGGAACTCCGGGAAGTTGCGGTCCATGAGGGCCCGCTCCACGTTGAGGATCATCTCCGGGTTGCCGCAGATGTAGACGACGGTCCGGTCCGCCCGGAGGCCCAGGTCGTGGCAGACGCCGGCGACGACCTGCTCTACGCGGCCGGTGCGGCCCGTCCAGCCGACGTTGCGCGGTTCGCTGGGGCGCGAGATCGTGGGGACGTAGCGGACCGGGTACGACCCGTCGCGCTCCATCGCCTCGAGGGCCTCGCGATAGCCGAGATCCGAGGCGTGGGAGACGCCATGGAGCACCACGGTCCTGCGCGGCTTCCCCTGGACCTGCGTCTCCCGGATCATCGAGATGAACGGGGCGAGGCCCGTCCCGGTCGACACGTAGAGGTGGGTTCGCCGGTCATCGGGCTCGAGCATGAACTTGCCCTTCGGGCCGATCATCCGCATGCGGGCCCCGGGCTGGAGCCGCCAGAGGAGCGTCGTGAAGCGGATGATCGGGACCAGGCGGATGTAGAACTCGTAGCCCTCCGTGCCCGCGACCGCCGGCGCCGACGCCACGGAATACGGCCGCTGCCAGAGCTTCTCGTCGGCGAAGACTCCGATCGTCATGTACTGGCCCGGCTCGAAGGGGATCGGCTCGCCGTCGAACCTGACCCAGATGGACGCAAGGTCGGCCGTATGGTCAACCCGCTTCACCAGGGTGGCGTTGTACTGGGGTGCCTCCTCGGCGATGACGCGGGTGTCCTCGACGTCGTGAGTCATGGGGCGAGGGTCTCCTGCCTGCGGCCGTCCGCGCGCGCGCTGCCGCCCCGAGTGTAGCCGGGCGTCGCCCACGGTGCGGCACGACGGGCGGGCGCTCCGGCCCCCGAGAGCGGGCCGAGCGGTCCCGGCCCTCGCCGTGCTCGGCCGGTACAATCCCCCGTGACGCCAGCGGACCGATCGCGGGGCGACTCCACGCCCCGCCGCCATGCACACAGGGAGAACCCGCCCCATGCCCGACGCCGCTCCGACCACGCGCGCCCACGCGGCCGCGAAGCGCTACATCTACGCCTGGGGAGACGGCCGGGCGGAAGGCAGCGGGTCCATGAAGGACCTCCTGGGCGGCAAGGGCGCCGGCCTCGCCGAGATGACGAACGCCGGGCTCCCGACGCCTCCGGGCTTCACGATCACCACCGAGGCCTGCAACGACTACTTCGAGGCCGGCAAGACGTTTCCGGCGGGCCTCTGGGAGGACGTCCTGGGCGCCGTGAAGGAGATCGAGGCGGCGACCGGCAAGGGCTTCGGCGGCGTCGCCAACCCGCTCCTGGTTTCGGTCCGCTCCGGCGCCAAGTTCTCGATGCCGGGCATGATGGACACGGTCCTCAACCTCGGCCTCAACGAGGAGACGCTGGCCGGTCTCGTGGCCCTCACCGGCAACGAGCGCTTCGCCTGGGATGCCTACCGCCGCTTCGTGGCCATGTTCGGCCGGATCGTCCTGGGCGTGCGCGCCGAGCGCTTCGACGAGCCGCTGGAGGCCCGCAAGGAGGCCCACGGCCACGGCGCCCGGGACACCGACCTGACGGTCGAGGACCTCAAGTCGCTGGTCGTCGAGTTCAAGGCGGTCGTCCGCGAGGACGCCGGCCGCGACTTCCCGACCGAGCCCGCCGAGCAGCTCGACCTGGCCATCAAGGCGGTCTTCGCCTCGTGGTTCGGCAAGCGCGCCAACGACTACCGCAACAGCCAGAAGATCGCGCACGACCTTGGCACCGCCGTCAACGTCGTGACGATGGTCTACGGCAACATGGGCGACGACTCCGGCACCGGTGTCGCGTTCACCCGCGACCCGAACACCGGGCAGAACGTCCTGTACGGCGAGTACCTCGTCAACGCCCAGGGCGAAGACGTCGTCGCCGGCATCCGGACTCCCGCCACGATCAGCCACCTCGCCGAGGAGATGCCCGCGGCGTACGCGGAATTCCAGGCGATCGGCCGCCAGCTGGAGCGCCATTACAAGGACGTCCAGGACCTCGAATTCACGATCGAGCGCGGCAAGCTCTACATGCTCCAGACGCGCTCCGCGAAGCGCACCGCCGCGGCCGCCGTGAAGATCGCCGTCGACATGGTCGAGGAGGGCCTCATCGACAGGCGCGAGGCCGTCGGGCGGATCGAGCCGGCCCAGGTCGACCAGCTCCTGCGCGACCAGTTCGAACCGGCCGCGCGCAGGGCAGCCCGGAGGATCGCCGGCGGCCTCAACGCGTCCCCCGGCGCGGCTGTCGGGCGCGCCGTCTTCAACGCCGACGTGGCCGTCGAATGGGTCGCCCGCGGCGAGACGGTCGTCCTGGTCCGCATCGAAACCTCCCCCGACGATTTCCACGGCATGGCCGTCGCGCAGGGCATCCTGACTGCCCGCGGCGGCGCCACCAGCCACGCGGCCGTCGTCGCGCGCCAGATCGGCAAGCCCTGCGTCGCCGGCTGCGCCGAGCTGGTCGTCGACTACGGCACGAAGACGGCGAAGTCCACCGTCTCCGGCATCGGCTTCGCCGAGGGCGACTGGATCAGCCTTGACGGCGCGACCGGCGAGGTCTTCCTCGAGGCGCTCCCAACCGTCTCGGCCCGCTTCGAGGACCAGCCCGAGCTCCAGACGATCCTCGGCTGGGCCGACGAGATTCGTCGGCTGCAGATCTGGACCAACGCCGACAAGCCGGAGGAGGCCGCCCAGGCCCGCAGCTACGGCGCCCAGGGCATCGGCCTCTGCCGCACCGAGCACATGTTCCGCGAGGGCGAGCGCCTCGAGATCGTCCGCGGCGCCATCCTTGTCGCCAACGCGGCCACCAGGGCCAAGGCGAAGGTCGCCGCGAAGGAAGAGCTGAGCGCGGACGAGCTGGCCGCGGTGGCGCAGTTCGACGCGGCCATGGGCAAGCTCGAAGTCCTTCAGCAGGGCGACTTCGAGGGGATCCTCGCCGCGATGAGCGGCCTGCCCGTCGTCATCCGTCTCATCGACCCGCCGCTCCACGAGTTCCTGCCGAACCTGGAGGAGCAGCTCGTCAAGGTGACGAAGGCGGGCGACGCCGCCTCCGACGAGGACCGGGAGCTCCTGGCCACCATCAAGTCGATGCACGAGCAGAACCCGATGCTCGGCCTGCGCGGCTGCCGCCTCGGGCTGATGATCCCGGACTTCGTGAAGATCCAGACCCGCGCGATCCTCAACGCCGCCGTGGCGGTGAAGCGCGCCGGCATGGATCCGCGCCCGGAGATCATGATCCCGCTCGTTGGCCACGTGAACGAGCTGATCGCGACGCGGGCGCTCCTCGACGCCGAGGCGGAGGCCGTCGTCGCCAAGGCCGGCGAGGAGATCGACTTCAAGTTCGGGACCATGATCGAGATCCCGCGGGCCGTGTGGGTCGCGGACCAGATTGCCGAGCATGCGGAGTTCTTCAGCTTCGGCACCAACGACCTGACCCAGATGACCTTCGGCTACAGCCGCGACGACGCGGAGGGCGGCTTCCTCCTCAAGTACGTCGAGGACGGAATCCTGCCCGACAACCCGTTCCAGACGCTCGACGACGTGATCGCAGCCGAGATGCAGATGGCCGTCGACAAGGGCCGCGCGGCGCGGCCCGGCCTCAAGGTCGGGATCTGCGGCGAGCACGGCGGCGATCCCGCCTCGATCCACAAGTGCGAGAAGATCGGCCTCAACTACGTCTCCTGCTCGCCGTTCCGCGTCCCGGTGGCGCGGCTCGCGGCGGCCCAGGCGGCGATGTCCGACGGTGCCTTCCGCGACAAGTAGCGCCCGGCGCCCGGCGGGCGCCGTCACGACGCCCCAGTGACGCGAGGGGGCCCCGGAGACGGGGCCCCCTCGCTTATTCGACCCGGGGTAGCCCGAAGGTCCGGCCCGGATGGGCCCCTCGGGTCCGGGGCACGCCGCCGCGTCGCCCGGACGCTCTGGTGCGGAGGGGCACCGCGCCCTCGGGGATGCGCGGACCAGCGAGACCCACCGCGTCACCGAGGGTGTCGAGACCCAGGCGGAGGTCGAGGTCCTCGCCCGGCTCCGCGTCGAGCTCACCCAGGGCTACCTGCTCGCCCATCCGGCCCCGCTCGAGGAGCTCATCGAGGACGAGCGCGCCGCCTGACGCGGGCCCCGTCGAATCCGCACGTCTCCAACCCGCGACGGGCCGCGAGGTCCATCGTGGGGGGCCGTCGACCCCCGCCGCGCCGGGCCGCGGGCGCGGTCGTATCCTTCCCGCGTGATCCCCCGAGCCCCCGACGACCCGTCTGCCCTTGCCCAGGCCGCGCCGCCGCTCGTCGTCGCCGACCTCGAGGGGACCTGCACCAGCGGGGAGACGTGGCGGGGGATCGGCCGCTGGCTGGTGGAGCACGGGCGACGCGGCCGCTACCGCCGCTTCCTGGCTCCCCGTCTGGCGGCCCTCCCCCTCGTGCGCCTCGGGGTGATCTCGCGCCAGGGGTTCCGCGACCGATGGATCGGGGACCTGGCGCGCCTGCTCGACGGGCTGACCGCCGGGGAGCTCGAAGACGTCGCGACCCAGGTGGTGGAGGACGAGCTCTGGCCGAAGCGCCGCGTTGCGGTCGTCGACGCGCTGGAGGCGGCGGCCGCGGGCGGGTCCCGCGTGGTGATCGCGTCGGGCACGTACCAACCCATCCTGGCCGCGTTCGTCGCCCGGCTCGCCCCCGGCCCAGCCGGCCCGGTGCGCGGCCTCGGGACGCCCCTCGAGATGAACGATGGCCGCACGACCGGCCGTCTCGCCGGGCGGGTCGGCACCGGATCGTTCAAGGCGGACCGGGTGGTGGCGCTGGCCGCCGGCGCCCCGGTCCGGGCGGCGTACGGCGACTCCCTCGCGGACGTCCCGCTGCTCGACCTCGCCGCCGAGGCGGTCGCCGTGGCTCCCGATCGCGACCTCCGGCCCGTGGCGATCGGGCGCGGCTGGCGGATCCTCGACGACCCGCCCGGGTCGGCCCGGTGATCGCACGCCCGTCCCTGCGGCGCGTGGTCCTGGCGGCCGCGTTGGCGGCGGTCGTGGTGCCCGCGGCGGCATCGCTCGCGGCGACGGCGGGCTGGACGGCCCCCGCGCGGGCTGCCGACCCGGCCGCGCTCGACGCGCCGGGCGCGACACCGGCGTTGCCGGCCGCGCCGACCGTGATCTGGCATGGGCCGCGCACGGACCGCGTCGTTGCCCTGACGTTCGACGACGGCTGGAACCCCTCTACTCTGCGGCAGATCTACCGGATCCTCGTCCGGGAGCGGGTCCCGGCGACGTTCTTCGTGACCGGCATCTACGTCCAGCGAGCGCCGGCACTCTGGCGCCAGATCGCGGCCGCCGGCTTCCCGCTGGCCAACCACTCGTACCTCCACCGCGACACCCGGGACCTCGTACCGCGCGCCGTGACGAAGGACCTCGGGCTGACCCGCGAGGCCGTGGAGAAGGCGACCGGACAGGCGATGCTCCCGTACTACCGGCCCCCGTACGGCGCCAGGGACGCGCAGACGGACCGGCTGGCGGCCGCCGCCGGCTTCGCATACATCGTCATGTGGGACACGACGGCGGCCGACACCGTGGGCCGCCCCACGGTCCGGGGCGTCGTGGAGACCGCGTCCGCGGGCCGGCCCGGCTCCATCGTCCTGCTCCACGCGGGCCCGCGCGTGACCGCCCGGGCGCTGCCCGCGATCATCGCCCGCTACCGGGCTCGCGGGTTCCGCTTCGTCGCGCTGCCGGACCTGCTCGGGGTGCCGCGGGCGGCGTCGCCCGCAGCCGGCGTCGCCCTGCCGTCCGCCCCGGCACCGACGCCGAGGCGGGCGCTCAACGGGTCGGGGGACGACGACAAGCCGGTGCCGGCAGGGTCGCCCCGGCCGGCGCCGGCGGCCGCGAGCGGCGGACACGCCGTGGTGCCTCCCGAGGCGACCGATCCGCAAGCGCCCGCCCTGCCCGCGCCGACGGAGGGCCCGCCGCCGGCGCGGGATGCCGCGTGGGCTCGCCGCGATGGCACGCCGGCGTCGGTCGCCGTGTTCACCGCCGCCGTCCTCCTCGTGGTCCTCGTGGGCGCGGCGGTCGCCGGGCACGCCTGGCGACCAGAGGACGACGGGCTCGTCTGACGCCAGCCGACACCGCGCGAGGGGCCGTCCGGCACTGGCGACGGGACGGCGCGGATTTGCCACGCTCCGTCGCGGAACGCTCCGTGACCGAGGACGTCCCCTTCGGACCCTTGGAGGCGATCGAGGATGTCCGCTTCGATGATCGGCGGCCCGGGCGCGCCCGGGACGAAGGTCCACCCGCGGTTCCAGACGCCGACGAACGCCACGATCTGGATGGGCATCCTGTCGGTCGCCTTCTACTACGGGCTGACGACCTGCTACGCCTGCGCGATCTACTACCGGCACTGGCTGACGCGGAGCGCGCGCAACCTCCTCTTCATGGGGATCCTGCCGGTCGCCGGCGGGGTGGTGCTCACGTGGGCCTTCGTCCAGTCGGTGGTCGACCTCTCCAATCCGGAGAACTCGTACTCGGGCGTCTCCTGGTTCGGGATTAGCGTCCCGCTCGCGATCACGATCGCATCCCTGGTCCTGGGACTGGTGCTGATGGTGCTCTGGTGGATGCGCAGCCCCGCGTTCTTCCGGACGCGGCCCGAGGCTTCCAGCGGGGAGGCGGCAGGTCTGCCGGCCTGATCAGATCCGGCCGCAGCGGGTCGGGGAGCCGGCTGCGCCTTCGGCCACGGCGACGTCCAGTCGCGCCGCACGGCGACGCGGGCCCGTCTCAGATGCGGTCGAGGATCTCGCGACGCTTGGCGGCGTACTCGCCATCCGACACGAAACCCGCCGCGCGCAGCTCCTCGAGCAGCCGCATCGCGTCCGCCAAAGATGAGGGGCTTGCGGCGGGCGCCCCCGTGACCGGGGCCGGCCAGCCGCCGGGCGGCGCGGCCGCGAGCCCCAGCTCGTATGCATGGCGACGCGGCCCCACCGCCGTCCACCGGCGCTCCGCCGCCGCCGCGGCCGCGATCCCGATCCAGCGGGCCAGGATCGCGTAGTGGTCCGGCCGCGCCCGCGCCGCGAGCAGTCCCGAGGGGTTGGCCAGCGCGATCCGCCCGAGCCCGGCGGGAGTCGCGTGGGCAACGAGGAGGTCGCCGTCGAGCGGGGGCGTCGAGGTCCGCTCGAGCCGGTCCTCGAAGGCGAGGCCCGACCACGCGTCGGCCCGCCGGCCCCGGACCGCCGGGCTCACCGCCAGGACGGCGTGCAGCGGGACGCGGACCCGCTCGCGGGCAGGGTTCCGCTCCCTGACGATGAGGTCCGTCTCCCCGACCTCCAGGTGGCCGCGATCGGAGCCCGCCCCGGGGTCTCCGGCGACGCCGACGCGGTACGCGAGCGCGTCGGCCACGGTGTCGAGCCCCGCGCGCAGGCCCGCGGCTCCGGACGAGCCGATGACCTTGAGGGAGTAGCGCAGGACGACCTCGGCGACCTCTCGCCCGACGCGCGGGTCGGACTCCAGGGCGGCGAACCCCTGGTCGGGCGCCGCCGTCGCGGCCCCGTAGCGGGAGTCACGCTCCGCGCCGCAGACGGGGCAGGCCCCGAGGAACGGGTGGGCATAGCTCGCGCAGGACCGGCAAAGGATCTCGCCCAGGTCGTCGTGCATGGCGAGAGCGTACGCGACGAGGGGCTGCGACGAACGGCGAGCGGCGCGAGGTCAGCGACGCGGGTTCAGCGACGGGGGATCATGACGGCGGCAAAGACGCCTCCAACGAGGCAGGCGACGATTCCCAGCCCCACCGCGGCGGGCAGCGAGACGGCCGCGATCGCCCCGGCCGCGGCGGCGCCGATCGGGAATCCCATGAAGTTGACCGCCATCGAGACCGCGAAGGCGCGCCCCATCCAGGCGGGATCGGTTCGGCGCTGGCGCACGGTGAAGAGGGCGATGTCGAGCGGTCCCTGGAGGAGCCCGATCGTCAGCGAATGGGCGGCCAGGAAGACGAGCCCGGCGCCCATCCCGACCTCGACGCCGCCCGCGCCCACGGCGGGCAGGATCAGCGCCACGGCGCCAGCGCTGAGGAACAGCGGGATCACGATCATCGGCCACTCGCGTCCCCGGGTGTCCACGCGCCCGAAGACGAGCACGGAGACCATCCCAGCGACCCCGGCGACGGCGAAGACGAGCCCCACCACCGCCTGGCCCGCGCCCAGGGCTTTCACCACGGTGAGGGGGATGACGATCGTCGTCATGCCGCTGGCGAGGTTGGTGATCGACAGCGAGAGCCCGAGCCCGCGGAGGGTCGGGTTGCGCCACCAGTAGACGAGCCCCTGCCACGCGTCGGCGAGGAGCCGTCCCGTCGTGGCCGTCTCGACGTGGGGCTCGGGGACGCGCACCATGACGACCCCCGCCACGCCGAAGGCGACCGCGATGCAGACGATCGTGACGGGGCCGCCGATGGTGGCCACCAGCCCGGCGGCCAGCGGGGGCCCGAGGATCGTCGCGACGACGTAGCCGTTCGAATCGACCGCGTTCACGCGCTCCCAGAGGTGGCGCGGGACGAGGATCGGGAAGAGGCTCCGCAGGCCCGTGTGGCTGAAGATGCCGGTCACGGACGAGACCAGCGCAATCACGATGAGGAGCCACGCCGGCAGGAGCCCGGCCAGGGCGAGCCCGCCGATCAGGACGAGCGACGCGAGGGCGACCGCGTAGTCCACGACGATGAGGCGGACCCGGCCGTGCCGGTCCAGCAGCGCTCCGGCGATCGGGCTGAGCAGGAGCCCGGGAAAGATCGAGGCGAACGTGACGATCCCCGCCAGCCCGGGCGAGTCGTACGCGGCCAGGGTGAAGAGGATGATCGCCACGCCCAGCATCGACTGCGCGGTGCGCGCGATCTGCATCGAGAGGATCACCCGTCCCAGCGTCGGGACGCGCAGCAGGGCCCGGTAGGAGCGGTCCGTCGGGGGGTTGGTCACGACGGCCGATGGTATCGGGTCGGGGTCGGCGGGGTGGGCCCGACGGGCACGGGTCGACAGGTCCGGCCCGGCAGCGTACCGTGGACGGTGATGGGCGTCCAGCAAGCCCGCCGGATCGGGTTCGTCTCGACCCGGCTCGCCGGCACCGACGGCGTCTCGCTCGAGGCCGCGAAGTGGGCGACCGTGCTCGAGCGCCTCGGTCACACCTGCTTCTGGTTCGCCGGCGAGGTCGACCGACCGGCCGAGCGGAGCCGGGTCGTCCCCGAGGCGTTCTACCGCCACCCGGAGATCGACGCCATCAACGCGGTGGCCTTCGCCGGCAGCCGCGAGGTCACGGACGCAGCCGACGCCGAGCACCCGCTCGTCCGACGTCGCGACTTCTTCTCACCCTACGTCCGGCCGCCCCACGTGACCCAGCGCGTGGAGGAGCTGGCGGGCGACCTGAAGGTCGCCCTCTACGGCTTCCTGCGCGACTTCGACCTCGACCTCCTCGTCGTCGAGAACGCCTTCGCCATCCCGCTCAATCTGCCCCTCGGCCTCGCCCTGGCCCAGCTCGTCGCCGAGACCGGGATCCCGGTTCTCGCCCATCACCACGACTTCGCCTGGGAGCGCCAGCGCTTCGCGACGAACTGCGTGGCCGACTATATCGCCGCGGCATTCCCGCCGCCTCTCCCCTCGGTGCGGCATGTTGTCATCAACTCAGTGCAGGCGCACCAGCTGGCCTCTCGCACCGGCCTCGTCTCGCGGGTGATCCCGAACGTCATGGACTTCGAGACCCCGCCGCGCCCGCTCGACGACTACGCGCGCGCCGCGCGCGCCGACCTCGGCGTCGGGCCTGGGGAGGCCCTCATCCTGCAGCCGACCCGGATCGTCCAGCGCAAAGGGATCGAGCACGCGATCGAGCTGACCCGCCGCCTCGGGATCCCGGCCACGCTCGTGATCTCGCACGCGGGCGACGACGAGGGCGACGAGTACGAGGAGCGGGTGCGCGAGTTCGCCCATCTCCTCGCTGTTCGCGTCCGTTTCGAATCCGACCTCGTCGACGCCCAGCGCGGCACCACGCCCGACGGGCGCCGGCGCTACGTCCTGGCCGACGTCTACCCGCACGCGGACCTCGTCACGTACGGGTCGAGCATCGAGGGGTTTGGCAACGCGTTCCTCGAGGCCGTCTACTTCCGGCGCCCGCTCGTCGTAAACCGCTACTCGATCTACGAGCTCGACATCAAGCCGCACGGCTTCCGGGTCGTCGAGTTCGACGGCTACATCCGGGCCGCCACGATCGCGGACGCCCGCCGCCTCATCGAGCGGCCGGACGTCGCCGCGGCGTGGGCGGAGGCGAACTATGACCTCGCCCGCCGCCACTTCTCGTACGCCGTGCTCCAGCGGCGCCTTGATGCGCTGCTCCACGAGTGCTTCGGCGAGGATTGACCGGAGGACGATGTCGAAACACCTGGCGGTCGCGCTTCTCCACTACACCGCGCCGCCCGTGGTCGGCGGGGTCGAGCAGGTCCTCGGCCGTCACGCCCGCCTCATGGCCGACGCCGGACACGCCGTGCGGATCGTCGCGGGGCGCGGCGACCCGCCGAATCCCCGGATCTCCTTCGTGGCGGTGCCCCGCGCCGACACCTGCCACCCGGAGATCGTTCGGCTCCAGGCGGAGCTCGATGCGGGACGCGTGCCCGAATCCTTCCCCCGGGTCGTGGAGGGGCTCATCGACGAGCTCGCGACCGCCCTCGCCGGGGTCGACGTGGTCATCGCCCACAACGTCGGCTCCCTCGGCCGAAACCTCGCCCTCACGGCCGCGCTGCACGACCTTGCCGCGCGGACCGGCACCCCCCGCACCATCCTCTGGCACCACGACCTGGCCTGGACGCTCCCCGGCTACCGCCGAACCCTTCACGACGGCCTCCCCTGGGACCTCCTGCGGACCCCGTGGCCCGGCGTCACGCACGTCACGGTCTCCCAGGCGCGCTGCGCCGATCTCGCCAACCTGATGGACGTGGACCCGACCGCCGTGCGGGTCGTGCCGAACGGCGTCGATCTCGCCGCGCTCCTCGGGCTGGCGCCACGCACCGTGGACGTCGTCCGCGCGGCCGACCTGCTCGCGTTCGCCCCGCTGGTCCTCCAGCCGACCCGGATCACGCCGCGCAAGAACATCGAGCTCGCTCTTCGCGTCGTCGCGGCCATGCGGGCGGCCGGGAGGTCCGCCGCGGGCCTGGTCGTGACCGGGCCGGTCGATCCCCACGACCCCACTGCGCAGGCGTATTTCCAGACGCTCATCGACCTCCGCCGCGACCTCGGGCTGGAGGCCTCGGCGATCTTCCTGGCCGAGGCGCTCGAGGAGCCCGCCGACGAGGCGCTCGTCGACGACCTGTACCGGCTCGCCGACCTCCTCCTGCTCCCCAGCCTGGACGAGGGATTCGGGATCCCGATCCTCGAGGCAGGCGCCCACCGCCTCCCGATCGTCTGCTCGGACCTTCCGGCGCTACGCGATCTCGCCGGCGACGCGGCCCTGTACATCGCCCCCGACGCGGAGCCCGGCGCCGTCGCCGCGCTGGTGCTGGCGCGGCTGGACGAGGACCCGCGCGTCGCGTTCGCTCGCCGCGTCCGGACCGAGTTCTCCTGGGAGGTGGTCTACCGCCGGGCGATCGCCCCGCTGCTCGCCGACGGATAGCTGCACCGTCAGGAGCGGTCGCCGCCGCCCTGGTCGTGCAGGAAGCGCTCGATCTCGGTGATCAGGTCGTCGCCGGCCGGCCGGCGCGCCTCGTCGACCATCACCTCCAGGCGCTCGACGTAGGCCCGCGTGTTGGCGTCGCCGGCGGTCGCCGTGTCGAGGCGGGCGAGGACCCGACGCGCCTCGTCGCGCAGCTCGCCCATCGCCACCTCGTGCTCGAGATGCTGCCCGACGAGGAGCAGGAGCTCCACCGAGGCCGGCGGGTAGATGCCGGTCACGTAGTGGGGGATCTGGGCGTAGTAGCCGACCGCCGCCACGCCGGCACGGCTCACCGCGAAGTCCAGGACGGAGATCGCCGCAGCGGGGACCCGGAGGACGCCCTCGGGTCCGGCCGTGACGCCGCCGCGGAGCAGGCCCGGGCGCGACTCCGTCCCGAGCACCGTAACCGGCCGCGTATGGGGGACCGCGGCCGGGATCGCGCCGAGGCTGATCCAGGCCGCCACCTCCAGGCGCCGGGCCAGCTCGACCGCGGCCTGCTCCAGCTCGTGCCAGCGATAGTCCGGCTCCGGCCCCGAGAGGATCAGCAGGTCGCGCTCCCCGAATCGCGCTCGCCGCAGCGTCAGCTCCGGCCACGTCAGCCGGTCCAGCCTGCCGTCCACGATCTCGAGGGTCGGCCGCCGCGCCCGATAGTCGTAGAGGCGGTCGGCGTCGAACGTGGCGATCGTCTCGGCGCCCTCCGCGAGGCGCGCCGCAGCGGTCGTGGCGGCGGCGCCCGCGTCGACCCAGCCGTCGAACGACGCCACGAGGAGCGGTGCGACGAGGTCCGTGGGTTCGCGCAGGTCGAAGAGGCTCACGGCGCCAAGGATAGGGCCGCGCGGCTCAGGCGCGCCCGCGCAGGGCCGACGCGGCCGGCTCGTCCACGACGACCCGCAGGGCAGGGTGGCGGCGCAGCCAGGTGGCCGGGCAATCCGGTCCCTCCGGCTCCTCCAGCGCGCGGGCGAGGATCGGCGCCTTGCGCTCGCCCGTCACCAGGAGCCAGATCTCGCGGGCCTGTAGCAGTCGCGCGACGCCCAGGGTGATCCCCGCCGTCGGCGCCGGGTTCGCCCCGTAGCGCTCCACGGCGGCCCGGCGACTCGCCTCCGACGTCCGGACGACCCGGGTGGGGGCGTCGGCGAACGAGCCCGGCTCGTTGAGCCCGACGTGGCCGTTCATCCCGAGACCGAGGATCGCGAGGTCCAGGCCGAGGGCGGCGGTCGCCTCGATTCGCGCGGCCGCTGCGGCGGGGGCCGGATCGTCGGCCTCGATCCGGTGGAAGGCGGCCAGCGGCTCCGGCAGCAGGTCCAGGAGCTCGCGCCGCAGGCGGACGTCGCAGCGCGCCGGGTGCCCCGGCGGGAGCTCGAGGTACTCGTCGAGCGCCACGACCTCGGCCGCCGCGAAGGGTGCCGTGCCGGCCTGGGACATGGCCGCGAGGCGGGCGTAGACGGGCGCCGGCGTGTCCCCGGTGGGCAGGCAGAGGCGCATCCCCGGCTCTTCCCGGAGGCGGGCGGCGAGGTCGGCGGCGACCCGGCCGGCCCAGGCTGCCGCCGGCAGGACGTCGAGACGGAGGGTCATCCTCCGGCGACGACGCGGTCCACGAAGTCGCCCGACGCGGGGTTCTTGAGGATGAGCTTGTGGCGCCCGTCGGGAAGGATCTCCCGCTTGATCACCACGTGGCCCTCGTACATCTCGGGCGTGGAGCTGATCCGGGGCGTCGAGCCGCCGCGCCACTCGAACAGGTCGACGGGCTCCCAGCGGTCGCTCTTCGCCGAGCGGTAGGCCGCGTCCATGATCGCGTTCACGACGTACCCGTCGTAGAACGTCTCCTGCGGCTGCCGCCCCTCCTTGAGCGCATTGAACATGTCGGTGAACATGTCGACGTACCCGAGCTCCGAGACCTCGTCGCCGACGGGGAAGAGCCAGCCCGCCGTCGTCTCGGCCTTCTCCGCGACGTAGCCGCTGCCGCCGCCGGCGGTGAACATCTCGAAGCCGGTGCGGAGGAAGTGGTTGATCCAGATCGTGCCGCCGGTCCCGGCCACCTCGTCGCGGAGGTCCATGCCGCCGCGGAACGTCCAGCTCACCTCGAACTGGCCGATGGCCCCCGACTCGAAGCGGATGAGCGCGATCGCGTTGTCCTCGTCCGCGATCGGGTGAACCAGGGTGTCGGTGTGGCATATCACCTCGACCGGGCGGTTCCCCTTGCCGACGAAGTTGCGCGAGATCTCGATGCAGTGGCAGCCGAGGTCGATGATTGCGCCGCCGCCGGTCAGCCGGCCGTCCCAGAACCAGGCGGAGTGGGGTCCGGGGTGCGTCTCGCGCGAGCGCACCCACGTCACGTCGCCAATGGCGCCGCCCTGCACGGACTTGATCGCCTTGAGCGTCTTCGGCGTGTAGCAGAGGTCCTCGAGGTACCCCGCGAAGACGCCGGCCTTCTCGACCGCCTCCAGCATCCGGCGGGCCTCGTGGGCGTTGCGGCCCAGCGGCTTCGTGCACAGGACGGCCTTGCCGGCCCGGGCGACCGCGGTGACCGCCTCCTCGTGGAGATGGTTGGGGAGGGCGACGACCACGACGTCCGTCTCCGGGTGGTTGATCGCGGCGGCCATGTCGGTCGTGGACTCGGGGATGCCCCAGCGTCCGCGGAAGGCTGCGCCGCGGTCCTCGCTCCGCG
>Ga0315293_10001469_pt1 | contig 22947 bp, 18 predicted proteins | sample YL17G13_20_MG_FD_203071 | JGI IMG/M metagenome (GOLD analysis project Ga0315293, IMG submission 203071) | Sediment microbial communities from Yellowstone Lake, YNP, Wyoming, USA - YL17G13_20 | ecosystem: Environmental > Aquatic > Freshwater > Lake > Sediment | place: USA: Wyoming | collected...
CCGATAAGATCTGGAAGCCGAAAGTAAGGAAGGTGGGCATCGAGAAGCTGGATGAGGTCTAAAGCCTCTGGAGAGTCTCACGAGCAGGCCGCAGGCCCGATCTGCCTGTCCATGGGGCCTGCCTGCCAATCTTTTGAAGCTCCACCATTTTTCTTACAGCCTCGCGCTTGCGATAAATGCTCGAAACCTTTTGTAGGGAGACAGCAAATCCCAGGGGGCATCGAAAAGAGGCAGGATGAGACCCTGCGGCCTCACCCAAGAAGATCGCAGCCTAGGCGGAGCCTCTCGATGGCCTGGCCGCGCTTCCCTTCTCTCTCTCGGGGCGAGGCTCGCTTTGTTTCTCAGCCTGACTCGCCCTGCTGCCGCACACTATTTCAAAATACTTGTCGCTGCTCCAGGATCCAGTTCCGGCATCGTTGGACGCCTGCACCCTCCAGAAGTAAATACCACCCGAAAGGATTGTGGGCGAGCGAGCTATAGCCCTGGTTCCCGAGGTCACATCCTCGGCCATATACGACTCCACGAAGACAACCTCCTCGTTCTGATCGCTCACCTCAAGGTTGTACTGGGTGGCGCTCGATATGGCGGTCCAGATGAAGGTCGGGCGTCTGGTGGAGATGAGACCTCGGGGTGATATCGGAGTCACGTTGCCAGGTTTTACGTTGGCAAACTTGAAGCTATTGTAGTAGCTCCAGGGGCCAGTTCCCTTGCTGTTCTTGGCCTGAATCCACCATCTGTAGTTCCCTGCAGCGAGGATATCTCCAGGCTTAATAGAACACCCCTGGTTTGAGACCACCTCTTCTGCCTCGTACTCCTCAATGGTAGTAATTTGAGTATCTAAGTTTGCTACCTTGAGAAGGTATTGCGTGGCTCCCGGCACGCATCTCCATAGATAAGTCGGATTGCTGGTTCCTATGGTTCCCTTGGGCGATATCAGCGTTGCTCTGGCTGGCAGTTTGATCCGGGTGTAAGTATGCCTTCCGACAGCTCTGGCATCGGGCCTGAGGGCCGTGGGGCTTTGGGCTGAGCCGACTAGTTCTGTCGGAGGTTCATTCGAGTAGGTTGATATATCATCGCCGATCTGGCTGGCCGATTGCCTCTCCTCGCAAGCTGAGCAGCCATGAGGTTCATTCTCATCCGCCGATGATGGCTGGCTGGCAAGAGCTACTCCAGCTAATAATACCAGTAGCATCCCCGCCAGCGCCATCACTGTTAGCTTCTTGCCAATTGATTTCATTTTACTCATAGAAGGCTTCTCCCTTTTGCACTTGTTCATAGAGATTTGTAGACAAAGAATATATATTTTTTCATTCAAAAATCAAAACGAGGCAGAAATCGACATCTAATTTAACTGGTAAAGCAGCCGATTTGACTTAATCATAAAAATTATTTTTATCTAGATAGCTGGTTTTAGCCCCAGATGATCGACAGGGAAGATGCAATTTAATCAAAGATCTACGCCCTCAGTTTCCTCCATACTCCGAGGATCTTGGTATCGATCTTACAAAACCATCGGGCAGATTCAAATGGTTTTGGAGCAAGAATGATCCTCCGATGTTCATGATTTGGAGCGACGGTTGCAGGAGTTCGAGGGAAATCGGGCCGATAACAGCGGAGATTCTTGAGAGATCTCGGGGGTTTATGGAACTTGGATCAAGAAGTATCGAGAAAAGCCAGGGCGGCTGATCAGATCCTGGACATCAATCTGCAAGGAAGCTGGAAATAAAAAGGAAAAAAGTTGATATTTATGCCTTCTAAGGCACCAGGCGCCTTCGGTCTCGGGGGAAGATGACCGCATCCCGGATGTTCTCCAAATTGAGCATGGTCATGACCAGCCGGGAGAGACCGAGACCCCAGCCGGCATGAGGAGGCATGCCGTAGCGGAAGGCCTTAAGGTAGAACTCGAAGCCCTCAGGGTCCAGCCCCTTCTCCTTGATCCGCGCCACAAGCTGGTTGTAGTCATGCACCCGCTGCGCTCCGCTGGCCAGCTCCATGCGCGGATGCATGAGATCGAATCCCCGGCAGATCTCTGGCTTATCCTCATAAGGCAGGGTGTAGTAGGGCTTGATGGACGACGGCCAGTCAGTGAGAAAGTAGTGCTCTCCGATAGCCTCTCCCAGGAACTTCTCCGTCTCCGTGTCCAGATCGTCTCCCCACTGCATCTTCACCTCGGACCTCTCGCTGGCCATCTCCAGGGCCTCGGTGTAGGTTACCTTCCGAAAGGGAGTCTTTGGCACCTTAAGCTCCAGGCCCAGGACCTCTAGCTGGTACCGACAGTTCTCGGCCACATACCTGTAAGCCTCGGCGACGGCCCCCTCCAGGATCTCCATGACATCCTTGTCATCGGCAAAGCTGACCTCGACGTCGATGGAGATGGCCTCATTCAGGTGCCGGCGCGTGTCATGCTCCTCTGCCCGAAAGATAGGACCGATCTCGAAGACCTTATCCATCCCAGCGCCCATGAGCATCTGCTTATAAAGCTGAGGGCTCTGGTTGAGGAAGGCCTCCTTCTCGAAGTAGCTGATAGGGAAGAGGTCCGTGCCGCCTTCCGTAGCAGCAGCCACGATCTTGGGGGTGAAGACCTCTGTAATGCCCTGGATGTAAAAATATCCCCTCAAGCTGCGCAAGACTGCGCTCTCGATCTCGAAGGCGGCCAGAACACAGGGCCTGCGGATGTCCATGAATCTGGCATCCAAGCGAGTGTCCAGCTCGCACTCCACCTTCTCCGTGGGATCCAGGGGCAAGGGCACCTTGGCAGCGCTCAGCACCTTGACCTCGGTGGGAAGGATCTCGAATCCGCGGGGCGCTTTCGTCTCAGCCTTCACCGTTCCCCTCACCAAAACCACACTCTCCCGGCTGATGGAGCGAACGGTTCTGAACATCTCCTTGCCCACCAGCCTCTTGACCAGAGTAACCTGGGCCAGGCCCTTTCTGTCCCGCAGCACCAGGAAGGCTATTCCCCCCAGGTCGCGCGTCTCGTGGGCAAAGCCTGCGAGGGTAACCTCTTCTCCATCTAATTCCGGGGTTATATCGCCTGAATAATGAGTTCTAAAGATCAATTCGTCTCACGCTGTCGAGAATGAATTCCTGATATAAAAGCCGTCTGGACCCATGGCCAAAAGAATAAAGACAAAGAAAGATAAGATATTATAGTTTCGAATAGCCGTCTTTTGCCGCTCTCCTCGGCTGCAAAAGCTCCTCAGAGAGGCGAAGCGAGGTGTAAAGGATTTGAGTTCCCTTGAAAGGATGCCCACCGGAATACCAGGACTGGATGAGATGATCGGGGGCGGCCTTCCTGTGCCCTCCCTGACCCTCGTGGCCGGAGACGCTGGTGCTGGCAAGACCACCTTCTGCACTCAGTTTCTCTGCAAAGGAGCGGATCTGGGCGAGCCCGGGCTTTATTTCCTGACCTTTGGCGGACCGCTTGATTCTTTATTCAAGTTTGTCTCTACCTACGATTTTGTGAAGAGAAAGTACTTGGGAAAGGAGATCTGTTATATCGAGTTGGAGGATAAAGTGGAAAGGGCCGGGCGGGCAGAAGATGTTCTGGATGCGATCCAGGAGGAGATAGAAAAGTTCGGTGCCAAGCGCATCGTCATTGAGAATCTGTCTGACCTTAAACAAGTGTTCAAGGGCAACTACCGGCGATTTCTCCTCAAGCTATCTCACCTGGTCAAAGCACAAAAAGCGGTGGCCCTGGTAACTGGCGATGCCCTGCCCAGAGCGCCCTATCCCGCGGAGATAGCGCATGTCGCAGACGGAATCATATTACTGCAAAATGAAGAGATAAATTTAGTAAGGAGGCGGTCCATCGAGATTCTGAAGATGTGCGGCACATCTCACCATTTGGGAAAGTATGCAGTAGATATATCCGTTAAGGGATTGACAGTCTATCCGGGTCTGTAGCCATGGCGCTCTCCTTCAAGGATCTCCTTTTGCAGAACGAATTCTGGGCATTCCTCTTCATTCTAGGTTGGGTGCTTTTCAACTGGCCCATGCTCACTCTGACCGTCGGATACTCCGTGATGGGCATACCTGCGATATTGGTTTATATAGCTTTGATCTGGCTGATGATAATTCTGGTCTTGTATCTCTTCGACCGGAGGAATTCTGGTTGATAGAATCGCATGTCGCCCTCATCGTCATGGTCCTCTACCTGCTCCTGCTCTTCGGCATAGCTTCGTATGCCGACCGCCAGAAGCACTTGGGCAGAAGCATCGTCGCCAATCCCTACGTCTACGCCCTGTCTTTGTGCGTCTATGTCTCCGCCTGGACGTTTTACGGCTCCATTGGAAGGGCTGCCTCCACCGGCCTTGAGTTCCTGCCCATTTACCTCGGGCCCACCTTGGCCATGACTTTGGGCTGGATCGTCATCCGAAAGATGATACGGGTCTCGAAGGAGTTCAGGCTGACTTCTGTGAGCGACTTCATCAGCTTCCGCTATGGGAGAAGCTACGCCATCGGTGCCATAGTGGCAGTACTGAGCCTGGTCATGGTCACTCCTTATGTGGCGCTGCAGCTCATAGCCATATCCACGTCTCTTGAAATCCTGAGCGGCCCGCACCTATTCCTGGGATTCCCGGTGGAGAGCAAGCTGGTGGTTGCACTACTTTTAGGAGCCTTCGCGGTCATCTTTGGCGCGAGACATCTCGATCCTATGGAGCGCCATGAAGGCCTGGTGGCCGTGGTAGCCTTTGAATCCCTGGTGAAGATCGTGGCCTTCTTGGCCGCGGGAATCTATGTCACCTATGGCATCTTCGGGGGATATGGAAATATAACAGAAGAGCTGTCTCGTCTGGCAACCACCAATCCGGATTATGCAGAGGTCATGGATGTGGAGTATGTCCCCTGGTTCTCTCTGACATTAATCTCTTTCTTCGCCGTCCTCTTCCTTCCCAGGCAGTTTCACGTTATAGCGGTGGAGAACTCGGAGGAGAATCATCTCAAGAAGGCGATGTGGCTCTTTCCACTCTATCTTCTATTGATCAACATATTCGTTCCGGCCATCGCCTGGGGCGGACTGCTTCTGAACACACCAGGGCTCAAAGATGCCTTCATAATAACCATTCCTTACTCCAGAGGTCTGGATTGGCTTGCGCTATTCGTCTTTATCGGCGGAACATCGGCAGCCACCGCCATGATCCTTGTGGAATCCGTAGCTGTAGGGACTATGCTGCAGAACGACCTGGAGATGCCCTATCTTCTGAGCCGCATTGGGGCAGGCAGAAATCTGGCAAACACGATCCTCAATATGAGGCGGCTAAACATCCTTCTGGTGGTGTTCCTGGGGTATCTCTACTCGCGAGCTGTGGCTTATCAGATACTGGCAGAGATCGGAGTGGTCTCCTTTCTGGCGGCCAGCCAGCTGGCACCTGCCGCCTTGGGCGGTCTTTACTGGAAGAGAGGCAGCAGGAAAGGGGCCATGGCGGGCCTGATCTCCGGCTTCCTGCTCTGGACCTACACCGCCCTCATCCCCACGGTGGCTGAAGACAATGGCCTGCTGGGAAATCTGGTCAAGAATGGACCTTTCGGCATATCCTTCCTCAAGCCCACGGATCTATTTGGCCTGGATCTGGACATCTGGACCAACTCCGTCTTCTGGACCCTATTGGTCAACTGCAGCCTGTATGTTCTTGTATCCCTCCTGTCCAAGCCCAGCCCTGAAGAGGAGGCTATAACCGACCGCTTCGTTGACGTTTATCAAGAAAAAGGCGAGCCTGTGAAGCTCGACCGAGGAGCAATTCACCTGGGTACTGTGGAGGAGCTGGAGGCAACCCTGGCACGCTACATCGGCGAGGAGAGGGCAAAGCAGCAGGTCGATGCCGATCTGACGCGCCTCGGCACCAGCAGAGAAAAGATTGAGGCGCGGCAGCTTCTTGAGCTATGGAGCCAGTTCGAGAAGACTCTCACCGGCTCCGTGGGACCATCAGCCACGAGGATGATCGTGGAAGACCAGGTGCCTGTTAAGCCCGTGATGGAAGCGGCACAAGCCACTCTTCCCACCTATGATTTAGATATGGGGAAGATCTATGTCGTGCCCGAGAAGGCCTACGAGGTTTTCACTGATCAGATCACGCACGGAATAGAGGGGCTGTGCATCACTCACTTTGCTTCGGAGGAGGTGCGAAGAAGGTGGGGCTTCAAGGAGACGCCTATCATCAAATTGAGCGATGAAAAGGGCAGCGACCGTTACATCTCGCCTCGAAACTTACCGCTCCTATTCATGACCATCAAGTCCTTTGTGGAGTCCAGCCATAACAGCATAGTGCTCATAGACAGCATCGAGCAGCTGGTCAAAGAGAATGCCGAGGTGTTGCCGGAGAGAGAGATTCTGGACTTTGTCTATCAGATGGAGCTCCTGGGCCGAAAGACTCGCCTGCTCCTGGCGGAGAGGCCGGAGTTTCTGCAAGTGAGCCTGCCAGCAGGCATAAACGAGGTCAAAGAGCTGTTGTTCACCCTGGGACCCCTGTCCGCCTATCTCTTCCGGATCTTCTCTGAAGCCATGCTCTCTCGTCTGAGCGAAGGCCAGAGAAGAGAGGTTGTGGAGGAGGTCAATATGCTGATAGCCGCCAAGAGCTTCTTTGAAGCGGACAGGGCGGAGCCGATCTCTGACAATGCCTCCGCGGCGGCCTGTGAGCCGGACATGCGAGACGCCCTACCCAAGCAGTCGCTGCAGATCGAGCCGGGTCTGGTCTTGACACGGCGTGCCTTCTTCCTGGCTATAAGGAGGCTGGCCAGGATCATAAAGAAGCACGACCCTGCCTTCGATTTCACATCTTCCGTGGCAGATCTCATGAAGAGCTACGGCAGAAGCCCTTATGAGATCGCCCTCCTTCCGGGAACCACTTATGTCCTGGAGGAGGAGAAGCCGCAACAAAGCCTGGAACTCTTCAGCGAGCTGGTGGGCCACGGAATGGATGGGCTTTGCATAAGCAGGTACAACCCTGAGACCCTTAATGAGAGATATAACGTTCCTGTGAAGACCGTCGTCTGGCTGACACAGAAGAGCGAGCCGGGACACAGGACCGTGGATCCGACGAACTTCCCCCGCATGAGCAGCATGATCTCCGATTTCCTGGAGAAGTCGAACTATCCCGTCATTCTGCTGGAGGGCCTGGGGTATCTCATAACCCAGAGCAACTACGAGACGGTTCTGAGGTTTATTCAGTCCCAGAGGGATGAGATAGCCTTGAAGAATGCCATAATGCTGGTGCACATCGATCCGCTCTCCCTGGACACAAAAGAGCGGCACCGCTTGGCGAGCGAGCTCGAACCCCTCGAAATTCAAAAGCAAACTTTTTAAAGCTGAGCACCCCAATTTATTACTATGATTGAGCTGGGACTCATAGTATTACTTATTGTGATCGTCTTCGGGGCGTTCTTGATCCTCAAATCCATCAAGAATTTCATCATCAATGCCGTAGTCGGGCTGGTGATTCTCTTCATCGCCAACTCCATAGCAGGGATGGGAATCGGCTACAGCTGGCTGGTCATACTGATCTGCGGCATCGGAGGAGTCTTGGGCGCCTTTCTGGTGATCTTGCTTCATTTCCTGCGCTTCGGCCTCTGATCTCCTCGGGCTCTGCGGTTCTTTTTGGATATCCCTTCAGCTATCAGCGCTGCAGGTGCCGCGGAGGAGGCAGACGATGCCAGCCGCCAGGAGCACGGCGATTACGCCCGTAAGGAATATGCCGTCAAAGACGCCCGCTCCGCCTATGGAGAGAACCAGCGGCCTGGCCCGATGAAGATCGAGGGGCGAGAGGGCGGGCAGGACGCCAGGAGTGAGCAGGCTGAGGATGTCTGCCCCCAGCAGAGTTCCTAAAGTGCCGCTGATGTAAGCCAGGGGTGGAGCCCGGCGGTAGCCCCCCGCCAGCACCAGCCCGCAGACAGCGGCGAGAAGAGGCGAGAGCCAGAAGGGAAGGACGATGCCCTCTCCTGGTATGGCCTCGGCCACAAAGTAGGTTATTCCCGCTACAATGGCAACACCGAGCAGGGCCTTGACAGGAGAGGCCCGGCCGCGCAGCAGAAGATGACCAGAGATGACCAAGGGTATGATGCAGCCACCCAGGTTGACCGCCAGATAGAGGGGATGAAAATCAACGGGAATGTCCTGAGCATACAGGCTTGCCATGGAAATGTACCATGCCGGATAAGAGGAGATAGGAGCGCTGAGGGGAATGTCCACCAGGCTGCCCAAGACGGAGCCGAAGACCGCCAACGAGGCATGCCAGTGGTCGATGCCCACCATCTCGAAGGCGGTCTCCGATAGCCTGAGAAACAGATAGATGAAGATGATGGGCACTGCCAGGAGGAGCAGCAGGATGACTACGGTCAGGGGGATGAAGAGGAAATCGAACAAGCGGATGCACCCATGATGATGTAGCTCGCGATGGTTGATAGAACTTTCTGGGGCGCGCAATGTTTATGTCCCTTTGGCGAATTTTTACGTGATGGACATGACTGTTCTTACCGGCGCCAAGGCCCGTGGCTTGGTCGAGGCCATGGTTGATCCCGATACGCAGACGCAGATGTGCGGCATGGAGCTGACAGTGCAAAAGATCGAGCGCTTCAAGTCCGCCGGGGCTATGGCCTTCGACAACAAGGAGCGAAAGCTGCCGGAGACGGAGCCGGTTGATTTCGACAAGTCCGGCTGGGCCGACCTAGAGCAAGGAGCATACCTGGTGGTCTTCAATGAGATCGTGAACATCCCCAAGGATGTGGCCGCCCTGGCAAGGCCGCGCTCCAGCCTCCTGCGCAGCGGGGCCACCCTGGAGACGGCGCTGTGGGACCCGGGCTATCGGGGCAGAAGCCAGAGCCTTCTGGTGGTCTACAATCCTTTCGGCCTTCGGCTGAAGAGGAACGCCAGGCTGATGCAGCTGGTGTTCCTGCGGCTGGACAATGAGGCGGAGAAGGTGTATGCCGGAAAGTACCAGGGAGAGAACATCTGAGCCTGGAACGTACAGGTGCGGCAAGGCAATAGGACCGATAAGAGCTTCTTTATGCCAAAAATGGTAGGCCGTTTTGAAAAGCAATCTGAATTTATATAAAATAAGAAAGGTCTCCGGCCTAGCTGACGGCCAGAGTCTTGATTATCTGAGTAGTGTTATTTCTATCAAATAAAGATACCAGCACAACGTAGGTGGTCTGGTCCAGGTTCCAGATTGCCATGTCGTAGGTTGCTCCCAGGGGCTGGACGCGCTCATCCTTGGTGCTCAGGGTATGGACGGTTACATTGTTCCCCAAGCGGTCCGTGGCAGTCCAGTTTCCTATCTCCACGTCTCCATTGGATTCAACTTCCGAGAGGACTCCAATCAGGAACAGCTCCGAGAGCAGGTCGGGGCTCAGTCTCCCCATGATCTCATCGTAAATGCTCATGACGGAGAGGAATACGACTTGCTCGCGGACGGTGTCGTTGATCAGGAAATTCTGGGAGGCCATGCCTTTTTGGCTGGTGTTAAATTCGCTTTTGTAAATCTCGAAGCTTGGACCCAGATCTACAGATAGGGTCTTCTCCGAGAGGGTTATTACCTTCGATTCCAGGGCCGTGCAGGGCAGGGCCAGACAGGCCACGAGAAGGATGGCCGATATAAAGGCTGCGAAGTGCTTCATTTTATCCGCTCCATTTGCTATAACCTGGCAAGCAAAATATATGGACTTTTTGACCTTATTATCCCAAGGCAAATAGCAGCTTCAGGCATCAGATGGCCTGAATCTCCTCCATCGTCGCCATCTTCACACCCTTCTCGGCAAGCATCTTCCTGGCCTTGGCGATGTCATCCACCCGCAGGATGAGCATGGCCTTCTCTGCCTTGGCCGTGACGAAGGCGTAGGCGTAGTCCACATTGACGCCGCTCTCTCCCAGGGTGTTCAAGATCTCGTACAGGCCGCCGGGCGTGTCCTTCATCTCCACTGCCAGGACGTCGGTCATGGAGACGGTGAAGGCGTTCTCCTTCAGGACCTTGTGCCCTTTCTCCGGATCATCCACGACCATGCGGATGACGCCGAAGTCTCCCGCCTCGGCAACGGTGAGGGCGCGAATGTTCACACTGGCGTCCGAAAGGGTTTTAGCGACCTTGGCCATCCTCCCCGGCCGGTTCTCCACAAAGAGCGAAATCTGCTTGATCTCTGCCATTGACTATCCTCCTACACCTTTCTGTTATCGGTTACCCTCTTGGCCTTGCCCATGGAACGAGGAATGGTTCCGGGCTCGACCATCTCCACCTCAGCAGCTATGTTCAGCACGCCTTTTAATTCTTTTGAGACTTTCTGCTTTTGGCATCATCGGGTCTGCGATCCCCTCGGAGAGGCCCGACTCCCGGCGTGATTAAAAGCAATCGATAGCGTGCCCGGGAGGAGTTTCAGAGATTTCATAATCCAGGAATCAAAAGCTACGGGGCAAGATCGAATAGCTGAACTTGCGACTTATGAGACCCCATCCCCTTCGGGAAATAAAATACCCTACAGGAGAATCCATGACCATTAGACAATAATCATGCAAAAGATTATATGGAAAACACACTATCTTTCAAGAAAAGTGTAGAGGTTCATCATGAAGCTGCATGCCATTATTGGATTGTTATTGGCTCTTTCGGCAATATCTATAGCATCTGCTACTACAGAGAAGGTATCCGCAGGGCCATACGAAGTATCTTTTGATCTGAATACCACAGAAAATCACACCATAGAGGCTCTCGGCCCAGCCGAGACCAATGCGAGCACAGGCTACACGGTGATGATCGACTTTCTAGGAAAGAGCACCCTGGGTATCTACATCAGCGAGACGAAAGAGCCAGATGATGCCACACTCAAATCCACAAAAAATGTGTTGCAGGCCAGATCTGAAAATAACCCCAAGGCGAAGGTCGAGATTGGCACTATCGATGGAAGAGAGGGCGTAATCGGCTTTGGACTGCCGACTTATGACGAGCAGCACAATCCTGTAGAGAATGAGAGCTCCTTCATGTATGTCTATTGGCTGGACAGCAAAAAGTGCGAGTGCGGCCCTGTCTACGTGGGCAAGACTCGGGTGTGGGGGGGAGGTCCCTGGACATCCGAGTGGGACGATGCCATTGCCAATAGCCTCTTGAACTCCTTGAATATCACGAAGAAAACTTGAATCGAAATTGATCAAAGGCATCTCGCGGCCCATGTCCCTCTGGAAACGGGGCCGCGAGTCTCCTTTTTCAAAAAAGTTTATGCTGCCCCAACCGGATAAGGACGGCTAGACCTTTTCCACCTCAGCCTTGACCAGCCGGTGCACCTCGCCAGGGTCGGCCTTGCCGCGGGTCTTCTTCATCACCTGGCCCACGATGAAGTTCAGGGCCCTCTCGCTTCCTGCCCGGTAGTCAGCTATGGCCGCTGCGTTCTCCGCCACCGCCTCCCGCACAGCCTTCTTCACCGTCTCGTCCCCAGCCTTTCCCAGGCCCCTGGCTTCGATGATCTCCTGAGGTGATCCGCCCTTATCCAGGAGGGTTCTGATGATCTCCACCGCTCCGTCCTCAGTAATCGCTCCCGAAGAGAGCAGATTGACTATCTCGACCATGTGTTCCGCCTGGAAGGCATCTATTCCCAGATCGCGGTAGTTCAGCTCGCCCTTCAGGACATCGGCAATCCAGACTGCGGAGAGCCTTGGCACAGCCTTCGCGGCCACGGCCTCGTAGAAGTTGGCCACCTTGATCTCCGAGGTCAGGGACTTGGCATGGTCATCGGTGAGGCCGTACTCCTTCACGAACCTCTCTCGCTTGGCGTCCGGCAGCTCCGGCAGCGTGGCCTTGATGGCCGGGACCCAATTGGCTATGCGCATGGGCACCAGATCCGGCTCAGGGAAGTAGCGGTAGTCATGGGCCTCCTCCTTGCTGCGGATGGAGACGGTGATGCTACGCAGCTCATCGAAGTGTCTGGTCTCCTGCACCACTTTGATGTTCCTGCGCTGCAGGTTCTTCTGGCGGGTGATCTCGTAAGATAGGGCCTTCTCCACTCCTTTGAAGCCGGAGATGTTCTTGACCTCAGTCCTGTCGCCGCCGCGCAGCGATATATTGGCATCAACTCGCATGGAGCCTTCCAGGGAGCCGTCGAAGACATCCAGGTACTCCAGAATGCTCTTCAGCTTGTCAAGGAAGGCGCGAGCCTCTTTCGGAGAGCGCAGATCGGGCTCGGTCACGACTTCCAGCAGGGGCATGCCGCAGCGGTTGTAGTCTACCATGGTGTACTTCGCCTTATCGATGGTTCCGGCGTGCACAAGCCTTCCGGGGTCCTCCTCCATGTGCGCCCTGGTGATGCAGATATCTCTCTCCAGGCCATCCTCGCCTTTGATGAGGATGCGGCCCTTTGTGGCCAGAGGGAAGTCGTACTGGCTGATCTGGAAGCCCTTGGGCAGATCGGGATAGTAGTAGTTCTTCCTGTAAAAGAGCGTCTCCTCCTCGATCTGGCAGTTCAGGGCCAGGCCGACTTTGATGCCGTACTCCACAGCCTTGCGGTTCAGCACGGGCAGGGAGCCCGGCAGTCCCAGACAGACGGGACAAGTATATGTGTTGGGCTCGGAGTTGTGATACTGCGTGGAGCAGCCGCAGAAGAGCTTGGACTGGAGGCGGTTGAGCTGGACGTGAATCTCCAGGCCGATGATGACGTTCTCCATTTAGACCACCTCCGGCTTCGCTTCATGAAAGGGAGTGGCCGCCTCAAAGGCATGAGCCGCCCGCAGCACTGTGGCTTCTCCGAAATGCGGGCCCATGAGCTGCAAGCCCACGGGAAGATGCCCGGCAAAGCCGCAGGGCACAGAGATGGCGGGAACGCCAGCCAGGTTGATGGGCACGGTGAAGACATCGGCCATGTAGAGCGAGAGAGGATCGTTGATGCGCTCACCGATCCTGAAAGCGGGAATGGGCATGGTGGGGCTGGCCAGCAGATCCACGTTCTTGAAGGCCCGCAGGAAGTCATCCTTGATCAGCGTTCTCACCTTCAGGGCCTTGAGGTAGTAGCGGCCGTAGTAGCCGGCAGAGAGAGCGTAGGTTCCCAGGAGAATGCGCCTCTTCACCTCCGGCCCAAAGCCTAGTGAGCGGATCTCGGAGAAGGTCGTATGCCAGTCCCTGTCCTCGCCCTGGCGCAGCCCGTAGCGCAGGCCGTCGAAGCGGGCCAGGTTGGACGACGCCTCGCTCATGGCTATGACATAATAGGCCGCCAGCGCGAACCTTGTATGCGGCAGGCTGACCTCCTGCCATCTCGCCCCCAGTCCTTCCAGAACGGAGACTGCATCCCAGACCGCCTTCTCCACTCTTTCGTCCACCCCTTCGCCCACTGCCTCGCCGAAGTATTCCTTGGGAATGCCGATCTTCAGGCCGCTCACACCGTCTTTGAGGCCGGGCAGATAGCTTCCCTTCTCAGCGGAGGTTGAGTCCCTCCTGTCGTGACCGGAGATGATCTCCAGGAGCAGGGCGGTGTCCTCAACGGTATGGGTCAGCGGCCCGATCTGCTCCAGGGAGTTGGCATAAGCGACCAGGCCGAAGCGCGAGACCAGGCCGTAGGTGGGCTTCAGTCCCACTATGCCGCAAAAGGATGCCGGGCAGCGCACCGAGCCTCCCGTGTCCGAGCCTAAGGAGCAGGGCGCTTCATGCGCAGCCACGCAGGCTGCACTGCCGCCGCTGGATCCGCCCGGAACACAGCCAGGGTCCCAGGGGTTCTTGGTCGGCCCAAAACAGCTCGTCTCCGTGGAGGTGCCCATGGCGAACTCGTCCATATTGGTCTTTCCCATGATGATGGCGCCCTCTGCCTTGAGGCGCTCGATGACGTGGGCGTCGTAGGGCGGAATGTAGCCCCGCAGAATCCGTGAGCTGCAGTTGGTCTCAATTCCTTTGGTCGATATGCACTCCTTGATGGCGATGGGCACTGCGGCCAGGAGGCCCTGGCCGGGCTTTTTATCGAACTCCCTGGCGCGGCGCAGAGCGCTCTCCCTGGCCAGGGTGGTAAAAGCGTTGAGAGAGCTCTTCTCGATCTTCTCGAAGAGTCTGCTGAGGTATTCCTCGGCAGATCCAGCTCGAAGCAGTTCCTTCAGCTCTGCGAGCATAATTACACGATCCTCGGACTCTTGAAGTAGCCGTTTTCTCTGCGCGGCGCATTCCTGAGTGCTTCCTCTTGAGAAAGGGACGGACAGGCCACGTCATCCCGAAAGATGTTGGCCAGATCAACCACCCGAAAGGTAGGCTCGACTCCTTCCGTCTCCACCTCGTCCAGCTGGTGGAAGTACTCCAGAATGGAGTTGAACTGCTCCACGAACTCGTCCTTCTCCTCATCCTCGATCTTGATGCTGGCAAGCCAGCTGATGTGCTCCACATCTTCCCTGGTGATCATTTCATCCCACGCCTCTAACTAGCAACCAATGACTTTCATTTCTTAGTATATGCATAAATATGACCCTTGGATTTGGGCAGTATCACATGCATTCTTGCCACGCTGCCGTTGTGGTCCGCCCATGAGCTGGCATTGAGTGTTCCTGGTATTCCTAAGTCGGTCGATGCTTTAGCGTAGCGATTATCGCCACCAGCAAAGCCAGGGCCACTATTCCCTGCACCCATAAAAAGGATAAAAAATCGCTGTAGGTGCCGATGGGCGGCGTTCCGGGCAGGGAGTTACGCAGGCTGAACAGTCCGAACAGCAGGGCGGCAAATAAAGCCGGCATGCGAACATTGTACCATCCGGCGAACATCAGAATGATCAGTGCAAAAACCCCAAGTCCGATGGCCCACATTACCACTATGCCGGCCATGGCCGCCTTCTGAACCGTCGAGGAGCGGGTCACGGTCATATTCATGGCGTTTATGCTCTTGGGGAGACCTGTGATGGGCTCCAGCTCGATGCGATATCCCGGGACGCTGCCCCTTATCAGAATTGCGGACGGCACCAGGCGATCGGGATCTGTGCGGTTGAGGGCCAAGATCAGCTGCGCTGAATGCTTGTCGAAGGGATAATCATTGACCTGTCCCACCAGAATATAGGAGAGATCCACGGAAGCAAGCGGCATTCCCCTCTCGAAGACCTTTCCTCCTGAGTCAGAGCGTACGGCTTCTGGAGCGATCAGCTTGAGATTCCATATGCTGCTCAACCCGTCTTTGCTGAGATTTCCCTCAGGATAAAAGGTTAGACGAATTTTGGCCTCCTCTCGCTGCGGGTCCACAGAGAGAATGTTGGCCACCATGTCCACACGATCTGGGTTTTGCGTGTCGCCTGTGACAAGAAGGGTGACGCGGTCTTCGCTCTCTTTCTGGTAGGCGTTCAGCGCCAAGTGATAAGCAGCAGAGAACAAAATAATGGCAACCAGCCCCACAACCATCGCCGCCTTCACCTTAGGCATCCGCAATTCTCCATCATCCCGTCATACCGCCTTCTCAAATAAAAGCATTTATCAAAAAACTGAATCGATTCGGGGTCCTGGCCATAATTCCTGCACATCATTTCCAGGACGAAGAAAGTCCTGCCAACCGTGCCGGAGCTTCCTCATAAAAGGCCGTTGCCTGACCAGGGGCTACGCGGGCCGGTTTGCTGTGTTTTGCTAGCTATTATGTACCACGTATTTTATGCATTGAACCCGCAAAGAAGACGAGCAGAAGGCAAGAAACCAGATCAAGAGGCGATGGGTATAAAAAGAAAATATTATTTGGCAATTCTCTTATCTCTAATAATGAGCAGCATGGCATTAACCGCATCTGCAGCCTTTGCGCGAAATGGTGGAACAGATAATCCACCCCGTGCAAATGGCAAAGGAACGACCGGCTCAGATGGTGCAGCTATCTTCAAAGGGTAGCCGGGGACATGGCAGTTCGCCTCCTTCAAGGATGGCTATAAGTCGGCCGGTATGGTTTACAATGTAACCGAGCCGCCCGAGGCCGCAGCGTACCACCAGTCATCCAAAGCTTCCCGGCAAGGATTCTGAAAGCTCGCCTGTGTCCCGGCATCCGCCCTGCCGTATCGTAGCTGAATTGCAGATTTGCAGGCATGGCATCTCTCCGCTGTTGCGTCAGCTGAAAAAAAATCAAAGCGGAAGCAACATCTATGCTACATTTGTTGAGACTGAGTCAAAGATGCTCTTAGTGGTCTCCCATGGAAGATCAGATCCTACAATGCATACGATCCTTCCCGATCCATCCCTCAGATCGGGGCTGTAGGCAACGATGTAAAGGGGATTTTCCGGATCCTTGTTGATGGTCGCCAATAATCCCTGATGGCCGTCGATGGTGTAATTCTCAGTTTTCATGTCCTCGCCCACTGGCATCATTTCTGACTTTTCAATACAATGCTCCAGACCCGTCGCCGTGTTCTTTTTAGAGATCGACTCGTAAAGAGGCACAGACATGCTCATTTGATGGACCTCAAGTGACACTTGATTAGAGAAGCTGTCGCTGGTTATGCTGGCCGGAATGATCTCGTATAGAAAATCAGGCCTTTTATGATCCATGGAAGAGGGTGCTCCTTTCTCCACGGTGTACGATCCTATGCTCTCCAGGTCCAGGGAGATGCTGGCGGGACCAAAGTTTATCGTTTCACTAGCTGCGAGGGCAACTGTTGAAGCTAAGCTCATCAGGCAAAGCGCAATAAACAGCCTTAGTATATTCATTTCACATTACACTCCGATTCTGTAATCTCGCATAGTTCAATGACGGCTATGGCGTAGTGACCAGGTCCAAGGATATCCAATATCTCAATTTCATAGAAGGCTGCATCACTTGTCAGATCCTTTGGCAAACAGCTCTGTTGAGCTGATGCCTTCGTGCCGTATTGCCATGCCCACTCTATTTTGAACGATTAATAAAGGTTAAACCGAACGAACGCCAAACACGATCAGAGACTCATGGTTCAAAAAAAAGCCAAGAAAGATCATGGACGTTCTTTTTTAGACAAAAACCACTTGGAAAGTTCTATTGAGTCTGTCCTGCCATATTCTTTCTTAATTATCAACTTATAACCTTCCAAAGAGGGCAAAATGCCAGAAAGCAAGGATGCTGAGTTCTCGTTTCATATTCGTCTGTGATTCTGCCATCATGTTCTATTAAGGGCCCTCATAACCGCACACTCACGGGCGAAAAGGGTCTCTCTCTTACGGCTATCATCTCCCTCGTGATCCCGATCTCTTTCTTATGGCTTTTTTTGGCCTGCCGGACTTCAGGAAGCAAATTGATCAACACAGCATTGGTGTGGATAAGTTAAAATAATCAGAATTATCAAACACTGTACTAGTGGTGCATGATGTTTGAAAAGATCTTGGTGCTAACGGATTTCTCGGCTTACGCCCGCAAATCTCTGGAATACATAAGAGACTTTCCAGATGTGAAAGATGTCGTGATTTTAAATGTGGTCGCCAAGGACCCTCAAGCCAAGGCTTGGGACCCCATCGCTGAGATCAAGAATGCAAAGAAGAAGCTGGCCAAAGAGAAGAAGCTCCTCGAATCGTCGGGCGTTAATGTAACCGTGCGGGCGGTCTCTGCGCGAGAGGGGGAGATCGATACGGAAATCCCTGCTGCCATCCAGAGTGTGGCAAGTGACGAGAATGTCCAGCTTGTGGTAATGGGAGCGCGAGGCAAGAGCCTCGTCCAGAGCATCCTTCTCGGGAGCCTCACCAGAAATCTCCTCCGCTTTGGAGATAAACATCTTCTGATCATGCGCTACAAGATGCCAGGAAACTCCGGCACTAAAGATAGATCGCTTAAGATCGCTGAGCCGCCAGATGGTCCTGAGATGCTGGAAAAGTTCGGCACAAAAATCTTCTCCAAAGTGCTTATTCCGACAGACTTCTCCCAGCCGGCAGACGCTGTAATCTCTTCTATTGGAAGCCTAATGGGCATAAAAGAGATCGTATTGTTGCATGTGATCTCCAAGGGAGAATCTAAGGAGGAGATTGAAGCTGCAGTCAAGGATGCTACAATGAAGCTGAACCACATCAGCCAGGAGCTGAGCCAAGGCAGTGTAAAGGTAACGCCACGCGTCGCGGTGGGAAGTCCCACGGAAGCGATACGCTCCGTAGCCGAGGATGAAAATGTGTCATTGATTGCGATAAGTTCCGTTGGGAGAGACGCATTGAGGAGCGGCAGGATTGGAAGCATAACCTATGATGTGGCAAACACGGCAAATAGGCCCGTCCTTGTTTTCAGGCTGAAGCTGGTATACAATTTTGCGTTCTAACCGCTGTGCGTACTGCGGAAAACGATCGTCTCCCCAAAGGCCGTCCGCCTTCATCGGCTCTATTTTTTAATCAAGGAGTCTCTTCTCTCATCAAGTTCCATTCCAAGATCAAGAATATCAAGGGGCTGGCCTAAGCTTTGGGAAACGCTCCATCATCCACCCTGGACAAGCTATATCAATTCCCAAAGCCGTGAGCCATTCTATGCTTATTAGCGAGCCCGAGTTTGGCGCCCACATCGGCAAATACGGAAACGTCCTCTACCTCTGCCACCGCAACGCCGATCCCGATGCCATCGGGAGCGCTTTTGCCCTGCAGCAGGCCTTCGGCGGAACACTTGCAGCAGTGGATGATCTGAGCCGGACCGGCGAGGCCCTGGCAGACGCCATTGGAGCCGCGGTCGAGATCAACCCCAGAGCGGAGGATTACGACCTGGTAATAGTCGTAGATACATCGGTCCGGCTGCAGCTGGGAGACTTCCACCTCGCGAGCTATGCCGTCGTGGACCACCACCTGGACAAAGGACTTCTGGAGGACGCAAAATTCTATATTCAGAAGCCATCCAAATCCGCAGCCGAGATCGTCTGGACGATCTTGAAGGAGAGCGGCCGCAGGGCAAGCCGCGAGATGGCCCTGGGACTGCTGGTAGGCATGATCTCCGATACCGGAAGGTTCAGACGCGCCTCGCCAGAGGCCTTCCGGACAGCTGCGGAGCTTCTGGAGGCGGGAGGATTCGATTATGAAGAGGCACTGCAACCCCTCTCCCTCCCTGCGGACATCCCTCAGAGGATCGCCATTCTCAAGGCCGCCGCCAGGGCAAAGGTCGATAGGCAGAGAGACTGGTTGATCGCAACGACGGTGATCAACTCCTTCGAGGGCTCGGCGGCCATGGCTCTGGTGGACCTGGGAGCGGATGTGGCCTTCGCCGCAGGAAAGCACTTCAACCTCTGTCGGGTCAGCGCCCGGGCCAGTCGAGAGGCGGCAAGAAGAGGCCTCAACCTGGCCGAGATCCTCCGGGAGATCGCCAGAGCCCACGGTGGCGAGGGAGGCGGCCACAGGGCGGCAGCGGCCATGGAGGCCAGGGGTGAGCCCGGCTCTCTTTTAGAGGAGTGCAGAATAAAAGTGGCTGAAAGCCTACCCTAAGCTTTTCGCGCCCGAGCTGCTGCCATCTTCAGGGCCTCGATGCCCGGCAGGGGCTCGCCCGAGAGGTAAGTTATGCTTGCGCCGCCGCCCATGCTCACATGGGAGAACTTCGACTCCAGGCCAAGCTGATCAATGGCTGCCACGCTGTGCCCTCCGCCGGCGATGGAGTAGCCCGACTCTGTCGCCGCTTTAAGCAGCTCTGCCGTGCCCAGCTTGAACTTCTCCTGCTCAAAGATGCCAGTTGGCCCGTTCAGGACGGTTACCTTGGCATCCTTTAATTCCTTGGAGTAGCGGACGATGGTCTCCAGGCCTATGTCTGCAATGGGCAGATCAGTGGGCAGTTTATCCACCGCGACCTCGACCCGCTCTCCATTCTTGTTGAGAGCCACATCCACAGGCAGGGCGATCTTGCCCGGATAATCCTTGAGGAGCTTGGCAGCAATGGGAATCTGGTTCAGGTACTCCTGATCCTCCACGAACTTCCGGTTGGCTTCGCCCACATCAATGCCTGCCGCCATCATGAAAACAGTAGCCACGACTCCAGAAGTCAGGATCTTATCGGCGCCGCCCCGGCCAAGCACATTCTTGGTGACCTTGATGGAATCGTCCGCCTTTGTGCCGCCCAAAGAGAAGACCGTGGGATGCTCATGCCCCTTCAGGCCCTTGTCCAGGGCCGTGATCTCCTTGTCCATGAGGAGACCAGCAATGCTGGGAAGAACCTCGGTGAAGCCGACCACGGAGCAGTGAGACCGGTGGGATACGGCGAAGGCATCATTCATAAATAGATCGAAAAGGGGTGCCAGCTTCTTCACCATGTGGCTCTTGGCGTGTTCGCCAGGCGTTCTGTTCAAGCTCTCTTCGGCATAAAAGCGGGTGTTCTCCAAGAGCAAAACCTCTCCTGGCACCAGGGACTTGATAGCCTCCCGGGCATGAGATCCGAAGATGTCATCCACGTAAGCAACTTCGCGGCGCAGCAGCCGTGTCGCCAGGCGGGCATGAGCCTCCAGGGTGGTGTAGTCCTTTTTGCCGGCCCGGCTCTGATGCGCCATGAGGACCACCCGGCAGTCCTCCAGGGCTCGCAGCGTCTCTAAATGGCTTCTGATACGCTTATCATCCAGGATATTTCCGCTGGGGTCCATGGGGGAGTTGAAGTCCACTCTTACCAGGACCCTTTTATTATCAAGTATAGCGTCATCCATTATGAGATAATCCTTCAACTCGGTTCCTCCCGGTTGGTTTGAGGGTTGACGCAAGGAATATATAGTCATTGCTAATTCGAGCAAAAGAGGAAGCTTTCTGTTGCTGCATAATCGGGCAATTCTGCGCCCATAGAAATGTCCTTTTGAGATCAATCACGGCAAACGTCGAGATAAATCCTTATACTGGTTCGCCAGAGCACTGGATGGAGATCGCAAAAGAGAACTTCATAGATCAATCACAGAGTGATGAGATGCATAAGGCAATTTTGATTGTGATCATGACGGCAGCGCTTCTCTTGGTTGGCGCTGCCAGCGGGGCGGAGTTTGGGAAAGAGCGCCCCATAGCCATCGTAGTAGGCTCAGAGCAAGTGCAGCCTGCCATAGACGGGCATATGGTGGCCTGGGCGGATAACAGGAGCGGGAACTACGACATCTTCATGTACGACCTGGAGACCGGCCATGAGAAATGGGTTTGCATCAACCCCTTCTTTCAGCTCAATCCGGCCGTCTCCGGCGAGCGCATCGTTTGGCAGGATATGCGCTCCGGGAATGGAGACATATATATATACGATGTCATCAACCGCACGGAGTCCGCAGTCATCACAGCGCCAGGAAACCAGACTCAGCCGGATATCAGTGGCGATCGTGTGGTCTGGTCGGATGACCGGGATGGAGCCTACAAGATTCATCTCTATGACCTGAAGACCAAAAATGAGCAGCCGATCTCCTCGGGAAAGGGAGAGCAGATTGAACCCAAGATCAATAAAGACAGGATAGTCTGGATGGACAAGCGCGCGGGCGATTTTGATATCTATCTCTACGATATAGGCAGCGGAAAAGAGACTCCCGTCTCCACAGGAGCAAACGACCAGTCGTTTCCTTCCATCAACGGCAATATCGTGGCCTGGGCGGATAACCGTACCGGCGAATCTGATATTGCCTTTCAGGACTTGACGAATGGGAAGACCACCGTCCTCACCAAGCCGGGATCTCAGACCGATCCAAGGATTTATGGGAATTATATTGCTTATCTAAATAATCATACGGATATAAATCTCTACAATATCAATACTGGAGCGGATTTCGCTCTGGCTCCAGGATCCATCAAGATGGAGCCCTCCATCAGCGATCGAGGCGTGGTCTGGGCAGATTACAAGAGGGGTCCGAAGGATCCTGACATTCAGATGTACGACTTCAAGATCCTGGCCGATATGTCGATAACCAGCGGACCGTTCAATCACACCAACCCCTCCATCTCCGGGGATAACATCGTCTGGACGGACAACAGGAACGGCCACTTCAATGTTTATCTATTCAACACCACTACCCAAAAAGAGCAGAACATAACTAACAACGATCTTGACCACAGCAGCCCGGATGTCAGCGGAGACCATGTGATCTGGACGGATAAGAGCAAGGGCAACCTCAATATCTTTCTCTATGACCTGAAGACGGACAAGACCCTTCAGGTTACTACCGACGCATCCGACCACCTCTATGGAATGATCGACGGCAACAACATCATCTGGATTGACAGGCGCTCGGGCGGAGAGCAGATCTACCTCTACGACATCGCCACGGGGAAGGAACGGCAGATCACTACTGTGAAGTCTCTGAAGCTTTCGCCTGTTATTAACGGCGACAAAGTCGTCTGGATCGATTCCAGAAACGGTCAAGATAAATGGGATGTCTACCTCTACAACCTCACCTCCCAAGAGGAGATTCCCATCTGCACCAACTCCGCCCGACAGGTCCAGCCCTGGGTCTATGGAAATACCGTGGTCTGGGCCGATGGGAGGAACAAGAACTGGGACATCTACACCTATGACCTCACCACCAAAACGGAGCGGCCAGTGACGACTAACTCCGCCAACCAGGGCAGCCCCGTGGTATTTGGAGACTACGTCGCCTGGCTGGATGTGAGACAAGGAGATCCAGACATTTACCTCTACGATCTGAAGAAGGGTGTGGAAGTGCCGGTGGCCACGCTGCCCCTGGAGCAAACGCCCAACGATGGAAGAGGAGATCCTGATCAGGTGAAGCCGCACCTCGCCTCCAAGATCATAAGCGGCAACAAGATCGTGTGGATGGACCGCAGCAGTGGCCATGATCAGATCAAGATGAGGTACATCCCGTCCGATCCGCTGCTGCTCCTGAACGCAGACTTCCCCAACACCAATGGCAGCCTGCTGGTTTGGAGCGACAACCGGGGAGGCAACTGGAACATCTACGGCTTTGACTTCTTCACCAGATCGGAGAAGCCCATCTCTCGAGGGAACTACGATCAACTCTATCCCCGTGCCTCGGGCGATAAAGTTGTCTGGTCAGACTACAGAAATGGCAACTCAGATGTATATATGAAGGATCTCACCACTGGCGTCGAATCGACTATTGCGACCGACAAAGGCGATCAGATCTGGCCCTCCATCTATGGAGACAGAG
>Ga0315293_10001473_pt1 | contig 22919 bp, 15 predicted proteins | sample YL17G13_20_MG_FD_203071 | JGI IMG/M metagenome (GOLD analysis project Ga0315293, IMG submission 203071) | Sediment microbial communities from Yellowstone Lake, YNP, Wyoming, USA - YL17G13_20 | ecosystem: Environmental > Aquatic > Freshwater > Lake > Sediment | place: USA: Wyoming | collected...
GACGACAAGCGTGCCGAGGGGGGTGCACTGCCTATCTCCATCATCCTGACTCGTTTCGGAGGTGCGTATGGGACGTACACTGGCCTCGGTCACCCAGCAGGTTCAACTCGAAGAAGAACGCTTGCAACGTTACCGCCGCGCGCTGCCGCACGACGACCAGGCGCTGTTCGACCAGCTCTTCGCCTTTGCCCGCAAGCGCATCGCCGCCACGGCCATGGCCGCCGACCCGCTGCCCATGCAGACCCTCCTGCTCAGCATGCTGATCGGCCTGTTCCACCTGCTGGCCCAGATGCACGCGCGCCTGGAGCGGCTCGAGAAGGCGGCTCCCCCAGCGAATGAACCCCGACCTGTCCTGCCTGCGCGGCTGGATCCTTGACCTGTACCCGAGCCCGGAGGGCATGGTGCTGTGGCTCATCGACGAGACGGGCCAGGCGCACCGGATGGTCGAGCCCTTCCCCATGGCGCTCTACGTGGGCGGGGCCTCGCGGGCGCTGGCTGCGCTCGAGCACACGCTCGGAGCGCGTTACCCGCGTCTGCGCCTGGCGCGCGCCCGGCGCTACGATCTCTTCCTCGACCGCGAGATCGAGGTGCTCGAGGCCACCGCGCCTAACCCGATCGCCTACCGCGCGCTGTTCCGCGAGCTCGATCAGGAACACCCGCACCTGGCTTTCTATAACGTCGATCTGAACCCGGCCCTGGTCTACGGGCTGGAACGCGGCGTCTTCCCCCTGGCCTATTGCACGGCCCAGGCCGCGGAGGGCCGGCTGCGCAGCCTGGTGGCCGAGGACTCGCCCTGGAGCCTGGATTACGCGCTGCCCCCGCTGCGTATGCTCAGCCTGCGCCTGGGCGGCGACCTGCGCGACCCGGGCCACGGCTACCGCGGCGTGCTGGAGATCGGCACGCCGCACACCACCTACCGCTGCCGCTGGGAGAACCCGCGCGTGCTGCTCACCACGCTGCGCGCCGCGATGTACGCCATCGATCCGGATATCCTGCTCACGGCCTGGGGCGATTCGTTCATCCTGCCCGAGATCTTCCGCCTCTCCGAGCGCGAAGGCATCCCGCTGCCGTGGAATCGCGACCCGGCCATCCCCCCGGCGCGCAAGCGCGGGCGCTCGTACTTTTCCTACGGGCAGATCGTCTACCGCGCCCCCTCCATCAGCCTGTTCGGGCGCCTGCACATCGACCGTCAGACGGCGTTTCTCTCCGACGAGTACGGGCTCGACGGCATGTACGAGCTGGCGCGCATCACCGGCCAGCCGCTGCAGCAGGTGGCGCGCACCTCGACCGGCACCGGCATCAGCGCCATGCAAGTGGCCACCGCTTACCGCGAGGGCTGGCTCATCCCCTACCGCAAGCGCGAGCCGGAGTCGTTCAAGACGGCGCTCGAACTTATCCGCTCCGATAAAGGCGGGCTGACTTTCCAGCCTGAGCCGGGGCTGTACGAAGATGTGCTCGAGCTCGACTTTGCCTCGCTCTACCCGAGCCTGATGGTCAAGTTCAACCTCTCGCCCGAGACGGTGAAGAAGAAGTGCCCGCGCTGCCGGCCGCAGCTCGTGCCCGAGATCGGCTATCCGGTCTGCCGCTGCAAGACGGGGTTGGTGCCGCTCACCCTCGAACCGGTGGTGGCGCGGCGCCTGGCCCTCAAGCGGCTGGCCAAAGGCCTAATCGAACAGGCCTCGGGGGGCCTCATCGATCAGGCCTCAGGAGGAATAAGCGAGGCCCGCAGCCGTGAGCCGGATGACGAGCAGGAGGTGGCCGCGCGGCCCGACGAACGCAAGCGCGAGCTGTACCGCCGCCGCCAGCTCGCGCTCAAGTGGCTGTTGGTGACCTGCTTCGGCTACCTGGGCTACAAGAACGCACGCTTCGGGCGCATCGAAGCGCACGAGGCGACCACCGCCTACGGGCGCGAGATGCTCCTGCGCGCCAAGGAGATCGCCGAGGCGCGCGGCTACACCTTCTTGCACGGGCTGACCGATTCGCTGTGGGTGCACAAACGTGGCGCGACGCAGGCCGAGCACCAGGCCCTGGCCGACGCGATCAGCCAGGCCTGTGGCGTGCTGATCGGCCTAGAGGGGGTCTACCGTTGGGTGGCTTTTCTGCCATCACGCGTGCGCGCCGAGCTCTCGGTGGCCAACCGCTACTTCGGCCTGTTGGAGAGCGGCGAGATGAAACTGCGCGGCATCGAGGTACGCCGCCACGATACCATCCTGTGGGTGCGCCAGGCGCAGCAGGCCATGCTGGCCATCCTCGCCGAAGCTCACAGCGCCCGCGAGTACCGCCTGCGGCTGGAGGATGTGTTCGCCCTGGCGCGCACCCTGCTGGCTCGCCTGCGCAGCGGCAAGGTCCCGGCCGCGCAATTGCTCATCACCAACCGCCTCTCCCGCAAGCCGGGCGACTACCGTTCGCGCCAGGCGGTGGCCTTGGCCGCGCGCGAACTCGAGGCGCGCGGCGTCGCGCTGGCCCCGGGCGAAAGCATCGAATACATCCTGACCGCGGGCGGCGGCGCGCGTCCCTTCCAGGCGTGGTCGGTGGAGGATCGCTACGACGTGGCGCGCTACGAGGAATTGTTCGTGCGCATGCTTGAGACGCTGGCCGTCCCGGCCGGGCTCGGGCGCAAGGAGATCCTCGAGCGCCTCACCGGCATCGGCCAGCCAGAACTGTTTGGCCGCGAGGCGGCCAAAGGGCCCATGGTCGCCCTTGTTGGGGCAGGCCGCGGCGTGCCTCTTCCGTCATTGCCAGCATGCGACGATCCAATCCTGGACAATCCCCAATTGGGACCCGCTCCCAGATTGCTTCGCCCCGAAGAACCGGGCTCGCCCCGGAACCCCGCCGGGGCAGGCAATGACAGTTGTCCTTGTAGGGGCACGCGAGGCGTGCCCCTTCGTGATTGCAGCCCCCGTTCCAATCGCATCCTGGGATTGCTCAGCCGGCTAGAACCGCCCTTCGCCCAAGAGCGCGAGTAGGTCGCGTGCGCCCTGAACACCCTGCCCGCGATAGTGGTTGTTGAAGTACACCAGCGCCAACTCCGACTGTTCTTCGAGCGCTTCCAGCCGTGGCACCCACTCCTTGAGTTCGTCGCGCGAGTAGGTGTAGTCGTAACGCTCCCAGGCCTCTTTGTGTTCAAACCACTTGGCCACGTTCCGCCCATGGAAGCGGACGTACGCCACCGGTCCGGTCGCCACGGCCACCGGCGGCATCAACCCGCGCAACGCGGGTTCGTCTACGCAACAATAGCCCAGGTTGAGCGAGGCCAGCAACTCGTGTGTGGTTTCGGAAACCCATCCGGCGTTCCGGAATTCCACGACGGCCGGTAGATCCCCGAGCCCCTCGCGCAATTGCCTCAGGTATTCACGGTTGGATGGCGTCGCATGAAAGGCATAAGGGAACTGAGCGAGGATGCAACCCATGCGGCCGGATTCGCTCATCGGCCGAATAGCCTCAACAAACCCACGGAAATCTGGTTCGGCCCGCTCGTGGGTGAGCCCTTGGAAAGCTTTGACGGCGAAGAGGAAACTCTGCGGGGTGTGCTTCAACCAGCCTGCAATGGTCTTCGCCGAGGGCACCCGATAAAAGGTGACATTGAGTTCAACGGTGGAGAACTCGCGCGCGTAGAATTCGAGCCATTCCCGCTCGGCGAGATCCGGCGGGTAGACCGGTCCGACCCAGTCTTTGTAGGAGAATCCCGATGTGCCAACGCGGATCATAAGCACCTCTGGCGCGAGACTATCATGAGGCACGGGCGCCTCCGGCGAAGGCCCTCCTTCGGCGGGCGCCAGGGTGAGATCATCGAACTCCCCAACCGCCTCGCCGAAGACGTGCAGCATCAACCCGGCGCCGGGAAGGGGGTCGTCATCCACCGCGTGCAATTCCACGCCTGGTACGACAAAGACGTGCAGCTCGGCGCCGGCGAGGCTCATCTCAAGCAGCCACCATTCCCCGACGACCAGATTGGACGGGGCGGAGGTCAGCGTGACCTGGCGTCCGCCTGCGTCCCGCACCAGAAGGATCTCTCCCGGGCTGAGTCTCACGAGGTACATCCCGGCGTCCGAGATGCGGTATCTCAGCTCAATGAAGCCGTCCCCGTCGAACCGGAGGCGCAGGGTGAGGCTGCCGGAGACCGTTCCGCCGGGGTGGATCGCATAGCCTTCTCCCCGGATTCGAAGCACGCCGTCGGCCACGATGGCGTTCGGCGTTCGCTCCCAACCGGGAAGGGCGGGGTCGTCAAAGGACTCGTTCAAGCCTTCGCCCTGCGCTTGCGCCAACCCGACGACGCATACAGCAAGTAGCGGGACCGCGACGAGCAGACGAGCCTTCGAGCAGAGTGCTTGTCTCTTGTCGGGCCTCCTCCATCCAGCCGGTCCAGGACGTCCTCCCTTGCTGCGCCGTCGGGCCACCCTGAGCACAAGTGCGAACAAGATCACGGCGCCTGCACCGAGGCTGGCTCCAACTGTTGCGCCGCTCATCGGGGCTCGTCGGGGCGAGGTTTCTCCGCGGCCTAATGTCTCCTTCGAATGAGCACGACCGCCGCGATTGCCACCGCCATCGCGGCGGCACATGAGATTCCGACCAGACAAACGATCGCCATGACCGGCACCTGTTGCGTCGCTGGCTGCGCCTCGCTCTGCCCCTCTGTCTCCGGGGCCAAGGTGACTGCGGGCGGGAGGGCAGCCGCACCTTCGCCCGCCTGCCAACCGTGGAAGTATGCGTTGAGGAGCGGGACGAATTCCTCAGTTGCCTTGAGGTTCCCGGCACGCGAGGGGTGGTCGTCGTCGCTTGCGTAGGCGCTGGTGTTCCTGCCGGGAATGTAGCTATGCTCAACTCTGCCATCCACATACCGATGGTGATGCCCGCGACCGGTCAGCACATTGTAGAAGTCGAATACCGCCACATTGGCATAGGGATAGTGGTTCTCATCCAGCCACGCCTCAACCAGCCAGTTGTTGAACGCCCGCGCGTTTTCGGCATACGAGGGATCGCTGACCGGAGGCGCTGTAATGACGACGAAAAGCTTGTCGGGGTGGGTGCCGAAGTACTCGAGCAGCTGGTTGTATACGAACTTGGCACCCCCGACAGAATACCCGCCCTCTTCCGCCGGCGGGTCGTCCGCATTGCCCTCCAGATTCGAGTTCGGGAAGCAGGACTTGAACAGGACGATATCGTTCTCGCCGCCCGGATCCTCGAGCGAGCGTGTGTAAGCCGAATTCTGGTCGCTCTCGGCAAACACCGCCTCCATGTATCGCTCGGTCTCAGGTCCCCGGAACCACTCCAGCCAATCTGGAATGTCAGTTCGGTCGCCGATCGCGTCCGGTCCCCAGCCATAGTTCGTGTCGCTCACGAAGTAGTTGTTCTCGGCCAGCGCCAAGCCGAGCCCTCCGTTCTCGTCGGCCAGCCAGTTCTCGCCTGACGAATGGTGAATGAAAACGAGTCGCACCACACGGTCGGGGGGCCCGGAGGTCTGTGGAAGTGGTGAAGCGCCGGCATCGCGCTGCATATTGACCGCAAACGCCGAGACGAGGGAAAGTCCCGCAATCACGAATAACCCGCGTTTCATCCGCATCATGCTATCCTCACGGTGGATAACCCGCACCCCGTGTGCGGGTCTGAGGGCATTCTCAGCCGCCCATGATCGTTGTTCCTGCGCAAGGGAGCTCGCCTCCCAGTCCGATCCTTGGCCGTACCGACAATATGTGCTACCAGCAGGCCGAAGAGGCCGCATTGCAGGTCTTGGTCTTCTCGTTGTTCCCTTCGTTGGCTTCCCAATACGCGCCGCCCGAGTCGAGGACGACGCGAATGGTCTGCTGGCCAACGACTGTGTAGCCGGACCAGAAGGCCTGGCTCCCGTGCGGGATGCCTTCGCTGCGCGTGGCAACCAGAACGCCGTCGGCAAAGACTTGATAGGTCACCGATCCAGTGAATCCGCCCGCCGGCTGGTTGGCCACGCGCGCAATGACCTCCCCCTGCGTTGAGAGGAACACCTCCTCCAGAACCAGGTCGTTGGTCGGGAAGATGGGAATGAAAACGGTCAGAACGATCGCCCAGGGGGTGACCGTGGGGGTGGGGGTGCGCGTCTTTGTTGGCTTGGGCGGCTCCGTCGCCGTGGGGGGCGGGGTGCCCGTGGGTGGAAGATCTGTAGGTGGAATAAGCGTGGGTACCGGCGTGTATGTGTCGTACGGCGTGTAGGTGGGGTAAGGTGTGGGGCTGGGCGCCGTGCCCGCCGGCAGACGGCAGGTGCAGGCCAAAGCCAAAGCAACGACTGCAAAGCCCGTGACGATCATGGATGTCCGGTGGTGCCGGATGCCGCAGGCGCTCATTCTTCCTCCAGTGGGTGGCGTTATCGGTTGCACGGCGCAAGCTGCTTCCTGTGGGTGGGGATTGACCTCCGCTGGCATTCAGCTGCCTGTAAATCGGATGTGCAACAAAGGCCTGCCGACTCTGCGGCCACGACCCGCCCGGCTCACATGCTCCACCGCCGGAAGGATAGTTGGAAGGAGTATATATCCACATCTCGCGTCGGACAACGAGAACGCGCTTGATCCGTTGTCAAGAAGCCCGCCTGCCCGGCCTGCCCAGTCATCGAGCAAGCTTTCATGTATACTTGCGGGTGCACGGTTCACCCCGCTCATGCCGCCACTTACGCCACAATCCCTGGGCGCGGAGGTTCACCATGGTACTGGCTTTCGATGAGGCACTCCGCCGCTACGCCGAGTTGACCATCAAGATAGGATTGAATCTGCAGCCCGGTCAACGGTTGATCATTTCAGATCCACGGCGCGCGGGCGTCCCGCTGGAGATCGCCCCGCTCGTCCGTCACCTGGTGGAATACGCGTACAAAGCCGGCGCGCCGCTGGTGGACGTGGTGTGGCGGGACGACGCCCTGCAGCGCCTGCGCTTCCAGCACGCGCCGCGCGATTCGTTCGAAGAGTGGCCGGTCTCGCAGCCCAAGGGTCTATTCGAGCATTTCGAGCGCGGCGGGGCGCTTCTCTCGATCCACGCCGCTAACCCGGATCTGCTGAGCGACCAGGATGCGAACCTCGTAGCCTTGGTTCAGAAGACGGCCGGCGCTCAATACCTGCCCACCTCCGATTTCACTTCGCGCAACTTGGTCCAATGGTGCGTCATCGCTGCATCCTATGCCGGCTGGGCCAAGAAGGTCTTCCCCACTTTGCCGCTGGCCGAGGGCGAGACCAAGCTTTGGGAGGCACTATTCCGTGTCTGCCGCGCCGACCTGCCTGACCCCATTGCCGCATGGAAGGAACACGTTAGCCAGTTGGTGGCGCGCAGCGACTACCTCAACCAAAAGCGCTACCGCCGCCTGCATTACACAGGGCCGGGGACCGATCTGACCCTCGGTCTGCCACCCGATCACTTGTGGAATGCCGCCAAATCGAAGACCCCCAAGGGCATCGCCTTCACCGCCAACCTGCCCACGGAAGAAATATTCACTCTGCCGCATGCGGCGGAGGCCGACGGGCGCATTGCCGCATCGCGCCCGCTCAACTACGGCGACACGCTGATCGACGGGTTCGAAGTGAAGTTTGCCGGCGGCCGTGCCGTGGAGGCCCACGCCCGCAGTGGGCAGACGGTCTTGCGTAAGATGTTGGAGGCCGACGAAGGCGGGGCGCGCCTCGGCGAAGTGGCGCTCGTCCCGCATTCCTCGCCCATCTCCCAGTCGGGCATCATGTTCTACAACACGCTGCTCGACGAGAACTGCGCCAGCCATCTGGCCTTCGGGCGCGCCTACAAGTTCTGCATGCGCGGCGGAGAATCGATGTCGGACGAGACCTTCATCGCCGCGGGAGGCAACCACAGCATCCTGCATGTGGACTTCATGGTCGGCTCGGGCGAGATGGACATCGACGGCCTGTCGGCCGATGGCTTGGCTGAGCCGCTGATGCGGCGAGGCGAATGGGCGTTCAAAGTCTAGCGCCGGCAATTGCCAACAGGCCGCCTGTATGCAAACCGCCCGCCGAGCCCGGCGGGCGGTTCTTTCTCTCGGCGTGTTCGCGCCTGTCACGTGCGGCGCACAAGCCATAGCAGAAGAATGGCCACATCGATAACGACGCCCAGGGCAAGCCAGGGGTGCCAGAATACGCCGAGCAGAATGAGCGAGAGTGCGGAGGAAATGACCACCAGTAGTGCGAGCGTCCCGGCCATAGGCGGCACGCCGAGCGCAGCCATCCCGGCCAGAACGAAGCCCAGCGTCGTCAGAACGACGAGAGACAACCCGACAGCGCGTGTTGCGCCCGGCGTGAAATGCAAGCAGCGCAGCAGCCACGACCGGGCAGGATGGGTGAAGAAGGAAAGTGGCCGCGATGTGGCATCTTTCGGGATTGGCGCGGCTGCCAACCCCGAGTGAACCAGCCCGTGCAAGATGAAGAAGACCCCGATCATGATTCGAGTCATGTCATCCCTTGGGGCGGCCCATGCCCTGCGATCGCCGCACCCTCTCGGGTGCGCATAGGCGAGGGCGGTCCCTACATTTAGAACAGGCGCAAGCCCGGCTTGATGGACTCGCGCACCATCGCGATATAGGCCTTGGCCTCGCGCTCGCCTGCGCGGATCAGTTCGACTGCTCGCGTGAAGCCGCTAAAGGCAGTAATGTCCGCCGGAATATCGGGCCGGAGGACCAAATCGGGGTGGGCGTGGCGCAGCCGATCCTGGGTGGCGGCATGGGCCATGATCAGGTAGCTCTGATAGAGATCGCGCGCCAGGGGCGGCAGAAAACCCGGCGCCTGGCTGCCGCGGGCCGCGGTCGGGCCGGGATGCGCGTGCGCCTTCGTCTCGCTCTGCCGAGGCCCGAACTCCGGGCCGACATCAACCGCAATCACAACTTCCGCACCCAGGCGGCGGGCCACGTCGGCCGGAACGTTGTTGAGGATCCCGCCGTCCGACAGGCAGCGGTCTCCCCAGCGCACTGGAGAAAAGACGCCCGGCACGGCGCATGTCGCCAGGACTGCGTCCACCAGCGGCCCCTGGGTCAGCACCACCTCCTCGCCGCTGTCGATATCCACCGCCACCAGCCCGAGCGGGATCGGCAGATCGGCGAAGGTTGTGTCCTTGCCGAGCTTGTCGATGAGAAAGCCGCGCACGCGATCCCCCTGCAACAACCCGCGGCGTGCAGGCGCGAAATCCACGAGCGTCAGCAAGCGCCGCAAGCGGGTGAATTCCGAGACCTCGCGGGTCAGCGCTTCAGGCGACAGGCCCACGGCGTAGGCCGCGGCGACCAGGCCGCCCATGCTCGTCCCGGCCAGCACGGCCGGACGAATGCCCTCCCGCTCCAACACACTGAGAATGCCGATGTGGGCCAGGCCGCGTATTCCGCCGCCGCCGAGCGCTAGTCCCAGCCGGGGTTGTCGAATGAGGGGTGTCATGGTGGTTGAATCCGACCGCGCTCCGGGCTTGGGGTGCGAATCTCAGCCGGGCGTCTTCCCTTTCGCATGGCCAAAAAAGCCGGCCAACTCGTCTGCGGCGCGCGCCTCCCCGATCATCAGCACTTCGTCGCCCACCTCGAAGCGCGTGGTGCCGCGGGGAATGACCAGCTCGCCATGGCGGATGATCGCGGCGATCACCGCATTCTCCTTGAGCGGCAAATCGCGGATGGCCACCCCCACGGCCGGCGAGCCGGCCGGTATCTTCTCTTCGAAGAGCGAAAACTGGCCGCGCCGCAGTTTGAGCAGGGTCATCATGTCGCCCATCGACATTTCCTCTGCGATGAGCTTGGCCAGCAGGTCGGCCTGGACGAGCGCCACATCCACGCCCATCTCGGGGCTGAACATCCACGCGTTCTTGGGATTGTTGACGCGAGCGATGACCCGCGGCACGTTGAATTCGAAGCGTGCCAGGGTGGTCGTCACCAGGTTGGCCTCGTCGGCGCCGGTGACCGCGGCCAGCACCTGCGCCTCGCGCACGCCAGCGGCCTCCAGCACCTCCGGCGACGACCCGTCGCCGGCGCACAGGCATTCGGCGGGCAGCTCCTTGCGCAAACGCTCCAGCACAGCCGCCCGATCCTCAACCACCCGCACCGTGTGCCCGCCGGCGATCAACATGGCCGCCAGGTGTGAACCCGTCTTGCCGCCGCCCACAATGATCACACGCATGGTCAGCCTCCCTCTCCCAGGCCAAGCATCCCCTCCAGGCGAGGCATGGCCGAGGCCTGCAGAGACATGTAGATCAGATCGCCGTCGCGCAGCTCGGTGCCTAGCGTGGGCAAGTGGGCGGCCCCTTGCCGCACGAGCGCCACCACCACGCCCTCGCCGGGAACGGTCAGGTCCTTGACCAAGCGGCCGGCCAATGACGGCTCGACCGCAAAGGAGACTAGGACCACCTGCCCGCCGCCGAAACTGGATTCGATGTCGATCTCCCGGTGAGTGAGCAAGTGGAAAATACGCCCGGCTCCCCACACCGGCGGAGAGATTGTCACCAGGCCCAGACGGCGACACAGCTCGGCGCGGCGCTGGTCGTGAACCCGCGCCACAACCCGCGGAACATGAAACACATTGCGCGCGATGCGAGCGGCGACGATATTGGCGCTGTCAGAAGAGGTCGTGGCGGCGAAGGCTTCCGCATGCTCGATGCCGGCCTCAAGCAGCACGGCCCGATCGAACCCCACGCCGCGCAGCGTCTTGCCTCGAAAGTCTTTGCCCAACCGCTCGAGGGCCTCGTCGCTCGAATCGACCACCACCACCTCGTGCCCTTCGCGCACGAGAAGGCGCGCCACGCGCTCGCCCACCTGACCGCAACCCATGACGATGGCTTTCATGATGATTCCGCTCCTTGGCGCACTTCGCGCAGCCGGCCCATCAGGCGCACCAGGTACCGGCGCGTCCAATCCAAGAGGTAGAGAATCAACGGGTACAAGCTCAACCCGATCCAGTAAACGGGAGGAATTGGCACGTGACCGAAGAGTGCTGCAATCGGCTTTACGTATACTAGCACAAGCAGCAGGCCGATCTCAACCAGAATTCCCACGAGGAGCAACGGGTTGCCCATCCACCCGATTTGCCGCACCTGACCGCGTTCTGTCCGACAGGCATAGGCGTTGCCCACTTGGGCCATCACCACACCCGCATAGAAGACAGTCACCGCCAGGGCATAGGCATTGATATCCTGGGCCGGCGCGAGCAGCCTCCATCCGCGCTCAAGCTCCACACCGGGCAGCAAGCCGTGCATCAGGCGCTCAAGCGGTGTACGCCCGGAACCGGCGGCGGCCAGAACGGCCAGGAACCCGGTGTAGGCCAGCGCCGTCTCAATCCCGCCCAGCCACACGAAGGCTCGCCCCAGCAGCGCGCCGTCGATGAGAGGTTGATGGCGTGCACGAGGCGGGCGGTGCATGAGCTCGGGTTCGGGGCGCTCGGTGCCGAGGGCGAGGGCCGGCAGCAGATCCGTGCCCAAGTCAATCGCCAGGATCTGCAAGATGCTGAGGGCCAGCGGCACGCCGAGGGTCGCTGAGAGAATGAAGGGCAGGATCTGCGGCACGTTGCTGGCGAAGATGTAAGTGATGAACTTGCGCAGGTTTTCGAAGACGCCGCGCCCCTCTTCGATGGCCAGCACGCCGTCGTAGATATTGTCGCGGGCCAGGACAACGTCGGCGGCTTCCTTGGCGACGTCGGTGCCGCTCAACCCCATGACGATGCCCACGTCCGCTTTGCGCAGCGCGGGCACATCGTTGACACCATCTCCGGTCAGCGCCACCACATCCCCCCGCGCCTGGAATGCCGCCACCAGACGCACTTTGTGTTCGGGCGCCATGCGGGCGAAGAGGGCTTCCTCCGCGATCACCGCCTGCAGGCTGGCATCGCTCATGGCCTCGACCTCGGCGCCGGTGACGATGCGCGGCCGATCGCCGGTGACCATGCCCAGGCGCCGGGCAAACGACTCGGCGGTCAATCCGTAGTCCCCGGTGACCATGACCAGGCGGATGCCCGCCTCGCGGCAGCGCCGGACGGCGGCTTCCGCCTCGGGACGGGGCGGATCCATCATCGCCGCCAGGCCCAGCAGCACCAGCTCGCGCTCCACCCGCTCCGCCAGATACGGCGCCGAGCGCGGGGCCAGAGGCCGCCGCGCCAGAGCCAGGACGCGCAGCGCATGGCGAGCGAAGCCATCGGTGGCCTCCATGACTTCACGCAGTCGCTCCTGGTCCAGGGGTTGCTCGCGGCCATCGATTTGGATGGCCGTGCACAGCGCCAGCACCTCGCGCGGGGCGCCTTTGACAAACGCCACCTCACCCTCCGGTCCGCGGTGCACGGTGGTCATGCGCTTGCGCCGAGCATCGAAGGGGATCTCGTGGATACGCGGCAAGGCGCCGGACACCTGCGCCTCGCTCAGTCCGCCCTTAGCCGCCGCCACACGCAGCGCGGCTTCGGTCTGATCGCCGAGGGATGCCCAGCGCGGATGTTCGGGTGCGGGCGCAATCAAGCGCGCGTTGTTGCAGAGGAGCCCCGCCGTGAGAAGATCCTTTAGGTCCCGTCGCGCGCCATCCGATTCGGCCGCCGGATGAAACTCGCCTGCCGGCTCGTAGCCCACTCCGCTCAGGCTGCGCATGCGGCCGCCGCACCACACCTCGCGCACGGTCATCTGATTCTGGGTGAGCGTGCCGCTCTTGTCGGAGCAGATGACCGAGACCTTGGCCAGCGTTTCCACCATCGCCAGTTTCTTGACAATCACCCCGCGCCGCGCCAGCCGCTGCACGGCCATGGCCAGCGTGAGGGTTACCGTCGGCAGCAGTCCTTCCGGAATGGCGGCGACAATGATGCCCACCCCGAAGATGAAAGCCTCGGAGACCGGCCACCGGAGGTAGAAGATGCCCGAGAAGAAGACCAGCGTGCCAACGCCGAGGGCGATGACCGAAATGACGCGCGTGATTCGTCGCATCTCGCGCTGCAGCGGGCTAGGCCCCTCGCGTACTTCCTGCGTGAGATGGGCGATGCGCCCAAACTGGCTGAGCATGCCTGTGGCAAACACAACGGCCCGGCCCGTGCCGGAGGCCACGGAGGTGCCGGCGAAGAGCAAATTGGGCCGTTCCACCTGCGAGATCCCTTCCACCAGTGAGGCTTCGGCGGTGCGCCGCAACGGCACTGCATCGCCGGTCAGGGTCGCGTGGTTGGTGCGCAGGCCGTACTCCTCAATGACCCGCGCATCGGCCGGGATATTGTCGCCTTCCGCCAGGACGAGCACATCGCCGGGCACCACCTCGCTGGACGCGATTTCGCATTCCCGGCCATCGCGCAAGACGCGGGCAAAGGCCGGCAACACCTTGCGCAACGCGCTGACGGCTCGCTGAGCGCGGTATTCCTGCCAGAGCGAAAACCCGGCGTTGACCAGCACCACAATCCAGATCAGCAGTCCGATGAGCGGGCGGCCCCCCACGAGCGCCACGCCACCCGCCACCCACAAGAGCAGCGCCATCACATGCACCAGGTGTGGCAACAGGCGCCTGGCGAAAGGAGGCGGCGGGGCCTCCGAGATCAGGTTGGGTCCGTAGAGGGAAAGGCGCGCGAGGCCTTCCGACGTGGAAAGCCCCTGAGGCGCGGTCTCCAGGCCTGAGAAGACCTCGGCCACACGCTGCGCATGAATCGGGGTTGTGCTCATGGGTGGATGCAATGGGCGTGCACGAGGAGGACCCCGCTCCTCAGATGAAGGCCCGCGGCGGCCGGTGCGGCCTTGGACCTGCGGCGCGAGCGGGCGCCTTCGCCCCGCGTCACTCTCCGGAGGAGTGCCTGACCACTCTCACGGTTGGCCCTCCTCATCAGTCGAGGTCGTTTCTTTGGGGGCGCCGCCCAGCTTCGGTTCCGCCGGGTGGGCCGTCAGATAGTCTTCCAGAAGAGAACGCGCTCCGGGATGGTCGACGTGCACCGCCTCGTCGTAGTCACCCGCCGGTGGTGGGAGCGGCTCGTATCGCATAGGGCGACGGACGCCGAACAGTTCAAAGAACCTGGTGATCCCCGCCAAGAGCGAATAGCGGTACTCCTGCATGCGCAGTGACTGCCATTCGACGATCGATCCCATGGCCCCTTGCACGCGGGCCTTCTCGCGCACGATGCGGTGGATTTGCGCCGGCGCACGATAACCGATCGGCGAGAGCAGCAAGAGATGCGCGGCCAGGGCCAGGATGGTGAACGAAATGAGTACAACCCACCCTCCCTCAGTCCACTTGCCGATGATCTGCCCCATGAAGACCAGCGCGGCGAGTGCCGCTGCCAGCGACGCGCCCAACGCCCCCCAAGTCCGACGTGCCCCCTTGGCCGTTCGCAAGATGTGCTGGCGGACCGCCAAACCCATCACCGCGATCGGCATGAACACACCCACTCCATAGTACGGCATCGCAAGGGATGTCTTCCCCCGAACGAGGAATTGGATGAGCACGGCCACCAGGAATCCCGCGGTCACCGAACGGGTAAAGGTGCCCTGCCGGTTGCGATAGACGACAATCTCAGGGATCTCCCCGATGGCCACATCTCGCCAGGCAGTCGCCTGCAAGTCCTGAAAAGCCGTCATGGAGGCTGCCGCGAGAAGGGCCACGGCCAGGATCTGATAGGCCCAATACAGGATGGTGCCGCCGGGAATCTGGGTGAGGCCAATGAATGCCAGATTGCCCACCAGCGTGCGGCCGAGCGTCCCATCGAAGACGTTGAAGCGCACCGCAAAACTTGTCAGAAAGAGAGTCGTGAGACCGCCATAGAAAAGGAAGGAGGTCTGAACGACGCGGGCGATGCCGGACTTGCCGGAGTAGAAGTTCCACAGCCAGTTGAGTTTGGGCATGTGCTTCTTGCCCCAGCGCACCAGCCGCACGTCCTCGTGGATGATGAATTGGATCCCGTTCGACACCGCCTCCAATCCCGAGAGTGCCACCATGCCCTTCATCGAGGCCGTCAGCATGTGATAGCCCGCCTGCAGCAAGGTGGCCGGCTGGGTGGGTTCGGTCACCAGAACGGCAGGCACTTGTCGCGCCACCGCCACAAACAAGCCCGTCGCCATGGTGATGGTAAGCATCAGGAAGACGCCCAGCAACCCGAACACAACGAAGGCCGACTCGCCGCGTCCGCGGATGGTGAGAAACCAGGTGATGGAGGCCAGCGCTGCGCCGAAGGCGAAGTGCCAAAACCAGTGAATGCCGTAGGCATTGGTGATCGACAGCAGTTGATCGACGCCCGACAAGGTCGAGACCACAATGGTCAAGATGTAGTCCTGGATCAGCACAACGGCGACGATCAGGCTGAGCGAAGGCTGGAGGTAGCGCATCGAGGCGGTGTACGACCCGCCGCCCTCATTAAAGATGCCCAGCGAGAACATGTACAGTGCGCCGAAGACGAAGTTGGCCAGGGCAATGACCACGACGGCAATGTAGCCGTACTGCTGCAGCCCGTAGGGATGCAGGGCGCCCATCATTTCGCCTGTGGCATAGAAGTAGGAGGTGAAGTAATCCACTCCGAAAAGCGCGACGGCGGCGATCAGGCCGATCTGCCCTGCGCCGTGGACGTGCGCGTCCGCTTGGCGCTCGCGCGGAGCCGCCTTCCAGGCGATGACAACGAATGCGATTAGGAGGAAAACCGACAGCATGGATGTTGCCTGAGTCCTTCTAAGATCGGGGGGCCGAGGTGTCGAAGGCCGCCTCGAGCAATTCAAGTTGGCCGAGGAGGTACTTGCGGGTGGATGGGCTCAGGCGTGTATCCTGCGCTACCTTGCCCTGCTCCTCGCGCACGGCGCGCACCACAAAGGCCGGCACGAACATGATGCGCCCGGCCGGGATGACCTCAAAGTGGAAGCGGCGCATCTCGAGCTGCTGGTCGTCGAAGTAGGGCAATGTCAGGCTCAGCCCGCGGTTCAGCTCGCCCGCGCCGGCCCGGCGGCGAATCGTGTCAATCACCTGGCCGGAGTGGTAGCGCGCCAGAGCACGCCCCTGATTGACCAGCTGCCCGAGCATGCCGTAGCGCTTGCGCCCGTATTCTTCGTCGGCCACGATGTAGGGGGTCAGCGCCACAGCCGCGTGCAGCACGAACAGGTAGCGCTGCATCGAGGCCAGATGGGCCTCGGCCTCCTCCACCGAGCCGACCAGAAGCCGCCCCTGATCGTCGAAAGCCACCCACTGCGGCAGGAAGAAGCGCCGGGCCGCGGGCACATAAGGCACGATCAGCTGCCCGCGACCTTCCTCCAAGCGGCCTTCCTCCACAATGGCGTCTGAGGCGGCGGTGATCGCGGATTCGGGTTCCAGCTCATCGCGCACCGGTTGGGTTGGGATTTCCTCGCCCTCCAGAACGGCGTACGTGACGCGCCGGCCTTCGGGCAAGATGGCATGGATCATCTGGAAAGCGCATGCAAAGCGCATCAAGCGGGCCGCCGAAGCCAACCCCCGGTCGGGCGAGGCCTCCAGGTCCACCAAGTGCTGGCGCGCGGACACGCGCAGGTCGCCGCCCAGAAGCCTCTCGCGCAGCGATCCCACCGTGTGCCGGCGGGCCACCCCAGGCAGCACTAAGCTGGTGCCGTCAACAACCACCCGGTCGGGCAGCGTGAAACGAACGTGTGAGCTGCCTTCGATGAGCCCGGCCGCCAACTGGTTGGCCTGGGCCTCCAGGAATCGCTGGATGATGGCCGGCTGAGCCTCGAACATCGCACGCGTCTGCCGGTAGGTGTCGTGCAGGTATTGGTCGGGATGCGGGTTCACGCCTGCCACTCCCTGGCGCACATGTCGGTGGGCGGCGAACACCGCCGCCATGCAATCGCAGGGCCGGGAACAGCGCCCGGCCCGCGTTGCAACCTGCTATTCTACTCCCAGTCTGCTCACCCCCCAATCGTGACTAGACCCCTTGCCGCGAGCGCCACTCGCGTATCTGCTGGATGTGCTCGGCTTCGTGTTCGAAGGTGTCGCTCGCGATCCACTTCGACAGAGGTGCGCCCTCCAACCACGCAAGCTTGTCCGCCTGCTCAAACTCGGCCGGGGTCAAAGCCCGGACGCGGCGCAGCGTCTGCTTGCGCACAGCGGCAAAGTCGGTGCGGGCGGCATCCAGCGGGCGGTCCTTGTTCTCGGCGTGCAAACGCGCATTCTTTTGATCCATTGTTTCTGCTGCATTCTCGTCCGGCGGCGGCTTGCGGCCCTCTTTGACATAGAAGAGCAGCGTCACCAGTCCGGCCTCCCACAGCGTGAGATGCACCAAGAGATCGCGCACCGACCACTTGCCGACCACACCCGGCTCGAGCATGGACTCATCCGAGAGCCCTTCAATCGCCGCCACAAAGGCGGTCCGGCTCTCTTGCAGGGTTCGAATGATTTCGGTCTTCTTCATCTCTCCTCCTCCTTCACGGGCCGCGGCGCCACTCAATGTGCCCTTCATAGTTCAGCAAACAAATCCACGTTTCGACCTGCGCACCCAACTGTTCCTGGACGGCGTGGCGGTAGCGTGCCAATTGAGGACCGAATTCGGATCGCGATTGGGTCTCAAGGTCATCCGCGCCGTGAATGGCGGATGTCTTGAAATCGATGATCTGCCACACGCTGTCGCCACGCTGCACCAGCAGGTCGATGCGCCCACTGGTCGTGCCCGTGCCCTGACGCAGGCTGTAGGGCACCTCATGATAACGCCGGACGCCATCGAGCTCCGTCCAGCGCGCATCCTGGCGCAGGCGCTGCAGCAGCAGCAGGGCCTGCTCGGCGTGTTGCTCGACATCGCGCTCATCGAGGAGGCCGGCTTCGCGAACAGCCGCGCGCAGGAGGGGCTGCAAGAGAGGGTCACCGGGGAAGCGCCAATGGCGAATGGCCAGGTGAACGAGCATGCCGACCAGCGTCGCATCGCTCTCGGCCCGCGCTGCGAAAACGCCCTGGCGACGCCCGCGTCCATCCTCCGCTGGCTGGGGTTTGTCGTCGGTGCCCTCGACCTCTTCGTCGGGCACGAGGTGATACAACGGGCGAATCCCGGCTTTATCCGGCGGCCGGGGGTCGGCGGCGGCGCGGGGTCCCGAGGCGGGCTGCGGAGAGATTCGAATCTCACGCACGGCGACAAGCGCGTGGCTGGCCGGGAGGATCAAACATTCCGGCGGCCCGCCCGCCGCTGGGCGGGCGCCCGCCTCCTCCAACGCCTGCTCGAGGAGCGAGAGCCACGACTCGCCGCGGCGCGGCCCGCGGTATCCGACCACGATCAGTTTCTCCTGGGCGCGTGTCGCGCCGACGTAGAGCAGCCTGCGCTCCTCCGCTTGCTCATGCTCCCGTTCGACGGCTTTGGCCAGGCGGAAGGCAATCGGTTCCTCATCGGTGCGCCGGCCCGGCCGCGCCACCACGCCCAGCTCGACCGACAGGAGGATGCGCCCGAATTCGTTCGGGGCCTGGCGCGACGCATCGGCCAGCACGACGATCGGGAACTCGAGGCCCTTGGCTTTATGGACGGTCATCAACCGCACGGCGCCCAAGGCCTCACTCGGGGCTTCGCCCTCGCGCGCGCCGGCCGACTTCAGCGTTTCGACGTACTCGAGAAAACCCTCGACGCGCACGATGCCGCTGTCATGGGCATCCTGCAAGAGCTTCTCGACATTGCGATACAGCCGCTCGCCGCCCGGCGCTGCACGCAACGCCGCGAGATAGAGAGTCCGATCCAGGACATCCTTAAGCAGCTCCGCGACAGCCACCCGGTTGGCTAAGGCGCCGACGAGTTCAAGCACACTGCGCGCGCGAACCGCGCACGCGCGGTCTTCCTGGCTCAGTGACGTGAGGTCACCGCTGAGAGCATACTGGTAGCCAACGGGCCCGCCGCCGGCTGCTGGCCAGCGCAGCCGGTAGAGCCCTGCGTCGCTGAGCCCGAAGGCTGGCGAGCGCAGTAATCCGGCCATGGCCAGATCGTCCCGCGGGCTGGCGATGGCGCGCAGCAGGTTGAGCAGATCGCGAATCTCCGGACGGTCGTAGAAGCCGCCGCCGGCCACGGTGACAAACGGAACGCCGGCATCTTCCAAAGCCTGCTCGAAATCCGGGAAGGAGGGCGAAGCGCGAAACAGCAGCGCGATGTCATCCCAGCGCGCGCCCGCCTCGTGAAGCTCGACAAGGCGCTGCGCCAGCGAGGCCGCCGCAACCGAGCGGGCGTGCGTCGCGTCGCCCGTGGAGGCGATGATCACCTCGAGGAAGGGCGGCTTCATATCTGCCCGCGGCCCGGTGCGTGAGGCCTCTAGCGGTTCGTACGGCACCTGGAACGGGCGCGCGTCGTGCGGTAGCGTCATCATCCGAGGCAACAGATCGTTGAAGACCTCCAGCAATGGAGGGTGCGCGCGGAAGGTCTGCGCCAAGTGGAGCACCAGTCCACCGCCGGCCTGCACTTCCCGCTCCACGTCCACAAACACGGTGACGTCAGCTCCGCGGAACCGGTAGATGCTTTGCTTGGCATCGCCCACCACAAACAACCGGCCATGCTGGCCGTCGCGTACCCCGGCCAGCGCTTCGACGATTCCCCGCTGGCGCGCATTCGTGTCCTGGAACTCGTCCACCAAGACCGACGCGACATCTGCCCGCCACCGCCCGCGCACCTCGTCCAGGCGGAGCAGACAGCTGGCTTTGTCCTCCAGGTCGTCGAAATCGAGGGCGTGGTTCTGTTCCTTGACGTACTCGTAAAACTCGGAGGCCTTGAGGAACAGCGCGCGCAGACCGGGCAGGATGGTTCTCAGCACTTCCTCCATCGCGGCCAGTGACTGGATGTCTTTGGGGCGCCCGAGCCAGCTTTCGACCTGGGAGGCATACGCCTCCCGGATCAGCCGCACCCGAGGCTTGGCCTGGCCGTCCTTCTTGCCAAGCTGCAGGTTGAGGCAGGTCTCGCGGATGGCCGCAAGGCGGGCAACCGCCTCACCGGGATCGAGATTGTCGGAGGCCATGCGCAGCAGCCGCCACTCAGAGAGCAACCGCTCAACCTGATCGGCCAGTTTGGGGCCGGCATCTTTTTCCAACATCTGGCTCGCGCTCAGCCGGGTCAGCTCAGCGATGGCCGCCTCGACCTCGCCACCGGTGACGAAGGCCAACAACCTCTCATGCAATGCCGCCTGCCAGCGGGCAAGGAGATCCTTTTCCGAAAACGCCGACCCCGCATCCAAACGGAAGGCGACCAGTCGACTGAGCCCGGCGCGCAATTGCAGCGGCGAAAGCGCACGCAGCAAGGGCACCAGCGTTGCCTCGCCCGAGGCCCAGGCCAGCGCGTCCTCTACGGCTTGCGCCCTCCAGGCAGCCCCCAGGCCTTCGTCTACCACCTGGAACCCGGGATCAACCGCGGCCTCGACCGGGTGAGCGCGAACGATCTCGGCACACAGGCTGTGGAGGGTGCCAATGCGCGCCGTGTCGATATCGGCCTCGATGGCCGCCCAGCGGGCGCGATCGGCTTGCGTCAGCCCGGATCCGACCCAGCCGTTGATGGTTGCGCGAATGCGGTTGCGCATTTCGCGGGCGGCTTTTTCAGTGAAAGTGACTGCGACAACCGAGCGCGGGGCCAGGCTCTCCTCCAGCAGCGAGAGATAGCGTGCGGTGAGCGTGCGAGTCTTGCCCGAGCCGGCGCCCGCCGTCAGGCACACGTCGCGGCCGCGGGCGTCCACGGCCTGGCGCTGAATGGGAGAGAGATCAAACGAGTCAAGAATGGATGAGCTCATGGCATGCTGCTCAGCGACTCTCGCGCTTTGCGCCAGCGATAGCCGGCAACCTGCGGCGCCCCGTGCTCATGCAGGGGTGTAGCGCCAGCAGAACAGGCGCGCCGGACAATACGCCGGACAGCCATCCTCCGGCGGCACGGGTCGGAAATCCCCCGCGCGAATGCCTGCCACGAAGGCGCCGATGTAGCCTCGCACCAGCTCCGTTGCCCCGCGCACGCCCTCATACGATCGTCCATCCTCGGCGCGGTAGTCGAGCGCAGACAGCTTGAGCGAACTGGCCTCGGCTTGGCGAATCTTCCAATAGACACCCTCATCCAGGCGGCCGAGCCGCAGCCGGTGCTCGGCGGCCATCCCATAGACGACGATCTGCAGGCGGCGGCCCTGCTCGAGATGCCGCATCTCCAGATGGGAAGAGCCGGTCTTGTAGTCGATCACCCGCAAAGAACCCGCCTCATCGACATCCACGCGGTCAATCACTCCGTGCAGCAGGACTTCCCCCGCGTCGGTCTCCAATCGAAGCGGATCATCCCCCAATCCGAAGGCCGCTTCCAACCGCAGCGGCCGATAACCGCGCGCAAATTCGTGTAACGCGCGGAGCGTCTGACGCAGATCGTCGAGCAGGCCAATCTGTTCGGCCTCCCACAAAGGCGAGGGACGGAAACCCAAGTCTCGCGGCGCGTCGGCGAAGACCTGGGCTGCCATCGGCTCGAGCGCCGAGAGAAGGGCGGGAAGATCGGTTGAATCTCCGGCTTGCTGGTAGACCCGTTCGAGTATCTCGTGCAGCATCGTCCCCAATTGCGCTGCATCGAAACCCGCCCGCGGCACCCTGCGCTCCTCGAGGCCGAGGGCGCTTTGAATGAAGAAGTGATACTTGCAGCCGGCATATAGCTCCAGCCGCCCCGGGCTGAAGACATGCGACAGTCCGTAGACCTGGGCAAGCCGCGGCGCAAGGCTTGCGGCCTGCCCTTCGAATTCGCCGCGAGGCTCGCGAGCCAAACGCGCGAGCAGCACCTGGCGCATGAGCTGAAGGTCGTGCCATTCGCCGCCCAGCTCGCCGTAATCCTGCGGGAGCCGACCGCGCGCGAGAGCGTGCCCCAGCAGCTCGGGTTTGGAGGCCGCCTCATGCAAGGCCAAAGGTTCTTCGCTGCGGACGCGTCGCACGCCGCTCGCGATGACCGCACGCAGCGCCTGCCAATAAGGTGAAGGCTCCCAGGTCTCGCCCTCAGGGGAAAGGTAGGGCCGGGTGACAAGCAAGAAGTCCGTGGCCCGGGTTGCCGCCTCGTAGAAAAGAGTCTGCTGGTCGCTGCGCAGGCGCGGTTCGAGGGCGATGCCCGAGCGACCCAACGCCTCGCGATCCGAATCGGTCAGGAATGGGTCTTCGCTGAGGGGCGCCGGAAAGAAACCCTCGGCCAGGCCGACGAGCGCCACCGCGCGGAATGGCACGCCGCGCGCCTGCGAAAGGTCGGCGACGTAGATGCGAGAGCCGCGCCAAGCCTGTTCGGCCTCCGGCTGATAGCTGGCGGCCTCCACCGCGCCGCGCAGCTCGGCGAAGAACTCACGGTAGTCGAGAAGCGGTCGCTCCGTCAGGACGCGTTCGCTGAGGACGAGGGCATCGATCTGTTGCCGCAGGACGGCCAGTGCCGCCAGGTCGCGCTCGGAATTGGCCGTGACGGCTCGCACCTGGTTCTCGAGTCTTAATCCGTGCGCGTCGTCCAGAAGCGCGAGGGTCCAGGCCACATGGTCGGCCAGTGTGCCAACGGCAGGCGGGCTGAGGCGCTCGGCCAACTGCTCCAATGCGCGTTCCAGCCGGCGCGCCTCCTCCCCGTGCGGCGCGTGCAGCGGCGTAAGTTCGTCATCGGCCGCCGGCTGTGGCATGGCGCCGGCCGAGACCTGCAGGCCCTGCTGCCACTGGTCGAGGCCGCGAATCACTTGGGCCCCCTGCGCCACCTCCTCCAGACGCCAGGCATCATCCGGCAAGAACCCGCAGCCGGAAAAATCGAAATATGGACTGGAGATCACATTCAGCAACAAGCGCCGTGGCCAATCGAGCAGCGGCAATTGCAGCAAGTTCATCACCGCGGCCACCGCGGGGTTGGAGAGAAGTGCCTCGCCACCGACGAAGCGCACCGGCAATTGGAATTCGCGCGCCACCTCGCGCAGGTGGGCCTGGTATGGGCGCAGGTCGATCGCGATAAGCGCACAGTCGGAGGGGCGCAGGTCATCCCGCTGGATGCGCGCTTTGATCCAGCGCAGTGCTTCGCGCACCTCGAGCGCCTGGGTCTGGGCTTCGATCAGCGTGACCGAGCCGCCGCCCTGCG
>Ga0315293_10001474_pt1 | contig 22885 bp, 14 predicted proteins | sample YL17G13_20_MG_FD_203071 | JGI IMG/M metagenome (GOLD analysis project Ga0315293, IMG submission 203071) | Sediment microbial communities from Yellowstone Lake, YNP, Wyoming, USA - YL17G13_20 | ecosystem: Environmental > Aquatic > Freshwater > Lake > Sediment | place: USA: Wyoming | collected...
GTGATAGTGAATTTAGAAATGACCCAACAAATCAAAATAACTCATACTTCAGAATTTACGCAAGGAAATTCACTGTTATGTTTGAAGGTGGTTTTGACGGATGGGATGTGTATAGAGAAAATCGTACAAACGGAAATGAATTCCAATTAGGTAAATCAGGTTTCTTGGCAGGAGCTAACAAATCGTTTAGATTCCCTAACGCAACTGGAGAAGGTTTACTTAAAATAATAACTGTTGGAGATAACTTAGTAGATTGGGCAAATACTGACTACTACGCTTATTTACTTGGTCAAGCAACATTTAATAACCCGGCATCTACAAACATTAACGTATTTGTAACTCCAGGTATTGACTACGTAACTAACGAAGAGTTGGTTAAACAAGCAATTAATTTAGTTGAATACAATAGAGCGGATTCTATCTATATTACAACAACTCCTGATTGGGATATGTTTGTACCTGTAGCTAATAATCCTGCAGACTTTGTTCAAGCAATTGATGCAATTGACAACTTGGCAACTACAGATATTGATTCTAACTATACCGCTACTTATTATCCTTGGATATTAACTAGAGATAGTGTCACTTTAACTCAAATTTATATACCACCAACCGCTGAAGTTTGTAGAAACTTAGCGTTAACCGATAACGTGGCGTTCCCTTGGTTCGCAACTGCAGGTTACACAAGAGGTCTTGTAAATGGTGTTAAAGCTAGACGTAAGTTAACTCAAGAAGAAAGAGATACACTTTACATCGGTAGAATTAACCCAATCGCAACCTTCGCAGACGTTGGTCCAGTTATTTGGGGTAATAAAACTTTACAAGTTGCTGAAAGTGCTCTTGATAGAATAAACGTTAGAAGATTATTACTTCAAGCTCGTAAATTAATTTCCGCAGTCGCAATTAGATTGTTGTTTGAACAAAACGATGAGAAAGTAAGACAAGATTTCTTAGACGCTGTTAACCCTATCTTGGACGCAATCAGAAGAGACAGAGGTTTATACGATTTCCGTGTAACAGTTTCTAACTCAGTAGAAGACTTGGATAAAAACCAATTGGTAGGTAAGATTTACATCAAACCAACTAAAGCGTTAGAGTTCATTGACATTGAGTTCTTGATTACTCCTACAGGAGCATCTTTTGAAAATGTTTAATATTTATAAGGGTGGGGTAATAAAAACCCCACCTTTTTTTAAGTTATGAATAAATTTCTAAATGAAGGTTTAACAAAAGAAGGTACTCCCGATTTAAAATACTATGCATTTGATTGGGACGATAATATTGTTTCTATGCCCACAAAAATAATGATTAAGAATGAAGAAGGAGAAGAAGTTGGGATGTCTACAGATGACTTTGCAAAATATAGAAGTAAAATTGGAAAAGAAAATTTTAATTATAAAGGAGAAATTATTGTAGGATTTGGGGATGACCCATTTAAAAACTTTAGAACTCCCGGTGATAAAATGTTCATAGTTGAATCTATGTTGGCAAAACCAGGACCATCGTGGACTGATTTTGTAGAAGCAATTAATAGTGGTTCAATTTTTTCTATCATAACTGCTAGAGGACATAATCCAAATACATTAAAAGAAGCGGTATACAATTATATTATATCAGGGTTTAATGGATTGGATAAAAATCAATTAGTTAAAAATTTAAAAAAATATAGAGAGTTTTCAGGACAAGAAAGTTTAAAAGATAGTGAGTTAATAAGAGACTACTTAAACTTATGTAGATTTTATCCTGTTTCTTTTGGTTCAGGAGCAGAAACTAATCCTGAAGAAGCAAAAATATCGGCTTTGGAGGAATTTGTTGAATATGTTAAAGGACTTTCTTCTGAAATGAATAAAAAAGCGTTTCTAAAAAATAATATAAGAAATTTCTTTTTACCTACTATAGGTTTTTCAGATGATGATATTAAAAATGTAGAAGCAATTAAACAACATTTTGAAAAGAAAACAGATAATATAGTTAAAACATATTCTACTAAAGGAGGCGAAAAAAAGATATACTAGTAATATTTATAAGTAATATTATTAACTAGATAATAAAAATAAAAAAAAACAAAGTAAATAGAAATATTTTCAAAAAGAGAATATTTATAAACAATAAAACAAAAAATTAAAATTTAATTAATATGGCTGATTTACTCATGAAAATGCCGATTCCGTATGAACCGAAAAGGCAAAACCGATTCATCCTAAGATTCCCCTCAACACTTGGTATTAACGAGTGGTACGTAGAATCTGCGGCTAGACCTCACATTAAAATCAATCCTGTAGAAATTCCTTTCTTGAATACTTCTACATATGTCGCTGGTAGATTTACTTGGGACCCAATCTCTGTTAAGTTTAGAGACCCAATTGGACCTTCAGCAACACAAGCTCTTATGGAGTGGGTTCGTCTTTGTGCGGAGTCTGTTACAGGTCGTATGGGGTACGCAGTAGGATATAAGAAGAACGTTGATTTAGATATGTTAGACCCAACGGGTGTCGTGGTTGAAAAATGGATTCTTCAAGATACATTCTTATCAGACGTTAACTTTGATAACTTGGCTTACAATACCGATGGTTTAGCAACAATTACTGCTCAACTTCGTATGGACCGTTGTATTCTAGTTTATTAATATTTTTTTAATAAAAGTATTGATAAAAAAATAATAAGATATATATTTAACCGTAGAGAATGTAATAAACTCTTTACGGTTAATTTTTTTTTATGGACAATTCAACACAATACGGGCAACAAAATTTTAGTCTTCCACACGATGTGGTAAAACTACCTTCAGGTGGTGTATTTTATAAATCAAAGAAAAAGTCAATCAAAGTTGGTTATTTAACCGCTGCGGATGAAAATCTTCTTATGGGAGGAGCGTCAATGGGTAACGATAGTGTTATTATGACTCTTTTGAGAAATAAAATCTATGAGTCTGATATTAAACCTGAAGAATTATTACAAGGGGATATCCAAGCTATCTTAATCTTTTTAAGAAATAGTGCATTTGGTCCCGAGTATGAATTTGTAATAAATGACCCTGAAACAGGAAAATCATTTAATTCAAGTGTTTCTTTAGAAGAGTTATATATGAAAAAAATTGATGTCCAACCAAGTGATGACGGTTCAATAACGACCACATTACCAAAATCAGGACTTCAAGTTAAAGTTAAACCGTTATCTTTTGGAGAATTAGCAGAATTAGATAAATCAGCAGAACAATACCCACAAGGAAGAGTCGTACCAAAACAAACTTGGAAACTACAAAAAATGATTATTGATTTAGGAGGAACTACAGATAAATCAGTAATTGCTCAAACTATTGAAACATTACCTATTCAGGACGCTAAATACATACGAAAGTTCGTTGAAGATAACGAACCTGGCCTTGAACTAAACAGAAAAATTACAACCCCATCAGGAAAAGAGGTAACCATCGAGATTACCTTTGGGGTAGAGTTCTTTCGGCCTTTCTTCTAATTACCGAGAACTTCAATCAAGAGAATATTACGTCTGTACTAAGCATTTAAATGTGTCTTGGTCAGACTTTATTATTATGCCCGTATTTTTAAGGAAGTATTTAATCAATGAATTAATTGAAGAGAATTCTCCAAAAGAAAATACTTAATAAAGTATTTATTTAAAAAGTAATTATGTTATTTCAAGACCCTAAAAAAGATACCGGCAAAACGGTAACAGAACAAAAAGTACCTCTTTTTAAATTTCCTAGTGATAAAACAGTTACAGAGTTTATAACTAGTTTAAATCCTATAACTCAAATTTCTCAAATTGTCTCTTCAAATTTTGGTGCTGGATTTATGACAAATCTGAATAATGATATAAAGGTGATGGAGGAAGCAGTTAGTGGATTGGCAGGTAAATTTGGAGGTATGAGAGAGTTTGCAATGGAGATAAAATCTTCAATAGATGCTGCAACTCCAAGCGTTATTGCTTTAGGTGGTACTATCGAAGACGTTGTTGCAATGCAAGAAGGGGCAATAAAGGCGTTAAATAGACAAGTTATTTTAGATAAAGAGGCTTATGCCGATTTATATGCTGTTGGTAATTTAATAGGTGACGGTACAGAAGCAACTTCGGTAAGTACCGCAAAATTAGTTGGGGAGTTTAAAGATGCTGGAGTTGGGTTATACCAAGTCAGTAAACAAATGGGGGATATTATTAAAGATGCTAGAGATATTGGTGCAGCATCCGCCGCGGTTTATGAACAATTAAGTGCGAATATTAAAAGTGTAAATCTATACAACTTTTCTGAAGGTGTTAGAGGAATGGGTAAAATGGCTGCCGAAGCCGCGGTTTTGAGATTAAATATGTCTGACGTATTAAACGTTGCGGAAAAAGTTTTTAATCCTGAAGATGCGATACAAATGGCTGCTGATATGCAAAGGTTAGGGGTACAAGTTACAGACCTTTTAGACCCGTATAAGTTAATGGATATGGGTAGAAATAAACCCGAAGAGTTACAAGCCGACATTTATAAAGCGGCGGCAGCACTTACATACTTTGATGAAAAAAATCAAAAAATATCAATTCTTCCTGGAGAGCAAGGGAGATTAAGAGAATTGGCTAAAGCTTTCGGTATGACTGCCGCTGAATTTTCAAAAATTGCCGTTAACTACGGGGATATGGAAATGAAAATGAAAGCAATTAAATTTAATCCGTTTGTTACTGAAGAAAAAGACCAAAAATTCTTGGCCAGTTTATCTGAACTTAAAGATGGTAAGTATATGGTTAATATTGGAATGGACCCTAAAACCAATGAGGCTATAATGAGACCGATAGAGTCTCTAGGGAAAATTGAAATTGACAGATTAAAAAGAGCTGAGGCCGACAAACAAAAAAGTCCGTCAGAATTAATTGTTGAAGCGAACAATAAGTTAGTTAACATACATAACGCTCTTTTATCAATGCAAGGAATTGCCCCAAGAAAATTGGCCGCCAGCCAAACTATGGAGAATTTCCAACAAAAAACGTCTGAAATATATCTACCAATTATTAAAGGTACAAGAGAAGCGATGGGTGTTCAAGAAAAACCAGGAGGTTATCTTGACCAAAGTAAAATTGGTACGGATATAAACAAAGCGTTTGGAAGTCTCGCTACTGAAATTTCAGACGCGAAAAATGTTGAGGATATACAAAACGCTTTAAAACACGTTGGTAAAAATATTAGTGAGTTGGGTAAGGAATATTTAGTAAGATTTAAAAATATACCTGAATATGCGACAGAAGCCTCTAAGAAAATGAAAGATAAAGGTGAAAGTGGAATGGCTTATGATTTTACAGAGTGGGGAACTAAATTAAGTACTACGATTGCCACCTCCTCAACAGAAATACTTAATTTTTGGAAAAAATTTGAAAATCCTGGCACATTAAAAGTAACAATATATGGTGAAAAGATTGGATTAATTCCTTTAATTGCTGAAGGAATGAAATTAACATTACCTGATGAGTATGTAAAATACAAAGACGAAGAAAAAAAATCGGAAGAAGAAAAGAAAACGACTAAAAAAGAGAATAAAGATATAGTAACAATACCCGCAGCGCCATTAACTGCAAGTAAAATTGAAATTCCTAAGGAAAAAATGGTGGAGACTGTAGGAAAAAAAGACGCAACCACACCCGAAACTAAAAAAGAAACTTTAAGTACGAAAACGACACCACCTTCATCAAACAAACAATATTTAATTGACATTGTTCAATCTACCAAAGATAAAAATGATAATTTATATAATTGGAAAGAAGTTAGAGATGCTTGGCAAAAAGAACATTCTGATAAAAAAGAAGGTAGTTTAGACCAAAATTTAGAATTATTAAGTGATTGGAAAAAAGGATGGAAACCTGAACAGACAGAAAAAACTAAAGTCAAACAAGAACCAACAGTTAATAAATTTATTAATTTAGAAGATTTAAAATTAAAAACACCAGGAATAATACCTGAGATAAAAATACCTACAGCAGAAAGTAAGGTATCTGAAACAACCAAAAAAGAAATAGGTGGGACGGATAAGTCCGTAGAAAAATTCTCCACGTTTACCAATACTTTAAATGATTTAGAAAAAAAATACTTCACAACAACTTTACCTAGTTTATCTGATATAAATTTAAAAACACCTGGTATAGTACCTGAAATAAAGTCAACCGAAGTTGTCAAAACAACTCCTGAAAAAACAATTGAAAATAATAGGTTTGATAAAGAAAGTATTTTTTCTAAAATAAGTGAAATTGTTTCACCAAAAACCGAAACTCCTAAAATTGAATACCCTAAGACATTTGATTTATCGTTAATTAAAAATTTAACATCTAAAGACACAGAAACCAAAACAGTAGAAACTACAAATGAAAAGTACTCAACGATGAAAGAAGCGTTAACCGATTCTAAAAAAACCTATGAAAAAATAGAATCTGTTATGAAACCAATGGCAAGTAACTTAACTTTGGATTTAAAAACATTATTACCAAAGTCTTTAAGTATGGGAGGTGAAAAAACTACGGATTTTTCAAACATTACTAAAGGATTAAACAGTATGGTTGAAAATATAAGAAAAGAAACAAAACTACCTACATTTACAAAAATTACTGAGACCACTTCAATCCCAAAAGAAAAAACAACTGCAGAAACTAAAGCAGAAAAAATTGTTGGATTTACGCCAGGTATGAAAAGTGAAGACATACTAAAACAAATTATGCCTTATTTAGAAAAATCAGGAACTTTAATGGGTATAAATGAAATGGTTAAAAAAGAAAGAGATAAAGGTGTTATACCTGAAAGTAAGATAACTCCGAAAACAAAAACTGAAAGTGTAACTAACAAAGAATATAATGAAACAAAATTAAAAACAATATCAGAAACAATTGCAAGAACACAAGTTGCGCCTAAAATGCCCTCTCAAAGTTTTGTTGTACCAAGAACAATGATGAGAGATGAAATAAAAACAAAAACAAGAGAAGGGGTAACAGATAAAATTGATGTCACAGTAGTTGTGAAAGGGGAATTTCCAAATGATTTACAACCAATTTGGAATCAAGCTTTGAGAAATACGCAATGGATGGAAAATCTACAAAGAACAATTTCAGCATCAATTATTGAAAAGAACGCGCTTAGAGGTACAGGTAATTATTCTAAACCGTTTTTAACATAGGTCTAAAAACTAATCTTTAATCTATTTATTATTAAAATAAATTAATGCCGAGTAATTTAACATTTGCATCTACACAAGCTTTTAGAGATAGGTTATTGACAAGAAACTTATTACCTTACAGGGTACCTGGAGTATACGCTGGTCAACCCGTTCAACAAATAGTTCAAGAATATACTCAATCAGATTACTCAATAATTGATTCTCCTGACCAATTAATATCTAATGACCCATTTGCGGATTCATTATATCCTTTGAATCAATTTGGTCCAAACGGAGGATTTAATAAAACCATTAATATAGGTGGTCTTGCAAATACAAGAAGTAATCAAGGACCCTACGATTATTTAGATGCGAAATTACCACAACTTAGTGCACCAATTGAGTTGCATATACCAACACAAAACAAATATTCTTCAAGTAATCCGTTACAATTAATATCAATTAATAATATACAATCAGTACCAACATTCAAACAATATGCGGACCCTTTAAATTTTACACCATCAACATACTCTCCATATGAGATTTTAATGGAAAATAACCCAAATGGAGATAACGGAACTTTATCACAAGATTCGTATATTGTACAATTAGGGGCGAAACAATTACAGAAATTATTTAGAGACAGAATTGCTCAAAGTATTAATGAAAAAACAATAGGTAGATTAAATCTACTTAATGCGGTTGGTAATCCGATACAGGCAATAATGATTGCTCAAGGAAAGGTCCCGTTAATTGAAAAGGATTGGACAATTACAAGACCGTCAAATATTGCACTGAGAGCCACAAATTTTTTAGCTCGATTAGGGGGGTTTTATTATCCCGGCTCAGTAATACCTGGAGATTATTGGACTGCCGACCAACAAAACTTAAGTTCTTTTGGTCAGATAGCGAGAGCCTTTAATGGTGGTAGAGACCCAAGAGCGAGTAATTTTGGTAAGTTATTTGGTAGATTTTTATCACAACCATCCCCATCACAATTATTTTTAGATAATACAGGGGCGGGTACTAAGAATCAGTTATATTACAATTTAAGTTTTAATAGGTATTCACCTCAATACAAGAAATCAATTATAAATACAATATTCACTAATGCATTATCTAGAATTAATGATGCGTTAGATATTCCACAAAAAGGTGGTTATTATGTTGGTCACGATGAAAACACTGTATCAACTATTAATTCACCTCCAGGAGAGTTACCTGTTAATTCATTTGGTCAAGAAGTTCAATCCCCCGTATACGGACAAGATAAATTATCTAAAGAATATGAAGGAGACAGTTTAGGTAATAAATTTCAATTTGGTCTTGCGGGATACTCATCGACCGATGGTAATGGGGTAGGCGGAGGGTTTATATGGACGGCATCAAAGTATAATAGACCTGGTTATAACCAAGGTCCCCTCGGTGTATATGCACCTGTTGATGACGAATACAAACAAAATGAATTTAATAATACAATAGAAAAAAATCTTACAGTAACTATTGATGGAGCGCAGTTTCCGTTCAGAGCGGGCTCAATACTTGACCAAACCCAAAGAATATTAGAATCAACTCCTCATACCTCAGGAAGATTAGCTCATGCGGGAAACGCTATAAATCAGTTAAGTAAGGTTTTTAATGATGGATATAAAGAAATAACTAAAGGTTCTCAAGTTGTTGGGTATACAAACGCTGAAGGATTAGCTGGTAAAGGTGTGGTTAAGCCAACTAATGTATATTGTAGAGTATTTGCTAAAGATACACCATATTACACATATGCTGATTTACAAAAAACAGATGGTAACATAAGAAAGTTTGATAAATCTGTTTTGGATAGTACCTATGACCTTAATATTGCACCGGTAAGAAATAAAAACTTTTTTGAAGATACAGGGGTTAAAAAATATATGTTTTCTTTAGAAAATTTAGCTTGGAGAACATCAAACAGAGTTGGGTTAACGGTTAATGATTTACCCGCTTGTGAAAAAGGACCTAACGGAGGAAGAATAATGTGGTTCCCTCCTTACGATATAAAATTAAGTGAAACGACCACACCTTCGTTTAAAGGACAAGATTTCTTGGGAAGACCCGAACCCGTTTACACATATACTAATACAAAAAGAAGTGGCCAATTAAGTTGGAAAATAATTGTTGACCACCCATCAATTTTAAACGTAATAGCTCAAAAAGAAGTTAATGGTACTAAACCGGAGACAAATAAAATTATAGATTCTTTTATTGCGGGATGTTTAAAATATGACATATATGAATTAGCTAAAAGATGGCCAAGTTTATCGGTAAATGAATTATTTTCATTACAAGAAATTGTGGTTCAAAATAAAAACATAATAAATGAGGAAACAATAAAACAGATACAAACTGAGATACCAAATTCTGCAGAAGAAGTACCACAAGTAAAACAACAACCAAAAACGCCACCTAATTTTAACAAATACACAGGATACGCCTATTACTTTGATAACAATATACCAACAGATTCAACATCTAATTGGGATAATTTATATCAAACATATATTGGTCAACAAACAACGTATCAACAAAATTCGGCGACTAACGACCAAAAAAATGCGACAGGGAATTTCTTTACATCAGCGATAACTTTTAATTATGAAATAACTAATGAATTATATAGTGATATTCAAAAATTCTTTACGGATTTCGCACCAACTGAAGGGGAGCAATCTCCACCTTCATTAAGTATTGAACTTGTTGGTAGTGCATCCGCTGTCGCATCAAATAGTTATAATTTAAGTTTATCGCAAAGGAGAATACAATCTGTTATAAATTATTTGCAACAATCTAGTCCGCTTGCTCAGTATTTTACAAAAGGATGGATTAAAATAACAAATACAACTCCTCAGGGAGAGGATACTACTGTTTTTCCAATAACAAGAGGTGGCACAAATTCTAATGAAGGTATTAAATCACCTGTGGCAATTGATTGTACAAAACTAAGTAAAAATCCGACATTGTATGAGAAAAAGTATTCTCCAAACGCTATGGCTTGTAGACGAGTATCAATATCTAACATATTTGTAAGTGTTCCCGAACCCAAGAAAACAACACCAGAACCTGTTAATAATAAAACAGAACCAACAAAGTATTCCACCGAAACACAAAGAATACCAACTACCAGAGTTGAGACAACATCAAGTACAAAAATAATTCAAAATGAAAGAAAGAAGGGTCTTACCAAAAGAGTTTTAAGAAAGTTATTATCTGAGTGTGATTATTTTAGTGAGATATTAAAAAGTAATCCTATGTTTTATGATTCAATGAAAGAAAGATTAAAATACTTTAATCCGGCATTTCATTCAATGACACCTGAAGGGTTGAATTCAAGATTAACTTTTTTACAACAATGTATGAGGCCTGGCGATACAATACCCGTAATTAATTCAAAAGGGGTTGCCGAATATAATAATTCGGTAAATACCGCTTTTGGAGCTCCTCCGGTATTAGTTTTAAGGATAGGTGATTTTTTTAATACTAAAATAATACCACAATCATTACAAATTAGTTATGAGCCACTACTTTTTGATTTAAACCCCGAAGGTATCGGTGTTCAACCAATGTTGGCTAATATTAGTATGAGTTTTGAGATTGTTGGTGGAGAAGGATTACAAGGTCCAATTGATAAATTACAAAATGCGTTATCTTTTAACTTTTATGCGAATACAGAAATGTATGATGAAAGGGCTGATGAAACTGATACGTCCTATCCTAACTATGATGAATTCTTATGGAATAAAATTTTAGAAGATACACCATTAGTTGGGGTTAATGACCTTAACAATCAAATTGACAATGGAGGAGGAAATACAATTGGTGAGATACAAACAAAGTTTTTTAATAATGCAGGAACTAGCGGAGAAACCATCTTTAGAAAAATTATGGATGATTTTCATAATGGCGGACAAGAATACATTAATACTTTTTATAATAAAACATCTGAAGTTATAGAAAATTATAATTTACCAATCCTTTCTATGTTCTTAACAAATATGCAATATAACGAAGGGAGTGCTATGGACTTTACAGGTCCTCAATTTTTAAAAATATTTGGGAAATCAAATTCATATCAAGAAAATGTTGACATTCTTTTTGATTCTATTGTCGAGGATATTAATGGCCAAACGTCATCTAATCCGCAAGGTAATGGATTGATTTTTTCATATTATAATGAAAACTTCCCTGAAAAAAAAGTTATTAATATAATCAAAAAAAATCTAATAACTCAGGTTAATAAAAATAGAGAAGTTGTTAAAAATTATTTAACGGGTATAAACAATGATATGACGAACATACAACAAAGTTTAGTTAAAATAATGGCTAAATTAGATGTGGTAGATACGTTAACCGATGGATACATTAAATCAAATCAATCAGTTCAAATTTTAAATCTAACACCTACCACAGGTGCGACAATACCGATTAATACTGCGAACGAATTATCAATTGACTACAGTTCTGGGGCAACTCAATTATATTCTTTTTATAAGTTATTTGAAAATTCGGGAATTATAAACACCAATACAAATTATAATTTTGTTAACCCTTACATTATGATAGACCCTGATAGTTTTACAATATTAACTTGTGGTGTTTGTACTGATGCTGAAAAAAGATTTTTTGTTGGGATGTTTAATGTTTTAAAAGACCCAATAACTCTTAAAAATTTTATGAATAGTGTTTTAACACCTGATGTGAGTAATGTTTATGTTGGAGTTCAAAGTTCAAATTATGTGTTTTCTAAGTATTTTGCCGATAGGTATCCAACATATGAAAAAGAATGGGATAAAGAGAGGAAATTCTTTAGTGACAATTTTTTAACTGTTTATGAAACAAATTATAAAACTTGGACCCCTTTTGTTAAAGGTAAAGAAAGACGATACACTTACGATACTTACACACAAGGAACAACAACACAGGAAGACTATATTAAAAATTTATATAAAGACGGTAATTCAAATACTGACCCATCAACATTCAACGGAAAAAATAAATTTAACTAATGGATAATTTATATTTTAATAGATATCTTGGGTTTTTAATTAATGGAGAACAAACGGTAATACCTTTTGTAAGGATACCTGGTAAACCATCAGATAAAGCTTATTTTTATAGAAAGAATGTAACAAGATTAGATAAAATAAGTCAAGAATTTTATGGTTCTCCATATTTTGGATGGTTGATATTACATGCGAATCCTCAGTATGGTGGATTAGAATGGGGTATTCCCGATAATTCTTTACTGACAGTACCATTTCCATTGTTGGCTTCAGTTCAAGATTATGAATCACAATTAAAAAATCATTTCTATTATTATGGCAGGTAATGACGAAAATATATTAGTTGAATTTGATTACGATAATATAAGTGTTATAGACCCTAATAAAGTAATTTCAGCTGACGGAACAATAAGTGAAAGACTCATAAAACATGAGAATTTAGTTATTTATGCCAACTTAGAGGCAACCGCATTACCAAGAACAAGATTGGCGATTAACAATAAAGGTAATTTAGAAAACGAGAGAGTCTCAATAGCTTCTGTTAACTTTATGAAACCGGGAAATAAGACGTTCCTAAGTAATGAGTATTTGGATACGATGACGGGAGAAAATAAAGGAGACGTTGGAAATCCTGTACCTGTAAAACACGGAAACGAAACAATCTTTGATGGTCAAGCGGACACCCAATATATTGATAGTGAATTATTATTAATCACTCAGATATCAATAGAAAACGACCTTAGTGGTTATCCACAAGTAACCATTGAAATGGAGGATGTTAGAGGAAGAGCTCTTTTTGAAAAAGGTGAATTATCACCATACGCTGTGTTCTTTAATTACCCGTATCCCATTTTCTATTTAACTGTTAAAGGATATTTTGGAAAGGCTATTAAGTACCAATTGGCGTTAAGAAGTTTTAATGCCAGATTTAATACACAAACAGGTAATTTTAGTATTACAGTTAAATTTTTAACATATAAGTTTAACATTCTTTCAGAACTTTCAATGAAGTATTTGTTATCCTTACCTTTTATGTATGAAACAAAATACACAGTAACCCCAACAATAGACGCGGGTGCTCAAAGCTCCCAATCAAGTGCGGGAAAAAGTAGTTTAGGTCCTGTTGACGTTGTAAATACGTCCAAAGGATTACAGAAATTACATGAAGTATACTCGATATATAAAAGTAAAAAATTAATTGATTTAGATTTCCCTGAACTAACTATTCAAGAGTTAATGACAAGATTACAAAATCTTGAAACATATATAATGAATACTTTTACAGAGGCGGATTTAAAACCATTAACCGACGCAACAAACTATGGTAATATTCTAACTAACTATGAACAAGAAGTTTTTCTTTATCAAAGCGAATCTTGGTTTGCTAAGTATTTGGATAAAGAAAATTACTATATAAAAAATGATAAAAGAAAAATTTATACATTTAAAAAAGAAGTAAGAGAAGGTGTTTCATATAGAAAAGCCGCGATACAATTTTTACAAGAAAATATTATTAAAGTTTACAATGGTAAATTAAACGATGTGGCAGGATTTGGAGACGCCGAACCAAAAAATACTGAATTATCGGTAGGGTTACAAATTAAATATGAAGACATAAATATTCCTGAAATAACACCAAGTGAAATAGATTGGGAGCAATCTTATAAAGAAAGATTTGGAAAAGACCCAAATGCAAATGAAAACAAACTTAATTTTGAAACATTTAAATCTTCGGGTGAGACGATAATAAATAATTCATCTGCTCAAGATGATAATCAAACAAAATTTTTTTGGTATTGGTTTGAAGGTGATGGTTCATTTACTAATAAAATTTTAGAGGCTAGAAAAAATTTAAATACAAAAATTGGTATATTTAATGTAAAATTAGAAGCTAAATTAGCGAGTAGACTTTCAGATAAACAAGGTGGTTTAGGTTTTAAACCGTTACTTATAAATTTTGTTGCGGTAATACTTGCATCTGCGGAAGCGTTTATTAGGTTACTCTGTGATGTTCATGAAAACGCTTGGGACCAAAGAAATAGTGAAATAAGAAGAACAGCAATATTAGATGATAGTAAAACACAAAAATCCCCTGACGCTAAAGATTCTGTTCAAAAAGATGGTTCTAATTTAATACCGATTTATCCTTGGCCTCATTACTTTGTTCAATCAGGTCTTAATGATACAGAACCATTTGTTTTAGCGTATCCTGGTGACCCAAAAGTACAGGCTCAAACAAAAGGTTATAGATATGATATTTGGCCTGAGGTGGAATTTGTTGAAGAATTTATAAAGGCGAGAGTTTTAAATAGCCAAGCAAGTAGTAAGTTGGGAACATTAAAAAATTCCGCACAAGTTACTGATAGAGTATCAATAAATGCTTTAGATTTTCCAACTAGTGATATCATTTATCAAGACAAACAAGCGGTTAAGTTTTTGTATGAAATATGGGAAAGAGTTTATTTGTATTCTAATTACCAAAGGTTAATGAGGCCTGGTGCTGAAAACGAAATTTCAGGGTTGATTGCTGAAACAGAAATGATTAATATAAAAGGTTCTGTTGGAGAAGACTCACCTGATTTAATTAAATTGTTAAAAAATATTTCATTTAATTCAAAAAATTTTGAAAATGTAATGAAAAACATTTCAAATGGAGGAGTTGGAGAAAGTTGGCAAAAATATGTAAGAGATATTTTTGTTACAAATAGTATCCAACAAAGTGTTGACGTTAGTTTTAGTATTTTAGACGGCTCAATAATACAACCAGGGTTTAATGTTGTTACAACAGAGCCAAAAGAAATGGATAAATTAAGAGATTATTTAAAAGGAACGAAATCTAATAATACGAATTTAACAGATACTTTTCCATTTACTGGTTCTACAGATTGGTGTCAATCCAATTTAGGTAATGGAATATCATCATCAAATAGTGGAGGTGTATATAACACCACAAAAGTTTTGTCGGTTAATAACGAGAAAAAAATGATAGCTAATTTTTCGGCTTCAACAGCAAGTACCGAAATAAGACCCATAACTAATTTTAGTTATTTAAAGTATAGTGAGCCAAACCCAACACAGAATAATTTAAAAGCGTTCTATTTAGATAGAATAAATAATAATATAACAAAACAATTACCAACAGAAGGTACTTTGAGAATGGATAACTATACAAATAGTCTTTTATCTGTCCAAACTACATCAATGTTAAATACTCCTTATTTTGTCAATGCAATACAAAAAGGGGTGAATAATTGGGTTACAGGTGCAACAAATCCGTACAAAGAAGCCGCATTTTTATTTTTAAATAGTCTACCATTATCAACACTTAGAGAAAAATATAAATCATACAATGGAACTGATTCTGGTATTGAATTGGATTATATTTTTGCAACACTTAAAAAATTTGGTGCGATACATAAGATACCGTATGTTTGGATTTTAAAGTATGGTAGTATTTGGCATAGATATAAAACATTTATAAACAGTGGTGTTGATATTTTAAGTGATATTTGGACAAATTTTGACCCAGTATATAATTTTGACCCAATAACTAATAATATTAATAAAGAATATAACTTAACCGCTAATAGTATTAATCAACGTATAAGGTTAGAAAAAAATACACCTTCGGTTAATAGCTCAGTTTATGAAATGAATGTGGGATTTTATCCTAAAGTAATTAATGATTTTAATTTATTTTATAGGGGGTATAATATTTTTGACACATATACAAATAGTGAAATTCAATCTAAAATTGATAATACAAGTGGATTTACTTTAACGTTCAACGATGATTCATCTTTTAATAAATCAAAAGGTTATAATCCTAATCTTCCAAATGAATATTTAGATTTTAGAACGTGGAGCTGTACGTTGTTAGATAATACTAAACAATACGTTGTTCCGTCATTTGGTTCAAATATTAATCAAACATTATCCGAATGTTTTGACAACCAAGATAATTTAGTAACTCCAGTAGTTAATAATCAATCAGTTTTTAATGGTTCTGTTAGAACTTTTTGGTCTCTACCTAATTATGGTTATTTTGACGATAATACGATAACAATACCATCGCCTCTTGAATATATGAAACAAATCATTAGTGGTGATACACAACAAGAATCGTTCTCACTTAATTATGAAAATTATACTAATATTGAGGAAATGTTTTCTGTGTTTGATAAGGAAGTTTTAGATATTTTAGAAAACGAATTTTTAAAGTTTTCTAAATCAATGTACGATGTTAAAATTGATGAGAACACTTTAAATCAGATTACTAAAGTAGTTACTCAAAATTTACCATCAGGTGACGATATCAAATATCAAAATTTTCAGTTATTGATGAAGAATATGATGTCGACAAATAAAGTTGTTACTAACAATTCAACCCAATTTAATTCATCGGTACAACAAAACCAATTAAAAAGTATAATGACTTATGTCCAAAAACTATTAGAATATGATGTAGTTGTTAGATATGGAAATCCTTCAGGATTCGACAGAAGAGTTTTTGGTAGTTTCTCAACAATTGAAAAACCTGAAGACCCAATAACTTACAATGCGTATGTTGTTGGTTCTTTACCATCACCATCAAATACAACGTTAAGTTTAAGTAGTTATTTTAATAATAATCCAAAAGCTTGGGCAACTTTGAAAACATACGTTGGTTTTTATACTGAAGATGGTATTAGTTATAATTCAACAGGATGTACGGTCACAGATTTTTTTATAGATAATAATGTAGAATTCAATGAAGATAACGCAAGGATATTTGCACCACTTATAAAAATATATGCAACACAAAAGAAAATAGACCCAACATATAACGCAACTAAATTTAGACAATCAATTAATCAATATTTACTTGATAATAATAAATTTTCTGATTTGGTATTTGATTCTTTATTTACCAAATTAAAAAAAGAATTACCCAATATTACTGAACAACCAAAAAAAGATACTTCAACATCTTTACAAGGCGAACAAACAAAATTAGAACTTTATGATTCTTTTAAAGCGTTAAATGATACTTGGATTGCGGGATATGATTTTAAGCAAACTACCTTTATGGAGGATGTTTTATTATTAGATAGGGCAAGTAGGAACATTAGAGATAAAATATTACTTGACCCATTTTTAACAAGAAATTTATTTCCTGGTTCAGGTGTTTTAGGAATTAATGAAAATTCTGCGGTTTATGGATATGTTAGTTCGGTTATACAAGGTCATAATTTTAATGTTATGATGATGTCGTCTTGGATTAATTTTTACAATGTGCAAACCCACGACCAAGAAAATAATCCAAAACCCGAAGGAACATCTGATTTTGGTAATTCTATGTTTGGAACCCATATGAATGTTGATGCGAGAGAATCCTCACCTAAAATTGTTTGTACCTATAACTCGTTGGGCAGTGAACACGTTGATACAACCAAAAATTCGGATAATAGATTTGGAGACGATTCTTTTAAGTTAGAAAGAAGAGGAAATCCTCTAACAACTTCATATGATGATAAAACAAAATGGTCTCAAGTTAATAAAGTTGTTGGGTTTAATGTTGATATTGGTATTAGAAATCAAAATATGTTTTATTATTTTGATGTCTCACAAGATGTTGGAAAAGAAACTTATGAATCATTATTACAAACTGACAACCAAATTAATCAGGCAAATGGTAAAAAAGGCTCTACTCAAAGTACTAGTTTATGGAGTTTTTATAAAAAAAGGTCATATGAATGTCAGGTAAGGAGTATGGGAAATATGATGATTCAACCCACAATGTATTTTAATGTTAGATATGTACCTATGTTTTATGGCCCGTATTATATCACAAGTGTTAAACATAATATAACACCGGGTATGTTTGAAACTACTTTTAAGGGAACAAGACAAAGTGCATTTTCATTTCCTAATATAAGTGAGGCTAATTATTTACAGTTAGTAACCACAAAATTATTAGAAGAAATAAGAGAAAAATTAGCTCAGAACCAACAAACATCAAAAGCTAAATTAACAAATAGTGCTGACACATCTACACTTTCTTCAGAATTTGGTGATATCGACATTTCAATTAATTGTCAACCATTATTACCGAAACTATATGAAAAATTTATACCGGTGTCTCAAGTTGCCGATAATTCTTCGGCACAAGAAGTTGCGGACAATATAAAAAAGTATGTTGTTGGTACAAATAACGATTTAGTTGCTAGAAGAATATCATTTGTAACTTGTTATTTGGCGTCTTGGTCAGATACTATTTTTACATACTATAATAATAATATATGTGGTGCGATTTTATATTTAGAAAATACCGAAAATGTTAAAAAAGCTTACGGAGATGCGGATAGTAGATTTTTACAAAAAACTTTTTTGTGTAGAAAAGATATTTTTAGAGGATATGTTTCCCAACCAACGGCTTGCTTTAATACTAAAGAAGATATGTATGGTTTTTTAAATGCAAGGTGGAGGTCAACAATTGTTGGTAATACTGTGGCAACAACTGAAGATTATCTTAGATTGTGGTATACACGTTGGAATAGAAGTTTAAATGTTAATGATTTTAATGCTTTTAAAGTTAATTATCCTGAACAATATGAAAACTATTATAAAAAAGTAGAAGCAGCATTAGTGTTTGCAACAAATTTACACCTATCGTAATTTTAATTAAATACAGATATTTATAATAAACAATTTTATGAGTATAAAAAATACATTAGATAACTACTTAGGAAAACAAGGTAGATATACAGAAAAAGAAACAGGACACGGAACAAAAGAAGTTTGTGATTTAGATACGGGAGATTGTTACACCGTAAGAATGAAAGATGGTTTAATCGAAAGAGTAGACCATATGATGACAACAAATAAAAAAGTTCAAGTTGAAACATCTAAAGGTGTTAAACAATTATTAAATGATTAATTATATGTCAGTAGATAAAAAAATAATAGAAGAGTTAAACAGATACCGTAGTATCAACAAATACATTATGGAACAAGATGTTCCTGAAATTCCACCACCCGGAGGAGAAATACCTCCATCACCTGAGGCAGGAGCAGCACCAACACCTGTTGATGTTGAAAATGACCCTGATGTAGAAAAAATTGGTAGTGAACCCAAAGGAGAAGAGACCGGAGGAGACGAATCAGGTACTGAAGAATTAGATATTACTGATTTAGTTACTAGCCAAAAAGATATTAGTAAAAAACAAGATGATTATTTTGAAGAACTATTCGCCCACATTGAAAGATTAGAATCAAGATTAGGTGAGATGGATAACCTTGTTAATAAAATCAACTCTTTGGAAGCAACTATTGAAAGGTCAAGACCAAAAACCCCACAAGAAAAACTTGAGTTAAGAAGTTTAGATTCAGGTCCTTACAATCAGAAATTAACAGATTTTTTTATTGATAAGGAACAAGATATGCAAAAATCGGGAAAAAATGAATATATTTTAACTTCAGATGACGTAGAAAATTTTACATCATCAGATGTTAGAACATCGTTTAATCCTCCTCAGTCACAGAAAAATTTTGGAATATAATTTGACAAAATAAAAAATCGGGCTTATATTTTGGTATAAATTAAATTATTCAAAATTAAACCAAATTTTTATGTCTACATTAGATTCGGTTCTGGCACAGTACGAAAAGTCAAAACAGTCAAGCGGTTCTGGAACAAACAAAATGTCCCAAGAAGAGAGGATGAAAAGATACTTTGCGGCAATCCTCCCCGCAAATCAAAGTTCAGCACAAAAGAGAATTAGAATTCTCCCTACAAAAGATGGTGGTTCACCATTTGTAGAAGCCTGGTTCCACGAAGTACAAGTCGGAGGTCAATGGAACAAAATTTATGACCCCGCAAAGAACGATAACGAACGTTCTCCACTCACAGAAGTTTACGAAGAGTTAATTTCCACGGGTAAAGAGTCTGACAAACAATTGGCGACTCAGTATAGGGCTCGTAAGTTTTATATTGTTAAAGTAATTGACAGAGATAAACCCGAAGATGGTGTTAAGTTCTGGCGTTTCAAACACAATTATAAGAACGAAGGCGTTCTAGATAAAATCATTCCTATTTGGAAAAACAAAGGTGATATTACAGACCCTGAAAAAGGACGTGACCTTATCATCGAGTTAGCTAAAGCTAAGACTCCTAAAGGTAAAGAGTACACTATTATTCAAACGATTATGTACGATGACCCAAGCCCTGTTCACGAAGAGAAATCTCAAGGAGAAGCTTGGGTAAATGACGGATTGTCTTGGAGAGACGTTTATTCTAAAAAACAAACCGATTATCTTGAGGCAATTGCCCGAGGAGAAACTCCAAGATGGGATAATGACAAAGGTGGATATGTTTTTAGTGACAGTACTTCATCAGAAGTTATGTTAGGTGGAGACCCTCAGGCAGAACAAGAAGCCGATTCGGATATGCCATTTTAATTAATCAAAAACAAAAGGGCGGAATATCCGCCCTTTTTTAAACTTTAAAAAAAAATAAAACTATGTCAAAAGCTAAAAAGAAAACCGTAGCTAAAATGAAAGCGGAAAAAATTGTAAAACCATATGCGACATTAACTGAAGAACAGTATGATGAACTTAAAAATATTATTACTTGGGATAATCCAATTGGTGATTTGAAAGATTTATCAACAGTGGGTAATCTTGATTTACTCGAAATAGGTTTTAAAATCGGAGAAGTATATTCATCATTTGTTAAAACAATGGTAAGTTTTGAAAATATTTTGGACAATTGTGTTGTTGAGAAAACTGAGGAAGAAACTGAGGAAGTAGAGGAAGATAAAGAATTTGATTGGGACTCAGAGGATGAGAATTAAAAAAAATGAATGAATAGTACTTTATTTTTTATTGGTATGTTAATAAACACAATTGCATTTATATTGATGTCAATTGTATTATATAGGTTTATAAAAAGAAAAAAATATGGCAGGAATTAAAAAAAAAGAAATATCCTTATCAAGCATTAAGAATAAATTCTCAACAAAAACAAAATATAAAGAAACCGAGTTTTATAACTGCGGGCAGGCGTTTTATGATGCTTGCGGATTACCAGGTCCTGTGCTTGGTGGAATTAATATGTTATTAGGTCACTCAAACGCTGGAAAGACAACGGCATTAATACTTGCGGCTGCGGATGCTCAAAAGAAAGGACACTTACCTGTATTCATCATTACAGAGAAAAAATGGAGTTTTGAACACAGTGTAGAGTTGGGATTACAGGCACAAAAAAATGAAGATGGAACTTGGGATGGGGATTTTTTATTTAATGATTCGTTTGATTATATAGAGCAATTAACGGATTATATAAACGAGTTGTTAGATGCTCAAGAGAAGGGGGATTTACCATACAATTTAGCGTTCTTCATAGATTCAATCGGAAGTATCCCTTGTAAAATGACATATGATGGTTCGGGTGGGTCAATGCACGACGCTAGAATTTTGGCGGATAAAATAGGTAGAGGTCTTCATTCAAGAATATCAAAATCAAAAAAAGAGGATTACCCATATATAAATACTATGTCTGTAATAGTACAACCTTGGGTTCAATTACCGGATTCGCCTTTCGGTCAAGCTACCATCCAACCTAAGGGAGGCCAAGCTTTGTTCTTGGCGGCATCTTTAGTATTTTTATTTGGTAACCAAAAAAGTTCGGGAGTTAGTCATATTACTGCAACAAAAAATGGTAGAACAATATCTTATGCTGTCAGAACTAAAGTATCACTTCTAAAAAATCACGTAAATGGTATACAATGGAAAGATGGAAAAATAATTGCAGTACCACAAGGGTATATATCGGATACAAAAGAAGAAATTGACAAATACAAAAAAGAATACTCACAATATTGGAATGCAATATTAAGTGGTGATGGTGAAATTACTTTGGAAGAAACAAGTGATGATGAATTACCAGAATAAAAAAAAGTAAAAAAAATTATACTTTTAGTATATTTGTAGATATTTATTATATATGGGAAGAAAAAAAGTTGATGATGATAAAAAGAAAGTGAAGTTGGCGGTGTCAATAGACCCCGAATTACCACAATATTTCAAAGACAAATCAATAAATCTTTCTTCCCTTGTTAATAAACTATTAAAAGAATATGTTAAAAATGGAAATAAAAGTTTGTAGTAAATGTAATTTAGAAAAATTATTATCTGAATATTATAAAAAGAAAGGTTGTTTAATGGGGGTTAATTCTTATTGTAAATTATGTCAGTTAGAATTAAAACAAAAACATAGAAAAGAAAATCCTGATAAATATAAAGAAGAAACAAAAAAATATTATCTAAAAACACGGGAAATTCAGGCGGTAAAAAAGAAAAAGTGGATAAGCGAAAATAGAGAAAAATACAATAGTTATTGGACAAATAGGAAAAAAAATGATGAGGTATTTAAATTAGTAATGGGTATGAGGTCTAGAATATGGAAATACTCAACATTACTTAACATCACCAAGAAAAACAAAACTTTTGAAATTGTCGGTTGTTCTCCGCAAGAATTAAAGGAACATTTAGAAAAACAATTTGTTCCGGGAATGAGTTGGGAAAACAGAACAGAATGGCACATTGACCACATAATTCCATTATCATCGGCAAAAACAGAAGAAGAATTATACAAACTTTGTTATTATACAAATCTCCAACCATTATGGGCGGAGGAAAACTTAAAGAAGAGTAATAAAATACTAAATTAAAAATTAA
>Ga0315293_10001476_pt1 | contig 22880 bp, 28 predicted proteins | sample YL17G13_20_MG_FD_203071 | JGI IMG/M metagenome (GOLD analysis project Ga0315293, IMG submission 203071) | Sediment microbial communities from Yellowstone Lake, YNP, Wyoming, USA - YL17G13_20 | ecosystem: Environmental > Aquatic > Freshwater > Lake > Sediment | place: USA: Wyoming | collected...
ATGAACAAAAGCAGGTCAGGGGAAAAGTTTAATGCAAACCCAAGCCCTGCTGTTCCAATTGGCAAAAAAATGGGCGGCGCAACAAACTTGTTTATCACATTGCTTTCAATCAGGGAATTTGCCTGCTCTTCGCTCAGGTCCTTTTTTAAGGCATAAACAAGCTGCTTTTTCTTGTACTGGTCCCTTGTAAGAGTAAAGGAAATTTTCGGGTCATCATACAAAACAGTGAAAGAAAAATTGCTGTCAAGCTCTGCTGCATATTCGGCAAACTCTTTTGGCACAACCTCGATTACCTGCATTACAAGGTCGCCTGCATTGCTGTCAGACAAAATGTCAACGTCCGGGCTGTATGAAACAGAAATCAACGCCCTGTAATAAGCCGCATTGCCATCCTGCACTTTCAGGATTTCAAGCTTTCTTTTTGGATCGGCTTTTTCAATTGCCGCCTTTGCTGCATCTGCAGCGCTGCCTGAAATGCCTGCGGCATTGAGCAAAATCAAAACCTGCTCCTTGTTGAAAACAAAATCAGCCGACTTAAAAACGCTTGTTTTCACAACAGTTTCGCTCTGCTTGTAAAGCAGCATTGCCTGGGCAAACAACAACTTTGCATTTGTTTCATTTTCAATGCCAGGCAAGCCTGCAAGATTTTGGGCTTCGGCAAAATCAGAATTGCCCTCGTCAATAAGGCTTTGCTGCTGCTCGGAATAAACTGCTTTTGCCTGCAAAGCCCACATTGCGGCAAGCGCACTTGCCCTTCCTTTGGCTGTCCGCTCAGCAGCCTGGTTTAAATCAACCGCGCTTTCAAAAGCATTCAAAACATTGATTGACTGCAATGCCTCGGCAATGTTTCCGGCATTGTCTGTTGCTTCAGCCTTGAGCTTTTGCTGCCCGTTTTCAACTGAAAAGCTGTTCAAGCTGAATTCATAAACGCCCCCGCTTTTTTCCTCGCCGCTGCCAAGCGTTTTCCAGCCAGCCCCTTCTTTTAGGTAGAAGACAACGGATTTTATTCCGCTCTTGAAAACACCCGCATCAACAACTTTTACCTGCAATGGAACAGACTCGCTTACCCTGTCATTGTATTTCGGCAGAATAAAGCTGATTTCCGGCTTTGCAAGGTCATAAACAAAGCGCTTTTGCTGCCTGCAGACCTCGCCTGTGCTGTCTGTTGAGCTTGATTCAATGTCAGTGGCATGAAGGTCAAAATCAAAATAACCCTGCGCTATCCCCTCCAATGGAAAGGTTTCCTGCCATTCCGCAAACGGCTCTGCATTCTCAAAAAAAACCTTTTCGCTCCCGTCAGGCAAAGTTGCCTTCAGTGAAGGCCTGTACAATTTGTCATTTCCCGTTATTTTAAGCAAAAGGCTTTTTTGGTCAGAAGACAATTCAACCGAGAAAGAAATTGACAAATCGCATTCAGCAAGTGTTGCGGCAAATGTTTCGTTGCTTGTTGTGCCCACGTTTCCTGCATTGTCAACCGGCCTGACAATGTAATGGTAGGTTGTGCTTTCAGCCATGTCGTTTGCATCAATGAAAGAGGTTGAACCTGCAGGAACAGTGGTGTAAAGCGGCGTGTCCCTTGGAGTAAAGCCTGCCATCAGCTTCCTGTAAATCTGGTAAAACTTTATGCCGCTTGCGTCGTCTGTTGAAGCAGTCCAGGAAACCTCAATGCCTCCGCCAGGCAAGGCCTTTGCCGAAACAATGGGCTTTGAAGGGCCTTCAATATCAAGCTTTGTGTGATAGGTTGTTACGCTGCTTTCTTCAGTGCCTGAAATTGCCTTGATGCGGAAATAATAGTCGCCGCTTTCCGCCTTTTCAGGCGGGTAAAAGCTTGTGTTTTCTGTGCAGTTCTCTTGCGTTACCTCTGCATTTGGATTAGAAACATAGGTATAGCAGTACTTTGCTGCGCCTTCAACAGCAGCCCACTCAAATTCAATTGGATAAGACGCCCAGGTGTCTTCAGGATGGGTGCTGCTCTCGACAACAGGGGCATTTAAAGCAAATGCGGCAGGGAACAGCAAAACAAGCAAAGCAAAAAAAGCGATTTTGCGCGAAGCGCCTATTTCCCAGGGCTTTTTTTCAGCAGAAAAAAAGGCATTGCGAAGCATTTTTTTCCCAAGGCTTTTTTCCTTCTGGGAAAAAAAGGCTTTTTTGGCAAAAAGCATGCTTACAAATAGGGCGGAAAGAAATTTAAAGAATAGGCAAAGAGGCTAAAGCTTTATTTTGCCTTCCTTGGCAAGCAGGAAAAATTCAATCCAGTTAATCGTCAGGTTTTCAGGGAGATTTTCCAAAGAAAACCAGCGCCATTCCTTTAGCTTGCGGGGCTCAGTTGCTTTTGGCAAGCCTTTCACAAGCCTTGCCTCAATAATTGGATTAACCCAATGCTGCTTTTCGTTTGGAATAATATGGTCAATAACAGTCAGAAGCCTTGCAGGCTCAACCTCAATGCCTGCTTCCTCTTTTGCTTCCCTCTTCGCGCAATCAAACAGGGTTTCGCCAAATTCAACGCAGCCGCCTGGCGCAGTCCACTTGCCTGGCTCGTTCCTGCAATTTTCAGTGCGCAAGCCAAGAAGCATTTCGCCTTTGTCGTTCCTAACCATTACTCCAACGCCGACACCGACAAAATCAACGCCAGGCTTCAAATCAGGCATATTGTCCACCAAAAGAAAAAAAAATGGGACTGGCGAGATTTGAACTCGCGACACACCGGTCTTCAGCCGATTGCTTATGGGTAAAAACTCAAAAGAGAATTTTTATCTCCCGAGATTCTATCTCCCAGGCTGAGCTACAGTCCCTTGTAAATATATTTGGTGAACCTAAAATTTAAAAAGGGGTTATTCTAGAGCCTGCACAGCCCTGCCAAGCTTATATGGGTTTGAAAACCCAATTTCGGCAATCCATTTGTGTAGGTTTTTCTTGCCATAAAGACAGACTTTATAACAGGGGGTTGTTGAAAGTTTTGACATATGCGACCTAATTTTTGTAACTCGAAAACTAGCGCGAAATAAGATATCCCTTATTTGGACGGCGAGCGCTTTGCTGACGGTCGTAATTTCTATGGCAGGATATCTTGGGCAGCCAGGCTTACGAGAAACAAAAACAGAACCATCTGTGTCAGCAATGCCACGCAGAATATGTTTTGCCTTTCCAAAATTGCCCACAAACTTTTGTGGAATTGAAACAGAATAGCATTTGCCATTATTAAAAGGAAGAGCAAACTCGGTTGTGAGTTTTTCAACAAGAGCTTTTGAATAAATTCTGATTCTCAAGCCGCCGCTGCTCTCAAAAACGCTTGCTTTTTTGTTCCATTCCTGCTCTATTAAACTCGCCAACTTGGCAAAATACAGATAATCTGTTTTGGTGTTCCCGGTAATGCCAAGATAGTATTTTGGATGCTTTTTGTGGATGTGCCCGTCGCCAATAATTGCCCCAACAAGCTCCAACTCACCATTACTAACCATGACAAAAAAAGAAAGGGAATTCAAAAATAAGTTTGTTTTGTAACCGCATTTCCGCTGAATTTCCTTAAAGAAACAGTTCCGCTAAAAAAAAGCCCTATTCAAAGCTTCCTTGTTTTTACGCCCGCTTCTTGCAGAATGCCCTTGCTTAATTCGTCTTTTTCGTCTTCCAGAAAAACGATTTCTTTGATGCCTGCATTAATCAGCAACTTTGCGCATAAAACGCAGGGAAAGCGCGTTGTGTAAAGCGTTGCTCCCTTTGTTGCCACTCCCTGTGAAGCTGCCTGCGCAATGGCATTCTGCTCTGCATGGGTTGCCCTGCAGTATTCAAGCCTTTCGCCGCTGTTCAAATTGTTCTGCTCCCTGATGCAGCAATGCAATTCAAGGCAGTCTTTCACTCCCTTGGGAGCGCCGTTGTAGCCTGTTGCCAGAATCTGCTTCTCCCTGACCAAAACAGCCCCGACCTTCTTGCCCCTCAGGCAGGAAGCCCTCTTGGAAGCGGTTTTTGCAATCTCAAGAAAATACTCATCCCAACCAATTCTTTCAGGCATAAAATCACCGAAAACTGCGAAGCCAGCCTATCGAGCCAAAGGCGAAGATAGGCTTCTTGCTCTGACCAGCCGAACGAGGCGAGTGGAACGAGCAGGTAGGATTGCCAGCAGGCAACCGAGTGCCCTGCGGGGCACGAGGCAAGAAAAGCCATTGCTTTTCTATGTCGTACCCGTACCAGCCGGACGTGACGGCTAACGAGCCCAGTGGGATTCGAACCCACGACGCCCTGATCACCCCAATTGAAGACTCTAAGAGTCAGGTGCTTTTGGCGAAAAAGAGCTTAACAGGCCCTTTTTCTCTACCAGGCTGAGCTATGGGCCCATTAAGTAAAACCTGACTGCGAAGATATTTAAACGTTATTAACAGCCATGCTGCGAATTCTGTTCAGATGGTGCTTGTTTGAGAAGCCTATCAACTTTAGGTATCTCTTTATGGAAGCCTGCTTTCCAATGCGCAAAACAAAAGCCCGTTTTTCAGGCAATATTGCACTGCACAAGATCCCTTCTGAAAGAAAAATATCTCTAACTTGTTCCAATATTTTTCTGCTGTTGAGCTTTAGTTGCATGACAAGGTATTTGTCGTATAGGCGAGTGTGGCCCGGATACTTTTTTGAATATCTTTTATATATCGAACCATCGGTATTCCATAAGCCCCTCGTAAATGCCAAAGCAAGATTTCTGTTGCTGAAAATTTCAGCTGGCATCTCAAGCCGCGCACCTTTTTTGCCAACAGGCATACCAAGTTGTTTAAAAAAGTTAAAAACCGCTTTACTCTTTATGTGAAAGCGAGTGGAGTTGCCTCTTAGAAACAACCTGCCTTTAACGCCAAAACTGGCTATAAGTGTTGGCTGAAGCAGTTCTTTGTAGTAAGCAAAGTCGCTTATTGAACCGGTAAAAGCAAGTTCATATCTTTCTCTATTTTCACTTTTGACAAAATACTTCGAGAGGCACCCATCGCCGAATAATGCACCGGCAAATTCTGCAAGCTTTTCATCAAGCATAAAAAAAGAGATACTTTTTTCATTTAAAAACCTCTTGAAGGCGGATTGCCGCTGAAAAGAGTAAAAAAGCGAGCCCGGTGGGATTCGAACCCACGACACCAGAACCGAAGCCTGCTTTAACAAGCAAACTCCTTTGGTCGCGTCTGGAAACAAAACCCACTAAAAGCCAAGTGCTTTTGGCGAAAAAGCGCTTAACGCGCCCTTCTCTGCCAGGCTGAGCTACGGGCCCACTATAAGAAAAGTGTTGGGAAAGCATTTAAAAAGCATTAATAAAAGAAGCCTGGTTGCAGGGCTGCGGTTGCTCCAGAACATTCTTTTTGGCTGGTTGCAGGCTGCTATTTTCCCTCAAAGCCTTCTTTTTGGCCGCCTTTGCCTTTTAACAATAGGCAGCCCAAGCCTCTTTTTCAGCTTCCAGATTGCCAAATTGCTTAAAACAACATTTTCGCTTAAATACCTTTCATGCAATGCCTGAAGGCAGGCATCCCTGATCCGTTCATAGCTTGGCTTTTTGCCCAGCTTGTGCATTTCTTTAATTGTTTCTTCAAGGGTTTTCCTTTGGGTGGGAGTAAACCGCGAGGATGCGCTTGTTCTTGAAAGAACAGGGTTCGCGCCGCCATGGGGCATTCTTTTGAATCGCATCTTGCGCAGATTAGGATTTTTTGACTGTTTTACAGCAGCCTCTATCTTTTTCATAAGCAGGGCTATTGAACCGATTGTAATCTCAGGGTTTATCTCTTTGTATTTCGCGACAAAACCGCCCAAGGAAACTGTTTTTTTGTCTATCAGGTGCTCAAATAAGATTTGGTATAATGTTTTGTCGGGGCAAAAAATTGTCTTTCCCAGCTCAAAAGGCATTCCAGCATAATATGATTTTTGCCTAAAAACAAGGGTTAGTGAATAGTCTTTATAGTTCAGCACCAATACAGGCATGCTATTAATTTTGTTTTGCTTTGTTTAAAAGCATTGGCTAAGGGCAGAAGGTTTAGTTAAAATTTTACTTTTGCGCTTTTTTGCCTTTCTTCCCTCAAGCCAGCTATTGCTGCATTCTGTCAAGTTCTTCTTTTGCGGCATTTGTTAGCTTGAAAAGCCTTCCACCCGCTTGCCCGCTTATAACGCCCTTTATTGTGAGAATGGTTACTGCCCCCCTGGAAACGGCTTCTATTTCGCCTTTTGAAACAAGTTTTCTTTTTTGGAACAAGGAGAGCACTTTTCTGTACTCTGGCGCCTCTTGAAAAAAAGTTTTTATTTCAATTGACCTCGGCATTGAACGTAGGTTGAATGCCTGGTCATACAGGCTTAGGCTCCTTCCCCTTCTTTTTCCGGAAAAATGCGGCTTTGCCATCAAAACACCTGCTTTTGCATTTATTTCTTTTTGCCTTTTTTCCCCATTGCGTTTGGCTTTTTTGCCGAATTTTGCTTTTTGCCTGCTTTGCCTGGTTTTTCTTTTTTTGCTGTTTTTGAAGCTTTTGGGGGCGGCGCGATTTCTTTCATTCCATTCATGTATTTTTGCAAAATTTTTGGAATTTTTATTGCGCCTTCTTTTGTCTGGTTGTTTTCAATAATGCATCTTAGTGTCCTTGTTGTTGCAACCATTGTGTCGTTCAGAGTATGCAGTGTTTCTTTTTCGCCGTTCTTTTTCCTGAATTTTATTCCAAGGCGCCTTGCCTGGTAATCAGTGCAGTTGCTGCAGCTCATCAATTCAATGAATTTTCCTTCCCTTGCAGACCAGCCGTTAATGTCATATTTTTTTGCCGCAATAACTCCAATGTCGCCGGTGCAGACATTAACCATTTGGAAAGGGATGTTCAGGCCTTTAAGCAGCTCTTCGCTGTTTTTTGCAAGCGCTTCAAACTCTTTCCAGCTGTCTTCAGGCCTGCAGAAAACAAATTGCTCTATTTTGTTGAATTGATGGACCCTAAAAAAGCCCCTTTCATCCAAGCCGTGCTTTCCGATTTCTTTCCTGAAGCAGGCGCTTATTCCTGCAAACCGCATAGGGAGCTGCGATTCCTCCAGTATTTCATTCTGGAACATTGCAGCCATTGGATGCTCTGATGTTGCAATAAGGTAAAGGTCTTCGTTTTCAATCTTGTACATCACTTTTTCAAAATCAGCCAGGTCAACAACGCCTTCATATGGCTTTCTCTTCATCAAAAAAGGCGGCTGAACCAAAGTAAAGCCTTTGCGCAAAAGAATGTCGATTGCATACCTTTGCAAAGCAAGGTCAAGCAGGGCAAGCGCTCCCTTTAAATAAAAAAAACCGGCTCCGCTGATTTTCACTGCCCGCTCAAAATCTGCAATGCCCAGCTCTGCTGCAAGCAAGCCGTGGTGCTTCAATTCAAAAGCGGGTTTCTTTGGCTTGCCCCATTTTTGCAAAACGACATTGGCTGAATCGTCTTTTCCAAAGGGAACTGATTCGTGCAAAAGGTTTGGCAACCGCATCAGGTAATAATTGATTTTTTCTTCAAGCGGCGCAAGCAGGGATTCTTTTTCTTTTATTTTCTCAGGAATTGATTTTGCCTCCTGAACAAAGCCTGAAAAATCCTGCCCGGCCCTCTTCGCTTTGTCAATGTCTGCGGAAACCTGGTTGCGCCTTTGCCTCAGCAAATCGGCTTCCTGCTTTAAGGCACGCCACAGCCTGTCTTTTTCAATTAGGTCATGCAGCCAGGACAATTTTTCCTCATCATTCCTTCTTTTCAGGCTTTTTTCAACAAGCGAAGGATCAGCCCTGATAAGATTAATGTCAAGCATGTTTGCGCCCAAAACCAACGTACTAATAAAAATCGATTGTAGGGAATATAAATTATATGGTAAAGCAGCATATTGCCGTACTGCGCTATGGCCACCGCTTTGAAAGGGATTACAGGGTTACTTCGCACTGCTGCCTTGTGGCAAGGGCGTTTGGCGCTGAAAAGGTTATTATTGCAGGCGACGAAGACCAAAGCATAAGGGAAAGCGTTAATGATATAACTGAACGCTGGGGCGGAAAATTTGAAATAGAATTCACCGGAAACTGGAAAAAAACACTGAAAGAATTCAAGGCAAAAGGATTCTTTGCCGCGCACCTGACAATGTATGGCCTGCCGGTGCAAAAAGAGATTGCAAAAATAAGGAAAAAGCAAAAAATCCTGGTTATAATCGGGAGCCAAAAAGTCGAAAAAGAAGTTTACCGGCTGAGCGACGCAAACATCTCCATTACAACGCAGCCGCACAGCGAAATTGCCGCGCTGGCGGTTTTTTTGGACAGGCTGCAAAGCGGAAAAGAGCTTGAAAAAAAATTTTCAAAGGCAAAAATAAAAGTCGTGCCGCAAAAAAAAGGCAAAAAAATCACAAAGAAATAAAAAAACAGGCAAAAAGAGCGAATTTGCAGCCGCATTTTAAAAAAAGATTTGTTTTTAATTAGTTTTTGAAAAAAGATAGTTAAGTTGGTGCCCTTGCCAAAACAATTTTTTGCTTCAGCTGAACTGGTCCAGTCCTTTTTGAAAGGCGTGGGCGGCGAAGCCGCAATCGGCGTGGCAATGATATGCGAAAAAAAAGGCAGCCAAGTGACAGACGAAGAGCTCGCAAAAAAAATGAAGCTAAAGGTAACAGAAGTGAGGGCTGTTCTCAATAGGCTGCATTACAGGGGCATAGCCTGCTACAAAAAGACAAAAAACAGGAAAAGCGGCTGGTACAATTACACCTGGGAGATAAAGAAAAAAAGGATTGTTGAACTGATTCTGGCAGAACAGCAGGAAACAATAGAAAAACTTGAAGCAAAACAGGACTTTGAGAAGAACTACAGCTTCTTTAGCTGCAAAAACAATTGCACAATGGTGCCGTTTGAAATAGCCACAGAATACCAATTCAAATGCCCTGAATGCGGCAGGACAATGGATTACTTTGATTACTCAAAAAAACTCAAAGACATAAACAACCAGATAGACACCCTGAAAAAAGAAGCAGGATTGCTGAAAAAATTGGCCTAAATAAGGATAATGAAAAAAGCCAGCAAAAAGGAAAAAACGCAAAAAATCAAACCATTTTAATAATTGTTCCAGAAATAGATTAATTATAAAGGCAAAGTGAAGCCAAAAGAAATTAAAAAAGAATTCAAAAAAACCAAAAAAAGAGGGCAAAAAACACTAAATTTAGGACAAATTTTAGGTTGGCTGGCAAAACAAAAAACAAGGAATCAAAGACAGTAAATGATTTTTTATAATAAATAAAGATTTTTTTGGTTTTGTTTTTGTAAAAAAAGCAATAATTTGCTTTTTTTATCAATAAAAAGGTTTTTTGCAGTTATTTTACTAAAAATTTAAGGTGAATAAAGCGCGGTAGGGCAGCCAGGAGTGCCCGTCGGGCTCATAGGTTGTGAAACAATGAAAAACAAAATAGCAAACCTTATGAACTCAAATTCAGAAATACAACGAAAAAGACGATATAAACAAATGGAAATGGAGGAAAATGCCGCCAAAAAACTGCGAGAAGAAGGCTAGAAAGTCTTCTCCCCTACAGTTGTTTGCGACAGAATTGGCATTAAAGAAGGAAAAGTCTTCTTTATTGAATTCAAAAAACAAGGCCAAAAATTAACTCCAAATCAAGAAGAAATACAAGTGTTACAGAAGGAAAACTACGTCGTTGTTAATTATTGAGAAACCCGAAGGTCGGAGGTTCAAATCCTTCCCGCGCTAATGTGCCTCTTTGCTTAGGCATCAGGCGGGTTCTATTTTAAAAGATAAAAAACCCATGAACAGGATAGGGTCACCCTTGGCAAAATTAATGGAAAACAGAGAAAACCTTACAAGAACACTAATTTTAGCACCCCCTCCAACAGCGAGCTGATTTGCCGACCAGATTATTAGGCGAAAGAAGGCAAAATAAAAGCCACTCACTTAGGTTGCTTTAGCCTAGTTGGCCTGGTAAATTCAAAAAAGCAAGCAAAAGGGCAAGCTCACTGGTTAAAAACCAATAAAGTGTTTTAAAAAACGAAAAATAGCGCCTAAAACAGCCACTCACCTCGGTGCACAGTAATAGGGGGCTTTCCTATAAAGCCCCTAGAAACGAGAAATCTCTTCAGCAGGCAAAAAGTCAGCCTAATTAATCACTCACAAAAGCCAGTAGGCAACAAAAAAAGGTAGAAATAGTAATTATTAGTAATTACAATCATTATTTTTAATTACAGTAATAATTAAAAGTAATTACTATCATAATAGTAACTATGGTATTAAAAACAATTGCCAGAAAAATAATCGGCTTTTTCCATAAAATAGAGGAATGGAGCCAAACAGAGAGTGCTGTTATATATGATACAAGAGAAACCGCGGGCCCAGACAGCATAGAAGAGATACACAGCGTGTGGGATTACCTGAATTTCAGGCCAAATACGCAGGCATACCACCTGGCAAGCACGCTTGGTTTTGAAGAATGGGTTGATATGGGAGAAATAAGAAGGCGGGTAAAGGAACTTTTTGGCGTTGAATACAAAAATGAAAGAAGCCTTTACCCTTACCTCAAAACCCTTACTGACATAGGATTAATGGAAAACAGCAGTGCTGGCGGCAGGATGCACTGGAGAAAGCAGGACCTTAGCATAAAAATCGGCGAAAAAGAATACAAAAAAATCATTAGCGCACAGGCGATCGCAAAAAAAGAAGGCAAAAAAACAGAGAATCAAGAATAGGTTAAGGCCCGCCTTTGAGCTTTTTGTAAGCAGCGTAAAAATCCTTCAGCTTGCTTGATTGGGTGTAAACTGCCTTGAACCATTCGTTGGATGAAATTTGCTGGGCTTCATTCAGAAGCACGGCGAAATAGCCCTTATCTGCGCTTTCTTGGCTTGATTTGCTTGTTGCGTTTTCCAGCTCTGACAGCAGTTTTTCTTTTTTGCCAGAAGGCGAAGAAATGTAATACCTGTCAAGCATTGTTTCAAGGGCGCCGATTGCGCTTTTTTCTTCAACGTTCTTTTCATTCATATAATAGACCGCTTTCCAGTCCCCTTTCCCCCTCCAATTGTGGGCTGGGTTCCGGCCTGTTTTTAGGAAATCCAAAAGGCGCTGAAAATCGGCTGCTGGTATAATGACACAATTTTTGCCTGGCCTTAAGTAAGGGGTCAAAGAAAGCACGCCCAGCCTGTGGTAATGGTAGGTTTTACCGTTTGATTTGAAAACAGCCTGCGTGTAGCCATATAGCGCCCTAAACAGTTTTTGGTAGGTGTAGCTCGAGTGCTTCATGTTTTCGGGAATTATGAATTTATATTGTATAAAATAACCCTTTACAGCCATGCACACCCCACGCTTCCACTAATTAGTATTATTATTTATTGTAAACCTTATGTATAATATTCATACATAAGGATATTTAAAAGTTTGCTGGATGAACCGTTTTTTTTTTTTACAAAAGAAAAAGCTGTGAGGCAAGCGGGAAAAACAAGTCCGGATTTCTGCCTAGGGCAATGCTTTACTGCTTAGAAAAAGAAAAAGAATTAGAAAAATCCTGGTAACTTGCGCAATCAGTGTGAGCGGAAATTTAGTGCCTTTTATACCTGTAATGAGCCGGGGCTTGCGGCCTCTCAGGCTCTGTTTCTACTGATGGCTTGTTGCCGACAATTACAATATCTTTTGCAGACTTTACGTTTTTGTACGGAATGCTTTTTTCGCTGATTATTTTTTTTGCTTCCTGCTTTGATTTTGCCTTCAACGGCTCTGTAGTAATTGTTTCCAGCCTGCCTTTTTCAAGGTTTATAATTACATCAAAGACCTTGCCCTTATACTCCGCATCGCCAGTGTAGATATCCATGCCAAAGAGCTTAGACAATCGCATTGTCATGTTTCACCCCTCCTTTGAATTTTTGTTTTATAATACTAAATCCTTTAAGTATATAAGGTTTTTGTTTTAATCCAAAACCCGGAATGCGCAAAAAGGCGCAGATTATACATAAGGTGTGCCTGGTGTTTTCTTGCGGTTAAAGAAAAAATCGCCGCTAAACTAGCATATACATAACAAAAAAGTGGTTGGTTTTTCCCTCTTTAACTGCCTAAAAATCTTTATTAGTGGAAGCACAGGGGCTGCCTACAGCCTGTCCAATGGGCTTTTTACTTTCTTCAGTTCTTGAACGCTGACTTTGGTGTATATTTGGGTTGTGCTCAGATCACTGTGCCCTAACAGCTCTTGTATTTTTCTTATATTCTCGCCTGCGTCAAGCAGGTGGGTTGCATAACTGTGGCGCAGGGAGTGTGGTGTAACCCTTTTCTGTATTCCTGCTTTTTGGGCGGCATTTTTTACCATCCTTTGTATGGCATTTGGTGAAACAGGTTTTCCATTTTTTTTGCTGAAAACAAAAGGGGTTTTGACTTTTTTCCGTTCAATGTAAGTTTTGATTTTTTTCAGCCATTCGCCTGAAAGGATTATTATCCTGTCCTTGTTTCCTTTTCCTCCCCTTATTGAAGCAATCTTTTCCTTGAAATTTAAGTTCTCTGTTTTAATCTTGGAGGCTTCGCTCACCCTACAGCCGCTGCTGTAAAGGAACTCTATTATCAGGCGGTTGCGCCTTGAAGAGGCGGCCTTTATGAGCCCTCTTATTTCATCTTTTGACAAAACAGTCGGGAGTTTTTTTGCTTTTTTTGCGATTTTAATGTCTTCAACTATGTTTTTATGGGCGACTTTGTGGAAGAAAAAACGCAGGGCTGCATGCGCCAATGCAAGCGTTGCATTGCTCGCATCCCCTTTCTCTTTTTTGCCTGCAAGGAAAGCCATTACATCGTCCCTTTCAGCCTGTTCCAATGGCCTATTAATGCCCCTGGCAAATTCATTGAAATAGCAAAGGTACATTTTCATTGTTTTTGCGCTGTATCCGCTTACAACAAGCTCCTGCTTTAGCTTCTGCGCCCATTTTTCATTTGCCAAACTCGCAATGGGATTTTTTGCGTCTTTTAAATTTCCCTCTGGAAAATTCTCTTTTGCAGTATAATCCATGGCATATTTTTGTTTTAACTTGTTTTTATTTCTTCTTGTTAATTTTTTTTTGCAACGCACGCTATCTTTTAATACCTTCGGGTTTAATTTTGATTTTATGCCGCGAAGGATTGGGCCAAAACCTGAAGGAAAAATTGAAAAGCCGGAAGACAAAGCCTGGCAAGACTGGTATGGCAAGCTTGAAGCAAAAGACCACGAGGAATATCTGGCAAAGCTTGGCCTCGAGAAAGAAGAAATTGAGGAATGGGAACAGGCTGAAGGCATAAAAAAAGCAGGCAAAAAAAAGGACGAATAATCATTATTGCTTCTTTTTCTAAAGCGCTTTTTTGCCAGGTGCGCTGCGTTAAATCTAAAAATTGGCTTGCCGCTTATTCTGAAATTGAGGCATAGTGCAGCAATTGTTTTGATTGCATTCCAAGCACAAGGCCGCCGATTCCCGCCAGCCATGCAGCAAAATAGTACAGGAAAGTTATTTCATTTCCGCCTGTTGCAATATGGTTAAGAACTCCTTGCACCATGCTCCATACAAAGAGCGTTGCAAAAATCACGCCGACAATGAAGAAAAAAGCCCCTTTTGCAAACATGAACCTAACTTTCTTCATAACCGGTAACTAATAAAAACAATATGTTTTTAAACACTTTAACAGCAATTATAATATCTGTTCCTATTTATCGGTTTGGGTAAAAAGGGTGGAGTTATATCTATGGAAGTTAATGAAACCATAAGGATGCAGTTGCTTGCCGAGGAATTCAAGCTGAGGAAAAAGCAGCCTCCGGCATGGACCAGGCAGAAATACAGGAAGTATGCCAATTTTGGTGCAAACAGAAAAAAGAAAGATGTGCAAATAAAAAGCAATTAAAGCGGCTTTTCAAAGAAGGATATAAACCAAATTGGTTGCTAGCGCAAGCTTTATTTTCTTTCAATTTCAATTTGGCTGCTGTTCGCCTAGTTTTGGCATTTTGGGCAATTGTAGTGTCCTGAATTAATGTCCTCTCTGTAATCCCTGTTGCCCACCCCCCTCTTAAATCTTTTCCACGAACGCCTGCATGGGCGTCCTCAATGAGCCATTCTCAAGGCTCATGTGCGGTCTGCCCTCGTTGTAATACTTGACAGCTTTCCCCCTGTCGCCAAAGTGTTTTGTGAGGAACTTGTTTGTCTGCCACCAGCGTTCAAGCTTGCCGTTTGTCTGCGGATGTTTGACTCTTGCTTTTATATGCTGTATGCCAAGCTCTTTCATCCTCAATTGGAACACAGTATCCCTGGGCTCTGCGCATGACTCCCTGGGCGGGCTCATGAACTGCGTTCCATGGTCTGATATGAGCTGCCTGGGGACTCCGTATGCAACAACCGCTTTATCGAGAACAGCAACAGCATTTTCTGCCGTTGCGTTGTCAAACACCCCATAGCCCACTATCAGCCTTGATGCATCATCAAGTATGGCGCACAGCCATTTTCCCTCGTGTTTTGTCCAGTCTATGTGCCACAGGCTGTTGGAGTGTTTTCTCTCAAAGCGAATCCATTTCCTGCGCCTTGACTTGTTCGGCTGTGTGCACGCAAGCTTCAGCTCCTTCAGTATCCTGTGCAACCTGTTGTGTGGTATGCTATGTCCATCAAGCGAGAGTATCCTCTCCATGTTCGTAGCGCCCATAGGCTGTTTCTTGTAGAGCTCTGCAACAACCTGCCTTTCCTCAGCAGTTATGCGCTTTGCGCCCCTGCCAGGCCTGCCCAAGCGTGGTTTCTCGCTATCCCTGAACCTTGCAAACAGACGCCTGGCATGCCTCGGTGTTATTCCCTGCTGCCTGGCTATGTGCCAAACTGATAGCTCGCCTTGTTTCATCTGCCTTATCACCCAGTTCAGCTTCCTCTGATTCAGTGTCCTCATAGCAAGGTATTTCTGTAATCTTGCTATATTTCTAGAGAGGACCTTATTTCGGGATAAGACAGCATTTTGGGCAATAGATAGCTATAAATACAACGTTTTCGTTTCAATTAAACAGGAGGTTAAAAAAATGAATAACCAAATGATTGGTTCATTGGCTTTTCTGTTGGGCGTGGTGATTGCAATATTGGCTGGCGCAGGCATTGCCTCTTTTGCACCAAGTGTTGCAGTATGGGTTCCATTGGTTCTAGTAGTGCTTGGTTTGGTTGTTGGTTTCCTTAATGTTTCAAACAAGGACATGCAGCCTTTCTTGATAGCAGGCATTGCTTTGATTGCTATAGGCATCCCTGGCGCAGCGCTTTCAACAATCCCGGTAATCGGAATCTTAATGGTCAAAATCCTTAGCGCAGTTTCAACCTTTGCAGCGCCGGCAGTGTTGGTTGTTTCATTGAAGGCATTTTACAACCTTTCAAAAGCATCATTGAAATAAATGCCTGCTTGGAAACGCTGTAGAAGTTGCCTGGCGAAAAGCCTTTTGCCGATGGGCAAAGGGCAGGGCGGTTGCATTGCAAAGCCTTTTTGCTCAGTGTGAAAAGGCTTCTTTCTATTTTTTTATTTTTTCGGCTCCAAATCCATATCTTTAAAAACGATTGCCAAGCGTAAATTATTTACCGCTTATCAGCGGAAAGAGCCAAGCAAGGAATAATGAAATACAGGCTGTTTCTGTAAGAGTTATTTCTGCGCCTGACTCTTGGAATTCATTTTTAATTGGGGGTAAAAGAATGGCATACAGTCAGTACAATAAAAGAAGGTTTGAAGGCGAAAAGCCTGTAAAAGAAGGCGAAACCTACGAAATAGATGTTGAAGCAACAGGCGCAAAAGGAGACGGCATTGGAAAAGTAAAGGGGTTTGTTGTAATTATCCCAAACGCAAAACCAGGCCAAAAAGTAAAGGTCAGGATTGATGCCGTGAGGGGAAAAGTGGCTTTTGGCACAATGGTTGGTGAAGCTGCGGCTGCCGCAAAATCAACTGAAGCCGAAGGAACTGAAGGCGAAGAGCAAGAGGAAGGGGCAGAGGCAGAGTCTGAAGAAGAATCCGAGGGCGAAGCGCAGGAAGAAGGAACAGAGGCAGAGTCTGAAGATGAATCTGAGGAAATTGAAGAAATTTCAGAAGAAAACGAGGAAGAATAAGCCTTTTTTTTGGCAAAGGGTTTTTTTAAACCCTCTTCCCTTTGTTTGCTTTTCGAAACGCATATAATTAAATGCCAGTAAGCTGTTTATTTTCCCAGAGGTGGGAAGATGGGGTTACTTACTACTGTAGAAAGAAGAGTCGAAAATTTTGCAGAAAAAAAAACATGGCATTGCCTTCATTGCGGCAGGGGAATAGAAAACCCAATTGACCTGTACACAAGGCGCTTCTGCAGCGTTGCCTGCAAAGACGCATACTTCAGCCCGGCAAAAACAGTTTAAGCCGCTTTTTGCCTTTTCGGATTTATGCAAAAGAACATTGAATTCCTATTGCAGGAAATGCGGCAAAAAGCCAAAGGCGGCGCAGTTATTTCAAGCAGCGTTCCTTTCAATGTGCTTATTTCAACAATCTTAAGCCAGAGGACAAAAGACAAAAACACGGAAAAGGCAACAAAACAGTTATTTGCAAAATATTCGCGTGCCAAAGAGATTGCCGCTGCCCAGGCTGGGGAAATAAGAAAACTGATTAGGCCTGCTGGCTTTTACAACATGAAAGCAAAGAGAATAAAAGAAGCCAGCAGGCAAATTGCGGAAAGGTTCAATGGCAAAGTGCCGGCTGATTTGGAAAAGCTTCTTTCTTTGCCTGGCGTAGGGAGGAAGACGGCAAACTGCGTTCTTGTTTATGGCTTTGGAATTCCTGCGATTCCTGTTGATGTGCATGTGCACAGGGTAAGCAACAGGATTGGCTTGGTTAAAGCCAAAACGCCGGAAGAAACCGAAAAACAGCTCAGGGAAAGAATCCCTGAAAAGCACTGGATTGAATTAAACAATTTGTTTGTAAGGTATGGCCAGGCAGTTTGCCTGCCAAGAAGCCCAAAATGCATGGAATGCGCAATAAGGCCAAACTGCGATTATTTCTCATCAACGCAAGAGAAAAAGCAGTTTAAATAGTTCAACCGCCGAAATTTTATTATGGCAATAGTGGCAAACTTCATTAACGGCCTTACAAAGGCAACCCCTGTCTTGGTTGCAAAATCTGCACTGTGCTATTATTTATTTTCACTGTCGGGATGCTGGCTGGCTATGCTGTTGCAACCGCAAACATTACGCCCGCATTTTTCTCATCCCGGTTGCTGCAATGCTTGTAATGTGGTACAAGCTGGATGAAGGCGCGCTGCTGCTGATTCTTGTGCTGTTAATGGCATTGTTTCCGGATGTATTGAACACAATTTTTTCGGCGATTCTTTGACCAAAATCCGCGTTCTCCGCAATTTTCGCAATTTGCAATCGGGTTTAAGTTTTTTTCCTAGATATAGCTAATTTCTAGAATGCGCTATTCTTTTTCACAGGAATGGACAGAAAAGGCAAGAGAGACAGCCAAAAGCCTTGGTTTTGATTACATTTGCCTGGAAAGGATAACCTGTGTTGAAAGCCGGGGCACAAAAACAAAAAGGGTAATAGCAAGAATCCATGCCTTGGGAAAAGTGCTGCAGCTTGGAATGCGGGAAAAGCCGTTTTATGTGATAGAACTGATTTCAGAGCAATTTGACAGGCAAAGCGATGAAGACAAGGCAAAAACAATTATCCACGAGCTAATGCACATTCCAAAATGCTTTGGAGGCGGCTTCAGGCACCACAATCCATATGTTACCAAAGCAACAGTGGAAAAAGAATTCAAAAAGCTTGCCAAAATAGATTGTTAGCAGAAAACCCTGTTTTCGTCAATTAACGGTTTTCTGCCTGGAATCCCTGATTTATTCCAAAATTTCCATTTTGCCGAATTTTCCAGTGCTAACCTGCTTCTGGCCCTGAAATTCGCTGCACCAGCCGTTTTCTATCTTTATTTTCGAGCCTTCCGAAACCAGGTCAATCTGCTCATTCCAAAGCGATAGCACAACCTCTTCACCTGTATCATCCTTGGCTGCTGCAGAACAAACCTTTCCGCTGCCCCTTTCATTGGCAAACTCCCTTGGAGGCCCCAAACTCACTATTTCCAAAGTAATTTCAGGCACTACTGCCCTTGGCTTAAGTTCCTTAATATTCAAACAAATCACCTGCAAGAAGAGAAAACCCAGAACAATTTAAAAGAAAAACGGTCGGGGTTGAAAAAGCATGATTTTGGCTGGGGAGCCCGTAAACAAAAGAAAAACGAATTTTATACATAACGTTTTTGCTGTTTTTTCCGCAAAATTTTTTGGCTCAAAAAAGCATATTTCATTCTTTGCCATTTCTTGCCTCAAACAACCCACTCCGCATGGGAAAAAAACCAAAAATTCAAAAAATGGTTTGCTTTGGCTAACAATTTCTGCGCAGGTGGTTCAGAAAAGTCATCCCTATGCAATGCAAAAATTTGGTTTTCATTTAGGGCTTTTTTCAGCCGCCAAAACGTGTTTTTAAGGGCTTTCCAGGCTGGTGCAAGAGGCTGAAAGGAAAATTTTTTTTGCGGCCCAAAATTTCCTGCAGAACCAATGCTTTTTGGCAACTTTTTGGGAAAATTTTTTTCCAAAGAAACTTTTTACAGTTAAAGAATAAACAAAAAACACCACAAAATAGGAGTATACATAACAATTTCCTGTTTTCGCCCGGTTTTTTCCACTTTTGCCGCCAAAGCAACAGCCAAAGCCAGGGCAAACGCCAGGGCGACTTAAGGGCTAATAAGCCTTTTCAGGGGGGGCAAATGGTCAAATCCAGGGCAAGCAAATCGCGACTTAAGGGCTAATAAGCCTTTTCAGGGTGCAATTAGATATGCCTTTTGCCATTGGCAATGTAAAATTGCGCAATAATCTTGTTCTTGCCCCGATGTACAGGCATGCTGATTTGGCCTTCAGGGTTTTGTGCAGGGAACAGGGGGCTTCTTTATGCTATTCGGAGATGATTAACAGCGAAGCACTGATCAGGAACAATGCTGCCGCCAAAAGGCTTGCATTTTCCTGCGCTGAAGACAGGCCTTTAAGCATGCAGGTTTTTGGCGCAAGAACAGAAAGCATGAGAAAGGCAGCCGAAATCCTTATTGAAAAAAGCGCTTTTGATTTCCTGGATTTGAACCTTGGTTGCCCTTCAGGCAATGTAATAAACCAGGGCGCCGGCTCTGCGCTCCTTAAAAGGCCGAAAAGGATTGAAGAAATCATTTCCTGCTGGGCCGGGCTTGGAAAGCCTGTCACTGCCAAGATCAGGTCTGATCAAAATGTATTGCATACAATAAAGATTGCAAAGATGATTGAAAAGGCTGGTGCAAGCGCAATTGTGGTTCATGGCAGGACAGTGGCGCAGGAAAACAGGGGCCTTGTTGATTTTGTTGCAATTAAAAGGGTGAAAAAGGCAGTCGGCATTCCTGTCATTGGAAACGGCGGGGTAAAAGGAAAGGCAAGTTTTGGCAGAATGATTGAAAAAACAGGCTGTGATGCAGTAATGGTTGGAAGCGCAGCAATCGGCAATCCAGGCGTTTTTGCAGAAATTTTGGGGAACGAACCAATGCCAAGGGAGCGGGCTTTTTTCAAATACCTTGAACTTTGCGAAAAATTTGGCATAAACCACTTTGGCAGATTAAAAGTGCAGAGCACAAAATTTTTTGCAGGCAGGAAAGAGGTTGTGCAAAAACTCGAAAAAGCAGCAGGCTTGGAAGAGCTGATTTCAATTGCAAATTCTGCCAATGAGGCGCATAAAAGCCAGGCTTAAGTTGGAAAACTTATTAAAGCCCTTCAGCGTATTAGTAAATGGTTTTTATGCTGCTGGAATGGGTTCTGTTTGAAAGGCTGGCAATCAGTGCTCTATTGGGCGGCATAATCGGAGTTGAAAGGGAATTGCATGCAAAGCCTGCTGGCTTGAGAACCCATGTTTTGGTTTGCGTTGGGGCAACAATGTTTACCCTGCTTTCAATTTCAATCAGCAGCCCTGAGCCTGCGAGCGTTGACATTTCAAGGATTGCTGCAGGAGTTGTGACAGGAATTGGCTTTTTGGCTGCAGGAACCATTTTCATGGAAAAAAACAGGGTAAGGGGCCTGACAACAGCCGCTGATTTGTGGGTTTTGGCTGCAATTGGAATGTCTGTTGGCTTAGGTTATTACCTTTTGGCTTCGGCTGCAACCGCAATTGCCCTTTTGGTGCTTATCTTGGGCAGGTTTTTGGATAATTACCTTAAAAAAAGAGGCTCCCCTGAATTTGATGAAAAAGGCTGAAGCGCAAAAAATTGCAAACAGTTTTTGCCTGTTCGTTTAAAAACCTTTTTTTTTGCAAGCAAAGCTTTTTATTATTCAATTGCCATTATAGAATACCTTTTTTTTTCAGAGGGCACAAAATGACGGCTGTTGAATTGCAGGGAAAGGCTTTGGCAAAGCAGGCGCCAAAGGCTGCGGCAGCCAAAAGCACTGTTTCTAAGCCAAAAAAGAAATCCGGGCAAAAAAAGCCAATTGCAAGCAAGGCGGAAAAATTGCCTGCTTCCCTTGACAAAAAGGCTGAATTGCTTGCCGTTAAATTAACTGCCCTGAGGGGAAAAATTGTTGAAAACGAATCAATCCTGGCAAAAAAAATAGCCGAAAAAATGAAAGCAGAGGACGAACTAAACAAGCTGCTCATGAAAAATTTTTCAGAAGAAAAAGCAGTTTTGTCAATGGTAAAAAAAGGCGCGGCAAGAAAGCAGGCCGGCCTGGAGCAAAAAATAGCCTCATTGAAAAGCATTGAAAAAGTTTACAATGAAAAAAAGGGAAGGATAGCCGAGGCAAAAAAAAGGCAGGCCGCGCTAAAAAAACAATTGCAATTGCTTGAAAAGAAGGTGGGGCCATGAAGCAGCAAGACCAAATCCAGCAGCTGCAAAGCAAAGTGGAAGCGCTTGAAAAAGAAATACTTGAAAAAAACCAGGCAGGAATGCAATTAATAAAAAAAGCAATCAGGCTGGAAAACAGCCTGAACTATGTTCTTGAAAGAATGGTTTCATCAGAAAAAGGAAAAATAGCCGAGGCAAGGAGAGAGGCAAAAGAAAAGGAAAAAAGCCTGCAATCCAGAATAAACGCGCTTAAAAACAGGCAGCAGGAATACAAAAAGAAAGGCGAGCTGCTTGGCCAAATAAAAGGAAAAACAATAAGCCTGAGAAAATCGCTGAGTGCAATCGAAAACAAAATCAGAAAAGAAACACTTGAACTATATGCCGTAAATGAAGCAAAAAAAGCAAGCATTGCAAGGGAAAAAACAAAAAAAAAGCAGGCAATAGAAAAAAAGAAGAGCAAAGCAAAACCGGCAAAACCAAAGGCTGAGAAAGCAGCGCCAAAGAAACCAAAGCAGAAGAAAGCGGCGGCAAAGAGAGCAAAGCAGGCAAAGCCAAAAAAGCCGTTGCCTGAGAAAGCGCCGGCTCATAAAAAGCCAAAGAAAGCGGCAGAAAAGAAGGCAAAGCCAAAGAAAGCGGTGCCTGCGCCAAAATCAAAGGCTGAAAAAGCAAAGCCAAAAAAGCCAAAAGTAAAGATAATTCCCCCGCCTATACCATCTGAGCCGGAATACGAACCGCCGGTAGAAGAAGCGCCTAAGCCAAGTGAAGAAGAAAAAACAGAAGAAGAGCTTGGCTCAATGCTAAAATTTGGCGAAGAAGAAAAAGAAGAAGGCGCATCGGAAGAAAGCCGGCCTGAAGAAGAGCCTGAAGAAAAGCCGAGTGAGGAAGAGCCTGAAGAAAAACCGGTTGAAGAAGAGCCTGCAAAGCAGGAAGAAGCCGAGGAAAAAACAGAGGAACTTTCAGTAACGCCACCCTGGCTTGAAAAGAAAAAGAAAAAAGAAGACGAAGAAGGCGAAGAAGGGCAATTCTACTGATTTTTCATTCTATTTATTCCCTTTGCCTATTTTTTCCACAGGCAGCCATTGCCGTCAGCCGCAGCCAGTTCAGCCGCAGCAAAAACAGGCGCAAGGCTTGTGTCAGGCTCAAAACGAAAAGCAAAAGCAAATCCTTCCTGCACCATTTGCAGGTTCACAAAATTTCCATCTGCATAAACATACCTAACAAGCCTTCCGTACTTGTCCCTTTCAGAAACATCCTTAACCATTAAAATTTCTTTTCCTGCAACAAGCGATTGCAGCCTGTCCTTTGCCTCCTGCCAGCAGGGCTCTCCTTTTTCAGGGGTGTCAATGCCAATAAGCCTGGCCCTTTCGCTGTTTTGAAGGGCAATAGTATCGCCGTCAACTGCATATTCAACAACCGCCTTTTCAAAAAAGCCAAAATTGCTGGCATCCTGCTGTTGCACGCAGCCGCAGAAAAGAAAAGCCAAAAACACCAAAGGCAGGCAGGTTTTCATAACAGCAAAAGCAGCATTTGTCTTTAAATTAAACAACGTTTATTACGTCTTTTGCAAGCAGCGCGGCAGGGCAACCATGCGGCGCTCCCAATTGTTTTTTTATGGCTTTGCAGCATTGTTTTGGCAATGAAAACAGCCGATATTGCAAAGCTTGTTTTTTCAATCTTATTGTGCCAGGCAGCCGGAATTATTGGCTCGGTTTTCACTATTGAATCAATTCCAAACTGGTACGCTTTCCTGCAGAAGCCCTGGTTTACGCCGCCAAGCTGGCTCTTTGGGCCGGCATGGATAGCACTTTACATGCTGATGGGAATCGCTCTTTTTATACTTTGGAAAAAAGGCATTAAAACAGAAAATTCAAAAGCCTCTTTATCGCTCTTTGCAATCCAGCTTGCCCTGAATACAGCCTGGCCAATTATTTTCTTTGGGCTAAGAATGCCTGCGCTTGCATTGGTTGAAATAATTTTTCTCTGGGTTGCAATAGCCTCAACAATCTTCCTTTTCTGGCAACCATCAAAAAAAGCAGCAATTCTTTTGGTGCCATGCCTTTGCTGGGTTAGCTTTGCGGCATTGCTAAATTACGCGGTTTG
>Ga0315293_10001477_pt1 | contig 22839 bp, 21 predicted proteins | sample YL17G13_20_MG_FD_203071 | JGI IMG/M metagenome (GOLD analysis project Ga0315293, IMG submission 203071) | Sediment microbial communities from Yellowstone Lake, YNP, Wyoming, USA - YL17G13_20 | ecosystem: Environmental > Aquatic > Freshwater > Lake > Sediment | place: USA: Wyoming | collected...
CTGCAAGTTCATCCAATGATTTTGGAGTATGATAACTAATCCCCTCATGTTTGACCTCACCGATAAAATCGCAATTGGTAGTGTTATTATTCGCAGCGACAATGATATTTTTTCCTGTAAACGAAACTTCGGTATGTGGCCTTTGCTGTGAGAAATTACAGGAATCAAACATATCTCCATCTTCACTTTCGATTTTCGTTTGAAATGAAAAGTTTTCAAGAATATGAATCATGTTATCTCCTTTAAGGTATCGGTATAAATAATCTCCAACCTCCTAAATTTGAATTATAAGAATATCCCTCCCCTTCATTCTGACAATTTATTCCTATGATTTGAGTTACCCAACCATCAGAAGGCGTTAAAAATTCCCAATTCCCATCACCTTCATAAATACCTATGTTATTTTCTTTTCCTACAAAAGAACCTATTGCGCCAGCACTAACAACAATTACTCTATCACCAGCAGTAAGAATACCTATATCTACCCAATTACTTCCGTTATATTCATATATGCGGCCATCTGTATACCCACCACCCCAGTTGTTCGCTACATACGAATCTCCTTGATAAACCGATTCCGGGGTATTTCCACCCATATCAGAATCACCAATCATATTTAAAACCAATACAGGATTTTTCCAAACAGAATCCCCAATTAAAGAATATTCGGCTATTCTATCATCCACATATTTTTTAGGCGATAACTGTCTATTATCAGTAGGCTCAACGTATGAATCTAATTGAGGATAGCCATTTATACTATCAAATGTAAAAATTCCATCAATCGTACAATCATCTTCAAATACTACATTACCTTTAAATGTACCATCTTCCAAAACAAAATTTCCCTCTGTATTTATATAATGTTCTTTATCTACTCCAAAATAAAAATAATTAATATTATCATCATAATCTTCTTTTAATCCTAAATCATAATCATCATTACCATTATAAGGTCTAGGATTAAGCCATAACACATTATCCGCAATAGAACCATCTATTTTTAATCTTCGGTTATCGTTACCTATTTTAAAATCAATAAAAGTATTTTCTGTTTTTACAAAACCATTTGTTCTTATATTCACATCATCAGCAATTATAGATTTATGTGTGCCTATGCTTTCTGCTTCGGCATTACCATAATGTTCTATTTTAAATGTAGAATCATTGCCAAGAACAAAAGAAGTAGATATATTTCCAGAAGAAATTAATGAACCTATATAATTTGGCCCATTAATCCCACCTTCTTCTGAATTAACATAAATATTATATTTTGTGCCACTAGACGAAACAGACATTTCATAATAACCTCTATTATCGCTAGTTGTGTTTGCAGTATCCCCGGCGGGATTAGAAGAAATTCTTGAGATTATAGTTACATTTGGTAATACATTTCCGCGTTTATCTGTTAAATATCCTATTAGTGAAGCCATAATATTTCCTTTATTGATTTTCGGTGAAATTTATTACAACATTGCTTTGTCTATAATCATAACTAATATTTGAACTTTCAACTCTTAAATTTCCTTTTAATACAGGCGGTAAACTAGGATGTTTAGGTCTAATCACAACATCATATCCCATAATATTTAATTGTTGTAATGCTATTAATTGTCTATAATAAACAGAATCAAGAATAGAATATTCAAGTTTTATATTGAATAATGAACGCCCTATATGAGAATAAAAAAGTTTTGAAGAATCAAAAGCTACGGGAGTTCCTATTTCTGTATTTTCTAATTTTGAAAAATAAATCTCTTCAAAAGAATAATCAGAGGGAGCATCGGGAATAAATATATGTGTAGGAGTTACAGATGCCGTATAATTAAATGAATTTTCTATAACCGGATATATTAATTCAAATTTTGAAATTTCATCTATAGTATTCATTTTTAACATAATTTTCATTCGTTTTGCATTTGTAGGTATGTTTGTACCATATTTAGGTATGGCTATTTGAAAAAAACGAAAATCAGAATCTTCATTATCATCTGCATAAATATTTTCTTGAGGATATTCCATATTATTAATATATGATCCTTGATTCGTATAAAAAAATATTATTGGTGTAATCGTAAGAGTCGTTGATTTTGTACGATAATAAAAACTGAATCTATAGATTGTATTAAAATCAATCGTATCTTTATCTGTTATAGGCAATGCAATATAAAATTCTTCATCAATATTATAAATTAAACTATTCGTATGTTTACCAATATTAGCCATTTTAGGCGTTTTAATTGTGCATTTAGTTGTTATCTGGTCATAACCTTCAACAATCTGTAAATCATACCAATTGATAGGTTGTCTTGCAATTATAATACCATCATTTATATTCATACTCATATTTAAAGATGATGGTATTGAAAAATATTTAGAAATTATGTTCCCTACTTTAATAGGTCTTAATTGAACTATATTTTTACTAGCAATAAAAGTGCTTGGACCTATAACTGCATTTTTTACATTATTTCCATCAAGATCGGAAATATAATCGTCATTATATTCTATTCCTATATTTTCATTAATAGGAATAGAAGTATCACTAGGACCACAATAAGCAGATAGCGTAAAATTATTATAAGTGGTTAAAAATTTATAATCTTTTATTGGCATAGAAACACCAAATTCAATAGGTACTAAAAAACCGCTTATATCTCTTTTATAAAGATTACCTACTTTTTTACCAGCGATAATTTCAGTGATCATACAGCAACCTCTTCAAATTCTACCTCTATATCTGCTAATCTCGTACCAGCACTACCTTTTAAATAACTAATATTCGTAATTTTAAAATTACAAAAAAGCACATACGGAAATTTTGCTGGCATTTTTGTGCGTAAAACAATTGGATAACCTTCCATATTCCATTTCTCGAATATTTTCATATCTTCTATGAAATATTCGCTTACTGCGCCCCATCTTGCATGAATTATACTTCTGCTATTAGGGTCTCCTGTTTTAGTATTATGTTGTATACCTAATAAATCAGATTCATAACCAATCGTGGTTTTATTACTGTCATTTAATCCAAAATCAGGGTTGCTATCAACTTCATAATAGCCTTCATTTTCTTTTGAAGTGCCTACACAGTGTTCTAAAACAATATTATCCATGTAAATAGTTTCAACATTTATACAGATATTTTGGTAAAACCTAGCATACGCAGCTATTTTTGCACTTAAAGAATTTTCTGGTATTGTTATAACGCTTTCTATAAATAAATTAATCGTATTGTCCGTTATTTCGCCTGTAGACACATAATAATCATTTAATAAATTATTAAATGACGGCCCACTATAAAAAGCGATTCTTAAAAATGGTGTTATATAATTAGACATATTAACATAAGATTCATCAATAATATCATAAGGTTCATGTATCCCTATACCCTCGTCAATACCATCTAACTCTTCCCCTGCGATAATTTCATCTATCGTATTGGCTTGAATAATACTTTTTGTATTTAATTCTACTCTTAACCATTCCGATATTCTGACTTTACAATTTTCAATACGATTTAATAATGACCTATTTTTATTATCTATATATTGAACAATCCCTACATCTGAATCATTTAAAATATCACCATTATTAATTATACATTGAGAAAATCCTTTATATTTATCTATCGTATCTTCTCTTTTATATAAAAAATTATGTCTATCCCCTGTTTCAATATCTGAAAAATCTGAATTATTCATTAATTTCCAATTTTTCGCTATACCTTTTATAGTAATGGAGTCGCCTTTTAAATATGAATTTTCAAGACAAATAGAAGAATTAATATTTATAGGAGATAACGTTATTTTTTTTTCATAATTTGAAATAATTTCTATTGCATTTATATAAAAAATTTCGGAATTATCATAATACAATAAATTATTTGAAACATCTCTTAATTGGTTTGTACTGGGGCCAATAAAAATAAATGTATTAACTTCGATATTTTTTATTTCTCTGTTATTTTCTATATAAATTTCGTTATTATCTTTTTCAATATCACGAGATAAAAATGTAGTTAATTCAAATCTTTCCATATTGGCATTTTCTATTGGAAAAAAAACACCAAGTTCCCATAATCCACTTTCATTTTGTTCTAATAAAGATTCATCAATCATATATATTTATTTTATCACCACGTTTTTAATGTCCATTTGTGTGGCCAGAATATCATTAATAATTTTTTGGAATATCTCAAGCTGCTCTTTTGTAGCTTTTATCATTGACTGTCCAAAATTAACAGACGGCGGATGACATACTATATGAATCATTTCGTCTTCTGTATGAAAGGCTATCATAGCAAGTTTCCCATCAATTTCTTTTGATGGTATCGAAGGAACAATTTTTGTTAATGTGCAATTCATACTTTTTTCTCCACTTTTGAAATTGCGTCCCGTCCGGTTATCATAGCAAAACCGGCAAGAATACTGCCAATGCCTTTTTCCATTTCACTATTTGCGATCAATGCAATTCCACCTACTACCGTGGCAATCCCTACCCAAAAAGTTTTGGATTTGAGCGTTGACTTCTGAAACATAAAACCTCCTTATAATTTTATTTTTCCATTTTTCCAATATTTATTTTCCCACTTTTTGATTGAATGTTTAAAACTCCATCAGCATCAACAAAAATACAGGCAACGATTTCACCCTTATCCATTAAGGATAAACACGAAGCCACATTTTGAATTTCCTGATCCCCTATCGAAATTTTGTCTGACATAAAACCTCCTTTTAAAAAAATTATACGGCGACTCCATTTGCAACTAGAGCCGCTCGTAATTGATTACACAAAGCAACCACCGTGGGCAAATCAGTACAAGCGGCATTTACAGTATATGCGGCTTGTGCGGTTTTACCATTGCAACCAAAGGCCGTTGCTACGGTAAATGTCCCGGTGGTATCTATCGCACCGGCAGCTGCAATTGTCATACGGATAACATTACCCGTCCCAAAATGTAAATTCCTTGCAGAATAACAATTGATGATGCCAGAGTATGCGGCGGCTGATGCAAGTAACGCACCTCCTGCGCTACTCTCGATGCCCATCCGCAATGTATTTCCACCATTTACTATTTGGTGCGTCGCATATTGAGTTGCTGTTGTAGGCGTTAATTGGACAACGGGGGATACTCCGTACATATCCAGAACCGTACCGGCTACTGGTGTGCCACCAATTCCAACACTACCACCATTAAAAACAAAATGACCCGTACCTATTAATTGACTGTAAAACTGGAAATGTGTTCCATCATATCCAATTCCTGCATCAAGTCCTGTACCAAATTTCAGCAATCCTATTGTTGTTCCGTTGGAATCGTTACCTATAATTAAATCTCCGTCTTCAATCATTACGTATGATTTGCCATAAAGATGACCCGGATTTAAAATAATCCCTGTGGCAAAAGACATTTTAAGCTGGACATAAGGCGCGCTCCATGCTCCGGCTGTACGATATATCCCCCAGGCATCCGTTGTTGTTCCATGCCAATAGATTCCGCGTTCGTTTGAACTTGTAGTTACATTTGTATCTATTTGCACATGATCGGAAAAAAATGTTCCTGTTGCGAGATTTATTTTTTGGGTACTGCCCGTTACATAAGAAATATCAAAACATGTATTTCCGCCCGGTGCAAAATAAATCGGAGGATGAGTAACCGAACCTGTCGTAATAAAAAACCCACCGCTGAGCGCAGCCACAAATAATGTCGCGCCTGCTACGCCTGCGTAGGAATTATTTTGCGAGTATTGATACATTCCTGCGTACTGCGATCCACATTGTAGTTTTATATATGCCCGTGCTGTTGCGTCGGTGGAATTATTTTGTGCCAAAAACCCATCATCACCAGCATAAGTACGATAAATTGCAAATGCCTCAGAAGTTGGACAATTACCTATGCACAATTGAGCACCAACGTCGGTTGTTTTAAACATATAATCCGTATTACCATGCACTGCGGAATTGGGAGACAGTATCAGCGGTTTTCCTGTTGCGTCGGAATCAATGCCGAACGTCCAATATTTTGCCGTTGCGACGGAATGATAAAATGAAAGTGCCACATCGGCGGAGGCGGTTGCACTGCGGATTAAAACGCCTGGCACGGTTGCGTGAGTGGAAGTAATATCAAGAATTGTGTTTGCTGTAAGTGTCGATCCGAGACAAAGCGTCGTTGAATATAAAGGTATTGCTCCCACTCCACCGGAAATCAAAACAGAACCTACGGCAACATCTGCGAGTTTTGTCCACACAGGACCAGTATTCCCCATCAATAAATCTCCAATAACCGGAGAATCTACTGTTGTGTCGTTATGAGTTGCGCTCAATAACGCATGAGGAGTAACGGTTTGAAGAAATGAAGACGCATGATAACCATCCAGCATATCTGAATTAAGATTTGTATTTACTGTATTACTTGTTACCGCAAAAGGAGAAGTCCCTATCGCAAGGGTACTAGTAATCTGGTATGCGGTTGAAAATCCATTAATTGTAAATGACCCTACATTAGTACCTGTTGTAGTAATATTATTTGCAGCAGTATAAAAAATTATACTTGTCGCAGCATTACCTAACGCAGAACCACCTCCAATATATAACGTATTTAAAGAACTAGTAGATGAAATAAAAAAAGAATAAAAAGGTTCTTCTGTAGTGTTTATATAATGCCTGACACCCCATAGCCCAAATTTCGCTATTGAGTTTGTAATACTATTTTGACATAAAAAAAGACCATTCGTACCTACCGCATCTATTACAGAAAGCGCAGTTGTAACTCCTATACTAAGTGAATTTCCGGCCTCTATTCTTACATTACCGCAAATATCCATAGCAGTAGCAAATGTAGACATAGATGAAGTAATATCAAGTCTTTTTGTTCCTAAAATAGAAAGACCTATATTACCAGCCCCAATTCTATATAAACCACTGCTTGTTTCATTGTTAAACGTATAAGATGGTAAAGAAACAATACCATCGCTAAGTTTTAACACGTATCCGCTATTTATTACAGTATCACTATTTAATATTATATTGCCTTTTGTAGAATTATATGTGCTTTCAAGAGTTAAATTTTCACTAGAATCCGTGCCCCCATATAAATGTTGTCCTCCATCTCTTCCATTTAATAAAGCATATTGTGTTAAATCATCAGACGTGCTATAGTCTTGTAAATCAGATAAACGCAAAATACCTATATCGTTTTCATCTCTTAAATTTGATTTAACTATATATCGTTTTGTATCTGCGCTATAATTCATATTTATATTTCTTTTAATGGTTCAAGATCAACCGTATATACGTCAACATTATTTTCTCTTAACATATCAAAATATTGGCACAATGAACATTTTGTTTTGTCTAAAACATCAAATGGATATTTTTCTATAATGCTTTTTTTAATCCCAAAAAAATTGTGTTTCTCCGGCCAGATAACTACATCGTGATGTTTTATCATTTCAAAAAGAATAGATACGACACCAAACCGAAGAATAACATCACTATCCATACCAAGAAAAATATCATGCAAGCATCGGTCAAAAGCTTCTTTACGATTTTCATAAATATTTTGTTCATCATATTTTTGGTCTTCATTATTTGATTTTGAAGATATAACCATAAGTTCGCAATTATTAATTACAACTCCATTCAAAACTTCTTTACGTAACAATTGGCCATACTTTTGCCAAGTATAAATTATCACGTTAATTGCACCTTTTTAACGCTGCCACTAGAATTATATACTAAATAAATTTTATTGTCATCATCTGTGTCTTTCCATAAAACCAATTCATTTGAGGCAGGAGTAGGTTCGGCTGCCTGTGAAATTATATTTGGTATAAAAACAGCATTATACGTCAATAAATTTATATCTCCTTTTAAAAGAGTAGAAGCGGCATCTAGTGTAATATTTCTATCAATAGCCCCACAACAGTTTATCCCCCGTGGATTAATTGTTAATGAACCACTATTATCTATTGTGAAACTTGCATAACAATCCGCATCATAAGATAATCTGAATTGTTCTGTAGTGCCATATACTTCCAACCATGCACTTGCAGCAGTTGTACTTTTGAAAAGAGATAAACCAACAGAAGAAAGATGAAAAATTGTAGTGCTATAAATATTCATTTCAAAATTCGCAGTTGCCGCGTGATGATTGAAAAATAACGCGCCCTGTTGATTTGATGCGGGACAGCCAAAAAGAATTCCACCTATAGCTGAATCCGGCGTTAATATTGATAAATAAGCATGATTACTATTTTCTAATGCTAAAATCGTATTAGATAAAGCGGAAACCGTACCTGCGCCGTCTAAATGAAGATGAAATAAACAATCAGGGTTACTTATTCCTAATGCTATTTTCCCATCACCTTTCATAACAAAATCAGTAGACCCTCCAATATTACCTGTACCCATGTGAAAACGCAGACTATCATCTGTCGCATCTACGCCAATTCCACACACAACTAAAGGAGAATTTCCTGTTTTAAATTGTATTTGAGGATCATAAGTAGCGTCAAAGGCGGCAGTAATAGTAAGAACAGGATTTGCGTCTGTATCTTTTAATTCAAGAAGCGATACTGGAGTAAGAGTTCCTACGCCTATTCGATAATCACTTATTAACGATAAATTTGTTCTTAACGCTTTAGTAAAAATAAAACTGGTTTCACTATAATCCCACCATAATTTAGGCCAATTGACGCGAGTGCCTTCGTCATTATCTACTAATAACAAATCTACATCAGAAGTTATAGGAGAAAGGCTAGAATGACGAAAGAAAATACCGTCTTCACCTATAGCGTGCATAGGGTTTAAATCATTATCTAGAGTAAGAAAAAAATGTCGGCTTACAGAAGGATTTGGTGCGCCATCATTATAATTATTATCATAATAACCATAAATTCCCGTGTCATCTATCCCGCCTCTTCCATCAGAAGCATAAAATCTTTTTCTTTGAAACGCAGTGGCCTCGCATTGTACTAATGTTCCTTCATAAGCCTGAATATCTCTATATTCCTTTGCCATACTAGTTTCTCCTAAAATTTATAGATTGATTATTTATATCATTTTGTATTTTAGTCTTTATAAAATTATTATAAAATTCTGAAACTTCGGCTTCGCTTTCACCACTGATTAAATTAACACCGCTAAAATTTGTATTTACATTAACTAATATACTGCTACCACCGCTTACATTGCCCCCACTGGCGTATCCCATAGAACCACCCTGTTTATCTGCGTTTATTTGCTCTAGGCGACTCCTTAAACGGTTAGAAACAGGAGGATATACGATATATTCACCAGAAGTTAAGGCCACAGGTAATCTATTCGATGTTTGAGCACTGCCAGAAGCTGTCATGCGTTGTAATTCTGCCAAATGTCTTGTTGTAGCCTCTCTATTAATCACAAAAGAATTTCTAGGTAAAGAGGTATGAATATCATCAATGCCTCCATTACCACCACTAATTACACCTCCTGTAGCTCTTCTAATATATCCTCCTTGATTTAAAGCCAATCCAGCAGGCCCTATAATAGCCGATGCCGCCGCTTTCATTAAGGCTTCACCAGCTATAGATAAAATCCCCGTTGTTAAATCAGCCCACCGCTGTTTTTCTTTATCATCCATATCTTTGAATAATTCAGCCAATGCCTTATTACGAGCGTCTAAAGCGTCTTGTAACGCCTGATCTCTTTCCTGCGTTATTTGGCCTATTTCACCGGCATAACGTATATTTTCTCTGCCCATTTCAATTGTTCGTTGTTGTTCTATATCGGCCACGGCAAGACGTTGTTTATCTTGATAAAATGAATCCGTAACATTTCTTAATTGTTGCATTCTTTGTATACTTGAATTTTCAATCTCACTCCTTGACATACCTAAAGTATTTTCAAGATCATTTAATGACTTTATCTGTTCTTCTAATTGAGCCAATTTAACCTGTCGGGCCTCAATAGACCCTATTTGAGCACTTGCCATGCCTTGGTCTATTTGCTGTATTAAAGCCGCACGTTCTTGTTCACTATTTAACCCTTTATTTCTTAATTGTTCTTCAAGGGCAGCTAATTCCATTAATTTATTTACACGTTCATTATATATTTCACTTTCTTTTTCTCTACGCATATCATCGAATCTTACTCTAATCTCTTCCATTTTTTCCAAATGGTCTTGTTCGGCTTTACTCATCTTATCTCTAAACTCTTTTTCTATCTTTGCCACTTCCTCATTATATTTATCATAAATTTCTCTCATTTTTTTATCTTGTTCTGATTCGATACCAAATAAACTATTGACCCAATTCTGTAATTTTTCTTTTGCCATTGTTTTAACTAAATCAGTTACTTGATCTGCAACGTCTTTAATGGCATCAACAGCAATAGTAGAGGCATCTTCAAAAGCAATCATATCAGCTATTGCATCTTTAAATTGTAAATGAAATTTTTCACCAAAAGTGCCATGAGCCATAATTTCTTTTTTATCAATTTGTTCTTGAATTGCCCTATTTAATTCTTCTGCTTCATCGGTAGTTAAATGTAAATTTTTTCTATAATCAGAATTTGGGTCTTCTAAATCATGTTGTTTTTTTCTTAGTTCTATTAATTTTAGCTCTATCTCTAATGGTTTTTTCCGTATAGCCGCCGCTTGTTCACCAAAACCAACATCAGCCATATCTAATGCGTTAATTTGTTCTTGCAAAATTGTTTTTTCTTTTAATTGTTCTAATTCATCTTTATTTAATTTTTCTGTTATACTCTTATACTTTATTATATTTATTTGTTGAATTGATAATTTTAGATAAGCCGGTGATAATTTATTAGTAGAAGCTAATTCTTCTGCGTTTAAATCAAGGGCTTCATTTAAAGTAGTTATTCTCTCTTCATAAGCTTTATTTATATTATAAACATTTATATATTCATCAGAATGTGTTAATTTCATCTGTCTTTGTATTTGTTCATCAGAAATAGTAACTAAATCATTATTAATATCTTGGATCATTTGCATTTGTTCTGTTTCTTTATTTAATAAATCTGATCTTAATTTCTGTATAGGAGTTCTTAATTTTTCCACCGAAGCCATATCTTCTAATAATGCTTTACCTTTCTCTGATTTATCTAATTCTTTTTGTTGAATATCTCCATATTCAATAGCTTCTTTTCCTCTAACCCCTATAATACTATTATATTTTCGAACAATGTCGGCTTCTTTTGCTTTAATTTTTACACTACTTTCAGCAATTGAAATCTGTTGTTGTAAAACTTTCTTCTCGTCTATAAGCATTTTATATTTTGTGGCTTTTTGTGCATACTCAGTATGAAGTTTTATATATCTTTCTTCACCAACCATATATTTATCAAGAAGGTCTTGTTGCCCCTGCATTTCATGTGTTATTTGTTGTCTAACTAATTGTTCAAGAACTATTTCTTTTCTCGCTTTTTCTTGTTTTAATTTAGCTAATTCCGTATCTACTACTATTATACTCATTTCATCTTTAATTTTTTCTAAAGCATCTCTGCTTTTATCTAATTTTTTAAATAATTCATCCATCGCTTTTACTTGTAAAGTAATAATATTTTCACCTGCTACCGTTCCTTTACCTTCTTTAGTGGCTCTTTGAGCATTTTTCAATTCTTCATTCAATCTTTTTTGAGCGTCAATAGTATTAGTATTTATAATCTCATAATCTTCTGCTAATTGATTAATTTCTTTTCGTTTTGTAATTAATTCATCAACAGATTTTACCCCTCCTTGTTTCCATTCTTTAAACCTTTCTATTATATCTACTGTTTGTTTTTCTACTATACCACCAAAATTTAATAAAAACTGATAATCAGTTCTAACAGGATCAATAGCCGTATTAAGCATTGATGTTTGCATTTTTGACAAATTAATAATATCATTAATTAAAAGTTTAATATTATACCCGCCTTTTTCTCGTATCATAACATCAGAAGCAAGACCTACTTTTTTTAATTCTTCTATAAGTGCTTTTAAATTTTTCTCTCCTTCCGGCGTATAAAACTTATTAAAATCATCTTTTCCATGTCTTGTTGCTATAAGTTCTAGTTGTTTTTGTATATCAGAAAGATTTCCTCCTACTGCTGCGTTTATTTCGCTAGTTGTACTTTCAAGATAATTTTTATATTCTTCCATATTCTTTTCTAATTCAGGGGTCGAACCTAATCCTTTAAATAAGTTATCCAAAGGATTAGGAACTTTATCTATATACGCTGACATTAATGTATGTGTCGCATCTATTATACTTTCTAAAGATGGCGCAATTTCTTTAATATTTTGTTCAATTTTAGATATAGAAGGAAATTCTATTTTTATAGCATAGGCTTCAGGTATAGTTCCCATTAATATCTTACCTTGTTCTAATAAATCATTTAACTCTTTTAAATTATCTATTTGATAACCTGTTTGTTCTGTTACTTTTTTTAATTGTTCTGAAGTAAAACCCGCTTGTTCTCCTAATTGACCCAAAGAATCGGAATTATCATCTATAATTTCTTTAGATTTCATAAATAAATCAGAAATTTTACCAATAACATATTGTAAAGCAACCAATCCTACAGTAACGACAATTAAACCAGTAGCGACTTGGAATGCTCTTGCTGCTAAAGTAGCGATTTGAAAAGACCTGCCCATAAAAGTAACACTTGCTGTAGTTATTTTAGATGTAACCGCAAGGATTTTTAAATTAAGATTCGTAGATAATATAGAACGACCAAAATTTCCAAATAAATTAATTGTTGTCGAAACCACATTATTAAAAAGAAACATTTTTGCCACAAAATATACGCCCATTAATTCAACTATTGTTTTTATAATAGGAGATAAAATACCTAGACTTTGCGCAAAACTTACAATTTGTATAATCGTACCACCTATTACGCTGGCGGTTTTAAGAATTATCGTAGATACATCAAAAAATAATGGCACTAATTCTTTTATTGTTTGTCCGAAATCTTTTCCCGTGCTCTTTTTAAGTTCTTCGTTGAAACTTTTAACACCGTCTCTAATTCTTGTAAACCCTTCGGACATCGCGGGTTTTAACATTTCAAATAAAGTCATGCCAAAATCATTTAATTCAGCTCTCGTAAGCATAGATTCAGATTTCATACTTCTAAACATTTTAGTATAAATTTGGTCTATTATATTTACATCTTTCGCATCTGCTAATTTTTTAGCAAAATCACCTACGGTTTCACCACCGTCTCTAATTCTTTGAATCAACACATACATAGCTGCGCCAGCGCGATCACCAAATAATTCAATGGCATCTGCGCTTGTTAAAGCGGTTTTAGCCATGACTCTGACAATTTGATCGAAACTATTAAATGCAGGATTCACTTCTTCATATCGCACATTTAATTTTTGCAACACTTTTTCTTGTTTTGCTCCGGCATTGGCTAATTCATATAAAGCCCGCCTGAACGTAGTTCCTGCTGTCGAAGCCTGTAATCCCATATCAATAAATTTAGATACTGCGGCAACTGTCATTTCTAGAGTCTGATTAAAAGCCGCTCCTGCGGGACCTGCATAGTTAAATGCAATACCTAATTTTTGTATATCTGCTTTGCTTTCAATAGTGGCCGCGCTTAAAATATTCGCCACATCTGCTGTTTTTTCAAAACCCAAATTAAATGTTATTAACGCCGAAGTTACTAATTGCGTAACTTCTTGTAAATTACCCATTGTAGATGCCGTTAATTTTAATATAGGCTCTGTGGCAATTAATATATCTTTTACGCTTAAACCCATCTGCGCCAATGTTTCTGCAACACCTGCGACTTCCGTAGAGCTAAATATAGTTTCTCTTGCTATTCTACGCATTCCCGAAACCAAAGCCGTAAATTCGGTTCCACTTGCTTTAGCTATGGCTCCTACATGAATCATTGTATTTTCAAATTCCATGCTCTGTTGAATTAAATTTTTAAAATAAAACAGTCCCCCTAATGTAATCATCGTTGTCATAATTCTACGCATTGTAAAAAAAGTGGATTGAAAAGCACCACTAGATGTATCGGCAAATAATTTCATAGATTGTCGTGCCGCTACAGTCGTAGAAGTTATTTTATTAAAACCCATTTCTATCTGCGCCATTTTATTTTTTAACATATTTATTTGAGTAGCGGATTTATTTATAGTGGTATTTAATCTTTCCATTGCATTAATTTCTGCTTGAGTTTGTTTTGTCAATGTTATTTCATTATTAATTAATTTTGTATTTTTTACTTGTAATAATGTTTTAGCGTTTTCTAATCCAGTTATCGTCTTTTTTAGTTGCATTGCCATTTTATCATATTGCCCCCATACTTTTGCCGTGCCTCTATCTATAATGCCTAACTCAACGTATAATTTCAGTATATTTTTATCCATAATATTTATCTCAGTTTTCTATTACTACGCCCTCTTGATTGCCCTTGTGTCTTTGTTTTCGATCTATTTTCTACTTCTATCATCTGTTGTATTTCCTTCCTACAATCATTACGTTCTGAATTAATTATACGCCTAAATACAAAAGTTTGTGGAGATTGTTCTAACAAACAATGCCCCACAATAGGGGTACCTGTATCCTCCCATGTTGCTATTAATTCTATAACGTCCCATGCTTCTTTCTTTGGCACTGATAAAGGGCATTGGTCATATTCCATCGCTCCTATGCGGACATGGAATTTAGGATTCGTTTTTTCACCACTGCAATTAAAATTATCTTGTTTATCTGCTTCTATACATTCGGTGCAGTTCACAGGAATAGTTTTAGGCAAGCGGTCAGCACTTTTATATTCTGAATATCTGACCGCCGCCCTTAACTGCATTTCAAAACTTACACCGTTTGTGCTTCCCCCAAGTCTTCACCTTCTTCCGCATCACGATCCCTACCTGTAATAAAATTAACGTACTCTCTACGAATCTCTGGCGGAAGTAAAGTGATATTTTCAAGACTAAAAGGAACGTCCTTACCACTCAATTCAGGATGTTCAATAGGATATTTAAAATTCTTCCAATCCTTAATCGTAGCTTCTATTCTCTTAATATCCATTTGAGAAATCAAATATTTATATTCTGTTGTCTTTTTTTTCTGAATATTTTTTATTTGGTCATCATCAAATAAAGCACTTTCTTTCATATCTAATTGCTTATACATGATGGTAAGTTGTTGATTTTTTGGCAATTTATTATCAACTTTAGGAACCCAAGGCATGATAACTGTAGGGTCCATCGCAAGAACATTAGACATAGAACCTCCTAAAAAAAAATTAAAATTACCCCAATATTTTAAAAGGGTGATGTTATTTTGGGGCCAATAACATCACCCTTATAATTTCAATTAAACCAATGCGCCAGTAGTTACAATTTCAATAGCTATATCAAAACCATTAGGCGTAACAGTACTAGCTCCTTTAACTAATAAACTATCCGCAGGGCTTTCTTCCCACATACCTACATACGGAAGAGGTTGTGTAAGAGCTTCGTTTCCACCGGCAGTAGGAGTTGTTCCATTAAACTCAATTCTAGGTAATATAATTTTCATGGTTTCAGTACCATCTCCAAGAAGATCAAATTCAATGGTAAAAATAGCCGATGTACCATGCAAAAATTTATTATAAAAAATTAAGTCCGTTAATTCCATAGAGATATTTCCAGTAATTTCTCTACGGCCCTCTGGTAAACTATTACGGTATCTATCACCCATACAAAATTTATCACCATTTAAGTTATTTGTAAGAGACATATCGAAATTAAGAATACATTGGGTTTCACCGTCAATTGTAACTCCCCCATTAAAACCACTAAAAGGATCGTTTACTTCAGGGCGTTCAGCATATTGAGGAACGGCCATATCCACAATTTCTTCTTCTCTACCCATAATCGCAAATGTGCTCGTGATAATCCCCGTAGGCGTAGCAGCAATAGACCATGTATTTACACGGCAACCAGTATAACGAAACCATCCATGATTCACAAAATCATTTCCATTAATATCTTTAATCGTTCCACCATCACGGCTTATAAGAGACGTAAAGCCTGGTTCCATATTATAGCCATCGACCTCGTAATAACCAGTACGATAACCAGTGCAATCACTACATCCGTCATCATAAATAACTTCATAGGGTTCATAATTAGCCGAATCTTGCTGATAACCGGCAGTTCCATCCCAATCAACACCATTCACATCAACAGGTAGAATAGTATAAGGATCGGCAGTAATACCAGAACCTATTAATTTACCTATGGCCTGCACAATAAGCCATGCGTAACCATTATTCGTAAGTTCTACATTTACATCTCCGCCAATAGAACTTGCGCCTTGCATACGTCGTCTTAAAGCGCGTTCTGGGTTTAATGATTCCGAATTAAATGTGCCGATTTCATTCACAATAGATTCGGAATTCAATTCTATCCGTTTATACGTTCCTAATACAGTTCCTCCTGCATCTTCATTAACATTTCCAAAACACCGTTCTTCCATCCACAAAAACGTGGTTCTTGCACCAGTGGCAAATGTTTTTTTACAACCTTCACAAGACATCTTATGCCTCCTTTATTTTTTGATGATTAAACTTTTTCTTACTTTTTAATTTAATCGAATCTTTATTATCGCTTTCTTCGTTTAAATTCTTAAAATTCTTATCTTTTGATTCAGAAAAATACTCACACATTTTCTTTTCCATTAAAACCTCACAGGAACGGTTAAATCCATTTGCCCCGTTAAATAAACATTTGTCGCTAGTCTACGCCCTACAAGAGTTACATTAGTTACGAGCATAGGTTGTGTGCAAAGACCATATAACCCCGCGTTTTTATACGCTATTTTTGCCATATTATTTAATGCGCCCAAATGAACAAAAGTATCCCGCCCAATATTTAACGACTCCAAATATAAAAACAAAGTTATATTTATAAAAAATACACTGCATCCACATCTACTTCCCCCTCCTAACGCCGCTGATTCAGGTATTGCCCATCCTAATGTCATCGGTGTCATTGTTCCATTATTAAATACAATTGCTAATGCAGGTTCTTGTGATGGTCTCATTTCATCATAATTATAAATATTTTTTAAATTCAGTTCTTCTCTGTGTTCTTCATATAATTTTTCTAAATTTGCAATCACTGTTGTTATCTCTGCCCCTGTAGTAATATATTTATTTGCCATTATTAAACCGCAGTATTTAAAACCCCTGTACTATTAAAAACTTCTTCAAAAGCCTGACTTACTGCTTTCGTAGTTATGTCTTCGATATTAGTTCGTTGCCCCTGTGTAAGTCTTACGAGAACATCATTATCTCCTATTCTTTCAAGAAACATTAATAATGAATTTTTATTTGTTCTCTGTTCTTTTCCTACTTCTTTTCTACCGCCTTCCCATTGATCTGAATCTACACCATATTCCATTTTTACACTAGATTTTATAGAAGACTCACTACTCATCATTGATACTCTATTATAAACACTACCCTTCCCGCCGCCAAGAGCGTTAAAAACCGTATCTGTTAATCTTCCAAACACATCGAAACTATGGGCAATAGGAAATGTTCCTAATCTACCAATCTGAAATGTTGTACCTTCGGTCATCCATTTCTCTTTCCTCATTTCATAAGCACTACTCGTATAAAATGGGCGTTCCCACCCTACCATATTTATATAATTATCTTTGAAATACTTATATACATTTCTTTTAATAGTTTGAAAATAAGATTCAGGAAGTTCATGGATAATATCAACCGCCATATTAGAAAATTTTCGTTTTAATTCAATTAAAGCCGCATCCCCTGTTTTACCATTAAAAGATATATAAATAGACATATTTAACCATTTGAAAACGGTGTAATATTATTAGAAACTGCTGGTTTGCTATTTGTTACATTAGCAACCATATCATTCACTTCCTCAACACCTATTTCATTCTGAAAAAATGTAGAGGCGGTTTCCCAGCTAGGCCCCGTTGTAGCAGGTGATAAAAGAGAATATACACCGCTATTTACATTATCAATAAAAACCATTATAAAATCTTTGGCTTCCTGCAACCACCCCTGCGGTCCCGCAGGTAAAGCTTCATCATTAAAAGCCCTGAACATATCTCTATAAATTAAAAATGCCGTTATTCTAGGAGCAGCATACATAATTTCTGGATATTCTGTATAACTGATTAAAGGTATTTGAGCATTCTTAACAATTTTACGCAGCATACTATCAATCATTTTACTTGCATCTAGTATGTATTCATCAACATCGCCAGTGGTCATATCATCTTGTTCTGTATCGCCTATTTTTATTTTTGCTTTAGCGACCCGCAGTATGCGTTCAACCGTCTCTTGATTTGTATATGGAATTGCAATATAAGCCATTTTATTTTCTATTTAGACGCAACCATTGCGCCAAGAGTTCGGAATACATCTAATTTTGTATTCCCTTTTTCATCAACCATATTTATTAATTCAACAGGAGTCTTATCAAGAATATCTTCTCCTGTTCCTTCATTTATTTTTTCCAAATGCAATGTATTTTTAAATTCAATATTATTTCCATTAGCAATAGCAAATTTAGGCAATTTTGATTTTATTGAATCTATTTTTACACTATGTTCGCCATCATTAATATTCCCAGAAATAATAGATTTTATCCTATTATTTTTTATATTCAATGCTTCTTGTGTATATAAAAATTCATCTACACATTCATCTTCATCTACTTCGAATTCATTATTCGTTGGTTTGGTCAGATTATTTAATATTTGTGTTGCAGCCTCAATAGATTTTTTTAAACTTTCCACTACTGATTTTATTTCTTCATTATTATTTGTATCTTGTTTATTAGTAATAAGTTGTGGTATAATTGGTTTATATAAATTCATTGCTATGTCTTTATTATTTATCTCTTCTATTTCGACAATTTCTTTTGGCATACAAGTCTTTTCAAACTTTTCTCCATTAATTAAAATGACCAGATTCACTGGTCTTAAAATTTTTACCTTTGGCATTTTATTCTCCTCTGGTATTTTTATTCAAAAAAGGGGAGGAAGCCTTGTAAGCAACCTCCCCTCTAGTATGACGCAAAATTTAAAATAAATTATACGCCAAGAACATTCGCAATTACATAACCAGCATTCACGTTAGTTACTTTCGGAGCCAGCTTTTTCCATACTGCAACTAAACTACATTGTCTACGGTCGCCTTCTAATCCACGCCCGCGATAAACCGTAAACGGTTTCGGTACAAAATTACGCCCAAGAGTCAGTTTATCATTTGGCTGCACATAAGCCATAATAACCTGCTGCATGAAAGGAAGAACCGCATCCACATCATACATAATATTCGTGAACGCTTCAACGTCCCATGTCCCCGTATTAACTACGGCATCGGACATAAGAATACGAAGACCACGAAGACTCGGTATAGGCATACCATCTGTAACTACACCCTGTGATGTACGTTTCAGAATATCTATTACTGTTGAATTATTAAGAACAACTTCGTAAGTATCAGTATTCATTACAAGCACATTTGGTCTACGCCCAATATTTCTTGCAATGGTACGAATACCAGTGGACAAATTACCAAGAATATTGGCATTTGCACCGGTAGCCCAATTTGTAAGAGCAGCTAATAGTGTATAATAATTTGCACCAGCCGATTTAATCGCAGTTGTGATCTCATTAGAGATCAATATTTCCTGCGTTAAACGCACTTTTTGTGACAAATATTCAGCTTCATCCGCAAATGGATCAATATCACGAGCCGCATTACGCACTGAATCATCTGATACCCAACCCTCAAGAGCATACTCTTCCGCGCTATATGTATCTTCGTCGTATTGAAGAGCAGATTGTTCTGGAAGGGCTGTTTCTCCACGCGGAGGAGCACCCTTAAAATATCCTTTACGTGAATACACTCTATATTTTGCTGAATCTTTCCTTACTGCTAATTCAGGAAGTAATTCATCTAATACGAGCACATTATCACGGAAACCTACGACGAACTGTTCTAACCATTCGTCTCTTTGAAGATGCGGCGTATTGGAATCTACCTGTGTGGGTTCGCCAAACCGTTTAGTCATATATTTATCTGGCATAATTAATTAAACCTCCAAGTAATCAATAATTAATATTAAATTACGCTGTCGCGGCATGAGCAGTGGCACAACAATCGCGGTACCACAGAACATAACCATCGGCAGTAGCGTCATCCATAGCATAACCAGTCGCCGTGTCAACTCTTGGTGTTGCTCTTTTGACTTGTCCATTATCAGCGTAACAAATAGCATCACCATAAAGAATAGCATCACTATCACTATCTACTTTAGACTTCCACATAGGAGCAAACAAATGAATAGAAGCATATTCGCCCTCTACCATTTTACCCTGACTCCAACCCATACCATATTCAGCATAATCACACAAACGGCAAGAACTTTCGGCAGTACCAAAAGTAACAACCGATCCTTCATCTCCATCTTCTTGCGCCAATAACGTTACAATCACGGTCCCAGGAACAGGACCTCGATCTTTCATTGAACTTGGAACGCTACACATAGTTTATCCTTCCTTTTGCAGGTTAATATTATTACTATAATTATTCTTTAGATACTTTCGTATTATAAGCTTTTATTTTCCCATCTTTCAACATACGGTTATACGCATCACGGAAAGAAAGTTTATTGGTTTCTGCAAATGTTTTTACCATATCCACATCTTTCTGATGATCGCTGGTTGTTGCTGTTTGCATAGGTTCTTCAGTTGTAATTGTATCGCCAAGTTGAATAGTAGGAACTGATTCAGCCAAAGTAATCAAACAATCTGCAACTGTATTTAATTTTTCAGAAACCTTACCGTCTTTGTCTTTTTCACTAAATTTAAATGTTGACGCGCCAAAATTAACACTCAATAGTTCGGATAACTTTGTAACCACTACAGACGGTGTTCCACTGTCCTGTAGTCTATTACAAACTTCTCGAACATCGGAAAGACGATTTTTTTCCGTAAGTTCTTTAATTGTGTTTTCCTGTTCTTTCAGTTTTTTTGCAATCTCTTCATTCATGGTTTTATCACCGCCCTCTGTTTTTGGTTTAAGAGGGTCTGAAAGTGTAACAGTTGGCTCGATAGCCGGAATAACCGGTTTCGCTACTTTCAACGCATCATTTTCCTCACCAAGAGTTTTCAGAGCCTCAATCAACTCATCCGAAGTTTTGTCTTTATATTGCTCAACACTAAAAGGCATAAGCCCTCCTTTATTGGTTATTTTTGGTTACAAACCACACTTTTTCTTTTATTTCTGAAAGCGTTATAGGAGCTAGTCCAGGTATCCACGGGCGATTCGTAAGCCCACCCCCTTTTAACGTGGGGCCAAAAGTTTTACCTGTTTCTCTATCAATAAAATTATCAGTATATTCAGAAGAGAAATATTTGAATTCTTTATTCTTTAAAGATTCTATTCCTCTTACTGTGGGTTCTACAAGTCCAATTAAAACCGTTTTCATACCGTTAATATCTCTTTTTGTCTTTCCTAAATTTTTTACCCATGCCGCCGCCGGTAATTCAGGTAGATGACTATAATCAAATGATATTTCTCTTTGAACCACATTATCTTTAAAATTTTTAATAATACTATCTATTGTGTCTTCCGTTACTGAAAAATCACCATAGATTTCGTGATGATAATTACCTTCTCTTAACATTTCTATTTTTAATTGCCCATTACTCATACTGGAAAGATCATATTCTGTATTATCGCTGAATAAATGATTTCCAACTTCATAAAAAAGCATACTACCAATTTCTTCAAATTTGGATTCTCCATCTTCTTTAGAAATAAACTTTACCACGTCTACATTTATATTCCCTGAACTATTAAAATAAATCAACGCATCTCTTTTTGCGGCTTCATAATTCAATGTTTCCAAAAATTTAAAAAATACATTAGTTCCATCTTTAAATCTTAACGCTATAAATTCAGTAAGTTTTTCTATTTTCATATTAGGATATTTTTTATGCACGGCTCTGCGAATTTTTTGTTGTAATGCGGCTAACGTACCTTTATACCACGAAGGAGAGGATTTATAAGCTGAACAACGAGAAAGCGCATCCTGGGCTTGATTTCTGGAATTTATAGGAAAATGATCCTTTTTATCTTTTACATCAGAACTCTCCGCAGGAAATACAACATCACCACGATTCCTTAATTTAGCTTTAGGGTCTAATTTACGCGCAGCTAAATTAATAATCATTTCTGCAACCGAATTATCGTTTTCATATACTTTTAAAGCAGGATATTTACTTTTGATTTCATTAAATCTCTGTTCTTGTTTATCTATATCTTCAATATTTGTAAGACCAATAACCATTATTTCTGCTTGCCGTTCATTCTTTATTTCAATTTGTTTTTCAGTATAATATTTATTATTTGTCGAAATTACAGGAATATCTTTCGTAATATCCGCAATAGAAGAATCAAATGTATGATTGTGCATATTATCTATCATACCCGTATCTGCATTTTTTATTCCACCGAGATTTGTATAAGCACTTAACGATAATACTTTAGAATCCAAAGTAAGATGTATAGCATGAATATGATTATCTACGTTTCCATTTATACCAGTGGTCATTCCAATAAGTTCAGACCCCCAATTTAACGCCATAACTATATAATCATGTGAATGTTTATTATCCTTTGAAGTCGTACCAAGATAACTATATTTACTATCGGCGAATCTTTTAATCAAACCATCAACTTCAACTAATGTCTTTAAATCAGAAAGAAAATCACGGCTAATTTCAATAAAAGTAAGGTCTGGTTTATTTAATTTATTTTTTAAACAATTAGAAAGTTCTA
>Ga0315293_10001480_pt1 | contig 22802 bp, 26 predicted proteins | sample YL17G13_20_MG_FD_203071 | JGI IMG/M metagenome (GOLD analysis project Ga0315293, IMG submission 203071) | Sediment microbial communities from Yellowstone Lake, YNP, Wyoming, USA - YL17G13_20 | ecosystem: Environmental > Aquatic > Freshwater > Lake > Sediment | place: USA: Wyoming | collected...
TAGCTTGCCTTTAGCCGAGAGACGGTTAGCGAAACGATGAATAACTGGATTGAAACGCATGGCACTCAGAACGGACATATACAGGGCACAACGAATGTCTTTTCGGCCACCCCGGATGTGGGATTGCCCGGCGTAACGCCCGGAGCGGAAATCATAAGGGGCAACACCGACCAGGGCGGCAATTTGCTGACGGTTGAGTTGGCCAAGTTCAGGCAACTGGGACAACAGAATAGCGCTGGTCTGCGGGCCGATGCTTTTAACGCTTTGCAGGATTTTGTCTTTTTGGCGGAAGTCGTCATCGGCCTTAATGTGTTGTTGGATGATTTCGTCGAGTTCAGCGATTTGACAGTCGAGGGTTTTGAGCATCTTTTGGACGCTTCTGCGAACTCTGGGATGTCGAATGGTTTGGCTCCGATTCAGTTCCTGGGTGCGCAGGTCAACGAGCTGACTGCGGCGACGGACCAAATCGGACAATTCGTCCCTTTTGGGGCTAAACTGCGGTTTAGGCTTAGGCTGAACGACCTGAGCGAAGCGGGCAAGGACGCGTGCATCGATGGGGTCGGTCTTGGCGAATTCGCCGATTCCGCGTGCGAAGTCACGGACCTGGCGTGGAGAGGCAACAACAACCTTGAGGTCTGCCTGGAGCAATCCGGCGACAATGGGACGTTCATATCCGCCGGTTGCTTCAAGGACGACGAGCGCGATACTATGCAACTTAAGGAAATCGAGGAGTTTGTGGATGCCCGTGGAAGAATTGGGCAAAGAAATGTTGATGGCGGCAGGACAAGAGGCGACGTGAAATGTGTCTTTGGCAACGTCGATGCCGATGAATAGTGGTTCTGACATGGTTTTCTCCCAATCTTGCGAATACGAGCTCGCTGGTCGTGTGGGTCGCCGGCGGCTCATTCGGCTGTTCGGGTTGGTCCCACAGGGGCGGCGAGGATCACGCTCTGTGACGGCCTCGAGGGCCTGGACACGACCGATCTCTCGTCGCCCGCAGCTTACGGCTCGGCTCGCTACGCTCGCCTCCCCGCAAGCTGCACCTGCTATGGAACCATTAACCATGTCGGATGTCAACATACAAGCACAGAGGCAGTCCGTCGCCGATGCCTTAGTCGCCCGCGACCGTGCGGCCTTGCCTGGCCGATCTGCCCGCCGGGGCGACAGTCGGAACGTCCAGCGTCCGCAGAATCGCCCAGGTCCGACACCTCAGAAGCGACCTAAAGTGCGTCCCCCTGCGTGGAAACGTCGAAACGAGGCTCTCAAAAGTCGCCTTTGGCATCGTCGATGCCGCTATTGTCGCCTGCGCAGGTTTGAACCGGTTAGGTCTGGCCGGGAAGATATCGGGCATCCTGCCGCCGCGAGAGTTCCTGCCAGCCCCGGCACAGGGTGCGTTGGCGGTGCAGACTCGAGCCCCTGGGGCTGGACCTGCTGACATTGAGCTGGCCGAACTCGTATCGAAACTCGACGACAGAGAAGCCCGAATCACCGCCCAGGCCGAGCGCCATATCCTCGCATCCATGCACGGCGGGTGCAGCATACCATTAGGGGTCTATTCGGAGATTAACGCAGGTAATATCTCAATAGACACAATGATATAGGACCTCGAAGGCGAGAACTACGTCAAACGCTCAATAACCGCCCTTCTAAACCAGGCCCTCACCGCCGCCGAAAAGATCGCTCTCGAATTGTTGGCCGCCGGCGGACGGGAAATCCTTGACCAAATCAGGGCCGAGCGATGTGATTAAGCCCCCAGAAGCATCAGTGCAGGAAACGTCTATTATGGGCTTCTGGAGAAGCAGGCGCGGCCTTTCAAGTTTTTTCAATTTTCTGAGAAAAATCTCTTGACTATGAACATTTTGGCCTATATAATAGTATTTCGATTCGCATAGTCAAGATAAAGGTTATGATGAGATTACCAAGAAAATGTGAATATGCATTGAGGGCGGTCTTTGAGTTGGCAATGCGGGACAATAGCCATCCAATCAAGATTCACGAGATCGCTGCCGTTCAGAACATACCTCCGAGGTTCTTAGAGGTCATTCTTAACGAGCTGCGACACGCAGGACTCGTCGAGTCCCGGCGAGGCAAAGTTGGCGGGTATATGCTGGCGCGATCTGCCGAGGATTTGACCGTCGCAGAAGTTATCGAGCATATCCAGGGTTCGACCTCGTTTGTTCCAGATGCAACAAGATCCGCGAGAGATACAGGCCTTTGGGGAAGTGAGGCATTCAAGGAGTTCTGGCGGGAAGTAAGCGATGCTGTTTCAAACATTTGTGCCACCAGAACTTTTGCTGAGCTTGTTGAATTTGAACGGGCCAAAAGAGATCGGCGCGTTCCGAACTATAGTATTTAGGCCGATAAGACAGGATTTGGTGAAGGTTGCGTTTTTTTTGTGGGTAATTCCAGTATTACCATAGGAATACTTATATCGCTGGAGCAAAAACTGGTGGAATCACATATCAGGAGCATAGCGAAGGCCATAACCTGGCGTGCAGGCGGGACAGCGGTCACTTTTGCCATTGCCTGGATTATGACACGGCAACTCGAGCTGGCCGCACAGATTGGCCTATTGGATACGGCTATTAAGATCGGGGCGTTTTACGTACACGAACGAATATGGAATCGGCTGAGCTTCGGTAAGCCGAAGCTCCCGGAATACGAGATATAAGAGTTTTCAACTCAATTACAGAAGGAGATTAGGGTCATGTTGATCGAAGAAGTGGAACAGAATGTTGTGGAACTGGTCGAAAAGCTGAACTTCGCGGAAAAGGTCGAGCGATCTCTCGGATTGATAGAGCGGGCCTACGAGGAATTCGGCGAGAGGCTGGTGGTGGCCAACAGCCTCGGCAAGGATTCCAGCGCCGTGTGGCACCTGGCCAAACGGGTCAGCCCGGATATTCGCGGGTTTATCATAACCACGAGGTTCAAGCCGGCGGAGACCAAGCAGTTTATGACCGAGGAGGTGGCAAGGTGCCCTGAGCTAAGGGTATTCAGCAGCGATGAGGAGATACCGGAGCGGCTCTACGCCACGGACCCGGATAAGTGCTGCGAGATACTCAAGGTCAGGCCGACACGGCAGGCCGTCAAAGAGATGGACGTTGCCTGCTGGGTTACGGGCCTTCGCTGCACCGAAGGGCGGACACGCACGGACTTTACGGAGATACAGGAGTTGGACAAGGGCCTGATTAAGCTCAATCCCATCCTGACCTGGTATGAACGAGAGGTCTGGCAGTATCTGGCGCTGCACAATGTGCGTGTTAATCCGTTGTACCTGAAGGGCTACAGGTCTCTCGGATGCTTACCTTGCACGACAATTGCCCAAGGAGCTGACGAGCGAGCCGGCAGGTGGATCGGAACAAGCAAGTGCGGCGGCGAGTGCGGGATCCACACAAAACCGCTGCTTAACTATCAGATATAGATGAACACTCTGGCTTTCTGGAATGGCCAATGCCAAGGTGAAACAATGAAATCTCTGAATCTCACAAGAATCGTAATGGGAGCAATTGTTATTGCAGGACTATTGTTTTTCAAACCGTTGGCGTATTTTGCCGCAGCAATGATGATTTTCGCAGGACTGACGGGCGTATGCTTTCTGGAAAAGTTTTTGTCGAAGGTTGTTGATAGCGGTGCTTTATGCTCAGGAGTATCCAACCCGACTGCTGATCTACGCAAAATGAGCCCGGAAGAGATTAAACAGGCTGTCAAAGAAAAATACAGCGAGGTAGCTTCTAATCCTCATGGAAAGTTCAATTTCCCAGTGGGAAGGAAGTTTGCTGAAAGTGTCGGTTACTCTTGTGAGTTATTGGATAAGCTGCCTGCCTCAATGTGGGAATCTTTCACCGGGGCAGGTAACCCGCAGCCTTATATGGATATTAAACCTGGCGAAACAATTCTCGATTTGGGTTGTGGCGCTGGTCTTGATCTCTATTTATACGCACTCGCAACAGGCACTGACGGCAAGGTGTACGGTCTTGATGTGTCAGATGAGATGATTGCTAAGGCAAAGCAAAATATGGAGGCACTCAATGTTCAAAATGTCAAATTTCTTCGCGCAGCAGCAGACACCATACCGTTGCCAGATGGGTCCGTCGATCTTGTCGCAGCTAATGGCATCTATAATCTCTCGCCGGACAAAAGAGCCGTTATGCGCGAAGCCGCCAGAGTTTTGCGGCCCGGAGGTCGCACCATCTTTGCTGAAATTGTGCTAAAAGCCCGGTTGCCGGAAGAGATGCGAAAGAATATCGATGACTGGTTTCGCTGTATAGGAGGAGCATTGCCACAGGACGATTTTATTGAACTTCTTGGCTCTGCTGGATTTAGTAATCCAAGAGTCCTTTGGACCGGTCGTAACGCTCGAACAGGCCATGAACTTGCTCTATGTGCTGTGATAAGAGGAGAAAAAAGCAACATGCATTGAGCACTACTTTGGATTGAGTTTTTGCCTGCAGAACATCTACATGATGCGAAAAGCCAGAACATGCGAGAAAATAGCAACCACATCTCATCAGTAATATAGATTCCTCACGTTCTTTATGGAATGGACAAAACGTAATAAGAAAGGGCAAGTTTGATGAAGACCGATACATTGGCCATACATGGCTCTTTCAGCGGCGACAGCCACACCGGAGCGACGGCAGTGCCAATCTACCAGACGGTCTCTTATGCTTACAAGACCGCCGGAGAGCTGGCCGACGTTTTCGCCGGTAAAGCGCCCGGATACATCTACACGCGGATGGCAAACCCAACTACCACAGCTCTTGAGGCCGGACTATCCCTGCTTGAAGACGGTATCGGCTGCATCGCCACTTCCAGTGGGATGGCCGCGATTGCATCGGTAGTGATGGGTCTGGTCAGGACGGGCGAGCGGATAGTGGCCGCAACGGGGATATTCGGAGGCACCATATCGCTTTTCGAGAGTACGTTGGGGCGATTCGGAGTTGAGACTAAGCTGGTTGATGCCGCAGACACCGCACAATTTGAAAAAGCCATAGACGATAAGACGAAGCTGGTCTTCATCGAGACCATCGGCAATCCGCGTATGGATGTGCCCGACATACCGGCAATCGCGCAGATCGCCCATCGGGCGAATATACCTTTGGTTGTGGACAACACGGTTACGACACCCGTTCTAATCAGGCCGGGGGCATTCGGCGCCGATATCGTGGTCCACTCGACCTCGAAGTTCATCAACGGGCACGGCACGGCGATCGGCGGGGCGATAGTCGATACGGGGAACTTCGATTGGTCGGCAGGGCCGTTTGAAGATATAAGAAAATTGTCCGCAAGGGCCGGAAGACTGGCCTTTCTTGCACATCTGCGCAACCTGATTTATCGCGACCTCGGCGGCTGCCCGGCGCCGATGAATTCGTTTCTGATGCTGCAGGGCCTGGAAACCCTGCCGCCCAGAATGGCCAGGCACTGCGAGAACGCTCAGAAACTGGCGGAATATCTGCAGGGCCATCCGAAGGTTAGCTGGGTGAACTATCCCGGCCTGGCACAGAGCAAATTCAGCAGCAGGGTCCGCAAGTTATTCGGCGGCAAGGCCGGCGGACTGCTGACGTTCGGCCTCGGCGACAAGACGAGGGCCTTTAGGTTCATCGACTCACTGAAGCTTGCCAAGAACCTGGCGAATCTCGGCGATGTGAAGACCCTTGTCATCCATCCGGCTTCGACGATATTTCACGAATTTACCGATGAGGCGAAGGAGAAGATGGGTGTGAGCGAAGACATGGTACGGGTGTCGGTTGGGATTGAGGACTTCGCAGATATCAAAGACGATTTTGAACAAGCCATACAGAGAAGTAGTGAGGATGTGAAATGAAACTTGTTGTGAACGGTAAAGAAGGCGCCTTCAACGAGAATCTGACGGTTAGCAAGCTCCTGGTTGAACAGGAGGTCAAAATGCCGGAAATGGTCTCAGTCGAGCTGAACGGCCAGATACTGAAGAGGGCGGAGTTTGAGCACAAAATGCTCGAAGAAGGCGACAAAGTGGAGTTCCTTTACTTTATGGGAGGCGGCGAACAAAAGGTGTTGAGAAGTGAAGAATTTTTGGAAGGGTAGAAATATGGGAATGACAAGAATGTCAGCGATTTTGGTTCTGGTTTCGGGCCTGATGGTCTGTTCGGCCAAAATTGCCAAAGCAGAGCCAATGGGCACAGAGATTACCTATCAGGGCCGACTTATGGACGGAAACGAACCGGCAGATGGGCTGTATGACTTTCAGGTCGAGCTTTATGACGAGCCGAATGACGGAAACCAAATAGGACCAGTAAACGAGATAAACGACGTTTCCGTGAAGGATGGCTACTTTACGGTTGGGCTTGATTTCGGCGGTGTGTTCGATGGCAATGACCGCTGGCTGGAAATCGCCATCCGTCCGTCTGGCAGCGGCAGCTTTACTGCCGTCAGTCCCCGGCAGGAGATAACGCCAACGCCTTATGCTCTTTATGCTGCATCGGGCACACCGGGGCCACAGGGTCCACAAGGTCCTGAAGGCCCAAAAGGTGACCAAGGAGATATAGGGCCAGTTGGTCCCCAAGGGCCGATAGGACCACAAGGCCTGAAAGGCGACAAGGGTGATACAGGCCCTCAAGGCCTGAAAGGCGACAAAGGTGACCAGGGCATTCCTGGCCCAACGGGGCCTACCGGTCCGCAAGGTATTCAAGGACCACAAGGCCTGACTGGGGCTACCGGCCTTACAGGACCACAAGGCCTGCCGGGGCCAAAGGGTGATACAGGTGCTACCGGCCCTATGGGTCTGCCGGGGCCAGTAGGACCGATTGGCCCAGCAGGGCCGATTGGGCCTATAGGGGCAGTGGGTCCGGCAGGGCCGACTCTGGGAATCTACGATTCCCTGGGGTTAGCCAGTTCCGCAGGGCTGGCCGCAGGTGATGCTGGTGAGCGAACGCTCTATAATCTCGGCAATGTCGCCGCCGGGACCAGCAGCTTTTTCGGCAGTGCGGTCAGGGGAGTTGCCAAGCCGGGATGGATCACCGGGGTCTCGGGAGAAGCTGGTCTAGGAACGGGCGGCGACACCGCGGGCGTTCATGGCGAAAACGACAGCGCCGATGAGGTCGCAGCCGGCGTGAGGGGCGAAGGCAACGGCGTCAATGGGCCGGGCGCTCCGGCCGCCGCGGCCATTAGGATCGACAACGGCGCGATCACCGTCAGCGGCGGGACCCGGCCGGCGGGCACGATCCTGGCTCCCGGACCGTGGACCTGCATGAACAGCTGGCAGAATCCGCCGGGGCCGGTGCCGCCTCACTGTCACCCCATCGGCGGGTATCAGGATGTGTTCCTGTTCAACGACCTCATCAAGCCGGACAGCATCATTCTGCTGACCGTGCGCGACCCGCCGCCGGAGCCGGGGAAGGCCTGCTTCGTCCAGGTTCTGACTCAGGACCCGGGCGTCGCCAACCTGCGGGTGGCGGTGATGGCCTCGTCCCAGTGCCGGTACCCGTGCGATTACGTCGGCGCCGTTCGGGTCCATTACCTGATCATCAATCCCCTGTAGTGTCCCGACTTGGAGAAAAACGAGAATGGAGCTATGAGACACGGCCGCAATGACAACATAGTAAGCTAATGGGATAAAGTGTAGAGGTGGAACAATGAGAAATATCTATTCTAACATAACAAGCTTGTGGGGAACACATCCGCTGGTTCTGGCGCTCTGTTCGGTGCTGGTCTCCTGCCTTGTGGCTCAAGGCGACGGTGAATATGAGCTTAGCTGGTGGACGATTGACAATGGCGGCGGGACAAGCAGCGGCGGGGAATTCGTCCTTACCGGCACGATCGGCCAGCCGGATGCGGGTTACAGCAGCGGCGACGGGTTCGAGCTGTTAGGCGGTTTCTGGGCAGGCGGGTCTGGTCCTTTGTGCTTTGTTTACTTTGAAGATTTGGCGCAGTTTTGCGAACATTGGCTCGATACGGGCGCTTCAATAGGCGCTGACCTTGATGGCAGCCAGAATGTCGATTTCATCGACTACAGCATTCTTGCTGACTACTGGCTCAATTACTGCCCATACAACTGGCCATTGAAATGACCAATGGAGTATATTGTGGGGTTTAGCCAAAATTGAAAGTATCTAACTCTTTATTTACAAGGACTTAAGAAATAAACGCAACTCGTGCCAAAAAGGTCGAGTTGCATGAAATTCATTGAAACAAGTGAATAATGCCGATCGCTAATGTTAAAATGGCTAAAGTTCACTATATTGTAAATTGCTTACAGAGCAATCTTCCGATTAAAGAATCAGATGTGGTCGTAGTAGCGATTAGGAGATGCTTGTGGAATTAACTGAGCAACAGATTGAGCGCTATAGTCGACAAATAATCCTGGAGGAGGTCGGCGGCGCAGGTCAGGAGAAACTTCTTGAATCAAAGGTCCTGATAGTCGGCGCCGGGGGTCTCGGATCGCCGGCGGCGTTGTACCTGGCCGCTGCGGGCGTCGGGACAATCGGCATAGTCGATGCGGACAGGGTTGATCTTACGAATCTTCAGAGGCAGATAATTCACCATACTGACGACATCGGCGCCGAAAAGGTTGCTTCGGCCAGGGACAAGATTCTGGCGGTGAATCCTGATGTCACTGTGAAGACCTACCGACAGTGGGCCAAGGCGAACAACATCAGAGAAGTTATCCGAGAGTACGATTTTGTATTGGACGGGACGGACAATTTTGCGGCGAAGTTTCTGGTTAATGACGCCTGTTACTTCGAGAGGGTTCCATTCTCCCACGCCGGGATACTTCGGTTTGATGGCCAGTTGATCACGGTGCTGCCGGGCGAAACGGCCTGCTATCGCTGCGTTTTCAATTCTCCGCCGCCGCCGGGGTCAGTGCCTTCCTGTTCGCAGGCGGGCGTGCTTGGCGTGCTGGCCGGGGTGATTGGCTCGCTACAGGCGACGGAGGCTATAAAGTATCTGTTGGGGATCGGCGAGCTGCTGACAAACGAGCTGCTTACTTTCAGCGCGCTGAGTATGACGTTTCGTAAGATACGCTTGAAGCGTAATCCGAATTGCCCGCTCTGCGGCATGAACCCGCAGATAACCGAACTTGAGGACGAACCTGATGCCCGAACCGTATGCGACCTGAAGAACTGCAAATGTTAGAATTAGCGATACCAGGAGACATTTTCGATCAAATGCTCAACCAGGCCGCAGATGAAGCGCCGATGGAGGCGTGCGGAATTCTCGCCGGCAGGTGCGGCGGAGTCGGGAAGCTCTACAAGATGACGAACTCCGAGCAGAGATGCGACCACTTTATGATGGAGCCGAAGGAGCAGTTTGCCGTGGCGAAGGATATCCGCGCAACCGGCCTTGAGATGCTGGCTGTATATCACAGCCATCCGGCTACGGCGGCCAGGCTTTCGGCGGAGGACATTCGGCTGGCGCTTACGCCGAACATTTCGTATGTGATTATTTCCCTGGGGGAGCCGGATGGTCCTGTCGTTAAGGGATTTGCTCTTGAAAACGGCGGGATAACCGAAGTATCTCTGAGGATTCTGGAGAAGTAGATGTTGGTAACCAGAGGCTTTATGCTTGCTGTTGGACGGGTATTACTGCTGTTCTCGATCGGCCCGGTCATTTTGGGCTGCACGCAGGGCGCCCTTCGTAATGAACCCGGCTTTTCGCTTCAAACGGGAGATTTGTTGTTTCAGGATGTCGATTGCGGCGCCCTTTGCGATGCGATAGAAAAAGTTACGACAGGATACAAAGGGGCGAATTTTTCGCATATCGGCATTGCCGCAAGAAACGCCAAAGATGACTTCGTTGTGATCGAGGCTGTGTCAAGCGGCGTAGATGCGACAGAGTTGCAGACTTTTCTCCGACGAAGTCTGGATACGAAAGGCCGACCCAAGGTCATAGTCGGCAGACTGAAGGAGCCTTACCGAAGGTTGATACCGCGTGCGGTTGAAGAAGCCCTTGCCCTTGAAGGAAGACCCTACGACAAGGTGTTTGCAATCGGCAACGGGGCATACTATTGCTCCGAACTTGTCTATGAAGTTTTTATGCGTGCCAACGAAGGCGATCCCGTATTTTCGTTACAGCCGATGACATTCAAGGACCCCGATACGGGGACAACTCTGTCCGCCTGGGAGGACTATTTCTCCAAGTTAGGGGTTCCCATTCCCGAAGGTCATCTCGGCATAAACCCAGGCTGGATCTCTCGCTCAGCGGTCTTGACTATTGTTCACAGATACGGTCTTCCAAGCCGGGGCCGACTGAACGTTAAGTGAAGGCGATTGAGGTTTGAGACAATGCAATGATGCCGATGCGTGTGAGATTTTGGAAAGAGTGAAGATGGATACGAAAGAATGGCCGCTGCTGCGTTTGCCGGAATCGGTCAGGCAGGATGTATTGGGGTATCGAGAAGCCGTTGCGAAGTTTCTGCGGGGCGAGACCAAGCCGATATCGTTCAAGGCTTATCGGGTGCCGATGGGTATTTACGAACAAAGGGCGGCAGGCAAATATATGGTTCGCATACGCATAGGCGCCGGACTCGTGCTGCCCTTCCAGTTGAAGCAAATTGCCGGACTGAGCAAGACCTACGGCAATGGAATCGTTCACGTTACAACCAGACAGGACATTCAGATTCACGAGGTCAACATTGAAGATACTCCCGACGTGCTTGAAGGCCTGCTCGATGTGGGACTTTCGGCGCGTGGCGGCGGCGGCAATACGGTTCGCAACGTAACGGCGTGCCCGCGGGCGGGCGTCTGCCCCAAAGAGAACTTCGACGTGGCGCCGTACGCGATTGCCGCAGCGGAGTATCTCCTTCAGTTTAAGAGCTCTTATAATCTTCCGAGAAAATTCAAGATAGCTTTTTCAGGCTGCTCGGCCGACTGCGCCTTTGCCTCCGTGGCCGACCTCGGATTCTTTGCGCACGTCAAAGACAATGTCAAGGGCTTTGCGATATATGCTGCTGGCGGACTTGGGCCCAATCCTGCGGTGGCTGTGGAAATCGAGGACTTCATAACTGATGACGAGGTCCTGCAGGTTGCCGAAGCCGTTAGAAGAGTTTTTGACAGAAACGGTGACAGGTCAAACAAACACAAGGCGAGATTGCGGTATGTGCTAAAGAGAGTTGGTGAGGAAGAATTCGCCGGGCTCTACAAAGCCGAACGTAAGCAGCTTTCGGAGCAGGGCCTCTGGGGCAGCATCCCGCAGGTGCGAGATATAGCATCGAAGTTTGAAGCGGCAGGCTGTTCCGCCGATGGCGGCTTGGATTTTGGGCAGAATGTACTGGCTGAAAAAACGAACGGATTGTACACGATACTTCTCAGGCTGAATCTCGGTGACATATCGGCGGATGACCTGCTCAGGGTAGGTTATGTTGCCGAAGAGTTCGGTCAAGGCCTGGTGAGAACCACGCAATTACAGAACATCCTGATCACATCGGTGCGGGGCCGGAACGTTCAGAAAGCCATGTCCGCTTTGCGGGGTCTTAGCGTCGATGTAATCGGCAACGGCGAGCCGCAGATAGTCGCCTGCACCGGAGCCGCAACCTGCAAATTGGGATTATGCCTTTCGAGAGGTCTGGCTGATGCGATTCAGCATAAGCTCCGCCAAAGCGGGCGCTCGGCACAGAGAGCCGATGCCACGATAAGGATCAGCGGCTGCCCCAACTCTTGCGCCAACCACTACATAGCCGACATGGGGTTCCAGGGTGTTGCCAAGAGAGTTAGCGGCAAGCTGATGCCGTGTTATGACGTTTTCGTGGGCGCCAGGGTGCTGGAGGGCGACACACGCCTGGCTGAGAGAATCGGCACGGTGCCGGGCAAGATAATACCTGAGCTTCTGGCTGAAGCGTTTGCAGCCGATGCAACCGGTGGGCCGCAGCTCGAGGAGCTTGTTCGGCAATACAGCAATACTGCAAGCGAGAAATATCCTGAGGAATACTTCTGCGATTACGGCTCCAGCGAACCATTTTCACTCGCCGGCAGGGGTCCGGGCGAATGTGGGGCCGGCGTGATGGACGTTCTGAAGGTGGACATTGACGAAGCTAAAGCGGCAGTCAAAGCGGCTGCGGGGCAGCAGGGCAGAGAGAAGGATGGCAGTCTATACAAGGCCACAGTGGCGGCCGCGAGGGCCTTACTGATCATATTCGGACTTGAGCCGACAAAGGACCGGGAAATATTCACCGCCTTTAAGGAGTATCTGATTGAGCCTGGCTGGGTTGCGCCTCAGACGCAACGACTGCTTGACCGGGCCGTTGACTGGCGCATGGGTGACATAGAGTCGATTGGCGAGCTGACGCCGCAGGTCGAGGGCATGGTGAGCCGGGTAGAAGAGCTTTTCCTCTCGCTCGATGCCGGTCTCAGCTTTAAGGCCCAACTATTCGCAGATGCAGGCGGTACTGCCAAGCCTGACACCGAAAACGAGAGCCGCACTGTTGACCTGCGCGGCGTTGCGTGTCCCCTGAACTTCGTCAAAACCAAGATAGAGCTTGAAAAAACCCCTGTGGGCCATATTCTGGAAGTTCTGCTCGACCTTGGCGAGCCTGCGAGGAACGTGCCGGAGAGTCTCGCTCAGCAGGGTCAGGAGGTTTTGGAGATCAAGAACAACGGCGACCACTGCTGTCTCAGAGTGCGTCGAGAGAAGTAATCGCACATGAACCCGTTTTGTGGAAAGCTTTAGAAGGTGTAGAGTATGAATATTGCAAATGATATGACGGAACTTGTCGGGCGAACCCCCCTGGTATGGTTGAACAAGATTGCGAACGACTGTTATGCAAAGGTAGCCGGCAAACTGGAGTTCTTCAATCCCGCCGGCAGCGTCAAGGATCGCATCGGCGTAAGTATGATCCTGGCGGCGGAGCGCGAAGGCAAGATCAGGCCGGGCGATACACTCGTCGAGCCGACAAGCGGCAATACCGGTATTGCGCTTGCATGGGTGGCGGCATCCAAGGGTTACAAGCTGATATTGACAATGCCGGAGTCAATGACAATCGAGCGAAGAAAGATACTGCAGTTGTTCGGTGCCGAACTGGTGCTCACGCCTGCCGAAGAAGGAATGACCGGAGCTGTGAACAAGGCGAAAGAAATCGTAGAGAAACTCGACCGTGCCTTCTTGCCGCAGCAGTTTCAAAACCCAGCTAATCCTCAGATTCATAGAGAAACAACCGCCGAGGAGATATGGAAAGATACGGAAGGGCAAGTTGATATATTCATTGCAGGCATAGGCACCGGTGGGACTATTACCGGCGTCGGCGAGGTTCTCAAGTCTCGAAAACCGTCTGCCAAGAGTATAGGAGTTGAACCGGCCGATTCGGCAGTTCTTTCAGGTTGCAGACCGGGCCCACACATGATTCAGGGCATTGGAGCCGGCTTCGTACCGGATGTATTGAACCGAAAAGTCGTTGACGAAGTGATCCAGATAACCAACACAGAGGCGTTCGATATGGCAAAACGATTACCTAAAGAAGAGGGCATCTTTGCCGGCATATCATCCGGGGCAGCGGTGGCGGCTGCAGTTAAAGTGGCCAAACGCAAAGAAAACGCCGACAAACTGATTGTAGTCATACTACCTGATACAGCCGAGCGCTATATTAGCACGTCGTTGTTCGAATAGATGGGGTATGTCGCCCGTGCTTGAAGACGTAGTGGAACTAAACAAAACCGCAGAACAGGTCGTGGCGAACATGCTTGCTGCAGAAGTCGCCGAGAAAATATTTTACACTGATGAGCGCGTAGGAAAAGTCTATCCGAATCTAATCAGTCCCAACGCGCTCGACAAGAAACTTGTCGCAATTGTTGTTCTCGGCTATCCTGAACGGGTGGGAGTCTGGTCATACACTTTGTTGCGTCAATCACGTGTTAGCGAATCCAGCATGGAACCCTATTTCCGCGAATTCGCCAGGCACGAGTTTGGGTTGGTTGCCATCGACCCCAATTTCTTTCATCCGGACATCGAAGGAGACTCGTTCATTTATCAACTGGAGCGTGTCGTGGCCGACATCGCCCCTGACCAAAAGATAGGTTTCATCGGTTTCTCCATGGGAGGCAGAATTCTGGTCGAGTTCCTGGAGCGGCGTCCGCTCATTCTGGGCCGCGTGGCCGGCCTTGTATTGATTGATCCCGTATTACGCAACGAGCTGAGATTTGGGAATATCCGTCGGCTGCTTGATAACGACACCCTCCTTATCGCATCGCTATACGAAGGCCACAGCCCGGGGGAGATTGCCTCGGTCCTGCTTCAAGTCCCCAGAATCTCCTTCCCCGGCATCCACGGAGAAATGCCGAATAAGGCGATCGGGGAGATCATCAACTTCTATGAGAAGCGCATACCATAGCTGACTGATGGTGAGATGAGCCCGGAATTCGCTACCCCTTTCGCTCCACGCAGTTTGTTACCGCCCTGCGTGCGAAGTCCTGTTCTGGCCTGCTGGTTGGGCAGAGGTGCTCCGTCCAAATGGATTCGGGCGTACTCGAATGTGTCGGGTCCCGGATGCCTTGTGCCCTTCATCTGCGATGTGGCCGAACTGGGCGCCGAGATTCTTACGGACGGGTGGGGCGGCTACAACAGCTTGAGTAAACACAACTACATGCACAGCAGGACGGTGCTATCGGTAGCGGAGACCCGGCACATGTAGCGATGTCAGGTGGCCCCGCCATGGCAAGGCCACGTGCACCGGATTGCCACGCCCTTGAAACGCTGGCTGCTTGGTATTCATCAAGGCGCCGTCAGCGGCAAGCATCTGGACTACTATCTTGACGAATACGCCTTCCGATTCAACCGCCGCACGTCGAGATCACGCGGAATGCTCTTCTTTCGTCTTGTACAGCAGGCTGTTGCTACGACCGCCGTACCGTACCGGCAGCTTGTCGATGGAAATGACAAAATATAGGGGCCACTTGCGTTAAGTGGGTACCCCCCTATGCAAATAGTTGAAAACTCAACGGAGAGGGCGGGATTCGAACCCGCGGTAAGGACAAGCCCCACACGGCCTTTCCAAGACCGCTCCTTAAGCCACTCGGACACCTCTCCGGTGTCTGCTGTGTAAGTATATCAGTAAAACCGAGGCTCTGCAAGGCGGAATCCGGGGCGGCACAATGGGGGGATGCGTTTTTTTTCAGAAAAATGAACCGCGCAGGCCGGAATCCAGACTATGATAAGCAGAATGAGCGACTTACGCGAAGAACTGATTGATGAGATTCTCGTGATGGACTGCCAGAGCGGGAGCGTCAAGGCGCTGGAAATGCTGGTGTCGCGATGGGAGAAACGTCTGTGGCATCAACCTTGCGAGTGATAATCAAGGAGAAACGAAATGAACGATGAACAAATCAAAAGAATGATCGAAGACACTTACGACGACTCAAGAGAAGACACAATACGGTCGATGGTAGGCGAATTCTACAGCAGAAAGATGCTCTCCATTGCAATTCTGGTCTGGGCCTTCGGGATCATCTTCTTTGGCGGGGCTGCTTATTGCGGCGTCGAATTTTTCAAGGCCGACCAGACCAAACACCAGATTATGTATGCTTCCATCTTTGTCTTGTTTGTCGAGGGCATTGCTCTGATGAAGATTTTCGCCTGGCAGATGCTCGCCAGAAACAGCATCAAGCGGGAGATAAAGCGGCTGGAGCTCCGCATCGCTGAACTGGCCAGGTCTGTCGGCGAGAAGTCTTAGCGGGGTTGAGAACCTTGGCATCGAACAAACAGCCCGGTGCTATAGTAGAAGATTCATTTAGAACGAGAGATAATGAGCAAGCAAGATCGCTTACTAACGTTGTTCTTACGCATTATGGGAAGCGCTGCGCTACTGGCTGTCGGGGCGGTCGTTATGCCTTACTCCTGGATGGATGCCGTCCATCAATGGCTTGGCATGGGCAGGCTGCCCGGCGAGCCGATTGTGGGCTACCTGGCCCGCTCCACTTCGGGCTTCTACGCGATGTTCGGCGGGCTGATGTGGGTAGTCTCGCTGGACCTGCGGCGGCACCGCCTGGTTCTGTGCTACCTTGGCGCGGCGGTCATCGTGTTCGGCCTGGCGCTGTTTGCCGTTGACATTTTCGAGGGCATGCCGCTATACTGGAGTCTTGGTGAAGGGCCGGTAAATACGGCTTTCGGGGTATATATTCTGGTCTCGAGCCGGCGCTTGAAGACGCAAGGATAGCGCAGCCGGAAGGAGCGAGAATGAGGGTAATACTATTTACGGGCAAGGGCGGCGTGGGCAAGACGACCATAGCCGCCGCCAGCGCGATGCGGGCGGCGGAGCTTGGCCACAAGACTCTGGTCGTCAGCACCGATGCCGCTCACAGCTTGGGTGACAGTCTCGAAGTGCGGCTGCAGAATTCCCCGACAGAGATCGCCGACAACCTCTGGGCGCAGGAAGTCAACGTGCTTGAGGAGATTGCGGCGAACTGGAAGACCGTCCAGGAATACATGGCCACTTTTTACAAGTCGCACGGCGTCGATGACATTCTGGCGGAGGAAATGGCGGTGCTGCCGGGTATGGATGAACTGTTCGGCCTATTGCATATACACCGCGCCAGGAAGTCGCGTCAATACGACTGCGTGATTATCGACTGCGCGCCGACGGGCCAGACGCTCAGGCTGCTGAGCCTTCCGGAGGTCGCCCGCTGGTGGATGCAGAAGATATTCCCCATCGAGAGAAAGGTCGCCAGGACATTGCGGTCGATGAAGAAAAGGACCATTCTTACCATCCCCATCCCCGACGACTCGGTGTATGCCTCCATCCAGGAGCTTTTCGACAGCATCGGCGCGCTGAAGGAACTGCTGGCCGACCCCAAGCAGACGTCCGTCCGAATCGTCCTGAATCCCGAAAAAATCATTCTGGAGGAAACGCAGCGGGCCTATACCTACTTGAACCTGTACGGATACCCAGTCGATTGTGTTATAGCAAACAGGATTTTGCCGGACGAAGTGACTGATTCATACTTTTCGGGCTGGCACAAGAGTCAGCAGAAGTACATGGATAAGATCGAAAGTGTCTTCTCGCCGTTGCCCGTCTTGAAGAGCAAGCTGATGCGAAGCGAGATCGTCGGACTCAAGGGGCTTGCCCAGCTCGGCACGGACATCTACGGCAGCGACGACCCCGCAAACGTCTTGTACGACCAAAAACCTCAACAGGTCGTCAAGGAAGGAGACGCATACGTGCTTATTCTACGGCTGCCATTTGTCAAGAAAGCCGAGCTCGACATCCTGCGAAACGAGGACCAGTTGACGGTCCGGATAGGAAATTACCGAAGAGAAATACTGCTTCCCAACACATTGAGCTTACTGCAGCTCGGCAAGGCAACGCTGAAAGCAGATGAGCTTAGAATTGCCTTTGTCAAAGGAGCGTGAAAAATGGCGAAGAAACAAGAAAAAGTCGTGAACCTCGTCAACTCGATGCTCGACGTCGAGAGACATTTCTGGGACCTGTTCCTCGATTTCGTGCCTGAACAGGCCAAGAAGCACCTCAGAGCTGCGCGCAAAGAGAAGCTGATGGCTCTTCGTTCTCTTCTTGATGCGAAGATTGAAGGTCTCGAAGAGAACAAGTCAGACAAGAAAAAACCACAGAAGGTCAAGGTTGATTAGCGCCGCGATGCCCCGGTGAGCCGGCTCGCCTCCTGCTCCAAGAGGGATTACATTCGGCGACTATCACCATTCGGCGGATCCCCCCGCGCAATTCAGTGTTATTGCATATCGCTGTTGCCCGGGCGTTTCTGCCGGAAGAAATCCTGCAGCAGCTTGGCGCACTCGTCGGCGAGTACACCGGATGTAATTTCTAACCTGTGGTTCAGCCGTTCATCCTGCACTATATTGTACAAGCTCCCACACGCCCCGGCCTTCGGGTCGTTGCAGCCATAGACCAATCTGTCCAACCTTCCCAGCACTAGCGCCCCGGCGCACATCGCGCATGGCTCCAGCGTGACGAACATCGTGCAGCCGTGCAGCCGCCAGCTTTCGATAAATGCCGCCGCCTGAGTCAGTGCAATTATCTCCGCGTGCGCCGTCGGGTCCTTGAGCTGCTCTCTTTGGTTGTACGCCCTGCCGATGATCTGATTCTCATAGACAACGACCGCGCCTATGGGAACATCGCCGTTCTCCTGGGCAATCTTCGCAGCCTCTATGGCCTGCCGCATGTACTGCTCATCCTGTTCTGCTTTGGTCACATTCATACAATTATCATCGGGCAATTGACATTATCTTCAACAGGCCTCTGATTACCGAGCGGTTTATTTCCCAGGTGTTCCCGATGCGACTTTATGGAGTGCAAAGTCGTCGAAATCGGCCTCGAAGCGGTAGTCCTGTGTCAAAGTAGTCTTGGCGCGAAGCCAAACGCTTATCGCATCTCCAATCGGCCGAATCGGCTCGCCCTTGTACGGGACAAATACGCCGTGCAAAGACGGCAATCCCTCCCACCGGATTGTGGCTGCATTCGGATCCTCATCCTGGCCGGTCGGGTCAGAGCCGATGAAGCAGGAGTGCTTGTCATCGACGGGCCAGGTTGAGCGAACCTTGCCGGTCAGTCGATACGTCTCGGCCTTGCTCAGGCCGGCCACACGCTGGACGTAACCGCCGTCGGCGGTCCTGCCGGTGGCGCTGCCGCCAATAACTCGGGCGATGTGGTTGACGTTTTCTTCGCCTTCGGCGACATACCGATGGCCGGTGGCGGGGTCGATTGAGAATCGCTTCCAGAAAGCAGGCGTACTATCGTTGGGGTCATCGATGTTGTTCGGGCCGGATTCCATATCGCCGTTCTTGATTAGGTTCGAACCTTCGACAGCGTTCGGCCAATCCCCGGCATCGTATCTGTATTCGACGATTTGCATGTCGAGGTCGAAATCCTGTTTCTCGCGGCACTTCCGGTATGCCGCCCCCGGCTCATAGTCATCAGGGGCGGTTTTTCGGTAGGGGTTGAAGCCGGGTTTGTCATCGCTGACCTGGCCTTTGATGTTCACGTATCCGTGCAGCGTATAGTAATTCTCGATCGATTCAAACTCGACGGCATAAAGTCTGCCCGGCTCGAGCGGCGCTTCGCCGGGCGCGAAGGACACGCCGAAAACGCCCCACGAGGCGTCGCCGGTGTAGTTGCCGTTGCCGATAGCGATTTTCTCGATCCCGACAAGTTCGCCGGCCCCTGGGGCCGGGCCCGGCCCATTACGCCGAACACGGACCTTTACGCGCTGGCGCATTATCGAGGGCTGCACACCGGAAGTCGCCGCGTACAGAATGACCGACGCGAGGCTTTTGCCCTGTGCAACGTATGTCTGCGACCAGGATTTGTCGAAGCCCGCAAACTCAACGAACTTCTTCTGGACTCGTTTGTTGTAGGGCACAACCAGACCGTCGCAGTCCGAGCTTACAGCCATACACAAGTTCCGCCCACACCATTCGCTCTTGCCGTCTGCCCCTATGCGAAAACAATCGAGCCCGCCATTCTCATCCGGCCTCCAGAACGCCTGAAAGCTCCCATCCGCCGCCTCCGCCTGCAAATGCACAGCGTAGGTCTGGCCGGGTTCCGTCGGGACTTGGCCTGAATCCCACCCGGCGCACCACCAGTAATTCTTGGGGCCGCCGCAATCGATGTCCAGCACGGTCGCAGCCGGACCTACCTGCGGCCACTTGTCGGGTGCTTCACTCGTTCTTTTGTGGATTGAGACAAGAATATTCTGCCCTTTCGGCCCGGGGCCATCGACTCCGTCGGTGGCCAATTTGAAACCTACCTGCGTGATGCTCGCGCCTTTGGCGACGAACGTCTGGAAGTAGCCGCTGGCCGGCTTTTCGTCCCACGCCCCTTCGTAGAAGTCCGCATAGTCAAACACAGGCGACAGCACGCGGTCCAGCACATCCCCGGGACTTGTGAATTGATTCGTCAGGACAACGGGGCGCATCAGACCCGATGGATCGGAAAATATGATGCTGTACCTGCCCGCACTGCCCGGCAGGAAATACCAGCCCGCAGGCGCCATCTCGAACGTCCGAAACCCCACCGCCTGGCTGTCCGGTCCCGCCAAACTCGCAAAACAGTGCACCGCCGTCATCGCCGCCATTTCGCTGCTGCCGGGGTATCGCGGCGCCAGAAGCCGACCCTTGAAAATGATTTGAGCAGGACTCGAAGCGCAGAAAGCAAGCTGGACAGCCAGAATGAAACCTACAGCAGGCGACTTCACGCTATGCCTGCAGATGTAACGAAGCGCAAACCTCATAGCGATACACGGTCAAAATTACCCAAGCCAACAGATGGAATGAACACCACAAGTCATTTCAAATGCAAATGGCCGGCATCAAACGGACACCGGCCTTCAAATACCCCCAAGGGGAGTCGAACCCCTGTTACCGGGTTGAGAACCCGGCGTCCTGGGCCACTAGACGATGGGGGCACAAATTCGTATCTCGTCGCTCGTATCTCGTTTCATAATTCTCACGACTAAACCGTCATTTCGACCGAGCGAAGCGAGCGGAGAAATCTGTCAGAACAAACAGCATCTATCTTTCTTAAAGTCGAGCCATTTATGAAATGCTGTACTCGCATCTCGAAATCCGAAAATGGCAGCGGCCCGGTCTCATCCAACAACCCCGGGCTTACAACGCCGTCAATCGCCGCCTAAGTGCTTGTCCTACCTATTATTACGTATCTTTCGAGCAGTCTTATTGCGACAGCACACGCACAGTATAGTCGCCGCTGGCCGCCAGTCAAGACAGAATCGACTAAAAACCCGAACCGACGCTGGAGAATATCGAGGCCGCAAGGGGAGTTCCAGTCCAAACGGCGGTTAAGAGGCAATGAAATTCTGCCGATGGAAGAGCACTTGCCTGTGCTGTGGCAGTAATTGAGCCTATGAGTTCTGCAAAATTGCAGGTTAGACCTATATTGTTGAAGAAGCCTTATAATTGAGCTTAGCTATGGAGGAGTTATGACACGCAATTCATGCAACATGGTTATTAAGAACGAAGAATTCTGGCTTGTTTTCCTGAATCTGGCCCTGGGAGCGGTATTGATTACCCTGATCTGGGGCGTAGGCATATAGCCCGCGCCGCCCAACTTGCGTCCCAATTTTCGCAGGCCATCCATCCCAGCCTTCCTGTAGTCCGGTATTTATGAAGGATTCAAGCTCCAGTTTCATTCTTGCTGCCATATAATCCATTGTTGCGCCTCTATTTGTCTATCTGACCACTCTTGCCGTGTTGTTTGCTATCATCGGGTTAGTGGCCGGAAATCCCACTGAGGTTACACCCGCAAAACGCGTTCTCTCAACACCGGCTTGAGATACGTCCGAGAATCTCGATTTTGCTCTCCCACTTATGCGAATCGATCCCGGCGGGCAGCCCCAGGTCCGAGCACAGCAGCTCATACAGCCATTTCCTTATGAATCTTAGTATTCTCATGTCACAAACCTCCTGTCTTGACGCCTGCCAGATATCTCGAATTTTCTGCCTGAGACAGCCGTTTTCACGGCTCTCTCTACATAAGAAAGGCGGCAGCCCCGCAGTGAGTAACAAAAATTGAGAAGCTATGGAGCGGACTGGGGTGCAGCACACCCGACGCTGGAAGAGAATCCAGGGCGGCACCCGGATGAAAGGCGAGCCTGAAGACAAGAGCGGGCAGTCGCAAAAATCCTGTGATAATAGCGGCGGTCGGATTCGAACCGACGACCCTGGGCTTATGAATCCCATGCTCTAACCAACTGAGCTACACCGCCGAAATTTCTAAGTTGTTGTAACATAACAACTTCCCTCGTACCCTGTCAACCTCTTTTCGAGATCAAACGGCACCTGCACCAAAATGCACCAATTTTTGACGCAGGCCTTGTGCAGTTGCAGCCCGTGCACGATCGACTAAATCATCGGCTACAGCAAGGTAAAACTCATGGGTTGTAGCAAAGTTTGCGTGCCCTGCAAGGACCATCACGTCATGTTCACTCATGCCATTGGCAAACCACATACTTATGGCTGTTCGTCGAAAATCGTGGAAAGTTCCCTTCTGGACGGCAGCTCTTCTGAGGATGCGATTGAATTCCCGCCTGAAGTTGCTTACTACCTTCACGGAGGAGTCTATCAGCGTCCACACACCTTCTGGCCTAAGCACTCTTTGTATGTACTCATACCTTGCTACCGGGACGAAAACGTAGGGGTATGCTTCAGGCTGTTGAGCCTGGTGTTTTGCGAGCACCTGGACGATTTCTTCTGTCAAGGGCAGGATCCGACGGTCAGCATCTTTCACTAGCCATTGCCATGTTTCCTTGGTGTCTCGCTTAGAGTTCACTTCAATGGTCTCTGCATCGAAATCAACATCTCTCCAAGTACAATTCAAGAGTTCCGCACGTCTCATGGCCGTGGCTAAAGCTACCGTGATAAGCAAATCCCATCTCACAGATGTTCTTGGATCCCTTTTGGCAACATAATCTTGGGCCGCTCTAAGAATCTGCCTGCATTGCTCATCAGTATAGATGTTGACCTTCTTTTTTGGCACCTTCGGCATTGCAATATGCTGCAATGGATTCTCATCAAGCTGTTTGCGATTAACTGCCAGGTTGAACAGTCTCTTCAGATGCCGAAGCTTCTTGGCCACGGTTGCCTTGCTGTTGCCACGATCAAGGCACGTTTGACAATATAATTCACCGTGCGCTAACGTGACGCTTTGAAAATCAATATTTCCGATTGTCTTGATGAAATCATTCATCGCTGCTTCAGTAATCCGACGGGTGCTTTCCCTGATCTGATCGCCGGTCCTTGTCAGGCTGTCCTCTGCAAAATCTCTGAGCCTCATAGCTCCAGGCTCAACATAGCCCATCCTAAGGTCTTTTTCCTTCTGCGCCTGCTGCTTTTCAGCCTTTCGTTGGTCTGCATGGCCA
>Ga0315293_10001481_pt1 | contig 22799 bp, 22 predicted proteins | sample YL17G13_20_MG_FD_203071 | JGI IMG/M metagenome (GOLD analysis project Ga0315293, IMG submission 203071) | Sediment microbial communities from Yellowstone Lake, YNP, Wyoming, USA - YL17G13_20 | ecosystem: Environmental > Aquatic > Freshwater > Lake > Sediment | place: USA: Wyoming | collected...
TTCTATGATATTTACCCCTCAACGAGGGTATAATATATTTTGTCCGTACGGATCCGTATGGACGGGAGTTTCGACACCGCATGACGGCAAAAAAAGTAAAATTAGCAGCAAACATCGATTTTGAGAAATCGATGCAGGAGCTCGAGAAGATCGTCGACGATCTTGAATCAGGCCAGCTTACACTGGAAGAATCGATCAATGCCTTCGAAAGGGGCATCAAGCTCTCCAAACTGTGCCAGAAGAAACTCGAGGCCGCCGAGGAAAGGGTAAAGAAAGTCCTGGAAAAAGCCGGCGGCGAAATCGGCCTGGAGCTTTTTGAAGAAGAAGGCAATTCAAATGGATAAGTTCTTGCCGCAGGTCAATACTCCGGCGGATTTGAAAAAGCTGAAAATCGACGATTTACCATACCTGGCCGAGGAGATCAGGGAGCTGATTCTCGATGTCGTTTCGACCAATGGCGGGCACCTGGGCGCCAACCTCGGCTCCGTGGAGCTGATCACAGCGCTGCATTATGTTTACGATGCTCCCAGAGATACAATAGTGTACGATGTCAGCCACCAGGCTTACCCTCATAAAATACTGACGGGCCGCAAGGATAGGTTTCATACCATCAGGCAAGCCGGTGGCCTCTCGGGCTTCTGCGTCCGAAATGAATCGGAATACGATGCTTTTGGCGCCGGGCACGCCTGTACCGCGCTTTCCGCCGCTTTGGGATTTGCCACCGCCCGCGACTTAGGCGGCAAGGACCATAGAGTCATTGCAGTCGTCGGCGATGGCTCACTCACCGGCGGTATGGCCTGGGAGGGCCTGAACCAAATAGGCGCCTCCGGCAGAAATCTGCTCGTTGTTCTCAACGACAACAATATGTCGATTTCCAAAAACGTCGGCGCCATCTCCAAATACCTGACCGAGATTCTGGCCGACGAACCATACAACAAGCTCAAAAATGAGGTCTGGCGGCTTTCAGGCCTATTACCGAAACACGAAAAATTGCGCCATGCAATTGCCGCCCTCGATGAGTCAATTAAGGGAATTGTTGTTCCCGGCATCGTTTTCGAGAAATTTGGCTTTCGTTACTTTGGCCCTATCGATGGCCATGACGTCAAGCTCCTGGTGAAGACTCTCGGTCATATTAAAAATCTGCCTGGCCCGAAACTCTTACATGTCATCACGGTCAAGGGCAAGGGATACAGTTTCGCCGAGAGCGACTCGCTTCGTTTCCACGGCGTCCCCAAATTCGATAAGGTCACAGGCAAATCGCTTTCCATGAGCAAATCATTGCCTTACACAAAGGTCTTCGGCGAAACGATGGCTCACCTGGCAGGAGTTAACAAATCTATCTGCGCCATCACGGCTGCCATGTGCAGCGGCACGGGTTTGGAGAAATTCGCCAAAGAGTTCCCGTCCCGATTCTTCGATGTCGGTATCGCCGAACAGCACGGCACCACCTTCGCCGCAGGATTGGCCGCGGGAGGCTTCAAGCCGTTCTACGCGGTTTATTCGACATTCCTTCAGCGTGGCTTCGACCAGGTAATCCATGACGTCGCTCTGCAAAAGCTGCCCGTGGTTTTTTGCATGGACCGCGCCGGCCTGGTTGGCGATGATGGCCCCACACACCATGGCAGTTTCGATATTTCCTATCTGCGCGCTATCCCCAATATTGTCATTTTCTCGCCAAAGGATGGCCGCGAATTGCGCGATTCGTTGATGCTGGCCTCCGTCTATAAAGACGGCCCCTTCGCAATACGATATCCCCGCGGCAACGTCCCTGAGGAATCGGTCGAGATGGCATTCCGACCTCTCGAACTTGGCAGTTGGGAGGTCATTTGCGAGGGCGCCGACGTCGCTATTCTGGCGGTCGGCACGATGGTCTACGAGGCCTGGAAGGCCGCCGACATGCTGACAAAAGATGGCCTTACCGCCCGTGTCGTTAATGCCCGCTTTATTCGTCCGATGGATCATGGAATATTGGCCGATACATGCGCCAAATTCGATAAAATTGTGACTGTATGTGAAAACGCCATTCATGGAGGATTTGGAGACGGAGTTATGGAGTGGATGGCTGAGAACGGTATCGAGGGCAGGTCGACTAAAATCCTGGGCATTCCTGATACCTTTATCGAGCATGGCCCGCGCGAGGCTTTACTTCATGGCATCGGTCTCGACGCCGACGGCATTGCCATGGCCGCGCTCGAGCTCCATCAGCGAACCAGGGCCAGAACCGGATCCAAGAAGACCAGTTGAAAACAATCGGTATCACGGTTCATATCGATCGTCCCCTTATCAAGGAGACGACCGAACGCATTATTCGCTGGAGCGAGAAGAATGGCCTGAAATGCCATATCTGCGCCGACCTGGCCAACTCCACAGTCAAAAATGATTTTTCCAGGGCCAAGGAAGATATCTGCCGGGAGTGCGAGGCCATCGTTACTCTCGGCGGCGACGGCTCCATGTTGGCCTCCGCCAGGGCTTTTGGCAAATTCGGCGTCCCCATTCTCGGCATAAATCTCGGCAAGCTCGGCTTCCTTACCGAGGTAGCCCAAAATCAGGTCGAGGAAGCGCTAACCAGGCTAAAGGAAGATCGATACAACATCGATGAACGCATGGTGCTCGAGGCCATGATCCCCGGCCATTCTGGGCTGGTGGCGCTTAACGATGTCGTGGTGGATCATGGCGGGGCCTTCAAGCTAACCAAGATCGACCTGTTTTCTAACGACGAGTTTGTTTGCCCTTATGACGCCGACGGCCTCGTGGTTTCTACCCCAACCGGCTCGACTGCATACTCGCTGTCGGTCGGTGGCCCTGTTATTCACCCGGCCATCGAGGCTATTGCGGTCAGCCCTATCTCGCCGCACACTTTGACCCTGCGAACCATAATCTTTCCGCCTGATGTCATACTGACCGTGCGCTCGGGCACCGAGGAAATGAAGCTCCGGATCGCTATTGATGGCCAGGTGGCCGGCGAGCTGGAACTCGGCCAGGAAATTTCCATCCGCAGGGCGGGTTACAAATTGAAATTGGTAAAATTGGAAATCAAGTCATATTACGAGGTCCTGCGCACCAAGCTCAATTGGGGGGCGAGGCCGATGTATAACTCCTGATGCTGGCTCGTCTTCACATAGAAAATTTCGCGCTCATAGATAATTTAGACATCGAATTCAGTGACGGCCTGAACGTACTCACCGGGGCCACCGGCGCAGGTAAGTCGATCATCATCGGAGCCCTTGATTTTATCCTGGGCGGCCGCGGCTCGGAAGAAATTATCCGCACCGGCGTGCAGGCCTGCCTGGTCGAGGCTGAATTCCGGATCCCGAGCCGGCGATTTAAAACCTACCTGAAGGAAATTCACGAAATCGAACTCGATGGTGAGGCAACGATGGTTCGTCGCGAATACAAGCGCCGGGGCGGAGGCCGGGCTTTCATCGAGGGTTCGCAAGTGCCCGTATCTACTCTTAAGGATATCTCCGGTCAATTGGCGGATATTCTTGGCCAGCATTCGCATCAGACCCTGCTCGATCCCGCCACCCATTGCGGTTATCTCGACCAATTTGCCGGCCTTGACGACCGGGTCGCAGAATTGCGGATACTTTACGGCCGCGCCGTGCAACTCCGAGATGAACTTCAGGCCTCCGACAGGGTTGCAAAAGAAATAAGCGACAGGATCGATTTACTTACATTCCAGATCAACGAAATTGAGCGCTCCAAATTGAAATCCGGCGAGGAGGAAGGCCTCAGGGAGGAAAAGAAGCTGCTGGAAAACAGCCGGCGCATTCGCGAAACCGCCGATTGGGCGGTGCGCTCCCTTCAGGATGATGACGGCTCGGCCTTAGAAAAAATCGGTCAGGCCGAAAAGGGCCTGGGCGCTATTGCCGGCGGCAGCGAATCCATCAGGAAAATTATCGAATCCTTCAAGGCCGCCTCCGATATGCTTGGTGATTCCATCATAGAGCTGAAAGACCTGGTGGAGCGCCTCGATGTCGATCCTGCCCGCCTCGAGGAGATCAACGATCGTCTGGCCGAACTCTTTCGCCTTAAGAAAAAATACGGCCCGACTATCGACGATATTGTGGCCTATATGAACAAATCAGCAGCCCAGCTGATCGAGCTTAAGGCCCGCGAATTCGACACCAAAACGACCAAGGAGCGTTACGACAAGGCGATCCTGGAATTGAATCGGCTGGCTGGCGAAATTTCGGGCGCCCGGCTTAAGGCCGCGCCACATTTGGAAAAGCTGGTTATCGAAAGACTTATCCTTATGGGTGTTCCCAGGGCCCAGTTTGTTATCGGAATCGATATGGCTGAAAACGAAAGCGGCCTTTATGAGAAGGACGGCAAGCGTTTGGCCGGCGATGCCATTGGGTTCGATATTGTCGAATTCCAGTTCTGCGCCAACCCGGGTGAGGGCCTCAAGCCCCTGGCCCGAATCGCCTCCGGCGGCGAGATCTCCCGTGTCATGCTGGCTTTGAAAAACGCCTTCCTTAAAAAGAAGGAGGCCGCCTGCGAGGTCTTCGACGAGATTGACGTTGGCATTTCCGGCGAGGTAGCTTTAAGGGTTGGGCGTCAGTTGAAAGAGTTGTCGCGTAAGCATCAGGTTATCTGCGTCACACATTTGGCTCAGATAGCCTCGATGGCGGACTATCACCTCCGGGTATTCAAGACCACATCCAAAGGGCGATCGGTCACACGCGTTCAGCTTCTCGAGGGCAAGGAGCGTGTCAAGGAAATCGCCGGCTTGATTTCAGGGGAGAAGATAACCCCAAAGTCAATCGCCGGCGCCGAGGAGCTACTTGGATACAAAGGCAGCGCCAAATAGATGAGCTGGTTCAAGACCAATCTTCCCAATATGATCTCGGCGAGTCGCCTGGTGTTGATAATTCCATTTGTATTCGCTCTGGCCCACGACAGCTACTTCTGGCTTGCCATAGTCACTGCTGTAATCGTGGTTTCGGATTATTTCGATGGTTACCTGGCTCGTCGCTTTGGCGCCATTTCCGATACCGGCAAGATTCTCGATCCCCTGGCCGACAAGATATGCACCGCCATAGCCGCACTGGCCATGGTTCGATTCCGCGATTTTCCGCAATGGCTGCTGGCGGCATTGGTCGCGAGGGATATTATCATTCTTCTGGCCGGGCTGGTTATCCTTAAGTCGAGGCGGATTGTACCCGTTTCGGACATAATCGGCCGTATTACCATGGGAATGATGACCGCTTGCTTTGCAATTTACTTATTGAGGATAGATGCCCTGAAATTGCCTTCGGCTTACCTCACGCTTCTAATGATAGTCTTTTCGCTATTGTCTTATGGCCGAAATTGTGTCAGGACACTATGTCGCAATCCGGCTTGATGGAGAACCCGACCGAGAAGGTGTTCTGAAAAAATGCAACAATGGCTATGGTAAGTGAGTAGTTTATGTTGAGGATAGGAGGTTTAATGAAAAAAGCGGTAATGCTGATGACCCTGGCTTTTCTTGCTTTCGCATCATCTGCTTATGCCAAAAAGGAAAAAACCATAACACGCCAGGATACCCTTGTAACCGATAACAAGTACGGCTATTCGCTCGTGGTTGACAACAACTGGAAGGTCAGGGATTTCAAGGAGCCCAGCATCGAGAGGGTTTATCTTGAAAAGAGAAACTATTCGGTAAACCGGGAGGCTCAGTCCTTCGGTGGCGATTACACCATCCCGACCGTCGTCATCTTCGCCCAGGAATTCAATGGGGCCATCGGCGATTTCGAGGCCTTGCTTAAAAAGAGCCTCGACGAGCACAGCTCCGACAATGAGATCATCCAGAAACTCAACCTCCTGCGCGATAGCGAATATGTCATATCCAACGATCTGGTCATTGATTCCATACCTGCTCGCCAGGTGTTCCTCAAGCGTAATTATAAGCGCCTGCTGTCTCCAAATTCCTACTCGAGCGATACCAGAGTCGAGCGCCAGGCCGATCGTTTCATCAATGACCACGAGGTGCATGAGCTGTTTCTCGTAAAGAATGGTAATATTCTCTATGTTTTTCAAGCCTTCTGCGAGCGCGAATTCTTTGCCAAGGAAAACAAGGATGAATTCGAGTCTATGGCCAAGTCCATGAAATATTGAAATTCGCGCCGGGCTCAGATGGCTGGCTGAGAGGGGAAATCAGGCGCAGGTCAAATCGGGCAACCGTCGGATTGGGGCCTGGAATGACAGGGTTGTGAGGGAAATACGGAAGGCCTCTCGAAAAACGATATTCTTGGGGAGGCCTGCGACCAGCTTTCCTGTTGACTGATCCATAGATATTATTTATGATTCCCATGATGCGAATCAGGAGGATTTATGTGGATAATTAAATCTGCCCTGGGTGTGATAATATTCCTGGCCTTTCTCGGTTTTTCCTTCCAGAACTCATACCAGGTGACGACAGTCAATCTTGCCGGCAAACAATACAACTCCATTCCGCTTGTAATTGTCTTGTATATAGCCTTCTCGGCGGGAGTAATCTTCTGGTTTATCATCTCGATATTTCAGTATTTCAAGTATACCGGCAAGATCGCTGAATTAAAGAGAAAGAATAAACAGCTCTCAAATGAGATAAAGGCGCTGCGCAACCTCCCCCTGGAGGAAACCACCCCCGGTGATCTCGCCTCTGAACCGCAGGGCAGGGGATAATAATGGCAAATTACTGGATCGTCGTCATTCCCGTCGCGCTGGTCGTTATACTGACCTTCATCGCGTTTTATAGGCGTCGTTCTGGTCCCAGCAGACAGACTGCCATGGAATCGTATGTCGAGGGCCTGCGCCTTCTCAACGCCGGAGACGAGCAAACGGCCTTCGTCAAATTCCGCCAGGCAGTTGACCAGGACACAGACAACATCGACGCGTATCTCAAAATGGGGGATATATTCCGGAGCCGCGGCATGTCTGAAAAAGCTCTCCAGGTCCACCGCGAGCTTAAACTGAGGCACAACCTTGCTCCCGAGGTCCAGGCCGAGATAGAAAAAAGCCTGGCGCAGGATTATATCAAATCTGGCATGTTCGACAAAGCCTACGAGATATTGGAAAAGCTCGTCAGGGATGGATCAACGAGAGGTTGGGCCGCCGATAAGCTCCTTGGCCTGTATACCAGGGATCGAAAATGGAAAGCCGCCAGCGAGCTTTTCGAAAGTGTGATAAAAAAGGGCGCGAGGTCCGATGGGGCCTTGATCCTGGCCGGGCTCAAACTGATGGTCGGGCGCGACCTCCATGACGACTGTGAATACCATAAGGCCAGGCTGATTTATAAGGAGGCCCTCAACCTCGAAAAATCCAACCCCCTGCCTTATCTATATATCGCCGAAAGCTATCTCGAGGAGAAGCGATTGGAGGACGGCCTGGAATTCCTCGTGAAGCTTTGTGAGGAAGCCCCCAAATACGCCTATCTCGGCTTCCCGCTTCTGGAGGAGACTCTGTTCCAGCTTGGGCGATTTGGTGAGATTGAGGATATCTATCGCGGTATCCTGACCAGGGACGCCGCTAATATTCATACTCGAGTAGCGCTGGCCGGCATTCACGAGAAGAAAGGCGAATTATCGTCGGCGGAAAGTCTTTTGAAAACCGTACTCGACCTGGACCCGACAAATTCCGTCGCCGCCATAAGATTGGCCAAAATAATGGCTGCCAGACGGCGAGTCGACGACGGGTTGAGCGTGCTCTCCGGCCTGGCCGATAAAATTAGCGTCCGTTCTATGGAATTCGTTTGCTCGAAATGCGGTAAAAGCCACGCCAAACCCCTGCCAGCTTGTCCACATTGTGGCTCTATAGGAATTTTTAATTGATACCAATCGTGGTTTTGATACTGGCGCTGTCGACGCCGTGCCTGGCCGGCGAAATCGACATTCGACCGCTGCTGGGAAGCGGCGACTACGAGACTGCATTCAACCTGCTCCTGAACGCTGCCGATTCAATCGAGGTTGACGAAAACATTCTATATTATCTCTGCATTACGGCCCCCGCCGGAAAATACGCCTCAGTTTACCTTAAGGAATACACCCAGAAATACCCCAACGGCAAACATATTGCCGAAATCAGGCAAAAGCTCTGTGATTATTATTCATCTCAGGGCATGGACATTACCGCCGGTAAATTGTATTCGAAAACGCCTGATATAAATACCCGCACCGCACCCGAAGTCTATAAGCTCGCCCTGGCCAAACAGAGGGCCGGCGAATACGATTCCGCCAGTGATATTTATCGCCAATTGCTCCTTGCGGATATCGCTGAAATTGAATCATGGGCAATGCTGGGTTTGGCGGACTGCGACCTGCTTTCCGGAAAAAGTGAGAAGGCCGCCAGGGCCTATGAGGAAATTATTAATCTTGGAACCGGGTCAGCCGTCTATCCTCTGGCCCTGTTGGGCCTTTCTGAGGCTAATCGGCGCGCCGGCAATCCCAAAGAGGCCCGCTTGCATTACGGGGCGTATCGTAAGGCGTTTCCACAGGCGCCGCCCGTGGTCGAATTGGAGGCGATCGAGCCCGAGTCCGCCCCAGCTTACAAACCCCCGAAAATTCCCAGCTCGATCAACGTCGGCTATTATGTTCAGGTTGGGGTGTTCGGCAAGAAGGATAACGCGAAAACCTGCCTGAGGAAATTCCGCAACCTTGGCTATCAGGCGAAGACAGAAGAATTCGTCGAGGGCGGTCAGAAGTTCCAGCGCGTCATGATCGGCCCTTTCAGGGATGAAGATTCGGCCAGGAAAACCAAGGACGATCTCGAAAAATCCCAAGGGGAAAAATATCTAATCTTTGTACAATAACGATCTAAGGTCGCCATGAATGCCCCCGAACGGCTGACGCCTTTGCTGAAGCAATACTACTCCATAAAAAAGCAGCATCCCGGTCGTATCCTGTTTTTCCGCATGGGTGATTTCTATGAGCTGTTTGGCGATGACGCCGTGACAGCTTCGTCTATCCTCGGGATCGCCCTGACATCGCGCGAGCATGGCGATTCCGGCAAAATCCCCCTGGCCGGAGTACCCCACCATACTCTTAATCGCTACCTGGCCAGGATGCTGCGGGCAGGGTTTAAAATTGCGGTGTGCGATCAGGTCGAGGACCCCAGGCAGGCCAAGGGCATAGTAAAACGCGAGGTGGTCGAGGTCCTCACGCCGGGAAGCATCACGCTGGATGGCTTTATCGATGATGACAAGCCCAATTTCCTTGCCTCCCTGAATCCGGTCCGCGAAACTATCGGCCTGGCCCTCCTCGATATTACCACAGGGCAATTTCTGGTCGATGAATTTGAGCGGGCCACACTTGCCGAAAACCTTTCGTTCTATAATCCTTCCGAGACAATTGTTCCGGATAGTTTCAAAACCGAGTTGGCGAAAATCATTCCCGCAGCATCTTGGACTGTAACGCCGATTGACGACTATAGGTTTGACCCATCGCTCGCATTCAACGACCTCCTGACTCATTTCAAGGTGCCCACGCTTGATGGTTTCGGCCTTGGCAGAGTCAATGCCGCGATTGGCGCCGCCGGCGCGGCCTTATCGTACGTCCGTGATCTCAAGGCCGGCAAAGTGGGTCAGATCACGAAAATTGCCCGTCTTCGCCGCGGCGATTTCATGGAACTTGATTCCGCCACCATTAAAAACCTCGAATTGGTTGAGACTCCTTACGAGGGCCGCAAAAATTCGCTCATTGCCATCATTGACAGAACCCATAGCGCGGGGGGAGCTCGCCTCTTGCGCAGTTGGATCCTGGCTCCTCTGATAGAGCTCGGCCCCATCGAGGCTCGTCAGGCCGCCGTGCGCGAACTCAAGAAGAATCCCCAGATCAGGAGGCGTATTTCAGAGGCGCTTCAAGGATTGCCTGATCTGGAACGCCTGACATCGAAGATAACCATGAAGAAAGCCGGGCCGAGAGACCTGCTTTATCTTAAGACGGGATTGGAAAAGGCGACACGGATCAAGGCCGTTTCCGAGACACTGGAATCGACGGTGCTTTCTGCTACTGCTTCGCAAATATCCGATTTCAATGGCCTGGCCAATCTCATTTCTAAGGCGCTGGTCGATAATCCCCCGGCCACGCTGCAGGATGGCGGCCTTTTTCGCAGAGGATTTTCCCCGGAGCTGGATACTCTCATTGCATCTATCGACGACGCCCGCAAGTATATTCACGACCTTCAGAAAATCGAGCGCGAGCGAACCGGGATACCATCGCTGAAAGTCGGGTACAACAAGATCTTTGGATATTACATAGAGATTACCAATCCTCATTTGGCGAAAGTGCCTGCCAGGTTTATCAGGAAACAGACCCTCGTCTCGGCCGAGCGTTTCATAACCGAGGAGCTCAAGGTCAAGGAGGAATTTATCCTCGGCGCCGAGGAGAAAATTAAATCGCTCGAATACGAGCTCTTCGAACGGCTCCTGGAATCCGTCTGCGGTTATGTCCTGCAGGTCCAGGAGGCCGCCGGCGCCGTCTCCATTTTTGATGTCATACTCTCATTTGCGATCCTGGCCGACCAGCCCGGCTATATAATCCCGGAACTTGACAACACCCTTGCCATTCATATCGCCGATAACCGCCATCCTGTCCTCGAGACCATCCTGCCTCCGGGAAAATTCATCCCCAACGATGTGATTCTTAATGGCGATGACAAACGGATCGGCATCATAACGGGACCCAACATGGCAGGCAAATCGACATTTTTAAGGCAGGTCGGCCTTTCCATCCTGACGGCCCAGATCGGCGCCCCCATCCCGGCCAAATCGGCCCGAATTGGCATTTGTGATCGAATTTTCACCCGCGTGGGCGCCTCCGATGACATCGTTAGAGGACGCTCTACTTTCATGGTGGAGATGACCGAGGCCGCCTCCATTCTCAATAATGCCACCGATCGCAGCCTGATCCTTCTCGATGAGCTTGGGCGGGGTACGTCCACCTATGACGGATTAGCCATCGCATGGTCGTTGGTTGAATATCTTGATAAGGTAAAAGGCAAGCGTGCGCGCACACTATTTGCCACTCATTATCATGAGCTGATTGACCTGGGCCAGAAATCCCAGGGTATTTTTAATCTCCAGGTCGCTGTCAAACAGTGGCAGGACACCATTATCTTCTTATACAAGATCATGCCCGGGGGATGTGACGATTCTTATGGTATCCAGGTCGCCAGGCTGGCGGGTTTGCCGGCCCGCCTCCTCGAACGAGCCCGCGAAATCCTCTGCCAGCTCGAATCGGGCTCGATCCCCGGCGCCGGAGGCAGGAGGGATGGCCAGCCTGCGACATCATATCAGATCTCGTTTTTCTCGCCCGAGGAAAACAAGCTTCGCAATTTTCTGAATGGAATCGAACCCGATAAGTTGACGCCGCTCGAATCATTGAATATATTGCAGGAGCTTAGGAGGATCGCGACGGAAGGAGAAAGCGGCTCATGAAAGTCCCACTGCTTCTGATGTCATCAGTTGCTCTTGCATCCTCTCTACTGGCGTTTGAGCAGGCGGCTATCGAATATCCGGTCATGGCTCTTTACGAAGGCCGGGCCATTCCATCGGGCATGCAGCCGGCCTATGTCGGCGACGATTATACTCTGGCCTATGTACCTCCCGATCAGATCGCGGATTTTCTAGGCGAGCTCCTCATGCCTCAATTGCCCGGCAACTATTATATCATGCGCGTCAAGTCTCCGGAATCCTTGAAGGCCTTGTCGGGCAAAATTCCCTATGTCCTGCTTGGGAAGGATGCCATATTGAAGACCGATCCCTCCGGCGCCGCCACTCTCTCCCAATTCGGATGGGGCCTCACCAGGCTGAGCGCCTGGGCCGTTGATATGGAGCCTAATGCGCTGGGTGGGCCACCGATGATCGCGCAGGTCGATTCCAGCATCCTGGAAATGATTTCGGTCATCACGCCTCAATCGTCGCGGCTGATTCTTTCCGACCTATCCGCCATTTGGAGCCGGAACTCCTATACTCAGGGATGTCGCCAGGCCGAGCAATATGTATTCGATTATATGATCCAGCAGGGATATGGCACCTCGTTTTTTAATTTCCAATTTGGCGGCGTCAACATGAGGAACGTCATCGGTGAGAAGCTCGGCGAGGTCTATCCGGAGTCTATCATAATCGTTTGTGCCCACCTCGACTGTGTAAGTGAAACCCCCGACGCGCCGGCCCCCGGCGCCGAGGATAACGGCACCGGTTGTGCTGTTGTACTTGAAACGGCGAAAGCCTTCAGCCAATTTCCATGCGCTATGACGGTCAGGTTCATCACCTTTTCCGGCGAGGAACAGGGCCTGATCGGCTCCGATTACTATTCTGCCTATATCCAGAGCCAGGGCGAAATTGTGGCGGCGGTACTAAATGTCGATATGGTCGGCTACAGCGGTCCTTATGCCCAGGATATGTACATTTTCAGCGACCATAATTCCTATTCACTGGGGGCCCTGGGCGCAATGATCATTTCCGATTACACTAACCTCGACACCAATACCGTCTATAGCTTTTTCCCTCAATACGGCTCCGATCACTATTCCTTCGCGATCAGAGGGTATCCGGCTATTTTCTTCATCGATGCCTGGCAGGATTACGATTGGTATCCTTTCTACCATACCTCGGCTGACACGGTTGGAAACCTGAATCTTGCGCAGCAAGCATCGATAGGACAGGCTGTCGCCGCCATGACGGCGACCCTGGCCAGACCCGACTTCGGCCCCCAATATGTCGCCGGCGATGTCAACGGCGATGGTGGCATAAATGGAATCGATGCCGTCTATCTGGTGAGCTACCTCAAGGGAATAGTGCCTCCCCCGGACCCGCCCATCAGGGCTGACGCCAACGGTTCTTGCAGCGTCAATGGCCTTGATGTCGTCTACCTGGTTTCATATCTCAAGGGTGCAGTAGCCCCTCCATCCTACGGCGATTGCCGATAGAGTTTACAATTGAAACGCCCATATTAATATCAACTGCCCTTCATGTCGATTACCCATTTAAAAGGGGGGTTTAAAATTCTATACTCATCAAAGCTCGTTTGACCATTTCCTGCCCAACTCGCTCCTTATCCGGTAATTTCATTGACTGCCTCTGGTAAATATCTTAGACTTACAATGCATATCGCCCGAAATTAAGACATCGCGCAAATGAGGAATCCTGCAACCCTCTTCCGAGGCTGTATGTATATTCGAATTTGAAAGATAGAATGGAGGTAATATGGGTATTATTAAAGACGCTGACAAAGAGGCGATCAAAAAGGAGTTGGCGGGACTGACCGGACCCGTCAAGCTCATCAATTTCACTCAGGAACTCGAGTGTCAATACTGCAAGGAGACCAACCAGATCGTCCGGGAGGTCTCGGAGTTGTCAAACAAAATAACATTCGAAACCTATAATTTTATCGCCGATAAGGAAATGGTCGGCAGTCTCAAGATCGATAAGATCCCGGCCACCATTGTCATGGGATCCGATGACAGGGGGATTAGATTTTACGGCGTGCCATCGGGGTACGAATTTATCAGCCTACTCGAGGCCATTAGAATGGTATCATCGGGCAACTCCGGGCTCCCGCAGCAATCAAAGGAAATCCTGGGCAAACTTAAGAAACCGCTTCACCTGCAAGTTTTCGTAACACCCACCTGACCATATTGTCCCCGGGCGGTCAGCCTGGCTCACAAGATGGCATTTGAGTCGCCATTGGTCATTGCCGATATGGTCGAGGCCACCGAATTTCCCCACTTGGCAATCAAATATCAGCTGATGGGGGTCCCCAAGACAGTAATAAACGAGGAACTTCACATTGAGGGCGCCATACCCGAACGGATGCTAATTCAGAGAATTGCGGAGAAATACGCGTAAGATGATCGGGCAATTGTCGTATACAACGCAGGGACGAGATTTTCCAATCTCAGATTGTGGTGTTAATCGGTCTATATTATTTATGTAATTTTCTCTGGACAAAAATATGGTGCAATTATATAATGCCGATAACTGATAAAAATCATAATTGCTAATAGCAATTAGCTCGGATGTTAACGACCTGATAAATTGATGGGCAATTAATAAATCGTAAACAAGGTAAGATTGATGGAGGTTTCATGCAAAAAAAAGCGATCGTGATTTTTGGAATGGTAGTAATGACCATGTTTCTGATTATGGGGTGCGAAGGCGAGAGGGGCCTGCAGGGTGATCCCGGCACAACCACTTGCTTCGGCTGTCACGATAACGATAACCTCGAGATGATCGCCATTGAGCGGCAGTGGCAGAATTCGAATCATGGTATCGGGGCTACTGTGTTCGAAAGCGGCCAGAGTTGTTCGCGCTGCCACACCGGCCAGGGATTCATATCGGTTCACACCGGCGAGGGGGACACCATCGCAGTCGATGAAAATCCAGCCGTCATCCATTGCTTCGTTTGTCACGCGCCGCACAGCGATGGCAATTTTAACCTGCGCGTCACCGGCGCCATCGACTACCCGATGGGCGGCACGTTTGACGGTTTTGGCTATGCCAGTACCTGCGCCGCCTGCCACCAGGCACGGCGGCCGAATCCCATGTACTCCGATGCCGATTCGCTAAAAATCGGATCGGCCCGTTGGGGGCCTCACCACAGCATGCAGTCCGATGTTTTCTTCGGGACGCACGCCTATGTCTTCCCTGGCGAAGACTATGACACTACCTCGTCCCACAACCAAAACATCCAAAACGCATGCATCGGATGCCATATGGCGGCTTCGTTCGGCGATATCGCCGGTGGCCATTCTATGAACCTGACCTATATCGACGAGGGTGAAGAGGAAGAGCTTACCGCCGGCTGTACAGTCACTGGTTGCCATGACGGCGAAGATGATTTCACATTCGACTATAACGGCGTGCAGGATAGCGTTGAAGCCCTGCTCGAAACCCTGCGCGGTTTGCTTTTGGAGGACAGTCTGATTACTGAAGACAATCTGGTCAATGCAGGCAGAACCGATACGTTGGCTGTGCCGATGGATGTGGCCGGAGCCATCTTCAATTTCCTGTTCTTCGAGGGTGACCGGTCATTAGGCGTGCACAATCCCGATTATTACTTTAGCGCGCTTAACGCTTCTATCGATTTCATGAACTCCCGACGTATATTGGCTGCCCATTAGGCCATTCCTCCGAAGATGGACTTAAACCCGCCTCCCACAGGGGGCGGTTTTTTTATGTTTGGCCCCCATAAAAATCAAAACCAAACGAATAAATTGGAGCCGGCAGGCGTAAAAGCAGGGTGACGACGCTACGCGCGCGTGGATAAATATCAGGCCAATTTGGCTTGACGGGGGCGGCATATTCGAGTAACTTATATGTCCAATAACTAAAGGAGGAGGAATCAGTTGCAGCCGATAGCCATATTTTCATCTCTATTTCTTAACCCCGATCCCCCTGCTGCCAGGAGCCTTTGGACCGACATTTCCTCGATGACCCTCTTTTCCAAGGTCATCATGACGGTGCTCTTGTTCATGTCCGTGGTTTCGTGGGCGATCATGATCTTCAAATATCTCAAGACCCGAAAAATCCACGCTGAAACCGACCGGTATTTACGTGAATTCCGTCGCCGCCGCAATCTCGATGATGCCTATAATTCGGCAGGGCGATTCTCGCTGACCCCATTTGCCGGCATGCTTCATTCGGCTTATGATGAGATCAGGACCATCACCGATAGGCCGCGATTTTCAGGCAACCCGGCCCCGGTAGTGGGGATCACAAGTTCACAGCTTGAGCTCGTTGCCGATGTCATAGACCGCGCCGGAGCCGAGGAGATCGCCAGGCTCGATCCCGGGGTAATATTCCTGGCCACCACTGCCAACGCCTCGCCGTTCCTGGGACTGCTGGGTACCGTTGTCGGCATCTATGTGGCATTTAAAGATATCGGCGCTAAGGGCACCGCCACCCTCGGTGTCGTGGCTCCCGCCATCGCCGAGGCCTTGATCGCTACCGCCGCCGGTCTGGCCGCGGCCATTCCGGCTCTTGTCGGGTATAATTACTTTGTCAGCCGCAACCGCATCATGGCCGACCGCATCGACAACTTCAAATCGGAGTTGTTCGCGGCGTTTAAGAAGGAGATGACTCAAGTTGAGGAGATTTAAGCGCGAATACCGTGCCATGGCCGATATCAACATCACCAATCTCGTTGATGTCATGCTGGTGCTTCTCATAGTCTTCATGATCTCGGCCCCCATGATGCAGGCTGGCGTCGAAATCGACTTGCCGAAGGCCACCGAGTCGCCCAAAGATGTCTCCAGCGGCATCGTCATCTCGATCGATAAAAGCCAAACCATATACATCGATGAATACAAAGTTCCTGCTAATCAATTCGAGGCCCGTCTCAAGACAGTGCGCGATGTCAGGCGGAACCGTCCCATCTACATCCGTGCCGACAGAACCGTGCCGTATGGATTCGTAATCGAGCTCATGGCCAAAATTAAGAAAATGGGCATTGATAATGTCGGCCTCGTCACCGAGATGGAATCCAAGTTATGAGATGGGCGATCGCGGTCTCCATAGTGCTCCATATGGCCGCGCTCTCGCTGGTATTTAAGGCTCCGCGGGCCGATGTCTGGGCTTATCCGAGAAGCATCAATGTTAACCTGATCTCGAGTCCGCCGCCTTTAAAGGGCGTGCAAAATCCGGCGTCAAGCAAGGCAGTTGTACCTGAACAGAAAAAGGTCCAGAAGAAGGTTGAGAAACCACCCGAGGAAACGCGGATGGCCGAGCTCAATCCGAAGAAAAAACCCCGTCGCGAGCAACCCAAACCTGAGCCGCCTCCTCCAAAGGAGGAAACGCGCCGTGAAGAGAAAGCCGAGTCTCGGAGCGAGGGCCTGCCCGATGGTGTCGAGCTTGGCTCGGAATTCGGCTCTGCGCGTCTCGATGCCGCCGGGTTCGATTCGCCTACTTATTTGAATATCTTATTTGGGAAGATCAGGCGCGAATGGGACAACCCTTTCGAGGGTGACGAAAGCATTAAATGCGTCATCTTTTTCGTAGTCGGTCGCGACGGCCATTTGCTCGATTCGGCCATCGAATCGCCCTCCGGCATAGAGGCATATGACCAGGCAGCCCTTCGGGCCGTTCTATCTACCCGCCCACAGCCGTTGCCAGGCCAGTTTGAATTAGATGAGCTTGGGATTCACCTCGAATTCAGATATATTCCTTATGAATAAAAGTTGGCTTATGGTAGAAAGGGAAGACAGATTCGCGTCTTTGGTATCATCAATCATGATTGGTAGAATTTTGATATTGGCACTTATCATGTTCGTTTCGACAGCCCAAAATGGGGTGGCGCAGAAGCGCTCGGATGTCGAGGGTCAGATCGTAATCGGCCCAACGGTCGAGCTGATCACCATCGCTGTTGAGGATTTCCGCATGCCCGGCGGATTCCCCACGCCCGATGACAGCGTGCTGGCCGTCAACATGCACCAGATTCTCCGGGACGACCTTCAGTTTTCGCTTTATTTCAACATCGTCCAGGCCGATTCCGCCTTCCTCGTCGATTTTGCCCGCGGCAATATGAAGCTCGATGACTGGATTTACCTTGGCGCCCGCATGCTTTTCTCGGGGCGGATGGAACGCGAGGGCGGCGGCATCCTCTTTACCGCCGAGATCATCGATACCTATCGGAATAAAATAATCTATTCCAGGGATTTTGTCGGCGAACCATCGGCCTATCGATACCTAATGCACCGGGTGGCTTACGATATCCTCTATAATATCGTCGGTGAGGAAGGCCCCTTCTTTTCGAAAATCGTTTTCTCATCTGCGACCACCGGCAATTCGGAAATTTATTATTGCGATTTCGACGGTTATGGCTTGACCCAGGTAACCAATGACAAATCAATCAACGTCATTCCCAACTGGTCTATCGATGGCAAGCAGATTTATTTTACGAGCTATAAAAAGGGCAATCCCGATTTGTACGTGTATGATATCACCGCTCAGAAAAACCATTCCTTTTCATCGCGGGTTGGCCTTAACACCTCTGCCGTTCCCAGCCCTGATGGCAAATACGTCGTCGGAACCCTTTCGCTCGGGGGTGATGCCGAAATCTATCTGTTTGACCCCTCCGGACGCATAGTCAAGCGCCTGACTTTTTCCAGGATGATCGATACATCGCCGACCTGGTCGCCGACATCGAGGGAAATCGCCTTCACCTCCGATAGGACTGGCCAGCCGCAAATTTACATCACAAATGTCGACGGCCTCAATACCCGCCGCCTGACATTTTCTGGCGATTACAATGACCAGGCCTCCTGGTCGCCGCGTGGCGACATAATCGCTTACGCCGGCCGAGAGCGCGATGGCTTCCAGATTTATACCATCGATATCACCGGGCAGTCGCCGCGCCGCCTTACCGATGTCGCCTCGAACGAATCGCCGTCGTGGTCACCTGACGGCCTGCATTTGGTCTATACATCTAATGTTTCAGGCGAACATAAACTTATGGTTATGGATTACAATGGCGCGAATAAGCGCGAATTGGGCATCCCGGGCGCCTGCAAGACTCCGGATTGGTCGCGCAATATTCGCTAACTGTATGGGTGATATGGCCTAAAAATCGGGCCGGGAATAAAAAATGTCGCTTTTTAAGGTAATTACTGTTGATTTATCAAAAGCAGGATGGTATTATTTTCAGTGCTCGAATCATGGATTAGTATTATCGGAGGGAGGGATACCATAGCGAGTGATAATTGTTTGTCAGTCTGTACAAGTTTAGGAGCCTTACCAACTCTATTTAACTGATTTCCTAAGGAGGTGCACGTGAAATTCAAACACATCGTATTACTTATAATCGTGGTCGCACTGGTCGCGGCAATGGGCTGCGGAAAAAAACCGCCGCCGCCCCCACCGGCCCCGCCACCAGTAGTTGAACAACCGCCCCCGCCCCCGCCGCCCCCGCCGCCGCCGGAGGTTGCTCCCCTGCAGCTCACTACGATCTATTTCGACTACGATAAGTCCGATATCAGGTCAGATTCCCGCGATATCTTGGCCCAAAATGCCAAGTCGCTCACGGATCATCCTGAAGCTGTCATCAGGATCGAGGGCAATTGTGATGAGAGGGGCACTGACGAGTATAACATGGCGCTCGGCGAGAGACGCGCCATCGCCGCCAGAGATTACCTGGTTAACTATGGAATCGACGCTCAGAAGATAAGCACCATCTCATATGGTGAATCCCGCCCTGTGGCCATGGGCCACGATGAAGGTGCTTGGTCGCAAAACAGGCGCGATGACTTCAAGGTAATCACCGAATAATTCCGGGAATCCTATTTTCCGAACCGGGCTCAGTACGGGCCCGGTTTTTTATTTTGGGTGGCATTCCTGTCTGCCCCTCTATGGTATGCGTCAGGATGGAGGGCATCTGCCTGAAATCCCGGGGGTCTACCCCCATTATCATCAAATGTGGGGACTTGGAAGACGAATAGACGAAGATTAACAAAGGAGTCAAATTGAAAATCGAGCCGAATTAATCCCAGGTTGGGAGCTGGCCCCGTCGGCCACTTATCGAAACTATAAAAAGCAATCAGCGTCCCGCCCCAACGAGAGACCATGGCCTTTTGATAGGTGAAGGCTTCTACTTATTCTTGCCAATTGGTTGCCATATTCAAATCCCGCAGTAATCATAAAGAAAGAAGAAATTTATCCCCTCCGCCATTTTTCTTGACAATCGGCTTTCTTTCCTATATTTGATTGAAACAACTTGATGGACCAAAGTAAAAAAATGGTGATGACATGAGAAGAATTGCGCTGTTAACCGGTCTCGGCGTGATGCTGCTTGGCCTCGCCGGATGCGCCACAAGGCGGCAGGTGCTTGAACTTCAGATGGAAGTCGAGGCCGTCCGCGCCGATCAGGCGCAGATCAAGGCCCAAAACGCCGAATTGGATTCGCTGTTCCGAACCAACATAGATCAATCGCGGAGGGTGAATGCCGATTTCGCCAATTATATCAATCAGCTCGATGAGCGCATGCAGCAGATCGCGGCTCGCCTCGAGGATGCCGTTACTCTCATAAACCGCGCTGCCGGGGCCATGGAATCGCGCACCGGCGGGCGCAGGCAGCCCGGCGATACGACCCAGGTCGACACAACCCGCCAGGCCGGTGGAGTTGATTGCCAGAAGATCTACAATGCCGCTTATTCCGATTTCGTCAAGGAACGATTCGAAATGGCGGTCAACGGCTTCCGAAATTACATCGAAAACTGCCCCAATACCGCCCTCTCCGACAACGCCCAGTATTGGATAGGGGAAAGCTACTTCTCGCAGAAGCAATACGACAAGGCGCAACGTGCCTTTGAGAAAATGCTCAGCGATTACCCGTCATCCGAAAGGCTGGCTACCGGCAAGCTCAAGCTGGGACGAGCTCTCTACGAGCAACGTCAACGCACCGGCGCCAGGAAATATTTCGAGGATGTCGTCAAAAACTACCCCGGTACCGACGAGGCCCAGGAAGCCGCGGCCATGCTGGAACGGTACAGATAGCCAATTAGCCACTAGCCGCTAGCCACGTAGCCACATAGCCACTAGCCACTTAGCCACTTAGAGCAAAACTTCGAGTTACAACGTATTAATTATCGGACCTTAGAGACCGGATCAGGGAGTTGAGCATTTTTTGTATTTTCATCAGATTATTCAAAACTGGTGCGAGCGTCTCCTTCGGTAACGATCCAATCTCCGACGATAGAATCATCTCCGTTTCCAGTTCGGTCGCGCTGCCTTGTGCTATCTTGAGAAAATGAATGTAATCTCCCTTGCTTTGGCGGCCCCATCCCTCAGCTATATTGCTTGGAATCGAAACGGCTGATCGCCGAATCTGAGACGTAAGCCCATAAATTTCATCTCTTGGAAAACAACGAGTTATTCTATACACTTCTGATGCCAATGTCATCGACTTCTGCCAAACTATGAGGTCCTTATAGGATTTCATTGGCATGAATTCGCCATTCCTTTCAGCCTATGTGGCTCGTGGCTATGTGGCTAGTGGCTAAATGGCTAACATTCACTTTTCATCCCCAGCACCCTTCGCGCCCTCTTTGCGATATCCCCGCTCCGTAAGCCAAACGCTGTCAGGAGTTCCTCAGGCTTGCCTGATTCCCCGAACCGGTCCATCACCGCCACGTAATCCATCGGCACGGGATACTCCCGCGCCACTACCTGCGCTACTGCCGAACCCAGGCCCCCATAAATCTGATGCTCTTCCGCGGTCACAATTGCGCCGCATTCGCGGGCGGCCGTGATAATGCAGTCCTCATCGAGCGGCTTGAGCGTGTGCATGTTTATCACCTTGGCCTCGATTCCGGATCGAGCCAGCTCATCGGAGGCCACCAGCGCCTCATGAACCATGACGCCGCAGGCGATAATGGCGACATCGCGCCCGTCGCGCATGATATTCGCCTTGCCGAAAATAAAGGGTGTGTTTTCATCTGTGACGACAGGCACCTTTTCCCTTCCGAACCGGATATAGACGGGGCCATAAATTTCCGCCGCCGCCTTGGTGGCCTTGAACGTCTCGTAATAATCGGCCGGCACTATCATCTTCATGTTGGGAAGCGAGCGTATGATTGCAATCTCTTCCAGCGCCTGATGCGTGGCGCCGTCAGGTCCGACCGAAATGCCGCCGTGCGCCCCGCCTATCTTGACATTGAGATTCGAATAGCAGATAGTCACTCGCAATTGATCCGCTGCCCGGCATGATGCGAACGCCCCATATGTCGCGAAAAAAGGAATCTTGCCGACCAGCGATAACCCGGCGGCGATTGTCGCCATATTCTGCTCGGCGATACCGCATTCGATGAATCTTTCAGGGAATTCCTCTGCAAATAAGTCTACCATCGTCGAGGATGCCAGATCGCCCACCAAGACCACAACGTTGGGGTTCTGGCGCCCCAGTTCGACAAGGGCCTTGCCCCATCCCTCACGCGTCAATTTGTATTCGATGTCACCCATTATTCAGCCTCGCCGACCACTCCTCCCAAGTTGTCCCCAGCTCCAAGAGCGCCTGGCGGCCCTGCTCAGGCGACGGTGGCTTGCCATGCCATTCGGGCTTATTCTCCATGAAACTTACGCCCTTACCCATGATTGTATGCGCCAGTATTACTGTAGGCCGTCCCTTGAGCACCCTGGCCCGCTCGAAAGCCTCCACAATTGAATCCATGTCGTGCCCGTCAATCTCGATCACATACCAGTTGAAAGCACGGTATTTATCGGCCAGCGGCTCGATCCCCATTACATTTTCGACGAATCCATCGATCTGGGCCTTGTTGAAATCGACTATGGCGCACAAATTATCGAGTCTATAGTGCGCCGCCGCCATAGCCGCCTCCCAGATGCTCCCTTCCTGCTGCTCGCCGTCTCCCATGATACAATAGATTCTCCGGTGATGGGCGTTCATCTTGCTCCCGAGCGCGGCCCCGACCGCTACAGACAGCCCCTGGCCCAGCGATCCCGACGATACCTCCACGCCGGGGGTATCAAGCTTGCTGGGATGCCCCTGGCAGTGCCCGCCGAACTGCCGAAACCTCATCAGATCGCGGAGGGGGAAGAAGCCGGCCTCGGCCAGCATCGAGTAATGCACCGGTGTCACATGCCCGATCGAGAAAAACCAGATGTCGCGTTCGGGCCAAGAGGGGTTTCTGGGTTCGTAACTGGCCTCGTAGAATGCCAGCGCGGCGCAGAAATCGGCGCAGGAAAGCGGCCCCCCCGAATGCCTACTTTGCGCTTGGATTAACATGGTGATAATATCGCGCCTTATGAAGAGCGCTTTTTCTTTCAGCTTATCAACAAGGTAGAGAAGTCTCGGCAACCGTAACCTCCGTCAATAGCCAGTAGCCAATGA
>Ga0315293_10001484_pt1 | contig 22776 bp, 18 predicted proteins | sample YL17G13_20_MG_FD_203071 | JGI IMG/M metagenome (GOLD analysis project Ga0315293, IMG submission 203071) | Sediment microbial communities from Yellowstone Lake, YNP, Wyoming, USA - YL17G13_20 | ecosystem: Environmental > Aquatic > Freshwater > Lake > Sediment | place: USA: Wyoming | collected...
TTCATGGGCGGCGGGGCATCTCTGCAGTTTGATATGCTGCCGATGAATCTCCACCCCAAAGGCGGGACTGCAGCCTATGTCGAGACCGGCTCCTGGGCGGAAAAGGCAATCAAGGAAGCCAAGAAAGTCGGCAACGGCACTGTCCATGTGGCAGCATCAATGAAGGAAGAGAAATTCGGCCGCATACCGAAGCAGAATGAATTGAAGATTCCTTCAGAGGCAGCTTATTTCCATATTACTACCAACAATACAATCTACGGTTGCCAGTGGCAGTATATACCGGAAGTCGGCAACATCCCGTTGGTTTCGGACATGTCATCTGACATTCTGTCCCGCGAGATGGATTTCAAGAAATTCGCGCTAATCTATGCCGGGGCACAGAAAAACCTGGGACCGTCCGGCGTGACGGTGGTGATCATCCGTGACGACTTGCTGGCCAGGTGCGCCGATGGCCTGCCGACCATGCTCAGTTACAAGACCCACGCTGACAAGGACTCGCTCTACAACACGCCGCCGGTGTTCGCGGTCTATGTCGTGCGGCTGGTTCTGGAGTGGATCAAGAAACAGGGTGGACTGAAGGCGGTGGAGAAGGTCAATTTCGCCAAGAAAGAACGGATTTACCAGGCCATGGACCTGCACCCGGACTTCTATCGCGGCACGGTCAAGCCGGACAGCCGGAGTTGGATGAACCTGACATTGCGCCTGCCGTCGGAAGATCTCGAGAAGAAGTTCCTCAGCGAAGCGAAGGCGGCCGGGTTTATCGGGCTGAAAGGGCATCGTGATGTGGGTGGCATTCGGGTGTCGCTTTACAATGCGTTGCCGCTCGAAGGGGCCGAGAAACTGGCGGCGTTCATGCTGGCGTTCAAGAAGGCCAATTGAACTGTATTGCAGACTTAGGGTCGGGCGGAAGACATTAGTCTTTCGCCCGTTTGTTTGCAGCCATAGTATCATTGATTGGGAAGCGGTGATATGAATGACATAATTCAATTATTCGCTCGAAGTACAACCCTCGCTATCGTCGGCGCGTCGGACAATAGGCAATCCTTCGGTAACATCGCCTTTCGCACACTAAAGAGCAAAGGATACCAACTATATCCGGTGAATCCGAAATACCCTGCGGTCGAGGGAGAGCCGTGTTATGGCTCACTCCGGGATCTGCCTGCCGGCGTGGAATCGGCGCTGTTCGTTTTGCCGTCGAGGGTATCGGAGCAGGCAGTGGTCGATGCTCAATTAGCCGGTATCAAGCAGATCTGGTTTCAGCGGGGAGCCGACTATTCTGACGCGATCAGAGCCGCCCAGAAGGCCGGGATCGAGACCGTCAGCGGTCGTTGCATCCTCATGTACGCCGAACCGGTTACCGGTTTCCACGCGTTTCACCGATTCCTGGCAAAGTTGTTCGGCCGATTGTAATCGGACGCCTGCGACTCACGCCCCATCGAACAGATTGTCAGCAAACAGGTTGCGGAAACCAACCGGCAGAAAGCTAATCGCTTGACTTTGGACCGGGAATCCCATTTTTTTTAAGGTTATTGTGTCGAGATTCTAACTCATAAGGAGTGCCATTGCAGGCTAAGGAAAAGGCCGATACCGCCGTCATTGACCTATTCGAGAAGTGTTTCTCCTATACTGACCCCCAGACCGTCAGAGACATGGGAATCTATCCTTATTTCCACCCAATTCAGTCGGCGCCGGGAGATGAGGTCATTGTGGATGGGAAACTGTGCATTATGGCCGGGTCAAACAACTATCTCGGGCTGGTAAACCACCCCCGTGTAAAGGAAGCTGCCGTCAAGGCGGCGCGGGAGTTTGGGTCCGGTTGCACCGGGTCCCGTTTTCTCAACGGCACTCTCGATATGCATCTGGAACTGGAGCGAAGACTGGCGAAATTCGTCCATAAGGAGGCGGCCCTGGTTTTTTCGACCGGCTTCCAGACTAATCTTGGCGCCATCTCCTGCTTGATCGGTAAGAATGATGCGGTGATAATTGATCGCCAGGTGCATGCCTGTATTGTCGATGGCTGCCGCCTCTCCTACGGTAAGACGTACAAGTTCGCGCATAACGACATGGCCGATGCCGAGCGGGTTATCTCCAATGTCCGGAACATCAATACTCGGGGCGGCCTCATGGTCGTGGTAGATGGCGTTTTCTCGATGGAGGGGGATATTATCAAGTTGCCGGAGTTGGCGGCCATCTGCAAGCGTTACGGTGCGCGCCTCATGGTGGACGACGCTCACTCTATCGGCGTGCTGGGACCGACCGGCGCCGGCACGGCGGAGCATTTCGGGATCACCGATGAGGTGGATCTGATCATGGGGACATTCTCAAAGTCATTCGCCGCTCTGGGCGGGTTTATCGCCGGGAAGAAAGAGGTAATTGAATTTATCCAGCATACTGCCCGGTCGCTGATCTTCTCGGCCTCGATTACCCCATCCTCGGCGGCCGCTGTTCTGACTGCACTCGACATTATTCAGGAGGAGCCGGAGCGCCGCGAACACCTGTGGCACAACGCCCACAAGATACAGCGAGAGTTTCGCTCGCTCGGCTTCGATATCGGCCACACCGCCACGCCCATTATCCCGATCGTTGTCGGCGAGGACCTGGACTGCTTTGCGTTCTGGAAAGATGTCTATGACCGGGGGGTGTTCACTAATCCGGTTATTTCACCGGCAGTCGCGCCGGGGCACGCCATGATCAGGACATCCTATACGGCGACCCACACCGATGCGCATCTTGATCGGGTGATTGAGGTTATGGCCGAAGTTGGCCGGAAGCGGGGCTTGATCACCTGACGCTATGGGTACTCTTGAAGTAGTCGAAGTCGAAACCGGCTCGCAACTGGACGAGTTTATCGAATATCCGAACCACCTGTATCGCAACTGCAAGCAGTACGTATGGCCGCTCAAGATTGAGCGCCGGGAGTTCTTCGATCCGGAGCGCAATCCCTTTTACAAAGTGGCCAAAACAAAGCTGTTTCTGGCGATACAGAACGGCGAAGTGTGCGGGAGAATCGCCACCTGCATCAATTACACGCATAACGAATTTCATCAGGAGAAAGCCGGTTTCTTCGGATTCTTCGACTGTCCCGATGATTTCGAGATCGCATCCCGGCTTCTCAAGGTAGCGATGATCACTCTCAAGAAGGAGGGGATGGAGAAGATGCGGGGGCCCATGAGTTTCTCCACTAATTATGAAATCGGTTTTCTGATTGAGGGTTTTGATCTGCCGCCAACGGTGATGATGCCGTACAATTTTCCTTATATGCCGCGGCTGGCCGAGAAGTTCGGACTGCAAAAAGTAATGGACCTGATCGGCTTCCTCATTACCAAGGATGACCCTATTTCGGAGCGCATCGACCGCGTGGTCAGCAAGCTCCAGCAGCGCTCCGGCATTACCATTCGCTCCCTTAACGAACGGGATTTCGATAATGAGATTCGCCGTCTGTTGGAGGTCTACAATCAGGCCTGGGCACACAACTGGGGGTTTGTGCCGATGGATGAAGCAGAATTCTTCCATCAGGTCAAGCAGATGAGGCAGATCTACGACCCACACATGGTGTTCATTGCGGAGTATCAGGGCAAGCCGGTTGCATTCTCGGTGGCGCTGCCGGATATCAACCAGGCTCTCATTCATCTCAAAGGGCGGTTGTTGCCGTTCGGACTACTAAAGCTGCTCTGGCACACCAAGATCCGCAACAAGGTGGTCGGCGTGCGCATGATCACGATGGGTGTCATTCCGCAGTTTCACAAGCGCGGCATTGATATGATGTTCTTTGTCAATACCCACAAAACAGGCCTCGCTCGCGGCTACAAGTGGGCGGAATTGTCGTGGATACTGGAGACCAATGAACTGATGTGCCGTGCGGCCGAAGACATGGGAGCCAAGCCGTATAAGAAATACCGCATCATGGAGATGCCATTGTAATCTCTGAGCCGCTGCCGGATTTGTCCTCCAGACGACCTGCTAATCCGAACCTCTGCCTCAAAAAAAATCGCAACTTGCCCCCCCTGCACCCGTCTAATCCTAATAGATGAGTGGTGTGAATCCCTCCAATTGAGGAGAACCGGCTGATGAAAAAGATAATTCTCATACTTGCTGCCCTTGTTATTGTGGCCATTGTGGTGTTTCTTGTGGCCGGCAACGGCTCGGCCAGTAAAGAGGAAAACCTCAAGACCGTTCCCATCAAGAAGGGGAATATCATTGATAAGGCTCTCGCGATCGGCAAGATCGAGCCGAAGCGCGAGACATCCGTCAAATCCAAGATTTCAGGCATTATCAAGAAAATATACGTAGAGATCGGCGATCCGGTGAAGGTCGGCGACCCGCTGTTTGACATTGCCCCGGACCCCACGCCGTTGGAGTTCGCCGAAGCCAAGCGGCAGGTCGAAATCGCACAGGTCGAATACGACGACGTGAAGCGGGACTTCACGCGCGCCGGCTCGCTGAAGGACAAGCAACTCATCTCCAATCAGGAGTATGAGTCCTTCAAGTCAAAGGATGATGCCGCTCAGTTGCGCCTTGACCTTGCCAAAGAGCGGCTCGCGCTAATCGAGACCGGCCGGACCGAAATTGCCGACCGCAAGATCGACAACATTATCAAATCGACGGTTAACGGCACGGTGCTTTCGCTTGAAGTTGAAGAGGGCGACCCGGTGGTGCCGCTGACTTCGTATCAGGCCGGCACGAGCCTGATGTCAATTGCCTACATGGAGGACTTGCTGTTCAAAGGGAATGTGGACGAGATCGATGTCGGCAAACTGTATGAAGGGATGCCGGTCGAGATCGAAATTGGCGCGATTCCCAACAAGAAGATTTCCGGTATCCTGACCAAGGTTTCGCCCAAGGCGCACAAAGAGGAAGGCTCCACCCTGTTTCAGGTGGAGATTGAGATCGGTCGGGACACGGCTCAAATCGCCCTTCGCGCGGGCTACAGCGCCAATGCCAGCATTATTATCAACCACAAGGACAGCGTGCTCATAGTCCCCGAACGGCTGGTGAAAATGACGGATTCCGTTTCGACGGTCGAGGTGAAGGACAGCGCCGGTGTGGTCACGACCAAGACGATTAAGACCGGTTTGTCCGACGGTATCAATATCGAAGTCGTATCCGGTCTGGCCGAGAATGAACAGGTTGTGGAACGTCCGCCCAAACAAATCACTGCGGACTAATCAAAGGCGAGCAAGCATGCGGCCGCTGTATACGATCAAGCAGTTCTTTAACGATATGCGGAGACAAAAACTCCGCACCGCGCTCACCACATTCGGTATCTTCTGGGGCACCTGCTCCATCATTCTTCTGTTCGCGTTCGGCAAGGGGATCACGGAAGCGCAGATAAAGGCGCAGAAAGGACTGGGGGAGAACATTGCCATCTTCTGGCCGGGAATTACGTCGAAAGACTTCGAGGGTCTGCCGCGCGGCCGTCGCATCCGCTTCACCGAGGATGACATTGAAATGGTGAAGAGCAGGGCGCAAAAGGTCGAGCGTATCTCGCCGGAGTACTCGAAATGGAATGTCCCCATGAAAGCCGGCAAAAATTCGACTCTTCGCAATATCGTCGGCGTTTGGCCGGAATTTGGCGAGATGAGAAACCTGATTGCCGAAGCCGGCTCCCGCTTTCTCAATGAGAGCGACCAAAAGGAAAAACGACGCGTCGTGTTCATTGGCGACAAGCTGAAACAAGACCTGTTCGGTGACTCGTCCGCCGTTGGACAAGTCGTCCAGTTGGGCGGCGTGCCGTTCACGGTTGTCGGGGTGATGCAGAAAAAGGAACAAGACAATTCCTATAACGGACGGGATGCTTCCAAGGCTTTTATCCCGGCCGCGACCTTCAAGACCATGTATTCCAGCCGCTATTTGAATGACTTCGTTATGCAGGGTAAAACGACCGAATCGATGAAGGCAGCTCGTGCTGAAGTCATGGAGATTATGGGCGGTCGCTACCGGTTTGATCCGTTGGATGATGAGGCGCTGGCCTGCTGGGATGTCACCGAGGGGATCGAGTTCTTGAGGGCGTTCTTCGGAGCGTTTCAGTGGTTCCTGGTGGGGATTGGGATCGCCACTCTGATTACCGGCGCTATCGGCGTCAGCAATATTATGAATGTAGTACTTGAAGAACGAACCAAGGAGATTGGCATTAAGATGGCGCTGGGCGCCCGAAAGAGTTTCATCCTGGGGCAGTTCATTGTGGAGACCCTGATGATTACGGCTATCGGCGGAATGTCCGGCCTCCTCTTTGCGTATGCGATTGTCTCGGTTATCCAGGCGCTGAAACTTGAAGATTTCATAGGAACGCCGACGATCGATCTGGCGGCGGCGGTCGGTATGACCATGCTGCTTGGCGTTATCGGTCTGATTGCAGGCATCTTTCCGGCGCGCCGCGCGGCCAATCTCCAACCGGTCCAAGCCTTGAAGTTGTTCTGAGAATCCATTATGCAGTGGTCTACCATATACGCCGTGTTCGTGAGGGACTTCCGTAAGCAAAAGAAGCGGATTACGCTCACGATCATCGCTCTTTGCTGGGGAACGATCTCAATCATGCTCCTCCTGGGGTTCGGTGAGGGACTACACCGGCAGTTGAGCATCAACAGGAAAGGTATGGGGGACAGGATCGCCATCCTCTGGGGCGGGCAGACAACGATGCCCTACAAGGGACTGGGCAAGGGACGGCCGATCATGTTCGTGCCGGAGGATGTTGACTACCTCAAATCCCGCATTCCGGAACTTCAGGAGATCGGCGGCGAGTATCATCGCTGGGGTGTGCCGGTCAAGAACGGTACGCGCGTCGTCAGCGAGCACATTAACGGTGTCAGCCCCAATTATGAACTAATGCGAAATCACATCCCGCGCGAGGGGGGCCGGATGATCAACGAGCTCGACATGAGACTCAAGCGGCGGGTTGTGTTTCTCGGCGACCGCTTGATGGACCGCTTGTTTGGTTCCGACACCACTACCGGTATGGAGATTTCTGACTTCTTCAGCGACCGGGTCTCCTCGGTGAAAGCAGAGGAAGTCATCGGCAAAGAGGTGCTCATCAACGGCATCCCGTTTACGGTGGTCGGCGTAGCCGCGCATAAGATGCAGATGAACAGCTACTCCGGCATGGACCAGGACAAAGCGACTATTCCCGCCACGACGTTCAAAGCGATCTTCGGTGATCCCTGGCTGGACAACATCGTCTATATGCCGCGCGACGTAAAGCAGATGAAGGATGTCGAACAGAAAGTGTACGAAGCATTGGGCGCGAAGTACAAGTTCGACCCGAAAGACGAACGGGCATTGTCGATCTGGGATGTGGCCGAGAATGCACGAGAAATGAATGACGTGCTTCTCGGAATCAAGATATTCCTTGGCATTATCGGCGGCCTTACTCTTTTGATCGCCAGTGTCGGCGTCGCCAATATCATGTATGTCTCGATCAAGGAGCGAACGCGCGAAATAGGAATCAAGATGGCGGTCGGCGCGCGGCGGTCGCTGATCTTATCTCAGTTCCTTCTCGAGGCGATACTCATCACGTTCGTCGGCGGGTCTCTCGGAATGGGAATATCTATTGCCGCAACCGAGATTTTCAAGCGAATAGACATTAAATCAGACGTATTGGCTTTCATGGGCCGGCCGACCATATCGATTGAAATTGGTCTGATTGTGGTCGGCATACTTGGGATAATGGGGCTGCTGGCCGGGTCTTTCCCGGCGCTCAAGGCGTCATCCGTCAGCCCGGTGCAGTCACTTAGGTACGAATAGCGAGATTGGGACAGCGACTATGAGCCGCATTATTGAAATGAAACAAGTGCGCAAAGCGTACACGACCGGTAAGGTGACATTCGAGGCATTGCGCGGAATCGACTACACGGCCGATAAGGGAGAGTTCGTCGCGATCGTCGGACCGTCAGGCTCCGGCAAATCAACCATGATGAATATCATCGGCTGTCTGGATACGCCGACCGGCGGGGAGTATATTCTCGATGGCCAGATGGTCAACCAACTCAGCGCCAATGATCTCGCCGATATCCGGAATCGGAAAATCGGATTCGTCTTTCAGGCGTTCAATCTTCTGCCGTACGCGACTGCGTTTGAGAATGTCGAAATTCCCTTGCTGTTTGCCAAAGTCACCGCCCGCAAGCGACGGGAACGAGTCATGGAACTCCTGTCACGAGTGGGACTGGCCGACAAAGTGGCGAACCGCCCAACCGAAATGTCCGGCGGCGAGATGCAGCGCGTGGCGATTGCCCGGGCGCTGGCCAACGAGCCGGAGATTATCCTCGCCGATGAACCGACCGGCAACCTCGACACCAAGTCAGGCGCAGAGATCGTGAAACTGTTTCATGAAATGTGGCAGACTGGTAAAACGATTATCATCATCACGCACGATGTGAATATCGCCCGCCAGACCAGTCGCATCTTGAAACTCAAGGACGGTCTGGTCGATACCAACGGGAACGGGGCGTGACTCATATCCGCGCACTTCCATCAAAAGAAAAGCCGTAGGACGCAAGCTACCGACGGCTTCTTTCTTCCCGGCGCTGAACCGGCGCGCTGACATTCAACTAGTCGCCTACATCCCGCCCTCGTGACACTGCGTGCAGACTTCTTTGCTGACCTGCGTCTTGCCGTGCTCACTCACCGAGTGGCAACTCTTGCAGCCGAGTTCGAGTTCTTTCGCGTGCATCTGGTGCGGCAGTTTCTTGCCGGAATAATCCACCGTCTCAGGGAGGAGTGTCTTACCGTGACAGAAGGTGAGGCAACTATTCTCTTTGAGAACCGATGCCCCCAACTGCGGCGGCTTATGTGATGCGTTGATCTCCTGCATCGTTGCGCTGATCTTGCTCGCAGAGGAATTGAGCAGATAGAGGCTGTACCAGATATTGTGCGGAATATGGCTGCTCTTGACGAATTCGTAATTGAATTCCGCGTCACTGATTGCTGCCTGCAATCTGGCGCGTGACGGCTTGCTGCCGCCAAGACCGGATGCATCAGCTTTGGCGGCGCTGAGATATGCGGCGTAATCGGTCTGAACCTGACGCGAACCCTCCAGCCAGTTGTCGAACATCAGATCATACCTCTCGCCGTGACACGTTACGCATGAGGCGCGCTGCGCTTCCTTCTTCTCCTGTTGCGCCAACGGTTCTCCCTGCGGCGTTAGATGCGTGTGACAACCGCTACAGGAGACCTGCGCCGCGAACATCGGGCTGGGCATGTCGAGCGTGTCCCGTCCGCCGATCCCCATGTATAGTTGTTTGGGGCCGTTGTGCTGGCGCAAATGGCAGTTCTCGCACTGAATATCCAGCGAACTGACCATCTCGAAATTGCCGTGCTCGATATCGGAATGGCACTTGAAGCAGTCGATACCGTTCTCCGTCACGTGCGTGGCGTGCAACTGCTCGCGGCTGACATCCTGACGTGACCGCTCCACGTGGCAGGAGTAGCACTTGCTTTCCGGCACGGCGCCGTCCCCCTTAACAATCCGCGTGTGACACTCTTTGCATTGCACCTTCAGCTTCAAGTACGGCGCATGATCGAAGGTGAACCCGGCATGCTCAACAGTCTTCTTGGGCATGCCGTGACAGGCGTCGCAGCCGGTAATCGCTTCCCCCTGACCGGCGTCCTTGAAGTGACAGACAAAGCAGCTCTTATCATTGACCGCCATGTGTCCCTCGGCCACGTCCTCGTCATACTGCACGATCTGGTTATGACAGGAAGTACACCGCAATTTCTCGCCCCGAAGCACCTTCTCCAGATGCACCGCGTGGTCAAACGCAATGTTGTTTTTGTACTGCGTGGTGCCGCTCAACAGACGCAACTCATGACAGCCCGAGCTAAGACAGCTTTGGTCATGAACATTCCCCTTCGGTCGAGTCGTGAACGTGCCGGTCCAGTAGCGAGCCGCTGAGAGAGCGAGCGCCCCGACGCCGTAATCATGGCACCTCACACAGGTAACATCGGCGTGCTTCGACTCTTTCCAGTGCCGAACGTACGGCTCCATGTAGTGGCAGTTGCTGCAGAACGCCGCATTCTTCATCCGCCACGATATTCCGGCACCGACCAGAATGAGAATCAGCACCGCGATTCCAAAGTAAATCGCAAGGACGCGCAAATGACGACCAAACAGGCGGAACAGATCGCGCACAAAATGAATCACGATTGCGCCTCCGTTTTCTGTTTGTTTGCCTGTTCTTTCAGCAGGGCCTCTCGCTCGGCGTTCATGATTTCGGCGTATTCAAGAGCGTGGTGATGCTTCATCTGGCTTTCGGATAGTTTGCCGTGCCACCAGACCCAGCTCATCGGGAAGACATCGGGGTTGAAATGTACGTTGTAGAAGTGCCAGATGATAATGGCCAGGGTCGCCAGGAGCCCCTCGTCGGAATGCGCCTCTCGCGCGATATCGAACAACCCCTTGGAAAACGCTTCCTTGAACCACAGTATTAAGCCGGAACCGATCATCACGACCATGCCCCAATAGACCGCCCAGTAGTCGAATTTCTCGATGAACGAAAAGCGTCCGAACCTCGGTCCCGACGATCGTCGCCCCAGATAAAACAGCATAGTGTGTATGAAATCTCTGATATCCCGAGGGCGAGGAATCATCAGAAGGAAATCGGTGCGCCCCATGCGCGAAAGCGCAATATAGCCCAGATGCCAGGTGCCGACAATTATCAGCCCCACCGCTGCTACCCGGTGAATCAGTGTCGAGTTCTGTATTCCGCCGAGCAAATGCAGAATGACGAACTTGGAGATGCCCAACTCCGGGAACTTGAGCGGCATGCCGGTGATAATGAGCAGGATCACCGACACAAACATCAGCATATGCTGGGCACGGAAATTCTTCCCGAACCGGTTGAACATCGGCTCCTGAAGTGCCACCGCCGCTTGAGGCCGAGCAATTGAATAGCGCGTGACGAGTTCGCTGAGCGCCACGTTGGCCTCAAAATTAATCCGCTCCGCAATTTGGGCCGCCGTTTTCTCCAGTTCATCCGGCGAGGTGTTCGGATCGATATGCGGTCTCGCCTGATCTATGATACTCTTCGTCAGGGAATCAACTATTTGAGCGCGTTCGGTCCCGGTGTCGGTCGGCTTGTTGTCCATAGATCGCTACTTTGCCCCGCGCGCTTTCTTGGCCCGCCGAAACAGGTCCAATACAATGAAGACAAATAGTCCGGCCAGCGTACCGACGGTGAGAATAGTAAAGAACTTGGTGATATAGTAGACAAGACCCGACTCTTTGTTAGTCGGGTCCACATGAATCTTGCCGGATACGAACTGTGGTGTGGCTTCCGGGTGGCAGCCGGTGCGACCGCACGTCTTCACGATGTTGGCCGGGTTGATGCTCGACTTGGGGTCATCCGGCCTGCGGATATCGTGAAAGCCGTGACACGAGGCACAGTTCGCCACGGTCCGATTCTCCATTTTGTGAGCAATGCCGTGAAAGGAATCCTCAAACGTCGCCGTGCGATCAGTCTTTATGCCGTATTTGGACGCCACTCCGACCGGTCCATGGCAGCCGCTACAGGTTTCCGATACATGTTCAGGAGACACCCGGGAGCCGGACTCCAGATGCTTCTTGATATTGTGCTCGCCGTGACACGAAGCGCAATCGGGTGCATCCAGAATTCCCGATGCCAGCGCCGTACCGTGCACCGATTCTCGGTAGGTGGAATATATCTCGATATGGCACTTGCCGCAGGTGGCAGGGCGATTCAGCTTGTACATGGTCGAACCTGATGAGTCCGGTGACAGCACATCATGCGTGCCGTGGCAGTCCTGACAGACCGGCGCTTTCGGGTTGCCCGAAACTACCGCCATCCCATGCACCGAGTGCGCGTACTGGTCATACAGTTCCCCTTGTGGCGCGCCGACCGGATTTCCAGAGTAGTGGCAACGACGGCAGTTCACTTTCTGGGCCACGCCGTGCGGTATCGCTACGACATCTATGTGGCAGTCGGTGCATAGCCGCGAGGCGTGAACCGATTTCAAGAGCGCCGGCTGATCCACGTGAAGGTTAATCTTCCTGCCCGTCCCCTCAACCTTGGAGAAACCCGGCTTGCCGTGACAGACCAGACATTTATCTTCAGCCGGCACTGAACCTGCAAACGCCAGGATGGTTGCTGCCAGAACGATCGGGTACAAGTGAGCGCGGTGTGCTTTCAGAGTCATCCTAAACTCTCTTAATCCGGCGCTTGTATTCCAGCACCCGGTAGATGACAAAGCCGACAATAATAATGGAAATGAACCAAATGTAGAACTGTCGCACATAGAACTTCCCGCCTGACTCGCTGGAGGTCGCCGAGGTATGCACGGCCCCTTTGGCGAAATCGGCCGGCAGGTCTTCGTGGCACTTACCGCAAGTGATTTGGATGTTGGCGGCATTAATGAGTGACCGTGAATCCTGTTGCGGGAAGATATCATGCACGCCGTGGCACGAGGCACAGTTGGCCACGCGGGCATACCCTAGCTCCGACGCGGCGCCATGAAATGACTCTTTAAACGTGCTGATCCTATCCGCTTTCAACCCAAATTTCCCCACCACCTTGTCGGACGCATGGCAGTCAGAGCAGGTTTTGGATACGTTGGTAGCATACACTCGGGAATCCGGCTCAAGGTGCTTCACGATATTATGCTCTCCATGGCAGCTGGTGCAAGTGGGGGACTCCAACACCCCTTTGGCGAGCGCAGTAGCGTGAACCGACTCGGCGTACGTTTGAGCTATCTTATGGTGGCAGTTGCCGCAGGTGGCAGCTACATGTGACTTATAAACCGGGCTTTCCGGCTGGTCCGACGGAAGAAAGTTGTGGCTGCCGTGGCAATCGACACACGCCGGGGCTTTCAGGTTTCCTTCCACCATCAGCGCCCGTCCATGGACCGAATTCTCATATGCCTTGATAGCTGCGGCTGTCGGCATGTTCGTGACATGCTCGGTCAACTGCTGATCTTCGTGGCAAGTGATGCAGAGTCGGACAGAATTGCGGTGATTAGTGCGGGCGTTCGGATTGCTGATAGCCAGGACATCGTGTCCACCATGGCAAGTGATGCAGGTTGGAAGCTTCTCGATATTGGCCTGACGTCCGAGCACGTGCGGAGATTTATTGAAACTCTCCGCTTCGGCATTGTGACACTTGCCGCAGAAAACCGCTCGATTCCCGGCATGAGGCGTCTTCGAGTTGATTGCATGGCAGTCGGTACAAGCTACTGATGCATGGACCGAGCCGCTTAACAGGGCCGTATCGACAACGGCGGCTTTGGGTTGAGGGCGTGGCTGAGCGCCGTGGCACTCCATGCATGGCGAGGGCTGTGCACCGACTCCGATCGGCAGCAGCAGAAGAATCGGCAGAAGCAAATACCTCATTTTCACTCTCGTCCCATTTCTCGCTATTTTTTTCACAAACTCCCCCAAAATATATCGTATTAGTCCAGAGTGCAACCGTTTTCAGGAGAGAATGGCCCGGATTGAACTCCTTGGCTCGTAGAACAATTGCTTATCGCAAGTCAAATCATACTCTCCGGTACGAGTACACATTCTTGCGAATACTGGCCGCTAGCCGATAGGCTAGAGCTGCTCTCCCTAAGGCCCTTTCTCCAATCGCACAAAATGAATTTCCCGCCCTTTGGCGCGCCACAGTCTTTCGAAAAAGGTCGGCTCACCGCTCGGGTTGAGATTGGTGTCTTCTGAATACGGGTTCCCGGTGTTTCTCAGCAACGGTACACCGGCCACATTCGCAATCACCCAATCGGCGTAGGGCTGCCAGTCGGTAGCCACCACGATATCTCCTGACGGCTTCAGGATATTTGCCAACCGGCCGAGGAGCTCCACCGACAGCAAACGCTGAAACGAATGACGCGGTTTCGGCCAGGGATCAGGGAAGAGCACATAAATCCGCTCGAAACAGGGGGACACAAAATGGCGAGGGATTATGATCCGGGCATTACCGCGCAGCAATTGGATATTGGTCAGCCCCCGCTTTTCGGCTCGCGCAATCAGCTTGCGATACCGCTTCATCATCATTTCGATTGCGACAAACTGCTTTGATGGGTAAGCCGCCGCCAGCCACAACAGCAGATCCCCCCGCCCGGGTCCGATTTCCAAAATATCCCCCATAACCTGTTCCACCTCGCGCGGATAGAACAGAATCGGTTTCCGAGATTCGAATTCGAGCGGAAACTGACGTTCCTTAGCCATGAGTGCGCTCAGACGATTTCATAATCCGAACGGAAGATTGCTTCTGTCGGGGAAAATGGCAAGCAAGTCGGGCAATGCCCGTCAGGATTTTGGCGGGACGACCATCGTCGGCAACCCCGGCTGGGCCGCCCGGTACAGAGTCAGCGCCTTGGATGGGTCCATCTTGATCATCAACTGCGCCTTCCCGAACGGCGTCTGAATGGCGTGACGTACCTCGAACATCGCATTCTCAAGCTTGTCAGTCGGTTTACCTTTGATATCTGTTCTGACATCTAGTATGACCTTATCCCCCCAGAGAAGCTGGAACCGTTCCGGTAGCGCGCGCTGCAACAATTCCGGCTTGAACTTGGTGACTTCGGAGATAATTGCGAGGATTGAATCCGGCGTCTTGCTTTGAGCTGCAAACAAGTGGGTCTCAGTAATCGTGCGGATCAATTTCGATTCCTTCCCCTGAAACCGCTCGACAAAATCCCACACTTCTTCGTTGTCGGAAGCCTGAACAGCGAGCGGATACTTCCACACGACGGCACCGCGGAGTTTCAGCAGGAGCTGCTTTTCCGCAAAGTCGATCACAAAATACGGCTTCTCCAGATTGGCCAGCTTGAGTTCCGCTTGAATTTGCTTGTATTCAACCGCTGCTTTGTCCGCATTCCAACCTTTGGCGGTAGCGCCGGAATCTGCCCCGTTGCCGCCACACCCGCTTACAGCTATGATCAGTAACAGCAGGGCGGGCAATAACGACAGTCTTGTCAGCGGATTCTTACACATCATTGTCTAAAAGATGTAAATCGCCGTTCCGATCGGAACCTGCTTGTAGAGCTTCTGCAAATCCTCGGTGCCGACCCGCACACACCCATGCGTGACGTTAATTCCCAGCAACCGCTCGTAAATCGTCCCGTGAATGAAGAAGCCGTCGCCGAACCCCAGCGCATACTCTCCCATAACATTCGGATCGTAGCGATCCCTCTCATTCTTGGGGATAGTCTCGTTCTCCTCTATGAATGCCCAATCCGGCTTCCGCCACCACGGTTCCGTCATCTTGTTCTTGACCGTAAAATAGCCGCGCGGGGTGTTGAATATCCATTTCCGGTGAGTTACGCTGTCAATTAACTCGCCCCCTGAGCCGGTAGAGCACGTTCCTTCGACAAGCACCGAGTCCTCGGTGCGAAGAGCAATCCGATTGGCATGAGTGTCTATTGTGATGTACGGTCGGTTCGGTCTGAGTTTATCAAGCGCTTTGCGGGCTTTCTCGAGTTCTTTCTTGGCTGCTTTGACGTCCTTCGGAAGCTGCGGTAAAGTCGTATCACCGAGCACGGCCTTCTCCGTGACGTTTTCGGGAATCGGTTGATGCCAGAGTTTTACAATCAGGACGGCAATGACTACCAGTCCAACCAGACTTCCGGTGACGGTCCAAACTCGGTGTCTCATGGCCACCTGTCCGAGCGACGAACGATTGTCACCGGCGTCCCAACCCCGACATATTGCATCAGATGATCCATCTCACGATCTGTAAGAGCGACACACCCTTCGGTCCAGTCTCTGTTGCGACCGCCGTTGCCGTGAATCTCGATCAAGCCGCCTATCCTGGCTCGCCTTGAGATCACGCCGCGGGCCTTATTATCATTGAACCGTTGGCGGTCCGCTTCGTTCGGATAATTAATCAACAGTGCCTTGTAGTATCGGCTGCCGCGATGCTTTGCCACCGAGACAACGTACTTCCCTTCGGGGGTACAACCATCGCCGGAAAACATCTTCTGCTGGGCCGAGTTGTATCCGAGGTTACAGTTATAAGTGTGTATGACATTGCCGGCCTTGAGGAGATACGTCTTGTGTTTTGCTTTATCGACTATCACGGCATAACTTCCGTTGGCACGAGAATCGTCAACCGTCTCCTGAACCCATCGCCGCCAGGCTGCCAGCTTGCCGGCCTCATCGTTGTCGTTTTGGCGCAGCGACTCCCCCAACCGCTTCATCCACATTTGCGCCGCCGTCATCGATTCGCGGGCTTCTTCGTACTCCCCGGTCTGCATCAGCCGATCGGCCGTCTGCAACGCAAACTCGGCAGACGAGTAATATCTGGCCAGGCTCAATTTGGCCAGCGAACCGTTAAGCGCTTCTTCCCATGAGGCGAGTTCATCACGGAGATCATCCCGCTCCCGAAGGGCCAGCGCCTGAACGTTGGCGGCATAGGTGCGCGCCTGAGTAGCGGCATCGGACGCCGTCTTTACCGCCAGCAACAGCAGCGAGTCCGCCTTGTCGTAATTCCGAAACGGCGCCAGCCGGCCGTTCTGACGAGCCATCTCCATCCAGCCTCGATTCACGAGAGCTTCGGCATTCCGATACGTTTTTTCGGAATAGCGGAGCGCCCCTGCTCGATGGGCTGATTCGACTGCCCCTTTAGCACTCTGCAGAAGCCAGACCGGCGGCTCGGCTGCGTTCATGAATGACGTGGTCACAGTCACTGCGGTAATAATGATGATTCCGATAATGACGAGGAGTCTGATTCGGACAAGATGGCGCTTTGGCTTGGGAGTCACGGTTCTGAATGCACCGGAGGGGCCGCTGGTGACAGCGGCCCCCCGGGAAAACCGATTACTTTCAATCATTAATCGTTACTTGCCGGCCTTTTTGGCAGCGGCAGCAGCGATTTCATCAGTAATACTCTGAGCCTTCGCAATCACGCCCTGAATTTTCGTGCGTGCGGTCAGATACTTGCCGGCGTTGAAATCAGCTTCAGCATCGGCATAGGCCGGAGTCAGACCATCCAGGTCAGCCTTGATCAGTTCGAGCTCAGCCTTGGTGTCTTTACCCTTCGGGGCCTTGGCCAGAGCGGCGGTGGCCGCATCAATCCCGGCCTTAGCCTGGGACAGAAGGCCGATCACTTCCTGTTTCACTCTCTCTTTTTCAGTCTCAGCGGCGGCCGATGCGGCGTTGGCCAGAGTCTGAGCGGCGATGAACATCTCCTTGGACTTGCCGTAGCTGCGGAACAAAGCGAACTTGCCGTCCTGCTCGGTCTTGGCAGCATTCGCAGCCTGCAGAGTATCCTGCGCGGTGCGCCAGGCAGCCGGAGCATACGCTTCGGCCTCAGCGGTACGAGCCGCATCGATAGCCTGAGTGGCAGCCTGCATCTCGGCCTCTGGGGCCTTGCTGCAACCGGCGATGAGCGCCAGAAGGAACAGCGCCGCAAGAGCCAGTGACACGCGTTTAAACATTTCAGTTTCCCTTTCTTCTTGGGTTTAGTGTAAGGTTATGGTATGGGCGAAAAAAAAGGACACGCGCGGCGACGCGTCGCCGACACACATCCTGATTACTTCTTATTCATTTCTGCCGACTGATCACCTCTGCCGGAGTTACTCTGCAGCCGGCAAGACTTCCCTTCAATAATAGCGAATCATCACTACAATAGCCAACGATAACCATCCGCTCGCGATTTGAAGGGGATAATAATGACGAGGTGTTCCCCAATGTCAATGTTTTTCTGGAAAGAATTCACACAACGGATCGATCGCTCATGCCAAGGGATTTAACATCTCCGATGTGTGATAAGTCTTTATATTACAATACATTAAGCGGCCGCATAAGCTGACGGAATCGCTCCGGGTTAGACCGGTCAATAAACGCTGCTCACCATTTGCCTCATTCCGGCGACAGTCGATGGCGCGCGATCCGGAACTGCTGCAATTCACCGGATCAAGCGCCCGGTGCGACATCAACCGCGGCGTGAGGTCAGTTGTGATCGTACCAGAAAACGCGGGGAAGGGCAAATGCATTGGTGTGAATCGTTCCTGTTAAGCCAAAACATCGGAGACATAGGCTTAACCGAAAGGGGCAGACCAATCGTCTTGAAATGATAGGAGGACTGCGAAATGATAAGACGACCGCTCATCGGCGCACTCATGATGTATGGCGCTCTCGGATTAGTGTTCATGCTGCCGACCGCGGGAAGACCCGCAACCGGTGACACCACCAATATCGACGCCATCATCAACAAGTACATTCAAGCAAGCGGTGGCACGGCTCTACGCGATTTCCGGACGGAGCGACGCACCGGGACACTGCTGCGATACAAGGCAGGCCAGGTTCCGCTTGAGATGACCGCCAAAGCTCCCGGCTTGTGGCGCTATGATCAGACCTTTGCATGGGGCGATCAAGTCAGTTATGGTTTCGACAGCAAACAGGCGTGGGTTGCGGACATGCGTTCTGTTGAGACTCTGAATCCTGACCAACTGTTCGAGTTGCAGTTGCTGGCAGACCCTCAGGCACCGCTGAAAATGCGCGATTGGTATCCCCAGATGACCATGAACGGGGCGGAGAAGGTGGGACAGAAGGAAGCCCATTCCATTCTTGCCCGTTCGGCAGCCGGTCGAACGACCGAACTGGCTTTAGACAAGGAATCCGGGCTGCTGTTGCGCGCCGGTCAATTGTACTTTGAGGACTATCATGCCGATGGAGCGGTGGTCAGACCTCATAAGATTCTCCTGGGGGTCACGGACAGCCTGCACTTCCAAATGGTGATGCAGTTTTCCGACGCCCAATATGACGTCCCCTTGGATGACACCCGCTTTGGACAGCCCGCAGGTGTGCTGGCAGCCACCGAGGCTCCGCTCTACACGCCTCGATCTCAAGTGGAGCTGGATATACCGGCCCTTGATGCATGTGTCGGCGTTTATCAGCATCCCACCGACACCGGTGTTACCTATACAGTCAGCCGCCAGGGAGCGCATTTGATGCTTACGCGAACCGGCTGGGGTATCAAAATGGAGATAGTACCGGAATCCGACAGCCACTTCTATGTGTCGGGGAGGGAATTCTGATTCAAATAGATATGGAAATTGCGGAGGGTTGAGGGACAGCCAAAATTCACTATGAGGATGGGTAGACTGGTCCTACATTCAAATCCGAACCGACAGGGGCTTAAAGCGCTTACTAGCTATTGGTTCTGATTCCCCTTCATCGGGGGTTTGCCCAGATCGCTTAACTTCTTGTTAAGCGCTTCACGCCTTCGCTGCTGAGAAAGAGGCTGGACAAAATAGAAGTCAAACAGGCCTTCAAGAATATTGAGTGTCCAGTCTGCTTCACCGGGCTCGACATCTGAGAGTTCACCGGTAGACTTGCTTTTGTTCGGATGTGCAGCGAAGTTGCCTATGTTCCTTACAGCATCAAGATCGTCCGCCAAATAGCCCGGTAGCGATTTGGCATCGAGTATCTGCTGTATCTCTTCAGACAGATCACCCGGTCGAACACCGGCGGTCTCCCGTAGAAGACTTTGAAGACAACGTCTACTGAGCGCTGCGCTGGCTTTCGGACTATCGTGCAAAACTAAGCATGCCTCTTTGTAGTCCTGGGCAATTGTACTGGGGACTTCACTTAGGATCGGACTGCGATTTGGCCCTTTGGGCCTTACCATAATTACCTGTCCGAAATCGCGCGGTGTAGACGCGGTGCCGGTCGGAATCCTGTACCCTGGTGCATGAAATGTGCCCTTGCCCAAAAGGAATACTATCCTCCTACAATCTTCATTGGGACACTCATATGAGAGGATGCCCCATTGGCCATCACAATCGTCACCAAGATAGAACGCCACTGGAGTTGCATGTACTTCAACAAGACAGTGAGGGCATTTCATAATGGGGAATATATTGTTGGGCCGGTGGATGGCAATCATAATCTCGCCGGGGGCCCGTCCACTCTGCGGCGCGTATCGCTCATCGGAATTTGAAAACCTAGATTCCGGCTTTTGCCGGAATGAGGCGGGGTGACGTACGGCGGCAGGTCACACGCTTCGAAACGAAGCGCAAGACCCGCCGCAACATAACAACCCACTGCAAACTGTGGATTTTCTATTCAATCCGCTGTCGAAACCGCAGGGGTTTCGACCTACGAATCTGAACTGAGATTGCTTCGTCGCTGTGCTCCTCGCAGTGAGGATGGCGACCTCTCGACGGGTGGATGCAAGGCAGTACCACCCATCCCATAATGTGATTCTTGGCCATGCTTTTCCCCTTGTAGAAGCGGCGTGACGGCGGTATCTTTCAGGTTGCGTTTTACCGAAGGATTACCGGCAAATGGCAATAGATCCAAACCGCAATCAGCGAAACCGCGAATTCCTCCATGTCAAAGGGGCGCGGGAACATAACCTCAAGAATATCGATGTCCGCATCCCGCGCGGGAGCCTGACGGTCATCACCGGACTATCCGGCTCGGGCAAAAGCTCGCTCGCGTTCGATACGATCTACGCCGAAGGCCAACGGCGGTATGTAGAATCATTGTCCGCATACGCCCGGCAGTTTCTGGGGCTGATGGAGAAGCCGGATGTGGATTTTATCGAGGGGCTGTCACCGGCGATTTCAATCGAGCAAAAAGGGACCGCCAAGAACCCGCGCTCGACAGTCGGGACAGTGACGGAAATTTATGACTATCTCCGACTGATGTTCGCGCGAGTCGGCGTGCCGCATTGTGTTAAGTGCGGCCAGCCGATCACTCAGCAGACAGTGGAGCAGATAGTTGATTCGGTGCTCAGTTTTGAGGAAGGGACGCGCTTGATGGTGCTGGCGCCCCTGGTGCGCGGCAAGAAAGGGGAGCACAAAGAGATAATCGACGAAGCAAAGCGGGAAGGATTTGTCAGAATACGGGTCGACGGTGAAGTGCTGGAGACCGATTCGGAGATTGAACTCGAAAAGAACAAGAAGCACACGATCGAAGCGGTAGTTGACTGGCTGGTGGTGAAGCAAACTTCGAAGCGGCGGCTGGCGGATTCAGTGGAGACCGCGCTCAAGATGGGGCAGGGGACGGTGCTGATCAATATCAAGAATCAGGATTTACTTTACTCGGAACAGTTCGCCTGTCTCAACTGCAATATCAGCTACGAAGAGCCGACACCCCGGTTGTTCTCGTTCAACTCGCCGTTCGGGGCGTGTAAAGTATGCGACGGACTCGGGCAGAAGATGGAGATTGATCCGACGCTCGTGATTCCGGACAAGTCGCAGTCGATCAGTTCCGGCGCGATCCATCCGTGGGGCGGGGCGGAGATGTCCAATTGGTATCGGTATATGCTTCGCGGCGTGGCGAATCATTACGATTTCAAGTTCTCCACGCCGTTTAACCAACTCTCTCAGAAGATGCAAGAGGTGATTCTGTACGGTTCCGGCAAGGATGAGATCAAGTTCGAGTATGAACATCTCTCCGGCAAAGGGCGCGGCTCGGGAACGTATCAGGCGAAATTCGAGGGGGTGATCCCGCATTTGGAGCGAAGGTACCGCCAGACGCAATCCCCCGATGTCCGCAACTGGATCGAGCATTATATGACAGTGAGTGACTGCCCGGCCTGCCGAGGAGCGCGACTGAAACCGGAAGCGCTGGCAGTGATTCTCGACCGCGAGACGATTGACTCGGTCTGCAATATGTCGGTGAAGCAAGCGTACAAGTTCTTTACGAATATCAATCTGAGCAAACGACAGCAGACAATCGCGCGGCAGATTCTCAAAGAGATCAAGGAGCGGCTGGGGTTTCTGTCGAATGTCGGGCTGGATTATCTGACACTCAGCCGAGCGGCGGCGACTCTCTCCGGCGGAGAAGCCCAGCGGATCCGGCTGGCGACTCAGATCGGCTCACGGTTGGTGGGAGTGCTGTACATCTTGGATGAACCCTCGATTGGGCTGCACCAGCGGGACAACGGAAAACTACTGAAAACGCTGATGGAACTTCGGGATATAGGCAACACCGTGCTGGTGGTGGAGCATGACCGGGAGACGATAGAGTCGGCTGATTACGTGATTGATCTCGGCCCCGGCGCCGGTATTCACGGCGGCGAGGTGGTGGCGGTCGGTACGCCGGATGAAATCAAGAGGACGAAGAAGTCGATCACGGGGCAATATCTCTGCGGTGCGCGGCAGATAGAGACCCCCAAGGAGCGGCGTTCGCCTAACGGCAACTGGATCAAACTGTTCGGCGCGAGCGGGAATAATTTGAAGCAGGTCGATGTTGAGTTTCCGCTCGGGCTGTTTGTGGTAATTACGGGGGTGTCCGGCTCGGGGAAATCGACGCTCGTCAATGAAACGCTGTTTCGCCTGCTGGCGCGGCATTTTTACAATAGTCGGACGCCGGCGTTGGCGTATGACCGGATCGAGGGAATTGAGCACATCGATAAGGTGATTGATATCGATCAGTCACCGATCGGCCGGACGCCGCGCTCGAATCCGGCGACATACACCGGGCTGTTCACGTTTGTCCGTGATCTGTTTGCGACGCTCCCGGAAGCCAAAGCGCGCGGGTATCAGGCGGGGCGGTTTTCGTTCAATGTGCGGGGCGGACGGTGCGAAGCATGCGAGGGGGACGGGATTATCAAGATCGAGATGCATTTCCTACCGGATGTCTATGTTCCGTGCGAGGTCTGCAAGGGAAAGCGGTACAATCGCGAGACACTGGAGGTGACATACAAGGGTAAGTCGATTGCCGATGTGCTCGATATGACGGTGGCTGAGGCGCTGACGTTTTTCGAGCATATTCCGCGTCTCAAGAAAAAATTGCTAACATTGGCGAATGTGGGGTTGGGGTATATCCATCTCGGCCAGCAGGCAACGCAGCTATCCGGCGGCGAGGCCCAGCGGGTGAAA
>Ga0315293_10001485_pt1 | contig 22772 bp, 19 predicted proteins | sample YL17G13_20_MG_FD_203071 | JGI IMG/M metagenome (GOLD analysis project Ga0315293, IMG submission 203071) | Sediment microbial communities from Yellowstone Lake, YNP, Wyoming, USA - YL17G13_20 | ecosystem: Environmental > Aquatic > Freshwater > Lake > Sediment | place: USA: Wyoming | collected...
ACCAAGGCGGTTTATTTTGCCGGGGGATATGATTTGGCCGATAGGGAAGACATGCGGGCGCTGATGGTGGAAGTTTTGAAGAGAATGAAATTGGGCGGGGTGGAGGAGCTCAATACCGGAGACCGGCAGGTTAAGAGAAAATTCAAGTTTTTAAACGGCCAAGGGGTTTCCTGGGGAAATATACTTTTAAGGTTTGAAAGAATAATTTTTAGACAGGCCTGGCAGATCGGCAAGGGATATGCCCGGGAAAAGCTTACCACTACTGAAGCCCTGCAGGCTATTAGGGATTTAATTGTTAATGAAGAGCCAGCCAAGCGGAAATTGACCGCCGATTTACATCACTGGCTAAAGGTCGTTGGGCACTTAAATGAGAGCATCATCTGGCTCAATTGTCCTCTGGTCAGAAAGTATGGCTGGCAGATTTTTGAGGATTATTTTGGAATGCCCTGGCAGACCTATATTAAGTCGCATCTTTTCTGGGACGCCCACCCGACTATTTAAATAGTGAGCATTTCTTTGGGGATCACGACGCGGCCGGAGGCCTTAAGCGGGGCTGAAACGGTTAGCCCCATAGTCCCTCCGGAAATTGAGCCCTCAACCCTATAATCAAAATACATTTTACCGGCTAAAATATTGGCGGCAACCCCTATTAAGGAATCGAAAACCTGATTATAGCGTACAAAGATAGGAAGAGTTATCTTTTTGGGCTCATTGGAAGGCAAACTGAAGCCGTTTTGAGTTTCGGACAACAATTCGCGGTTATTGATAAATATTTTATAGGAATAACCGCTGATATCTATCGGAATAGGATTTTTATTTTCCACATTGAAGTAAAAATCAACTTGAGCGCCTTCCAAGGTTACCCGGGATACCCGGGAATCAAGGTAGACAACCTTGGGCGGTTCCAGGGATACGCAACCGGTTAAAATGGGAATCAATATTAATAAATAGATTAATTTTTTCATGTTAAGCAGTATGGCATTTTAAGCTGGATTTGTAAAGTTAAGGCAGGTAGAGGGGAACTTGATTTGCTTTCATTCTTTCCTGATTGATTCTTTCCAGATGTTCAACCAGGACCCAGGACTGCAGATTCAGCGTTTCGGCTACTTTATCCAATCCGGGCCATTGCTTCGCCTGCCGTCTTAAGGCACTTACCGCTGCCTGGATTTCGGTAAAAGTCGGACGAATCGGCAGTGCGGGCAGTTTCCATTGGCGCCGTAATTCATTTAATTCTTTCAGGTTATTCAGCACATACTTTAGGCCCAGCCCCGGCGAGAGGGCTGCGCTGCGGATCTCCCCGTAATTGGCATCTTTCCCCAAAATCTTATAAGTCAGCCAGGCGTGCAGCAGCGATAGTTCTCGAATTTTTCCGTCCCGCTCATAAAACAAAAATAATTTGTTCCAGTCAGGGGAATCCCCGGGGGGAGGAAAATTCTCCATAATTCCCTGAAAAGCTCCCGGCGTATCAAAAGAGAATTGGAAATGGAATTCGCTGCCTTCCCGATAATAGGTAACCGGTTCCGCCCCGCCCATTAAAGTCAAGGCGGTTTTGAGAACCCAATTTCTAATGGTGGCTGCATCTTCTAAAAACTGCGGAGTTCCGGTGCGGACTATAACCCGGCCCTTGACTCCCGCAAAATTTACCCTTATTTCCGGCGCCTGGTCAACCGCTGAGGGAAAATGTGCGGTTAATAATAAATTTAGGGAAGGATTGAAAGAGGGGCTTTTTGAACAAATCCTCAGATTCGGGGGGGAGGAAATAATTAAATCCTGTCCGCCGGATTTTTGTCTTAATTCCTGGCTCTGCCCAAGACCCCAGGGCCGGGCGAACCTTAAGCCCCGGCCGGCTATTTTTTCGGCTGAGAGATTCATAATCATATTTCGGTTGGATTTTTAAGGAATTTCACTCCTTTACCCTAAAAAACGGGCGTGCTATAATCCCTTAAATCATGAAATATTCGGCGCCGCGCGGAGCCAAAGACATCCTTCCGGGGGAAACACCCGTCTGGCAAGCGGCGGAGAAAACCTGCCGGCGGCTCTTCGAGCTTTACAATTACGGAGAAATCCGCACCCCCATCTTTGAGGCGACCGAGCTATTCATCCGCACCATCGGAGAAACCACCGATATCGTTTCCAAGGAAATGTACACCTTTAACGACCGCAAAGGCCGGAGCTTGACCTTGCGACCCGAGGAAACCGCTCCGGTAGTGAGGGCTTGCCTGGAAAATAATCTAATCGGGAAGGAGCGGATCACCAAGCTTTACTATCTGGGGCCCATGTTCCGCTATGAACGTCCTCAGGCCGGACGTTCGCGGCAGTTCCATCAGGCCGGGGTGGAGGTTTTTGGTTCGGATGACCCTTTAATCGATGCGGAAGTAATTATCCTGGCAGAACAGATTTTTAATCATTTGGGCTTAAAAGATCTGGAAGTAGATATAAATTCGGTGGGTTGTAAGGAGTGCCGGCCGGAATTCACTAAAAAATTGAAGGCCTATTTCAAAGAAAATGTTGATAAAATGTGCGAGGACTGCCGGAAAAGATTTGAATTCAACCCACTAAGGATTTTGGACTGCAAGGAAGGCCCCTGTCAGAAATATATCGAATCCGCCCCGGCGGCGATCGATACCATCTGTAAAGAATGTAAAAAACATTTCGAAGCCGTAATCCAGCAGTTGGATAATTCGGGAATAAAATATAAAATCAACAATCGCCTGGTGCGGGGGCTGGATTATTATACCCGGACCACTTTTGAGGTGGTTTCGCGGCAATTGGGAGCGTCCCGGCTTGCCGGGACGGTTTGCGGCGGAGGGCGTTATGATACCTTAGTTGAGGAATTAGGGGGAAAACCCACTCCGGCCATGGGTTTTGCCATCGGACTGGACCGTTTAATAGAAGTTATGCGGGTTACGCATCGCGAATCACGATCCTTGGGGCTTTATGTTGCGACTTTGGGGAAGGATGCCAGAAAGATCGGTTTTGACATCCTGGCCAAAATCCGCAAAGCGGGGATTTCGGCTGACATGGATTATGTCGGCAAGGGGCTTTCCGCGCAGATGAAGGCGGCGGACCGGGAAAATGCCAAATTTGCATTGATAATCGGCGAAGAAGAACTTAAGACCGGCCGGGCCATATTGCGCAATATGAAAACCGCCGGCCAGGAGGAGGTTGCATGCGACGCACGCATAATTGCGGAGAAATTACAACCGCAGACATAGGTAAAGAAGTTTATCTTTTAGGCTGGGTGCACCGCCGGAGGGATCACGGGGGGCTGATATTCATTGACCTGCGCGACCGTTCCGGTCTGGTGCAGGTGGTTTTTAAAAGTGAAGAAAAAAAACTGCACGCCGAGGCCGAAAAGCTGCGCACCGAGTATGTAGTTCAAATACAGGGAAAAGTAATAAAACGCTCTCCTGAAACCGTAAATTCCAATTTAAAAACCGGAGAACTGGAAGTTATAGTTAATCATCTGGAAATTTTAAATACCGCCAAAACCCCGCCGTTTGAAATTGCCGATGCCCAGACCGAACCCGATGAAATGGTGCGGCTGAAATACCGCTATATTGACCTGCGCAAGGATAAAATGCGGGAAAATCTGTTTTTCCGCCACAAGATCATCAAGTCCATGTCCGATTATCTGGACCAGCAGGGATTTATCGAGATCGAGACCCCTTTTCTGACCAAATCCACCCCCGAAGGGGCGCGCGACTATCTGGTGCCCAGCCGGCTGAACCCGGGCAAATTTTATGCCCTGCCGCAGTCCCCCCAGCTTTTCAAGCAGATACTCATGGTAGCGGGCATGGAGAAATACTTCCAGGTGGTACGCTGTTTCCGCGATGAGGACCTGCGCGCCGACCGGCAGCCGGAATTCACCCAGCTCGACCTGGAAATGTCGTTTGTCACGCGTGAAGACATCATCAATGTGATCGAAGGTTTGATGCAGCATACCCTGGCCCAACTGGAAAAAGACATCGATCAGTACCGCGGCAAGACCATTCCGCTGATCAATCTGCCTTTTCCCCGCATGAGCTGGGACGAGGCCATGAACCGGTTCGGTTCCGACAAGCCCGATCTGCGGTTTGGCCTGGAGCTTATGGATGTTTCGGATCTGGTCAAGGATACCGAGTGCGCCATCTTTGCCAAGACCGTGGCCCGGGGCGGGGTGGTGAAGTGTATTAATGTAAAGGGTGGGGAGGGTAAGTTGTCCAGGGCGGAACTAGATCGTCTGGAAAATTTGGCCAAAGAATTCGGAGCTAAGGGGCTGGCTTGGATGATTATCACTGCGGAGGGCCCCAAATCTCCCCTGGCCAAATTTTTCAAAGAGGAAGAGCTGGAGCTTATTTTCACCCGCACCAAGGCGGAGACCGGCGATGTTCTCTTATTTGTGGCCGATATTTTCGAGCTGGCCTGCACGGTTTTGGGCGGGGTGCGGCTGGAACTGGGCAAAAAATTGAAGCTCATCGATTACCAAAGCTTCCATTTCTTATGGGTGATAGATTTTCCATTACTGGAATATTCTGATACCGAGAAGCGCTGGGTCTCGCGTCACCACCCCTTCACCGCCCCGCAGGGCCAGTGGGACGACATTGAGGAACGCTTCCTGAAGGATCCCGGCAAGATCAAAGCCCAGGCCTATGATTTTATTTTAAACGGGGAGGAGATGGGAGGGGGATCGATCCGTATCCATCGGCGGGACATTCAGGAGAAAATTTTCAAGATCCTGGGATTGGCAGAAGAAGAGATGAAGCTGCGCTTCGGCTTTTTACTGGAAGCACTGGAGTACGGGGCGCCTCCGCACGGCGGCATCGCTTTGGGATTGGACCGGCTGGTGATGATGCTGGCGGGCATGGATAGTATCCGCGATGTGATCGCTTTCCCCAAGACCCAATCGGCCTTGTGTCCTTTGACCGGCGGGCCGGATGAAGTTGACCCTCGACAGTTAAAAGAACTCCATGTTAAAATAGTTTAATGGCAGTTACTGTAATTGTTGGAACTCAATGGGGAGACGAAGGCAAGGGGAAGATCACCGATCTCCTGTCCCGGGACATGGACCTGGTGGTCCGTTACCAGGGGGGCAACAACGCCGGGCATACGGTGGTGATCGGCGATAAGGTCTTCAAACTGCACCTTATCCCTTCCGGCATTTTCTACGCCAGTGTGCTGTGCGTGATCGGCAACGGCGTGGTGGTGGATCCGGCCGTGCTGTTGGAAGAGATCGAGCTTTTGCGCGGCCAGGGCTACGCGGTCGACAATTTAAAGATCTCCTCCCAGGCCCACCTCATTTTCCCTTATCACAAAGATCTGGATGCCGCGCAGGAGAAAAAGTCCGAAGCCGGCCGCATCGGCACGACCTGCCGGGGCATCGGTCCCTGTTACGTGGACAAATACAACCGGCGCGGGATCCGCGTTTCCGACCTTTATAATCAGGAAGTTTTAAAATCCAAACTGGAATGGAATATCAACGAGAAAACCTTTCTGCTTAATAAGTTTTATAACATGCCGGTTTCCTATCGACTGGATGAGATGCTGAACGAATATCTGGGCTACGCCCACGCCATAAAAAAATATGTGGTGGAAGAATCAACCACTTTAGTGGCAGACGCTATTGCACAGCGCAAGAAAATTTTAATGGAGGGCGCTCAGGGTACCATGCTGGACGTGGATCACGGCACCTATCCCTATGTTACCTCTTCCAATCCCATTTCGGGCGGGGCCTGCGTGGGTGCGGGTTTTTCACCCAAAGCCATTGATGAAATATTGGGAGTGGTCAAGGCCTATGTCACGCGGGTGGGCGGGGGTCCTTTTCCTACCGAGATCAAAGGTGAGATCGGGGACAAACTGAGGGAGAGGGGAGGGGAATACGGGGCCACCACCGGCCGTCCCCGCCGCTGCGGCTGGTTTGACGGGGTAGTAATGCGCCATGCCGGCAAGGTCAATGGATTAACTTCCCTGGCGGTCACCAAGCTCGATGTTTTGGATTCCTTTGAAAAAATCAGCATCTGCACCGCTTATAAATGTGAAGGTAAAAAAATAAGCGATTTCCCCACCGATATTTCCAGATTGGAAAAGTGCGAACCGGTCTATGAGGAAGTGCCCGGCTGGCAGCAGGATCTAACCAAAGTCACGGATTATAATCATTTACCTGCCAATGCCAAAAAGTATTTGGATAAACTGGCGGAAATCGCGGGCTGCCGGATATCGCTTATAAGCGTGGGGGCGGAGCGCGGTCAGATCATCCGCCTATAAATGCCCAAAGTCTCACTGGTTAAATGCTCTTCTTATGATCCTGAAGAAATCCATTCTGCGGTTAAAACCTCAATTGATCTTTTAGGCGGGATCAGCTCTTTTGTAAAATCCGGGCAGAAGATTTTAATTAAGCCCAATATTCTCGCTCCCTTTAAAGCGGAAAGAGCGGCCACCACCCATCCCGCCGTGGTCGAAGCCGTTATCCGCCAGGTATTGGAAGCCGGAGCAAATCCCTGTGTAGGGGAATCTCCGGGGGTGGGAAAGCCGGAATATGCCGCGCAAGCGGCCGGGATACTTGAGGTTTGTAAAAAATATTCCGTGCCGTTTATCGGCCTTAATACCCAGGTAGAAATTAATAATCCCGAGGCCGGGAGATTTAAAAGAATTTATATGGCGCGGGAAGTTTTAGAAGCTGAAGCTATCATCAATATTCCCAAGTTTAAAACCCACGGGTTATTGGCTGTCACCGGGGCGGTTAAGAATTTATTCGGTTGCGTGCCCGGCATAACCAAGAGCCAGTATCATTATAAGGTCCAGCGGAGGGCGGAGCTGGGGCTTTTGATAATGGATATTTATCGTTTTTTGCGGGATAAAGTGAAGTTGTCCATCATGGATGCGGTCTGCGCCATGGAGGGGGAGGGTCCCTCGGCGGGGGCCCCCTATAATTTGGGTTTGATCGGGGCTTCAGGCGATGCCATGGCCTTAGATGAGGTCTTTTGCCGGATAGTGGGCCAAAACCCGCAAGCAGTCCCTACTTTGTATCCTCTGGGGAAAATTGAAATTAAAGGGGAGCCGCTCGAAAAATTGAGGGTGCATGATTTTAAAACCGTTGAATTCTTCCCGGAAAGCGCTTTTCATTTACCCATTCCTGCAGGGCTATTTAATAGATTGGTCCAGGAAAAACCTCAGGTGGTTGAAAATCTATGCACCCGCTGCAAAACCTGCATCCTGGTTTGCGCTTCGGGAGCGATAACTGAGAAAAAAAACGCGGTAAATATTAATTATGACAAGTGCATCCGCTGTTTATGCTGTTCCGAATTCTGTCCGGAAAAAGCTATCAGGGTCAGAAGGAATCCGCTTTTCCTCTTTTTTCACAAATTACTCCAAAAATTCAGCATCCCAGCGGCGCGGGCGGATCATTAAGTTGTAATCCTTGTTTTAGGGGAACGGATGCTACGGAAACTATAAATGGGTCGAACATAGGTTCCAGCTGGATTGCTTCTCATTTGCCTATTTATCATGCCCTGAATTAATAAATTTCAGCTGAAATTATATAAAAATATTCCAGATAATCATCTGGAGGATTAATCATGGCCATAGCACCAACCGATTTAAGCGTAAAACCCAGGAGATCCCATGTCCAGGGCACTTCCAACTCGGTGCGCGCCATACAGTTCCTCACCCTGTATTCCGTCTCTCGTCCCGGGTATTCCGTATTCCGCAGTCTGGCTCCCAAGGCGGTCTGGCCGACTCCCAATGAGCTGCTGCATCTCTCCACCAAGACCTTAAACGGTCGGGGGATCGTAAAATTAAGACATATTACCTACAATGGGGATCCCGGCATCGCTTTTATAACCCGGGGGGAAGCCGAAGCCCTGTGCAGAGATCGAGGTTTTAAGACAATCGAAGAGCTATCCCGGGCGCAGATCGTAGGTAGTCGGGATAAGATAACGGAATGGACCCTAAGGGGCGGCCGGGCGGCTTCGGTCCGATCAGATTCGCTGATTAATCAAAGAAAATCCTGGATACTCCAGGCCAAAGATCACTTGCTGGGCTGCGGGGAAGCGCCGCGGTCTTTGATCATGTGGATCGGCGATAGCGGAGATCTTTGCCTGTTCGCCATGAAGATACCTCTATATACGATCAAAAATACCCGGGTAAAAGTTGAGCTAATAAAAGCGGGAAATCTGGGCTTGCTGCTGGTCACGCGGCCCTCGGGCAAACCCCTAATTGATAGCCGGGGCAAGAAACTGGAAATAATCATCGTTGCTGAAAATGGAGTGCTGGTGGAACCGCTGGTCATCTGGAATCGCTGACAAACTCTCTTCCCCTGCACCCTCAAAATATACTATAATTACCTCGTGATCAAATTTACTCATGTAGACGGGGATAACAGTAAAAAGATCGTGCTTTACGCTTTGAGCACCTGCGGCTGGTGTGGGAGAGCCAAGGAGTATTTAAACAGGCTGGGTGTGGCTTACGATTACGTGGACGCCGATCTGGTGGATGAGGCGGCGAGTAAAGAGATCGAGGCTGAAGTCATAAAATGGTGCAAAAAAGAAATGTATCCGACCATAGTGATAGATAACAAGGTGGGCTTTATTGCGACCGATCTTGACCGGACGAAAAAAGAGCTGGGGAAATGACGACGGAAATAGCGAACGAAGTTATTGATAAACTTTACGACCGGTTAAACAAAGAAGCGGAGTCCTCTGGTTATCACCTCAATCCCGATGCTGAATTTACCAAGGGATTAGTAAAAAGTCTACTGGTCAATGAAGGCCGCTACGGCTATTGGGCTTGCCCCTGCCGCCGTGCCTCGGGAGTAAAGACCGAAGACTTGGATATTATCTGCCCCTGCGATTACCGCGATCCCGACTTAAACGATTACGGCGCTTGTTTTTGCGCGCTCTATGTTTCAAGCGAGATCAAACAGGGTAAAAAATCGGCTTCTCCCATCCCGGAGAGAAGACCTTCCAAAGAGGAGAGGGAAAAATTGAAACGGCAGGCGCTAGCCGAAACCATCTCCCGCCTTTCCTTGCCGGTGTGGCGCTGCAAGGTTTGCGGATATCTGTGCGCCAGAGAAAATCCTCCGGAAATATGCCCCATCTGCAAGGCCAAGCAAGACCGCTTCGAAAGATTTATTTAATGAAGGCCATTATTCTGCTGTCCGGCGGCCTGGATTCTTCTACCGTCCTTTATTACGCCAAAGCCAAAGGTTATAAATGCTATGCCTTGATCTTTGATTACGGGCAAAGGCATAAACGGGAATTGCGTAGTGCGGTGGCGGTGGCGAAGCGCGCGCGAGTTCCTTATCGAATATTGAAGATCAGCTTGCCCTGGAAGGGGAGTGCGTTGTTGGATAAAGGCATCAAGGTGCCAAGGGATCGAAGTTTCAAGGGGATTCCGGCAACTTATGTGCCGGCGCGCAACACTATCTTCCTGAGTTTTGCCTTATCTTATGCCGAGGCTATCGGTGCCAAAGCGATTTTTATTGGCGCCAATGCCATTGATTTTTCCGGCTATCCCGACTGCCGGCCGCAATTCTTCGGAGCTTTTCAAAAAGTGATCCAAACCGGAACTAAAGTCCGAAAGATCAAGATTGAAGCGCCGCTTTTGCGGCTGACCAAAGCGCAGATCGTTAAACTGGCCTATAAGCTTAAAGTGCCTCTTAAATTAACCTGGTCCTGCTACGCCGGCGGATCAAAACCCTGCGGGGTCTGCGATGCCTGCCGATTGCGGGAGCGGGGCTTTTCATTATATAATAAGGCTTCATGAATCCACTTATTATCGTCTGTGTTTTTACCGGGATCATCCATTTCGCGGAATGCACGGCTTCTTCCCTGCGCCTGGCCGGGGTTAGGACCCGCCAAATCGCCACTTCCCTTTCTTTCGTCAACGCCACTCTGCTCGTTACCAGGTTATCCAATATGCTGCAGGCCCCGTTCCTCGGGGGGATGGTGGATTCAGCGATATTGAGGGGAGAGGTTTCCAGCCTGGCGGTTGGTTTCCGCTGGGTGATCTTGGCGGCCTTTATCGGCAACTCCGTAGCGGCGGTGCTTACCCCTTTTTCGGTTTCCATTTTTGTGAAGGCCATCGAGAGATTTGAAAAGGTGGGGTCGGTGCCGCGCTTGATAGCCGCCGCTTTCCTGCCCCATAACTTCAAAGCAATTATTAAAAGATTTCGGCTTCCGAAAAGAGAAACCTTTTTAAATCTTTCGCTTCGCGGCATGCCGCAGGGTTTTCTCTGGCTTAACCTTTTAATGGTGTCAATTTATGCCATCGGGGTTTTGTCCGCATTGTACGCGGGAGCCATGGTGCCGGAATACCGGGTAACCGCCACCCAGCTTTCCGCCATAGTCAACGGCCTGGCCACCATACTTTTAACCCTGATGGTGGACCCCACCTGCGCTTATATCACCGATCAGGCCGTGAGAGGAAAACGCAAAGAAACCGATGTCCGTACCATGGTTTTTTACATTATATTGGGGCGCCTGGTGGGGACCCTGATTATCTCCCAACTGCTTTTTTACCCCTCGGCAGAGTACATCAAGTCCGTAACCTTGCTGGTTAAGGGTCTGTTCGGCCATTAAAATGAAAAAAACGGTAGTAGCCCTCGGCACTTTTGACGGGGTGCACCTGGGACATCAGAGAATAATCAAAGATACGGTCTCTTTCGCTAAACGCTTCGGGTTTCCCAGTATAGCCATAACCTTCAACCCTCATCCCCAGCAGTTTATAGTCCCGCAGCGCGGTCTTAAGCTGTTGACCACACTTGCGGAAAGGAAGGAGCTGCTGTACGGTTTGGGGATTGATAGGGTAGTGGTTTTAAAATTCAACCGGAAATTGCAAAAACTTTCCTATCAAGATTTCATTGTGAAATATTTGAAGGGTAAATTGCGGGCCGCTTATATTTTTGTGGGTTTTGATTACGCTTTCGGACGCGGCCGGCAGGGCGCGGTGCGGCATTTGAGAAAACTGGGGCGGCGGTTCGGCTTTAAGGTTAAGGAAGTGCGGCCGGTTAAAATGAACCGGATAGCGATCAAGTCCAGTTTGATCCGCGATCTTATCAGCCGCGGGGATTTTAACCGGGCGATACATCTTCTGGGGCACCCTTACCAGATAACCGGAAAAGTAATCCGGGGGGCGGGGCGGGGCAAGGGTTTGGGATATCCTACCGCCAACCTGAAAGTGGACCCGCACAAGCTGATCCCCCAGCACGGGGTATATATCGGCCGGGTAGGAAAACATAAGGGCGTGATAAATATCGGGGCCCGGCCCACTTTTGGCGTGAATGCAGTGGCCTGCGAGGTGCATATTTTGGGTTCTTCAAAAAATCTTTACGGGAAAACCGTTAAAGTGCGGCTCTGCCGCAAGCTCCGGGGTGAGATCCAGTTTGCCGATGTTTATAAGTTAAAAAAGCAGATTTCCAAAGATATTGCTATTTGTCGAGCGGCCGTGATATAATTATTTAGTAATGCCGATTAAAAAAGATCCAATCATAAGCAAGTTTAAAACACACGAGGGCGACACCGGTTCCCCGGAAGTGCAGGTGGCGCTCTTGACCGAAAGAATCAACCAGCTGGTGAGCCATTTAAAGATCCACAAGAAAGATCAAGGCAGTCGGCGAGGGCTCTTGATGCTGGTGGGACAGAGGAAGCGGTTATTAAATTATCTGGAACGCACCGACGCCAAACGCTTCGAAAGCCTCTGTGAAAACCTCAAATTGAAATGATCAAAAAAATAGAACTTCCGTTGGAAGACGGACGCGTACTTTCGCTTGAAACGGGACGTGTGGCCCGGGAGGCCGGCGGCTCGGTGATCGTGCGCCTGGGGGACACCATGGTGCTGGCCACCGCCACCATGTCGGCCACCCCGCGCGAAGGCATAGATTTCTTCCCGCTGCTGGTGGATTTTGAGGAAAAACTCTATGCGGTGGGAAAGATCCCGGGCGGATTTTTCCGCCGCGAAGGCCGGCCCACCGAAAAGGCCATACTTAATGCCCGCAAGGTGGACCGTCCCATCCGTCCCCTGTTTCCCGAAGGATTCCTCAATGATGTGCAGATCGTGGTCACCCCGCTTTCTTTCGACCAGGAGAACCCGGCGGACGTTTTAGCCATTGTCGGTGCCTCGGCCGCTTTATCGATTTCCGAAATCCCTTTCCACGGTCCCATTGCCGGAGTGAGAGTGGCCAAGGTGGAGGGCCAATTCATAGTCAATCCCACCACTTCACAGATGAAGAATTCGGACCTGGACCTGGTGATAGCCGGCACCTCTGATGCCATCTCCATGATCGAGGCGGGGGCAGAGGAGGTTTCGGAGGAGGATGTTTTTGAAGCCATTAAGGCCGGGCACAAGGTCATCAAGCAGTTGATAGAACTGCAGGAGAAGCTCATCGCCCAGGTGGGCCAGCCCAAGTTCAAGTTCGAACCGCGAAAGATAGATGAGCGGATCGAAAAACAGGTTCGGGACCTAGCCGGCCCAAAGATCGAATCCGCCCTAAAGATCACCGACAAGGATAAACAAACCGAAGAGGTCAACCAAATTCAGGAAGAAGTCGTTTTAAAGATCAAAGAAAATGAGGAACTGGCCAAAATAATCGAAAAACATCGCGGGGATGTCAAGACCATCCTCGAGGAGATCGAGTACGAGGTCATGCGCCGCCGGGTGCTCAAAGAAGGCAAGCGATTGGATGGGCGGGGACCAAAAGATATCCGGGCCATCAGCTGCGAGATCGGGATTTTGCCCCGCACGCACGGCTCCGCCATCTTTACCCGCGGGCAAACCCAGGTCTTGACCGTGGCCACGCTGGGTTCGGCGGGAGAAGAACAGAGGCTGGAAGGGTTGGAGCTTGAGGAAACCGGCAAGCGCTACATGCACCATTACAATTTCCCGGCTTATTCGGTAGGGGAGGTTCGTCCCCTGCGCGGGCCGGGACGCCGCGAGATCGGCCACGGAGCTTTGGCGGAGAGAGCCCTGCTGCCGGTGATCCCTCCCGAAGATAAATTCCCATATACTATTAGATTAGTATCTGAAGTTTTGGGGTCAAATGGTTCTACCTCCATGGCTGCAACTTGCGGCTCCACCCTGGCCCTGATGGACGCGGGTGTCCAGATCGACGCTCCGGTCGCGGGAATTTCGATCGGCCTGATCTCCGAAGGGGATAAAGTCGTCACCATTACCGACATTCAGGGGCTCGAAGATCATCTGGGCGACATGGATTTTAAGGTCGCCGGCACGCGGAAAGGCATTACCGCGGTGCAAGTGGACATCAAGCTCAAGGGGTTGTCCTTTGATATCATCAAGCAGGCCCTGGCGCAGGCCAAGGAAGGCCGGCTGTTCATATTGGATAAAATGGAAGCGGCCATCGCCAAGCCGCGGCCGGAGCTTTCACCTTACGCGCCCCGCGTCATCTCCTTCAAGATAGACAAGGAAAAGATCGGTTCGGTCATCGGCCCCGGCGGCAAAATGATCCGCAGCATCATTGAAGAGACCGGGGTGCAGATCGACATTGAAGACGACGGCACGGTTTTGATAACCACTGCCGATTCGGAGGCCGCCAAGGTCGCCAAGAAGAAAATTGATGATCTGACCTTTGAGCCCAAAGCGGGCGATGTCTTCAAATCCAAAGTGGACCGCATTATGAATTTTGGCGCTTTTGTGCCGTTGCCCGGCGGCAAAGACGGCCTGATCCACATCTCCCAGCTATCCGAGAAGCGGGTGGCCCGGGTGGAGGATGTGGTCAAGATGGGCACCGAAGTGATCGTCAAGGTCGTGGAGATCGACGATATGGGACGCATAAATCTTACTTTAAAAGGCGTCACCGAAGAAGATAAAAAGCGAGCTATGTAATCAATGGATGGTACAGTCACCACTGTCATCATTCTGATCTTTGTTTTTTCCATCCTGGGCGGGGTCACCGGCAAAAAAGAAAAGGTTACTCGCCCGCAAACCCCGGTCGTCTCTGAACCCTACGATACCGGTCAAACCTATTCCCAGGTGGACATCACTAATATTCCCTCTCCCTTTTTTGCCGCTGGCTTTACCGAAAACCTGGCGCAAAATCTAAAGAGATTCATAACCAGTTATGCTCCCAAGGTAGAGGCCTGGGAAGCGGAGAGCATATCGGAAAATGTCATAAAATACGGCCAGAAATACGATGTCAATCCCAAACTGGTGGCGGCCTTGATCGCCCGGGAATCGCGCTATAACCGCTTTGCCATATCCAGTTCAGGAGCGCAGGGTTTAGGCCAGCTTCTGCCTTCCACCGCCTCGGGATTGGGAATTTCCGATCCGTTTGACATTGAACAGAATGTCATGGGCACCACCCGCTATATCAAATCCCTGCTGGACCGGTTTTCGGGTCCCCAACAGGTCACTTTTTCCCTGGCCGGATATTTGGAAGGGCCCAACGCGGTCAAGCAGCGGGGCAGCTTTAAAGAAGCTTCCAAGCGCTACATCGAAGACATCTACAAGATCTATAACCGCATCTGACGAAATTTCCACGTTCCTGACGAAAAATACTGCAATTTATCCCTGGAATCACCGGCTTAATAATTGCCGCCAGTTTACCGAGGTGATTTTTTATGGGAGAGAATCGGTTGACGGTGATCGGTTTGCTATTGGCGGTGGCGGTGGGGGTTCTGGTTTACGGTTACAACCACTTTTTAATTCCCTCTAAACCTTCCGAACTTTTAGATAAACCCTCCCAGGTTTTTGAAAGCCCTAAATCCGCCGGAATAATAGTGCAGGTCAGCGGGGCGGTAAAAAGGGAAGGGGTATACCGGCTTAATTTGGGAGATCGCATACTGGATGCCATTAAGCTAGCGGGAGGAGAATTGGGCAACGCCGATCTTTCTCCTATTAATCTGGCGGAAGAAATAAAGGACGGCCAGAAGATAATGGTGCCGGCGAAGGAATATCCGGATATCAGAGTATCAGAGGGTGGAAGATCTCGGAATATCAGAGGAAGTCAGGATCGGAAGATCAATCTCAATACCGCCTCGGAAAAGGAATTGGATGAATTGCCGGGTGTTGGGCCGGCCACCGCCAGGAAGATTGTCGAGGCCCGGCCGTTTTCCAAACCGGAAGATTTGTTGAAGATATCGAGGTTTGGAAAAAATAAAGTGGAAAAACTTAAGGATAAGGTAACCTTCTGATGCTCAAGCGGCCCGTAGTCACCATTGCCATTATTTATACCCTGCTCATAATTATTTTGCGCCCCTTTATTCCTTCCCCGCCAGAGCAGTCCTATCCCCAGGAAAAAAATGAAACGCCGGTAATTTCTTCATTAAATGCCCATTTCATGTCGGTCCTCCAAAAAACCATGCCGACTCCCTATGATGCCCTGCTGGGAAGCGTGGTTTTTGGGACCTCGGTTTCGCCCCTCGATCCCGACCTTAAGGAAAGCTATAAAAAAGTGGGATTGGTGCACCTTCTGGTGGCTTCCGGCACACAGGTCTCCATTTTGATCGGGGTCTGCCTGGCGGTCATCCGGTTTTGCAAAATACCCCTGGGATTGGGAGTGCTGCTGGCTTCAATGATAAATCTGGTTTTCGCCTTGATGACCGGCTGCGGACCCTCGATTGTTCGCGCGGCGATCATGGGGGAAACTGCATTAGTGGGGCTCCTTTTTGGTAAGGAAGGGGAGATCTATACTTCGTTGGGGCTGTCGGCCTTAATTTTAATGATCTTTGACCCGCTGATCATCTTTGACCTGGGTTTTCAATTGTCTTTCGCCGCTACCTGGGGATTGGTCTATCTGGCTAAAAAAATCGAGGGATGGTTGGGAACATTTCCCCGATTTCAATCAGGGGTTTTATCCATTTTCCCTTCCGTGATTTCGGTGTCCCTGGCCCCGATATTGGCTACCACTCCCATCACCCTTTACAATTTTAACCAGTTTTCAATTGTGGCCTTGTTGGTAAATACGATTGTCATGCCCTGGGTGGAGATCCTTACGGTTTTGGGCTTTGTTTCCACTTTCTTGGGGGCCTTTTTTCTTCCGGCCGCCGCCATTTTAAATGGCACCCTTTTGCTTATACTTAAGCTCTTCAACGAGATAGTGTATACTTTCTGTGCCCTGCCCGGCGCCTGTCTGTATTTCCCTGCGCCGCCTTTTTTCTGGGTCTTGATCTATTATGCCGGGCTGGTAGCCATAGTTGAGGGATTATTGAATAAAAAAAATTTGAAGCTGACAGGATTATTTTTAGTTGCGGTTTTCTTCTGGACCGCGGCGTTTTCGCCCACGGCTGCGATCAAGGGTTTGACCGTATCAGTGATCGATGTCGGTCAGGGCGACTCAATCCTGGTGGAATCCCCCTCGGGTCAGACCATGCTGATAGACGGCGGGCCTAAATACAAGAGGGGAGACGCCGGCCGCAGGTATGTGCTGCCCTATCTTCATAAGAAAGGGATCAATAAATTGGATATAGTGGTATTGACCCACCCCCATGACGATCATGTGGGAGGACTGCCTTCAGTTTTAAAAGACCTGCCGGTGGGTTTGGTGCTGGATTCCGGCCAGCCGCATACCAGTCGGGTCTATTTGGATTTTTTGAGTTTGATCGATCAAAAGAGAATACCTTATAAATTAGCCAGGGCCGGACAATCGATCGATCTAGGAGGCAAGGACCAAGGATCAAGGGTCAAGGCGGAAATATTAAATCCCAGCGAGCCCTTCATTGAGGAGTCGGCGCTCAATAATAATTCTGTGGTCATAAGATTAACTTATGGCAAAGTAACAATCATGCTGATGGGGGATGCGGAGAGGGAAGGGGAACAGCGGGTATTAAAGTGGACAGCGAACAGTGGACAGCGGTCAATTTTAAAGGCAGGACATCATGGGAGTAAAACCTCGAGTTCGCTGGAATTTTTGGAAGCAGTCAAGCCGGAGGTGGCCGTAATCTCGGTTGGGGCCAAGAATAAATTCCACCACCCACACCCTTCAACCTTAAAGAGATTTGAGGAATTAGGGATAAAAGCTTACCGGACGGATTTAAACGGTTCAATTATAATCAGGACTGACGGAAAGGATTTTGTTATCGAGCCTCAGGGGTGCCCATTTCGGGATTCCCGTACTCCCAGAAGTTATTGACCTTCTGCTGGACGGGCGGGGTGCGATAGAGGATTTCGGCGGCTTCAGCTCGCGGTAAAGGTTTGCTGGGTTCAAAATTCTGTCCCTCCAAATATTTCAATAAACCAGCGTCCTTGGCGGGCTGGATGTATTTATTAGCCCAGAATTTGGGTTTCAAATCGGGGAAGGCGGCGCCTTCTTTTTCGGGAAGCTTGGAGTATCGGGCCAGCAGGGTCACTCCTTCCGCCCGGGTGAGTATCTTATTGGGCTGGAAAGTACCGTTGGGATAACCGGTGATAAGCCCCAGCTCGGCGCCGAGGTTGATGTAGGCGGTGTACCATTTGCCGGCGGCTACATCGGAAAATCTTATTTCGCTGACCGCCTTGTTCCATTTTTCATTATCAATGCTTCCGGTGCGCATGAGAAGAGCGGTAAGCTCGGCGCGGCTGATGCCCTTATCGGGCTTAAAGGTATTGTCAGGATATCCCTTGATCAATCCCAGAACCGAAGAGAGGGAGATGGGTTCAATGGCCCAGTATTCCATACTGGCATCGGAGAAGGGAATAATCTTTAGAACTTTAAGGTCGCCGTAAAATTCGGTTTTTTCCGGAACAGCCAGGCCCGAGATCCTGATGACATTTCTGCCCAGCTTCAATCCCTCAGTGGTCTCAACAGTTCCTTCCTGATTGAGGGGCTGGCCCCCTTTCTTGACCTCTTTTAAATTTTCATAATCAAATGCCGGCTTTACTTCAGAGGTAGTCTCAATGCCGGGCACCGTCCAGGTGGTCTTTTTATCCAGGACCAGTTTGGCCTGGGCCTCGCAGACAATGGTGATGACTTCAGCTGAAGTGAGGGAGCGGTCTTTGGGTTTTAAAAATTTGACGCCTGATTCCTTGCGGTTTAATTTTTTGTCCACCGTGACCACCCGGTCGCCGACATAGGAAAGCGAAAAGTAGTGGGGGGTGTCTCCGGTGATGCCGGGACGCGGCGCATAAGCGTAATCAAAACGGAAAGCGCTGTGCTTGAAGCCGGCCCCGAAAGTCAGTCCCGTGCCGCCGTTTTCCTGATTGATCCCCGCCCGCAGGGCGATATAAGGGATCGGCGTCCATTCCGCTCCCAGATGCATGAGCAGGGAATTGCCGGAGAGCATATCCCGCGGCAGATCTAGATCAAAGGCCAGCGCCACTTTCTGGCCGTATTGCATGTAGGCCTCGGGGGTGAGGGGTCCTAATAGATTAAATCCTAAACCCAGTTTGGTGTAACCGCCCAGTTTGTCTTGGGAATTGCTCCAGTTGATGGTTCCTCCCAGTATATTCTGTAAATTGGCGGCCATCAACAGATAGGGGAAAGGTTTATAACTGCCGGAAAGATCGATATTCATCCCGGTGCCCCGGGTGAAAGTCCCTCCGCCGGAGAGGGATTGGTTGAAGAATTTTATATTTCCGCCCAGGGATAGATTTTTAACCCAGGGCAGGTCGCGCGCGGCGGTAAGCAGGAGCACGCTGTTCTCATAACTCACCGCTTCCAGAGAGGGATTGATGACTATACGATTGGTGGAGGGATCGCGGGCAGTGGCATAGGATCCTCCCACGCTGGCGCCCACATAGCCCAGGCCGAAAGTACCCCACTGAGTGGGCACCGCCCACCCGTAAATCGAATACTGGGTTTCCTCCAGGAAAAGTTTTCGTGAAAGTCCGACCAATTGCGGGAATTCCAATTTGGCCAATCCGGAAGGATTGGTAAAAATACCTTCGCCGTCATTACTAAATCCCAGATGCGCCCCGCCCATACCCAGGGTCCGGCCGGTGTAAATGGTACGGCTCACATCAATGGTGGTGCCGGTATCAGCTATCGCTGAAAATCCAAATGACAAAATCCAAATAACAAATAAAATCCAAATGCCAAATTTATTAATTTGGATTTTGGGATTTCTTGATTTATTTGTCATTTGACATTTGATATTTGTCATTTTACTGCCGCTAATTTCCCTTTGGCCAGCACCCTGCCATCACTTACTATCAAGTAGACATAAACGCCATTACCTACCAAGGCTCCGGAAGAACTTCTTCCATTCCAGGGAACATCGTTATAGCCGGCCCGGCCACCGTCTGATCCGGCGCCATAATCGAGTTTAACCACCTGATTGCCCATAAGATCGTAAATAATGATTTGAATGTTGCCGGATTTGGTCAAGGTGTATCCAATGCTGGTGCCGGACTCCGGATTGAAGGGATTGGGATAGTTTAGGGGTGTGCTCTGCACTTTGAGTTCGGCCGCGCTCTGCACGATCAGATTGGTGGCCTCAAAAGTGGTGGCGCGGTTATCATTGTCAATGGCGGTGACTTTAACGTCGTGGGTGCCGTCAGCCAGGTTGGGCCGGTAATAAGCCTTATAAATCGCGGCACTGCCGGTTTCCACCGTGGCGGTCAATAAATTGGTAACGGTAGCATTATCCAGGATAAAATTGAGGACCTTAAGGCCGTTGTCGGATAGGGCTTGGATTTCAAAAGAAGGCGAAGCCCCGATGGGATCCCCGCTTATAATGTCAGCGCCGTCCGCTAAAACATTGACTTCCGGACGGTCGCCCACGATATAAACCTGATAAGCGGAGACCGCGCTTTGATTGCCGGCGGAATCCCGGCTGCGCACCTCCAGCCGATGCGGGGTTAAGCCACGGGTTAAAGTATAAGCGGGCCGGAAAGAGAACCTCTCGGTTTTTGAGGTATATTGCACATTGAGGGGGTGGGCGGCTAGCCAGCTGCCGGAATCTACCCGGCATTCCACGCTCACGATGGTCGAAAGCTCGTCAGTGGTTATCCCCGTAAGCGTGGGCTGGGTATCGCTGGAAACATCGTTTACTATATGGTTAAAGGCGGCCTGGGGTGGCGTGGTGTCGATAGAGGTCCCCGTCGTGAAAGTAAATGGATAAGCGGAGCTTAAGGCTTCGCCGGAAATATCTTTGGCTCCGGTGCCGATGGTTATAGTATATAACTGAGAGGGGGCAAAAGCGCCATGCGAGACAGTCAAGATTTTTCCGCCGGCATCCCAGCTGTAAGCCGCTCCGGTCAAAGCCGGTATGGAGACCAAGGCGTTCTGGGTATCGGCGGCCGACATGGGCTTGGTAAAGATGATTTTAATATCAGCGTTCAAGGGTACTCCTTCATTAGAGGGAGAGGTTGAAGATATAAAGGGCGGCGCATAAATCAAAGAATGAGAAAAATTGCGCGCCGACAGTGCTCCCAATAAAGCGCCGGTCCAGAATTCCTGGCTGAAGCCGGCCTCGGGAGTGATGGTGTTTCGGGCCAGTTCGGTATAATCGGGCACTTTATAAGTGCTCTGTATATAACCGTTTTGGTAGACCTTATAAACATTAAAAATGGTGGGATACTGGATGCCGCCGGAATTCCTGACGCAGGGCACCCCGGCTACTTCCTTATATACAGTATCGTGGATATGTCCGGAGAAAACTCCCGCAATAATATCCTTGTAATTGGTAATTACGGTCTGCATCGCGGCCCAATTGGAAGGCATAATCTTGGTGTAATCCACTGTTCCGCCGGTTACCTCTTCGATTACCTGATCGGGCAGGCCTTCCGCCTGGACATTGGTTATGGGGTGGTGGGTGAAAATGAAACATTTTAGATGATTGGTGCGGGCGTCAGCCAGCTGGGCTTCCAAAGAGGAGATATTAATATAGGATTTAACCTCCGCTCCCTCAAGTGAGACCGAATCCAAAAGAATAAAACGATAACCTTGATAATCCGGCGTAGTATAGTTGAAACAAGATCCCAGAGTGGGATCGGTAATGGCCAAGGGGGTGATCCGGTTTAGATTGGCGGTATACCAGCTGGAAGCCGTCCCTCCGGTATAAGCGGAAATGGTTTTATCATGATTGCCGGGAATGGCATAGGTGGCCCCAAGGGTTGAGACCAAACGGTTAAGTTTTTGACGAATACTTTCCTGCGTGGCATACTTGGGGGCGGCTTCTACATTGAAAACATCGTCTCCATACGGTGAGTAGTTATCGCCGGCCCTAACTGAAGATTCGATTAGATCTCCTTTTAAAACCGTGAAAGCGGGCTGGAAGGAATTGATCATCAAAACCATCTTATCCAGGATTTGCACGCTGTTCTCATAGGGACGCCCGCGCGCGCCGGTGGTATTCTTCTTACCGTCTCCGTACTGCGGATCGGAAACGGTGGCAAAGTTAAAGAGATATTGCCCGCCCGGAGGGGTGAGGGTGGTGAAGGTTTTTTGCAGACCTTTGGCGCTGCCGCTTTGCACATAATACTGATAAGTAGTTCCGGGGGAGAGATCGGTCAGCACGGCATAATGGTAATAAGTAGATTCGGCGGAAGCATAGGTTTGGGTGGGGAAGCCGATTCCGTATTTAACCTGGGTATTGGAGGTTTCATTGGTGGTTACCCAGGTAATGACTGCAGTGTTGTCGGAAAGAGTAACCAGCTCCTCATTGCTGATTATGGGGGCGGCCCAGGACATCCCGGCCAGGATCAAAAGCAATAAACCAAATAAATATTTATTTTTCATTTTAAAACTTGTAACTTACCGTCAAAGTCCTCAACCAGCGGGTGATGCCTAAAATTTCACCCACGCCTTTAATCTCTTTATTGGAGCGGGTGGTGTAAGCGGCCACCGTGGCACCCGGGTCGAAAGTGGTTTCATAGGTCACCTTCCAGAAATCTTTTTCGGCAAAGATATTATAGAATAAGGACTTGGTAATATCCATATTCATGGTATCCAGCTGCCAGGCGGAGAAGAGGGGATCGAGATTGAAACCCCCGCTGCCTCCGGTATACAGCCCCCAGAGGTTAATATAGGCCCCGCTCTCCATCTTTATGGGGATCATACCGAATTTGAAGGCCTTCTTGATCTTGTCCTGATCCTTGGTGGGAACGTTCTCGAACTGCGGCTCCAGCATTAAAGCCATTCCGCCCCTCAACCAGAGCGGAAAAATCAAAAATTGGGTTTCCATCCCCAGTCTTAGGATATTGACGCCGGTCATTTTCATCATCTGGAAGTTGCCGTTTTCGTCTTTCAGGTAAAGTTCGAAGGGGGTCAGGTTCTGCTCATAATCCACGGTCATCAGCCAGGGTTTTTTAAGGGTTACTCCCCAGCGCAGTTTTTTGGGTAGGGGGACGTTGATGGTTGAAAGCATTCCCACATTTTCCGCGTCTTTCATCGGCTCATAGGTGTCTTTGAACGGGCTCCAGCTGGTTTGGGCGGCCGGATCTATGATGGTTCCGGCATCCGCGGTGGAAATCCGATGGATCACATAAGCGGTGCGCCCGCTTCCCGAAAAATCGAGTTCCGCCCCGCCGAAATTTTCATAAGCCAGGCCGATGCTGAAAAAGTCGGTTAAATCATAGACCGCGCCTAAATCAAAGCGGGTGGCGCTGGCGGAAAAATAGCCCCGGTAGCGCGCTTCTCCGATGGTTTCGCCCGCCGGCACGCGGATAGATCTTTTCTTATAGCCGTTTTCCGTGGCGTACTGATCCTGGTCGCGCATCCAGTTTAAAACCTCGCTTTCATTGTTGGGATCGAAGTTGGGCACATAGAAGTAAGGGTCCGGGGTGTCGGCATTTATAATCGCCGAGGCATAGTTGTCGATGTTGGCAGTGGCGGAGACGGGCGTTATATTGGCGCCCAGGTAAAGGCCGCCGTAGTTGGCCGCTCCGGAGAAAGTCAGGTCCGACTTTACATTGATATCGTTGCG
>Ga0315293_10001486_pt1 | contig 22762 bp, 14 predicted proteins | sample YL17G13_20_MG_FD_203071 | JGI IMG/M metagenome (GOLD analysis project Ga0315293, IMG submission 203071) | Sediment microbial communities from Yellowstone Lake, YNP, Wyoming, USA - YL17G13_20 | ecosystem: Environmental > Aquatic > Freshwater > Lake > Sediment | place: USA: Wyoming | collected...
GCATTGCACCGTTAAGGCATTGCACCGTTAAGGCATTGCACCGTTAAGGCATTGCACCGTTAAGGCATTGCACCGTTAAGGCATTGCACCGTTAAGGCATTGCACCGTTAAGGCATTGCACCGTTAAGGCATTGCACCGTTAATAAACCACCTCATGTGAAATCACCGACGGCGACAAGTGGAACGACGGCAAGTGGAACGACGGCAAGTGGAACGGGAACGAGTGGAACGATGCGTCTTTTTACCCTTATTGGATCTGGATTTGGATTTGAGGATACGTTTGGATTTGCCACCCATCCCATACTCAAAAGGACCATACAGTCTGAAATTTTCTTTTGCAGTATTTGGTTTGTCGACATCACCTGGTGCTGTCATGTTAGGCAACCGTTGTTCTGGGGTGTGCATTATTTTTATCCAGCTTTCTAGAGGAAGAACGCCAAACAAACCGCCTCCAGTTGATTGATATTGACGATATTTCTCTAATAATGCTGCCTCGTCTAATGCTTCCAAATCTTTAGCGTTTCTCTGCGCATCTGCTCTCCAATTTGGACGTTGTGCTTTCCAAGCAATGTCAGCAGCAATGTCAGCAGCAATTTTATCAGCATCCATTTGGGCTTGTGCAGAATTTCTTAATTTTGCATTATGTTCCATGCGTCCTAACCAATTGCCAGGACCCCACCACGGGTTCCGTTGTTTTTTCAGTTGTTGCTGTTCTCGCAACAATTGTGTTTTGCGATCTATTGCATCCCAATATTCCTGTGTAAGGTTTTCAGGAACAACCTCAACATCAATTGGTTTACGTTTACTAGGACGACGACCAACCAATTTTTCCCACCACCACGATGATTTGGGTGGCTGCCTTTCTATTCCACCCCGAGCCGGTGACGGTGACGGTGACTGTACCATATTACTTGGTAACCTATTTTTTTTAGGGTTGCTCATTGTTGTCGGGTTAACAAAATTAAATGATATGTATAATATAATAAGAGAGATAAATTAAATTAAAATCAATATCATCAATTAACACACAAATAAGCAAATCAATGTCGGCAGCAGTTGCCATTTTAGACGCACTGCGAAAAAAACCAGTGGCCGAAAAGAAGACGGAATTCTCGGTTGCCTTTTTCGTTGCAAATTCCGCTAAACCCAAACCCAAGGGTATAGAAAAAGAAAAAGAAAAAGAAAAAGAAAAGGAAAAGGCAAAACATGCATCAGAAGAAGAAGAAGAAGAAGAAGAAGAACGGCATCCTTCCACAAAACCCCCACAATCCAAACACATGGTCAAAATCACGGATAAATCCATCCTAAAGTTGGCCAATCGCGAAGACATATTCGCCCGGATCAAGGCCACTCGTGGGGGAATTATCACCGAGGCCGCGCCGAACCCGTTAACTTTAACCGCTGCAAAGTTGGTCAGCATCATAGAAGAAGCCCCGGTTCCTAAACTGAAGGGACGCAAACTGCAAAAAATCAAACTCATTCCGGTTTCTGCGGGGCCTGCCATAGACAAAGTGGTGTTACAAGAAGTGGCAGAAGAAGAAGTACCAAATGACGTGGTTGAAGTGGCAAGCTTGGAACCATTAAAGAAAAAACGCGGCACCAGGAAGAAGGGGGACAAAGAAGCGAAGGAAGCGAAGGAATTGGAGCCCGAAAAAGAAAAGGCACCTAACCCCGCCGCCAAAAAACCATCTAAGCCCATTGAACCCCTCGTTGCATCGGAATACTACCTGAACAACCGAGAGAAATTCGTGGAGTTCATTAATAAACTGTTCCAGAAGAATTACCGCGCAGAAATCATGGATGAGTCACGCGTCGTGAGCTGCGAGGATCGCCGCAGCGCCGAGGAGTTCGGCCTCCTAACGCACCAAAAAATCGTCAAGGATTACCTGAACATGTATTCGCCCTATCGCGGTCTGCTGCTGTATCACGGGCTCGGCAGCGGCAAAACGTGCTCGTCCATCGCCATTGCGGAAGGCCTGAAGTCCGACAAACGCGTGTTTGTCATGACACCCGCGTTCCTGCGCACCAACTACATGCAGGAGCTCAAGAAGTGCGGCGACGACGTGTACAAGCGCCCTCGCCATTGGAAGTTCGTGGATGCGGTTGAGAAACCGGAGCTGATCCCATCCCTCGCCGAAACGCTGGCCATTTCCGCCGATTACATCAAGAAGCACGACGGCGCGTGGCTGGTGGACCCCGAAAAACCGAGCAACTACGGCGAGCTCAGCCCGAAGGAGCAGGGCGAGGTGGATGCGCAGCTGAACGAGATGATCCAGGCGAAATACACGTTCATCAGTTACAACGGCGTGCGCGAGAACCGCATCAACGAGCTGTCGGTCGGATACACCGTGAACCCGTTTGACAATGCGGTGGTCATCATTGACGAGGCGCACAACTTCGTGAGCCGCATTGTGAACCACCTCAAGAAGGCACCGCCTGACAGCACGACGGCGAAAGGGACCCCCAAGGGCAAAGCCGCAAAGGCTGCCTTGATAAAACCAGAGGACGTGCCCATTGCGCTCAACTTGTACCGGTTCCTGCTGGATGCCGTCAACGTGAAAGTTGTGTTGTTAACCGGTACACCCATCATCAACTACCCCAACGAGATCGGCGTGCTGTTCAACATCCTGCGCGGCTACATCAAGACGTGGACATTCCAGCTGGCATCGGCGCAGCAGGGCATAACCGAAGCGCGGCTGCAGCAGCTGTTCCAGTCCGTGTACATCATGGACTACATGAAATACGGTGCGGCCGACCGCGCGCTGACCGTGACGCGCAACCCCTACGGGTTCGTCAATGTGCACAAAGTGCTTTCAAAACCCGGTGTGAAAACACAGATGGACACGCTTTACGGCGGCGTGACATTAGACCTGGACGAGCACGGCGTTTTAAACGACGACGACTTTGTCAAGATGGTGACCGCCGTGCTCGCAGCCGAAGGCATTAAGGCCACCAAAGCGGGCAATCCCGTGGCGCACAAGGCGCTGCCCGACACGTTTGACGAGTTTGAAAAGTATTTCATTGACGCCGACACGGCCGAGCTGAAAAACATGGACGTGTTCCAGCGGCGCATTCTGGGCCTGACGTCGTATTACCGCAGCGCGCAAGAGCAGCTGCTGCCCCGTTACGACATCGCGCACGATTTTGAGGTGGTGCGGGTGCCGATGAGCAATTACCAGCTGAGCGTGTATCAGCAGGAGCGATTGGTGGAAATCAACAAGGATCGCGAGGCGAAAAAACGGAAGACGCTGGCGCCGGTGCGCAAACCTGCAAAGAAACCGCTGAACATGAAGGAGCTGTATGCCGAACCGTCCAGCTCCTACCGCATCTTCTCGCGCGCGGCGTGCAACTTCGTGTTTCCGAGGGAGATTGGCCGGCCGAAACCGTTTGGAAAAGGGCCCAATGAAGGAGAAGGCGCCGCTGACGTGGAAGACCTGGACGAAGACATCATTGAAGGCGCAATGGGCGTGGACGAGGCCGCCGAGGTGCAGAAAAAAACGACCACCGCGGCATATAAACAATATGAGGATCGCATCCAGGAGGTGCTGGACCTCATGAAGCGCAACGAAGAGGAGTACTTTAACCCGCGCTCGCTGGCCATTTACAGCCCGAAGTTCCTGAAACTGCTGCAGAACCTGCAGGACCCGAAGCACGTGGGGCTAAACCTGGTGTACAGCCAGTTCCGCACGCTGGAGGGCATTGGGCTGCTAAAAATGGCGATGGAGGCCAACGACTATGCGCAGTTCCGCATCAAGCACAACAAGGCGACCAAGCAGTGGGTGCTGGACAACCGACACGAAGACGCGGGCAAGCGCCGGTTTGCGCTGTACACCGGCAAGGAAGATGCCGAAGAGAAGGAGATTGTTCGCTGCATTTTCAACAGCGAGTGGGACCAGGTGCCGTCCAGCATTCGGGACGAGCTGCTGCTCGTGTCGGGCAACAACTTCTACGGCGAGGTCATCAACACGCTCATGATTTCGGCGTCGGGGGCGGAGGGCATTAATTTGCGCAACGTGCGGTACGTGCACATCGTGGAGCCGTACTGGCATCCGGTGCGCATTGAGCAGGTGGTGGGGCGCGCTCGGCGCATTTGCAGCCACCAGGACCTGCCGGCCGAGCTGCGCACGGTCAACGTGTTCCTGTATTTGATGGTGTACTCTGACGCGCAGCTGAAGCCGCTGTCCAAGGACGAGAAGGCGGAGGCTGACAAGGAGGAGGCGCTGCTGGCCTCGTCGGACCCGAAGACGGTAGTGGACGTGTCCAATGCGGCGCTGAAATACATCCGGGTGTCGCGCGAACTGCGCGAATCAGACACCAGCGCCAGGACGGGCGATCCCATCACCACGGATCAGTCGCTGTACGAAATCGCGAAAACGAAGGAGGAGATCAACAGCAACATTCTGCGGTGCGTGAAAGAGACGGCGATTGACTGCGCCATTCACGCCAAAGCGGGCAGCAAGGAGACGCTGAAGTGCTTTACGTTTGACAACCCGGAGAACAAGTTCGCGTACACGCCCAACATCCAGGACGAAGTGATTGCAACTGAAGGACAAGGCAAGGCTGCTGCTAAAGCAACCAAGGCAACCAAGGCAACTAATGCAACCAAGGCCAAAGACGCAGCAACCGAAGCGCCTCTGAACAAGGAAATGCGCAAACTGCAAATCAAAGAAATAACGCAGGACGGCGTGAAGTACGGCATTGACATAGAAACCAATGACGTATATGATTACGAAAACTTGAAAATTGGAAACCGAGTGCTGGTCGGGAAATTCGTGGAACTTGCACCCGGTAAATACAAGATAGTCATGGACTAGGGTAACCTACGGTGCCAAGCATTGCGCCCCTACGACCCCTCTAAGCCCATGCAAACATTCAATTATATCATCATGTTTGGCATTCATGCTCTGTTCCAGTTCAAGCAGCTTATTATAAAGTTGCTGCAGCGTAATGGGGGGTGCATTTGCCTTTGGTTCTGGTAAGCCTATGTCAGTCAAAGGTTCGCTAATCTTCTTAAATTTTGAAAAAATGAAATCCGTTTCTTCAAAGTGTTCACCATTCTTATTGCTAAAGTCATTCAATTCATTCGTTGTGTATTCGGGTTCAAAATGTTCAACCTCGTGTTCTTCTTCCACTACATTTGTCATGTTTGAAAACGACACCGTCTTTTTTGCAAAGTTATTTGATGCTGGAGGCAATACAGGTTTGATTGCATTGTTGTTGTTGTTGTTGCTGTTGTTGTTGTCAGTAGTGCCAATCCACTGCTGAGCCTTTTTGATATCCTCGGGTTTCAGCTGCACCAGCTCCCGCTCGCGAGCCGCCAGCTCCTGGGCAATGAGCCGCGACATTTCGCCGCCAATGGGCTTGTCCTCTGTGCTTGCTGCATCCGCGAAGCTGACATCGGTCGGCTTTTTCAGAGTTAAGAACGAGTCCATTTCCGCCTGTTTCTCTCGCAACTGGCGATCAAATTCGCTCGCACGCTCGGTTTGCAGGTCCTCTGCCCGATACACCATCTCTATTTTCTTTTTCTTGGGATTCATGTTTGGATTCATGTTTGGATTCATGTTTGGATTCATGTTCGGATTTGAGCGCAGCATTGGAAGCTCGGTTTGGACGAATTGTCGGATGATGTGTTTGTTGACGTCGCTCAAAGATGACAACGAATTCATGGATTTGGAGGCCTGCTGAACCGACCGGTCAAATGCCAACTGCACGGGCTGAAACTGTTCTCTCGTTAAACCGGCAAATGCGCCGGATTCCTGCAATGTGGTCCACAGCATTTCCTTGTTTTGCGCGCTGTTCACGTCCGCTGCAATTGGTTGATTTGGTTGCATGGCAGGCGAATGTATTAATGAATGAATTATTTTTATATGCATTTTTGGGTTAAATTCAATTAAAGACAATGATGTTTGATTGAACATGCGAATGGCGAAAATGGATGCGAAAGAAGACACCAACAACAATGGCATCATTGTGTGCGGGGTGTGCAAGAACGTGGTCAACACGCTGCCGGTGATTCGCGCGGCGTTTGAAGATCTCGCGAGCAAGGCGGGGGTGCCGTGCTGGGCTGTATTCTATGAAAACAACTCGGACGACGGCACAGACAGGGAATTGATGAAGTGGGCATCCGAGGCACCGGCGGGTCAAGTTCGGGTGCAGTGCGACAAATTCACACGAGAGGAGGAGCTGAGCCGAGGAGCGGCCCGGACGTTTGATAATAAACCCTGTCGCATGGAACAAATTGCGCACGCGCGCAACATGTTGCTGGATATGCTATCGGGGAACCAAGGTTCCCCGCACCCCTCCTTTCTAAGCGTGGCGTTAAGCCCCTCCTCAGGGGACTCCTCACTAAGCGTATCTGGGGGTGCGGTCGTTCCTGTGGGCTCTTCCCCAGCTAAATATGTGGTCATGATTGACATGGATAACCCCGTGCCGTTCCCGGTGAACGCCATTCTGCGCTGCATTGCGCGCGACCCCGACGGGTTTGACGCGCTCATATGCTACGGCCTGAACCCGTTCGGCTACATGTATGATTTTTACGCGTATCGTGACGCGCAGTTTCCATTCGGTCCCGAAATCATGCGCGAGGCGTTTTGGTCGGGGCACCACCAGTGCTACGTGCAAACCGCCATGCACAACAAGACGATGTTTTGCAACCGTCAAATCAAACAAAATCCGGCGATGCTGCCCTACATTCCTGTCGCGTCGGGGTTCAACGGCTTGTGCATCTTTCGTTTAGACGCCATAAAAGGCATTCGTTACTCAGCCGTTCCCACCCCCGAGATGAACGCGGAGTATGAAGCGATGAACTGCATCCCGCCGCTGGCCAAAAATGCGAAGACGCACGTGGACGGCGCATCGGTCGGCATGTACTTGTTTCCAAAAGATAAAGACAAAGATAAAGATAAAAACAATGATGCGGGCAATGCGGTCTTCTACTTCCACAACTCGGGCTACAACTTTCCGGTGGTGTGCGAACACGTGCCGTTCTTTGCGGGCATGCGCGCCAATAATTACCGGCGGATCTACCTGTGCACCGACCTGGTGTGGAACTGGATTTAACGTGACCCCGCGTTTCACCATATGTGAAAATAATTTTTGACACATGGATTGACGTCATTGTTTTAATCGTTGAGTAGTTGTATTTTGTAATAAGTTCCGTTCAACTTAATTCGCAAGTATCCAGCAGGTGAATTAGCTGTGTTGTGTTCCAAGTTAGTTCCAGTGAGGATTAAATCACCACTACTATCATTCACTTTTAATTCAATTGAACCATTCGTGTATGTTGAAGCGTCAATTTGAAAGGGGTTATTGCTCTGTCCGTCATAAGCAGTTATGGTGTTAAAATTAGTGGTTCCGTCCGCACGGATTTTAATTGACTTATTAAAAGCACCTACAAAATCTGCTTTCAATTCTATTTGAGGTTGGTATTTAATATTGAGTAAATCAATAGAACTCTTGAAACTTGTTGAGTTTTCAGTCGCAGTCAGTAATACTCTGTTTGAATCCGGAAATCCTGTTAATTGTGGTGTAATGCTAATAAAATCATTTGTAGGGTCTGCCACTGAGGGCATAGTAATTGCCTGACCTGCTTTTGGTGTTATTGTAATTTGACCTGTTCCAGTTGAACCCGCTGTTGAAATACCCATATTTCCGCTTGAAGTTTTGAGGTCGTTGCCGTTTAGGTCAAGCGGTCTAAACGAGTTGTTCTCATTGTCCGCACCATTAAAAAGCATAACCTGCTGGGGGGTTCCATTTACAGCACACCATACGCCAAATGCTCCGTCATCCCCACCACCAGCCGACGAGTTAGTGGCTTGATATGTTAATCTACCAAACTCAGTTTTTGTTCCTAAATAATTATTTGCGTAAAAGTGCTGAGAAGCAATGTAATCGTTTTGAGCGACAATGCGACCGCTTTTATAATACTCCGCGGACGGAATGCCACCAGTGGGTCCCACCGTCGCATTTGTGTTTACCAATTGCATTATGGGATTTGACGCCCATCCAATTTGATTATTCGTCACAACGAATGCGCCAGTGGGTCCAGTTGAACCGGACGAAACAATGACTGCGCCATTGCCACTCGGAACCATTGTTATGCTTGATGTATTTGATATGGTGGGCACATTTGAAATGGGTTGACTGTTCATGTTAATGCCGGTTGTTCCGGCATTATTTCCAATGGCCAATGTTTGCGCCAAATTTTGAGTTCCAGTGGGACCAGTGGGGCCTGTTGCGCCAGTTGGGCCGGTTGGACCTGTTGCGCCAATCGCTATGAAACTGGTATGAATGTGCGAATATGTGCTTGCGCTTTGAAAATGCACTTGGGCCGACCGATCGTTCGTGTTTCTATTCGTTGAAGTGACCACAACCCATAAAAAGTCATATGGAGTCAATGAAATGACGGTTGGTATGAGCAACGAAAGTTCAATTTTCAAAGGAGTCACATGATCATACAAATAAGTAATATCCGACCCATTCGGCACCAAATTTGTGTAAGTGCTGGTTCCCGAATTGTATCCGATCAAATAGTATCGCAATCCAATGTGATCCACATCACTGTTGTTGGTCGCCTTTGCATATATGTTCATGTCCCAAGTGCCGGGAGGAATGGTGCTTATGTTCAAATCGCTGATTTTGACCGCAAATTGGACAACTGGAGATATATTATTGTTTGGTCCATGCGGTGTTATAAATGTTAGCGTGGCTTGTGACAATGTCAAATTTGCAGTTTGGCTCAACAAACTAACATTTGAATTTTGACCTGGTGGTGATGAATACGATATGCTCGTTAGAGTTACCATGGTGACACCCGTGATCGTTGAAACCTGTGCAGTTGTCAATGGCGTTAAGGCCGGTGAAGTGGAATCACTGTAGTTCATATACAAAATGAGTCCTCCTGAAGTGCCCTGTGACCCAGTTGGACCTGTGGAGCCTGTTACGCCTGTTACGCCAGTTGGACCGGTTGGACCGGTTGGACCCGTGGCACCTTGTAGTCCCGTGGCACCGGTTGGGCCGGTTGCGCCGGTTGGGCCGGTTGCGCCAATGTGACCAGTGGGACCTTGAATACCTGTGGGCCCCGTTGGGCCTGTTGCGCCTGTTGCGCCGGTTGGGCCGGTTGGGCCTGTTGCACCGGTTGCACCGGTTGCACCGGTTGCACCTGTTACGCCAGTTGGACCGGTTGGGCCGGTTGCGCCGGTTGGGCCTGTTGCGCCTGTTGGACCGGTTGGACCTGTGGGCCCTGGAGGGCCGGTTTGCCCCACGCTCACAATTACTAAAATGATCTGTTCGTTTTGCACAAAATCAATTCCCAATGATGATTTAAATGACACGCCCCATTCAACGTAGGGACTCAGATTTGGCGGGTTTGGATACTGCATGACAGACGTCACCGTCCAAACTTGATGCTGCCCTGCGATGGCCTTGCTCTGCAGCACCACATCGTCCCCCACCATGACAATGCTCAATAAATTTGAAATGTCTGTTAAATCATTGGTAACATAAGAAACATACAAAACGGTAGATGCAGTTTGAGATGCATTGTTCCATCGGATGTAGCGGGATAACGGTGGCGGAACAGTGGCAGACACATCCGCCAAATAATCATAATACGACACCGACTGACCAGCTTGACCGGTTGGCCCTACATCTCCCTTTGCCCCTTTGGGCCCCGTGGGACCGGTGGGACCCACCACCGTGTTTGAACAACAGCAAATGGTTTTATTTGCTAAATACAAAGAATAAGATGACGACGACGATGCCATTTCAATGAATACAATGCACTTACACTTATTACTATTATAAAAGTGTATGTAATTTAAAATTTAACTTATAACTTATGCTATTTATATAACTTACAATAATTTGCGTATAAGTTATAAATTTATATTTATTTCATCATTCCATTTGTCCATCATTCCATTTAGCATGTAACTCACGCACTAAATGTGGGATTCTTTATCGGCATGAATTGCAACGACATGTAGTATTGATTGAGCGTGATGATGCCCGAAGGCCCGACTCCTGTGCTTCCCCGTTGATATATGAAACAATTCAATGCATTGGTCGTCGGATCATAGGCCGTCAGATCAACAAAATCGGCAACGCTGACGGTTTGCAACTGAAACGGTCCGCTCCCTGTTGACGCAGGGGTCATGACGGCTCCAAAATTTGGATGCGTGCTTGTTCCAATGATGCGCGGCATGAATGTGGTGGTTCCATCATCAAACACAATGTACACTTGACTCGCATCGGGCACCGGCGACACTTGTTCGCACAGCGTCCAATTTATGGCATAATGCGCACCTGGAAATGGACCAGGAGCCCCCGGAAATGTGAATTTGCTCATCTGGACAAATGCGCCGGTTCCGCCGTATGTTGCCCCCGCCGCGCCGCCGGTTATGTTGTAGGTGTACAACACGGGCGTTGGTCCCGTGTCACCCATTGGACCTTGCGGTCCGGTTGGCCCGGTTGGACCGAGATCGCCCTGAGGACCGGTTTGAGACGCACCTTGTGGTCCAGTTGGACCCGTGGGTCCTGGACCACTTGGTCCGGTGGGTCCTGTTTCGCCGATTGGACCGGCGGGTCCCGTTGGAGACAACCCGGACGGTCCTTGTGGTCCCGTGTCGCCGACAAGTCCGGGTGGTCCTGGATCGCCCACGCCAGTCGGTCCTGTCGGCCCTTGCGGGCCTTGACCGTCGATTCCGGTCGGGCCTTGTGCACCGGCGTCCCCCGTTGGGCCAGTGACGCCGGTTGGACCGGTGTCGCCGGTCGGGCCTAGCTCTATGCCAGGGTCACCGGTGGAACCGACTGGACCCGTCGGACCGGTTTGCCCCGCTCCAGGAGGGCCAGTGCTGCCGTTATTTATGCTGGTTGGGCCTTTGGCCCCAGTGGGACCAACAACCGTCCCGGTTGGCCCGGTTGGCCCGGTTGTTCCAGTTGTGCCGGTTGGCCCGGTTGGCCCGGTTGCTCCGGTTGGGCCGACGACGGTTGTGCCGCGTGGTCCGCTGGGACCGGATTGGCCAGTGGTGCCTGAACCGGTTGGGCCGGTTGGACCGGTTGGTCCGGTGGCGCCGTCATTCAGTATGCAATTAACGTTGTAACATGGATTGATCAAAATTCCTAAAGATTTGCCATAAATGTATGATGACATCTAATCCGATTGCCTTATAATGTACACATTTATATGATTTTAAATTAACACACTTAAAAATTACAGATTAGATGAATTCAATGCAATTGTGTAAAATGCCGACGACAATATGTTTAAACATGATTGTCAAGAACGAGTCGCACGTGATTGTGCCAACCCTGGAGAATTTGTGCAGCCACATTCGGTTTGATTACTGGGTCATTTGTGACACGGGGTCCACTGACAGCACCCGCGACATTATCCGCGAATTCTTTGCGAAGAAGAGCATTCAAGGCGAATTGGTGGAGCACGAATGGGTCAACTTTGGGCACAATCGCACCAAGGCGCTGGAGTGCGCCTTCAACAAGACCGATTATGTCTTCATATTTGACGCCGATGACAAAATATGCGGGTCATTGAATTTTGATTTTTTGGAAGATCCCAATAAAAAGTTAATGGATGCATACACGTTCACCATTGGAACCTCGTTTGTGTACAAACGCGTGCTGTTAATGAACAACCGGTTGAAATGGCAGTACCGAGGCGTGTTGCACGAATATTTGGCTCCCCTGGAACTCGGACGCCCCATGACCGATGCGCACGTTCCGGGCAATTATCACGTGGAATCGTGCCGCACGGGGAGCCGCAACATGAACCCCCGCAAATACGTGGACGACGCCAACGTGCTAAAAAACGCGTACGAAGTGGAAAAAGATCGCGATCCAGGGCTGGCCATGCGCTACGTGTTTTATTGCGCCCAAAGCTACAAAGACGCGGGTCCAGAATACACGCACGATGCCATCACGTGGTATAAGCGATGCCTGGACCTTCCAACATGGGCTCAAGAGAAATATTACAGCTGCTTGACCCTCGGGTTTTTAAGCAACCAAACACAGGACTCGGCGGCCGCTTTGAAATATTTTTTAAGGACCGTGGAATACGATGCGGAGCGGATTGAAGGCATCGTGCAGGCCATGGAGCAAATGCAGACGACTGCCGGCAACCACATGTTCATCAATGCACTGTATCATCGGTTCAAAGGATACACCAAGGACCCCAAGGACAAGCTGTTTCTGTTCAAACACATGTATCACGACGAATTGGAATACAACAATTCGTTGTCTGCATTTTACGCGCACGATCTGCCGTCGGGATACGAGTGCTGTAAGCGCATCATTTTGAATCGCGTGTTGCCCGCGATCCGGTTGCACCAAACCGTGCAAAATTTGAAATTCTACTTGCCGTGCGCTGCACAAGACACGGATGCCGAAGTGTTGCGCCTGTTTTATGCGGTGGACGAATTGATTGCTGAGTCTAATAACAGAGTTTCTGACGCTGCGTGCAGCGTGTGGAATGCATTGTTTGAACGCTGTCGCCCGGCGCTGACGGCGCCCCCTCCGCCCCCTCTCATTTCAGAACTTTCATCATCGCAAACGCACAAGCCAGAAGCCAATGTCCGCGTATTGCTGACGTTCACCACCTGCAAACGGCTGGACCTGTTCAAACAAACGGTGCATTCCATCCTGAATCATTGGGAGGACATTGCTGCCGTAGACGCGTGGTTTTGCGTGGACGACAATTCGTCGGAAGCCGACCGCGCCGAAATGCGGGCGCTCTTTCCGTGGATTCAATATTGCATGAAATCGGCGGATCAGTGCGGGCACGCCTCCAGCATGAATGCGATATGGGACCGACTGAACGAAACGCAGCCCAAGTATTGGATCCACATGGAGGACGATTTCCTGTTTCACACCAAAATGCGCTACGTGGAAACCGCAATTGCCGCGCTGGAAAGCAGCGACTGCGTGCAAGCAAACGTGAAACAAGTGCTGTTCAATCGCAACTACGGAGAAACCGTTGAAAATTACAACACGCGCGGGCATGTGGCGTGCGGCGCCCTTGAACACGTTGTGCTGCACCGACACGTGATTAACGCGAACTTCAACTACGTCAACTGTCATTATTGGCCGCACTACAGTTTCCGCCCTTCTCTCATTGATGTTGCTGCGATCATGGAATTAGGTCGCTTTAAAACGGACGATTCTAAAACCACGTTTTTTGAAATGGAGTATGCGCACAAATGGAACCGTCGCGGGTTTACGTCAGCATTTTTCAACAAGATGACAAACCGCCACATCGGGCGCTTGACGAAGGACCGCCATTTGAACAATGCACTTCCGAACGCGTATCAATTGAACGATCAGACGCAATTTGATCAGGGAACAGAAGTAACAATCAACCCAACCTTGATTCCATTGTCACTTAAAATCATTAATTTGGAACGCAGGAACGACCGCAAGATTCGCACAGTCAATGAACTGAACAAATGCGGCATTTTGGACACCGAAATGGAGTTCATAAATGCCACGGACGGCAACGCATTGCAGCCCACGCCCGAACTCGCGCGCTTGTTCAAAGGCAATGATTTCGGGAACCGTCGCGGCGTGATTGGGTGCGCGCTCACGCATTACGGACTTTGGCAACGGTTGTTAAAAGACGATGCGTGCGAGTATTACATCATCATGGAGGATGATTTCACGTGCCGGCCGGATTTTAAATCCCGATTGGAATCATTGGCTCAATCCCATGCATTTGCTCAACATGACGTAGTAATGCTAGGGTATCACATGTTTCAAAACAACCGGGATCAAGTGAAGCACGTGTACGATTCGGATTCACAATCAGACGTCAATGTTGTTGTTCGGCCGTTGGACAAAAATTTATACATTGGAGGAACATTTGGATATTCCATTCATAAACGCGGGGCGGCAAAGTTGGTGGATTACATCGCGAAGAACGGAATACGGCACGGCATTGATTACCTGATTAAAATCATCCCCGGATTGAATTCGGCCGAATGCCAACCGCAGTTGGTGTTTTCCGAGTGGAATGAGGGCGGAGCCCCCATTGATTCCGACATTCAGAACTTGTACGACGGTCTGGATTTTTCGCAAGTCCTAGCCCGACCGATTCGCATAAAAATGTTGTGCAACTGGTGCGACAGCCGACAATTGTGCAAAGAGTGGTCCAACATGTGCGAGGACCCGGTCGCCATGCGGTGGAAAAATTTGGAACTCGTGTGGGATGATAATGCCGATTATTTCGTCATCATAAATTCACCGCCGCCTGGTGCGCGCTATGATCCGTCGCGAACCATAGTGTTTCAAATGGAGCCGTGGGTGCATGACGCCTCCAAAGGATGGGGAGTAAAAACATGGGGTGCTTGGACAGAACCATCTCCTGCCAAATTCATGGCTGTGCGAGGACGCAAAACGCCCGGCTGTCACAACAATGCCTTTTGGCAATTGGAGCTCACGCTGCAGCAGTTGAAAACAATGGTGATGGACAAAGACGAAGGCAACGAAGGCAACCGTAAAGACGAACATGGGGACAAATGTGTCGCACCAATGTCGTGCGTGTGCAGTTCCAAATATTTTGACGAAGGGCACATTGCGCGCATTGATTTCTTGAAATTTTTAGAAACAAAAAATGTAAAGATGGACATATTCTCTCAAGACAACCCGTTCGGTTTTAAAAATTATGCGGGTGCGGTGTCGCCCTACGTGGACAAAAGCGTCGGCATTGCCCCCTATAAATATTATTTCATGGTTGAAAACAATTACGAAACTGATTTTATAACCGAAAAATTATGGGAACCCATATTGTGCGAGTGTTTAACATTTTATTACGGGTGCCCGAATGTGTCGGACTACATTGATCCGCGCGCCTACGTGCAGCTGGACATGGCCGATTTTGAAGGTTCTTATCGCACCATAAAAACCGCCATTGAAGAAGATTGGTGGTCGCAGCGCATAGCCATCATCCGCCAAGAAAAACAGAAAATATTAAATGAACTGGCATTTTTTCCCACGGTTGAGCGCATCATCATGTCCTGATCATGGTGGAACTTACCAAACTGCAGTGATGCCAGTGGGACCACTCACCTGCTCCATTTCGGTCAGTGTGAGCGACATTGCATCCATGCCAACATGGATCGCGGTTGCACTACCAGCGGCAGCATCCGCAATTTGCCAAATGCGACAAACCCCAGTGGGTCCTGCTGCGCTGAATCCCGTCAAATTCACATAGTCGTTCACGGTTGCAGTTATGTACGTGCCGGTGCTCCCAACTCCATTGATGAAGGTGCTCGGGTTCATGACGGAACCGCCCACTGTTTTGTTTATGATGTCCGTCTCGTACGATGTGGCCCCGTCCCAGAAGTCAATGTAACTTGAACTCAAGCCCAACACGTTGCTTGATGGGTCATACCCATGCAATCGCTCATTCAGCGTCCAATTAATCGCATACCACGTCCCTGTTATTCCGAGCACACTGAACTCATATGTTTTTGCAAACGCATTATTAAAATAAGATTCTATTGTGGAATTTGCGGTGTAAAATGAGTAATTGATGGCTCCGAAACCAGACGCGCCGGTTGGACCCAATCCGGTGTCCCCGGTGGGTCCAGTGTCGCCCGTGGGCCCGGTGGATCCGGGTCCGCTCGTGTCTCCTGTCGGGCCGGTGGGTCCAGTGGATCCGCCGGCTGGGCCGGTCGGCCCAGTGATCCCTTGGGTCCCTTGGTTTCCTGGAGTGCCTGATCCGGTGGGGCCGGGGGGTCCCGTGAGTCCTCCAGGACCTGATCCCCCTGGCCCGCCAGTGGGTCCCACGGGTCCAGTGGGGCCCGTGTCGCCTGAAGCTGCTGGCCCCTGTGGTCCATCCGGTCCAGTGTGACCCGTGTCGCCAGTGGGTCCAAGGGCTCCAGTGGGGCCGGTCGGTCCGGTCGGTCCGGTGGGTCCCGTGGCGCCAGTGGGTCCGGTGGCACCAGTGGGTCCCAGTTCACCAGTGGGTCCAGTGGGTCCAGTGGGTCCAGTGGGTCCGGTCGGCCCGGTTGCACCCGAAGGGCCCGTGTCACCGGTTGGTCCGGCGACATTTGACCCTGTGTTGCCGATTAGTCCGATTGGACCGGTTTCGCCGGCGGTTGAAGGACCGGTTGGACCGGTTGGGCCGGTTGGGCCGGTTGGGCCAGCTGGCCCCGTCGGACCCGTTGAACCCGTGTGACCCGTGTCACTCGGAATGGTGGCATTTGAAATGACACAGCATTTGGTTGCACCTAAATATTGTTTATAAGATGAATACATGTGACCAATTCAATACTATATTATTAATATTATTATTATTATTATCAACATAATAATATATTTGCATCATTTTCTATGCACGTGATTATGTCCCTATTATGCCGGTTGGACCGGTGTTATTGATAAACACCATGTTCAACGACATTTTGTATGAAGTGATGGTTGTGGGTCCAACGGACCCAGTGGATCCGGTTTGATACAAATTACAACTAATGGGCGAGGCCATGGACGAGATGTTGACATAATCATTCACATGAACGGTTTGATTGTAAATTGGACCAGGGCTAGTGATTGGGCTAGTGATTGCCGGATTCATTCCGCACCCGCCATTTGCAAGATTTACAACGACGGGGGTGTACGGGCCGCCGGATGTTGAAGTAAAATCAATGTAGACCGACGATGCGGTCCCAGTAGAATTTACGGTTTCATTCAATGTCCAATTGATGGCATAAGTTCCAGGGCCGGACCCGATTGTTCCCAATGATGCGGAGCTAATCAATGAAAATCCCCCGTAATTATATGCGCCCGTTCCTCCTGACAGACCCGTGATTTTAAAATAATAGCTTGGAAGAGATGTTCCGCGCGAACCGGTCGGTCCATCCGGACCGGTTGGGCCTTGAGGCCCGGTTGCCCCGACCGGGCCTGATTGCGGGTCTCCAGTTGGACCTGTGGGTCCTGTAGGCCCTTCATACCCTGTATCGGGTCCGGTGGGACCAGTCGGTCCATCCGACCCGGGTGGTCCAGTTGGACCTGGATTCATGTCATCGGGTCCAGCGGGTCCAGCGGGTCCATCAGGTCCAGTTGGCCCGGTCGGGCCGACCTCGCTTCCTCCAGTCGGGCCTGGGTCACCTTGAATTGAATTTCCAACTGGGCCGGTGGGTCCGGTTGGGCCAGTCGGTCCAGTCGGTCCAATGGGTCCGGTGTGTCCCGTGTCACCAGTGGGACCTGCTGGACCCGTCGGCCCGGTTAGTCCAGTGGGGCCAGTCGGTCCTGGGGTTGTTCCAATGTGGCCGGTTGGGCCGGTTGGGCCAGTGTCTCCTGTGGGGCCGGTGGATCCGGTTGGACCTGCGATGCCCGCGCCCCCGGTTGGACCGACCCCCGTGGGACCCGTTGGGCCGGTTGGGCCAGTGGGTCCGGTGTTTCCAATTCCAAAACCGGCTGGACCTGTGGGGCCAGCGGGTCCAGTTGACCCGGTGGGCCCAGTGGATCCGGTGCCACCGGCAGGTCCAGTAGGGCCAATGCATTTGTTTTTTTTGGGTTCGGCCGAAGTTGCCTTTTCACATAAATCAGAATAGGACATGTATTGTGGATGTCTGTGAGTGGATGCTTACATAATGCATATAAATTTATATGCATTACATAAATTCATTTATATGCGCGCTCTAAATCCAAATCCAAATGAATGCATTACAAAATGCTTCCGCCGCGATTGAAATACTCTTTGCGGAATTCAAGCATGTGACTGTCCGGGATGCGGTCACCCTGCATTAACTCCTCGGGCGTTCGCGTGCCTTTAATCAAATTCACGATCATGAACAGCGAGTACATGCCGCACTCCGTGTTGCGTTTTTGGTGCTGCTTCCGATTTACAAACTGCTTGAATCGTATGCCCAGGGCGAGTCCTTGCTGCGCGACTGTTTCAATGAATTTGCGAATCTCTTTTTGAGGTCGGTCGCCGGTGCTGTCAAAAAAGAAGATGTAGTTATTTGCTTTGTGGCTGTCGCTGCGGGGGTCAATGTTGATGAAGAGCGACACCCAGTGCGCCCCGTCTTCCGTGTGCGGGTCCGTGTTGAAAATGACGCCGATTTTGTGCGTGCCGCCATCCACGTATTTCTTCAAACTGAAGTTGCAGAGCTCCTCCCACACGCACACGCCGGCCACCTTGGGTGCGCCATAATCGCTCGGCGACGGCCCCAAAAACTCAAACGCGGGAAACTTTTCCTCATACTGCTTCATGACGTTCTCAATCTCTTCGCTGCTCAGCCACTCGTCCGGGTCACGGATCCACGACTTCGGGGCTTCCGGGGCAAACGTGTCTTCTGTGACTTCTGTGACTGAAGAACCCGAGTTTGATCCAATCATCAGCTGCTTCATCCAGCACGCCTCATTGCGACACATTTTGCCAAACCGCTGCTTCATCGCGGTCCAAATCTCTTTCGGATCGTTCGTTTCAATGCGGGCGTCGGGATGGCGGGCATTCCAGCCGTCTCTTAATTTGTGGAGCGTGTCATTGTCGTAGCACGTGAAATAATTCTCTTGAACGGGGCCGCACTTCAACCGTTCAAACTCCTTTGCAACATGACTTGCCCTTTTTTTGCGACTTTTGTTTTTCCCACCATGTTTGCGCCTCCTACTAGATCTGAATTTTGATTTGACCTTAGTTTTCATTCCACACAAAATTGAATAAACAAATTGAGTATATTGTATTATATCAATATAATACAATTTAACAATTTTTATTTATATTTATAATAAAACATAGAATGCACAACAATGTTTTGTTCATTGGCGCAAATGATATGAATGAAATAGAATCCTATGTAAATAAATACAAAAATGGGTTGTTCATAGAAGCAATTCCCGACGTTTTTAAACAATTAGAACGAAATTTGCACAGTGCAAATGTCAAATACAACACAAACTATAAACCAATTAATTGCCTTGTGTGTGATAAAATTGGCAAGGAACACACATTTCACATATTCAACAACAATGGAGCATCATCTTCCATATTTGCTCCGAATCCTTCCGTTTGGCAATGGCCGAGTGTTAAGGAAGTCCGTGAATTAAAATTAATTTCAACCACGGTTGAAGTTGTGTTGAAAGAGCAACAATGGGAAAATGTAAAATATGATTTGATTTTAGACGTTCAAGGTGCAGAATTGCTCGTATTGCAAGGATTCGGCGAACTCAATTTAAACAACATTCAGAATTTGACAACCGAAATTAGCACTAAACAATTTTACAAAGAAGGGGTGTTGTTTCATGATCTTCATCATTTTATAACCAGTCATGGATTTAAATTAAACGCCAATCCAACGGCTAATCACTGTGATGTGACGTACCATCGGTTATGACATTTTTTGATTTGGGTTTGGCCAGCCTGGGCTTAATGTCCTTGGTTTTAAATTTGGGATCATCCAGGTTGATTTCCTTCAGCTGAGGAGGAGGAATGGACCCCGCCCCATGATTGTTTGAAGCGGGCGTGGTCTTTATTACAAACGTGTCCAGGGTGGGCACGCCAACCTTGTGCTTGTCAAATGACATCAGAATCTCCAGCTTTCGTTTTGATGAATCCGGTAGGTTGGGATTGTTGGGATTGTCGTCGTCGTCATCATCATCATCATTGTCCAAATCAACTGATCCGGATTCCGTTTCCATGATGGGCGGCAGATACCCCACGGCAACGCACTCGGCCATGTGCTCCTCCTGCAGCGTATCATTTTTATCCTTGTTCCTAAAATACGTGATGCACGATTTGGCAAACGCTTCAAACGCCTGAAGCACGAAAATGTCATTCACCGTTTCGCCCTTCAGCAGTTCGCGCGTCATTTCCACAATCCGTTTCTTGTAAAAGCGCTTGGCTTTTTCGTATTTCCCGCTCAGGTCGGCCTCTTTTATTCGCAAATACCTCTCGTACTGCGGCTGGTTCACCATCAGGTCCAGTGTGACGTGGTCCACCGGGTCTAAATTCAGGTTCATTTTACAAAAACTATTTGCATATTGTGTGCAAATATGCAAAGTTGATGATTTTAGCGCATCACTGCGTTTAACATTGGTTCTCTGCCGCGTACACATCCTTCAGCAGGCGTGCGGACGGATCAAGCACGCCCTCGCAAAACGGGTGCCTCCAAAAATACGGAATGGTTTCTGCGCGCCCTTTTCCAGGAAAATGACGATCAAATACGGTCCTGTAATAGTAGCTCTCCTTGTCATACGGCGCATTGTGCCTAAATTTGTTCAAGTCATTCGCGATGCTGACCTCCACATCGCTCACGCGCTTGTCCACGTATTCCTTGATGATCTGCACCCAGGTGCGCTCGTGCCCGCTCACGCCGTCGCTGAACGCCTCCTTGCGCCGCCACAGCACGTCGTCCGGCAGCAGCCCGTCAAACGCCCGGCGCAGCAGGTGCTTTTCCACGGCATAGTCGGCCCCTTCGCCGAACCGCTTCATCCACGGCGGCAGGCTCATTATAAATTCTAAGAACGTCTTGTCCGCAAAGGGGACGCGCGCCTCCAATCCCGCACCGCTGATGCTCTTGTCCGACCGCAGCAGGTCAAAGTAGCGCACGTCGCGCACCATGCGCACATTCTCGCCGCCGAATGCGTGGTCGCTGGGCGCCTTCGTGAAACCGCGGTACGACCCGAAAATCTCGTCGCTCATGTCGCCGCAGAATATGACCACGTTGTCCGTGTTGTTGTAAATGTGTTTGCTGACCAGGTAGTTGCCCACCGACGCGCGCACGGTGGTGGTGTCGTAGCTCTCTATCTGATAAATGGTGGAGTCAATGGCCTCCAAAAACTGCTGCTCCGTCAGGCACACCTCGTGGTGCCGCGTGCCCAGATGCTCCGCCACCCGGCGCGCCCACTTCAGATCCACCGACCCTTCCAGGCCGATGCCATACGTGTCCACCACGGTGCCCGGCGCTTGCGCTTTTGCCATGTGCTTGACCACCAGTGCGGTGGTAATGGAGCTGTCCAGGCCGCCGGACAGGAGGCAGCCCACCGGCCGCTCGCTCATCAGCCGCTTGCACACCGCCGATTCAAACAGGTTGCGCATCCGCGTGCACGCGCTGAATTCCAGATCCGCATCGTGCACCACCGCATCGTGCACCACCGCATCGTGCACCACCGCATCGTGCACCACCGCATCGTGCACCACCGCATCGTGCACCACCGCATCGTGCACCACCGCGTCGTCCGTGCCGAAGTTGTACACGTACGGCACGTCCAGCGTCTCATCCAAGCGAAGGGCCGGGTAGTAGGGTGCCAGTTTGGTCTCAAACTTTGCATCAGCGGTGTCAGCCGCATCCTTTGTCACCGTCATGTAGCACCCCCCCGGAAACTGTTCCACGTGGGAGCAGTGATGCAGAGCCTTCATTTCGCTCGCAACCGAGATGTCGCGCTCGTACTCGCTGGAAGTGCCAATGTAGAGCGACCGCACGCCAAACGGGTCGCGCGCAATGTGCACCAAGTTGCGCTCTCTGTCAATGAGCACCAGCGAAAACACGCCGTCCAACTCCCGCAGCGTGGCCTGCATGTCGCCGTTGAACAGGCGGTACAGGTGGATGATCACTTCGCAATCCGACCCGCTCACGTAAGCGTCCGACAATCCGTGCCTTTGAATGAGTTGCCGGTGGTTGTAAATCTCGCCGTTGCAAATCAGCTCGCATCCCAACAAAAAAAAGGGCTGGTCTCCGGTGGAGGTGAGTCCGTTGATGGCAAGCCGGTGGAACCCGATGCAACTTTGATCCTTCACAATGAACCGGCTGTTATCCGGACCCCGGTGAGAGATTTTAGCAAAACTGTTTTGCAACAAATTCAGCTTGTGCATGGGAATGCGCTTGGAGCCAATCGTCTCATAATAAAAAATGCCGCACATGTCAAAACACAACAACGGGATGGAACAATATGATAATCAATGTGTTAAACTCTTTAAATGATGTTTCAAAATATAAACATAAATATTATATTTGCACAATACAATACAATACAACACAATATCAAACATCGGAGGATCACAACAATACAATGCAGCCTTGGCATCAAACTCAAAATCAAACTCAAATCCACATGCCAGTTCATGACCCGTTTTACGGTGTGCCCAACGGGGTGGCGTATTGCCAGCAGGAGCGCACCGAAGAGTTGAGCCAGCGCATGCGTGATCGCAACATTCCGTCTGCGCCGCTGCAACCGCAGCTGGGTGCGCGCCCGGTGCTGTCCAAATACACGATCATGCCCATTCTGGACCAGCGCAAACCCGCGACCGTGCCGATCGCGAACTACCCCATTTACAACCCGGCGCAGGTGTTCAACCCCGGCAACGCGGTTGCCCCGTGGTCGGGCTACGCCACGGCGGTCAACGTGGAATCCACGCTGCGCAACCAGTTTTTCGCGCTGCAAAAGTGCGAGCAGTCAGAATACGTGCCGTCGTCCAAGAGCGACCTGTACAACGTGCGCATTGACTCGCGCCAGATTCAGCAAACGCATCCGCTGCTGTTCAAGTCCGAGAAGTTTGCGCCCGTGAACCCGGACTGCTTTCATTTAGCAAACCGCGTGTTCAACAATTCCACGCGCACGGAAATTAAGAATGTGGAATGAACTGAACCAGTGCTAAATAAAATAAATTTAATATTTGATTAGAACATACATATACACGCATCCAGTTACAAGCATTCATGTCTCGCGGGTATGTGTCTGATGAGTCGGAATCGGAATCGCCGAGAGGCATGCCGGTAGTAGATGCGGATCCATTCAAACGTGAAATGGAAAC
>Ga0315293_10001488_pt1 | contig 22754 bp, 26 predicted proteins | sample YL17G13_20_MG_FD_203071 | JGI IMG/M metagenome (GOLD analysis project Ga0315293, IMG submission 203071) | Sediment microbial communities from Yellowstone Lake, YNP, Wyoming, USA - YL17G13_20 | ecosystem: Environmental > Aquatic > Freshwater > Lake > Sediment | place: USA: Wyoming | collected...
TTCACGGGCGATTTCCGCGCGAAAGACCGAACGGTACTGAATCGTATATTTATCGAATGTTAAGTCCTCAAGCTATGGCTATAATTAGATATGGAACCATTGCAGGATTTAATCGCGAGAAGATTGCCGAGATGATTGGCTGTACAGAAGGGCAATTATCAGATTGGTGTGAAAGGTTTTCAGAGGTTCGTTCGGCGCTTTTACATGGGCGTGACCTCGCAGACATGAACGTTGTCAAAGCGGCATATCGTAGAGCAACTGGAATGGGAATACGGGATACGTATTTTGCATCTAATGGTGGGGAAATAAAAACAAAGCCTTTTGTAAAGTATCTTCCCCCGAACCCACACAGTATTGAATTATGGTTAAAGCATAATAAGCAGTGGTTGAAAGATACGTCAACTGATGGTGAAGAGCGAGGGCTTATTATGCAGGAGTTAGAAAACAAGATAAAAGAGCCGATTGTGGAAGAGGAAAACGGCGAGGTTGAGCAATAACCACCATTATAAACCCTTACGGTAATTGTCTTTATGTTTTCTTTATCTAATAAACAACGTATAACTATACAGCGCTCCATTAAGCGAATTAATATCTGGGAGGGAGCTGTACGGAGCTCTAAGACGTGGGGCAGCCTTGTTCGGTGGGTTCAATACTTATACAACTATAAAGGGAAAGCCGAACTCATAATCGCTGCAAAGACTGATAGGGCGATTCTACGAAACGTGATACGACCGCTACAAATAATATTAGGTTCAAAGCATGCTAAATATTACAGTGGAAAAGGCGAAGCGGTTATTATGGGGAAGCGAACGTTTTGTATAGGAGCGAATGATGAACGATCAGAGCAAAAAATAAGGGGTTTGTCGTCCGGCGGAGCCTACGGTGATGAACTTACCCTATGGCCTGAATCGTTTTTTAGGATGCTTATGACAAGGCTGTCTGAAGAAGGAGCAATGTTTTTTGGTACAACGAATCCGGATACCCCTTACCATTATTTGAAAAAGGACTACATTGACAACAAGGAGCTGGATTTAGTTAGTTTCCATTTTAAGTTACAAGATAACCCGTTCCTATCAAAGACATTTATTAGAAATCTTGAAAAGGAATACCGGGGATTATGGAGAAAGCGGCTTATTAAAGGACTTTGGGTCGTAGCGGAAGGTTCGATTTACGATTGCTTTGACGATGATAGTCCTGTCCATGTTCGGGATGTTCCCCCTTATACAAAGCCCGACTACTATTTAACTGGGGTTGATTATGGTACTTCAAACCCTTGTACCTTTTTAAAGATTGGGGTTTTCCAACATGGCGGTCAGGGGTATGCTTGCATCGAAGATGAGTATTACTATAGTAGTGAAGAAACTGGAAGGCAAAAAGGGGATGGGCAATACGTTTCAGATTTCAAATACTTTACAAAATCTTATAGTAGTCGTAATATGTTTACTGTCGTAGACCCCTCCGCTGCATCTTTTATTGTAGCTCTACGACAATCCGGGGAAACAAATGTTATTCCAGCGGATAATACCGTTCTTGATGGGGTTCGATTTTGTTATAATATGTTTGATGAAGGCAGGTTGATGATTCTTAAGCATTGTAAGCACACTCGGGAGGAAGTTTCCAGCTATAGCTGGAACAAGCGTGCGCAGTTATTAGGTATTGATGAACCTTTGAAAGTAAAGGATCATACCTGTGATGCATTTCGTTATCCTTTACATACAGTATTTAATACCGAACGGTATAATACGATGATGAGCATGGAAAAGGCTATGGTTGGAGCAAAAGAAGTTATAGCTATTAATAAATTTTAGGAGTGTTTATGATTTTATGGCTTAATGCTTTGTGGTTGATGTTGTCGGATATGACAACCGTGATTTTTATTTTACTTGTGATTGTTTTGTGTGCTGTTGGTGTTCATATAAACTGGATAATTAAAATAAACAGGCTTGATATAAAAAAACAGATTATAGCTCATTGTAAAGATTGTCCTTTAAACAGAAGGAGAAAAAATTATGTCTGATTTAGAAAAGAGTGTTGCGAATAATGACGGCTGGGAAAATACTTTGAGTGGTATGGGACAGCCAGGAGTAGACCCCTCTCGAGGTACTTTTTTTCAACAGGGAGATTTATTAACCGAAATTGATATACAGGGTTTATACACCGATGAAGGGATTGCCGCTCGAATCGTAAACCTTATAGTTGAGGATATGCTTCGAGAGGGTTTTAAAATAGAATCTAAGAAACCCGAAGCCAACGTGTATATCCAAAAACGGTTTGAGGAGCTTAGATTAGTATACCACCTAAATAGACTCTTCTGTTGGGCACGTGCTTGCGGTGGAGCAATAATGGTAATTGGATTTAATGACGGTGAGACTGATACGTCGAGACCTCTTAATGAGAAGGCAATCAAAGGCATATCTTTCGTAAAGGTATTTGACCGGTTCAGGGTATCAAACATTACTTACGACCAAAATATTTTATCCAGTACATATTTACAACCGATGTCGTACTCAATTTCACCGTATAATTCAGCGCCGTTTTCAATCCATGCATCCAGATGTATAGTTGTTGATGGTGTTGATTGCCTTGAATCTGTACGGGTTCAAAACCTCGGTTGGGGGTTAAGTGTTTACCAAAATATGTACGACGCTTTAATGCGGATAGGAAGAGTTTTCTGTTCAATCTCTACAATCGTGGACAGTTTTGTGCAGGACGTTATTGGAATTGAAGGACTTCACTCATTCATAGCTGCCGGGAAGGAGGAAATAATAAGAAAACGTTTACAGTTTATTGATGCAGGGAAGCACGTTTTAAATTCTATCCTCTTGGATAAGAATGAAACGTTTACTCGAATTATTGCTTCCGTTTCCGGGCTTTCAGACTTAATAGACCGCTTTGCATGTTACGTATCTGCCACGAATGGGATACCCCAAACACTATTGTTCGGCCGATCTCCAGCGGGATTAAATGCCACAGGGGAATCCGATATTCGTGGGTGGTACGACAGGGTTGGGTCAAAGCAGGAATCAGATTTAAGTCCTGTCCTTGAACGGATTATTCATATATTGTTTATTTGTAAAGATGGATATAAAACTGAACCCGAAGATTGGTCTATTAAATTTAATCCATTATTACAAATGAGCTCCACCGAAGAGGCAACTTACAGGAAAACAATAGCGGAAACGGATAAGCTTTACATTGACGGTCAGGTTGCCACTCCTGATGAAGTAGCCTTTACTCGCTTTACGGGCGGAAGGTACAGTGATGAGCCTTTAAAAATAGTTTTTGGTAATACTGCCGAAAGCGAATCCAAGACAACAGAAGAGCCTAAAGAGCCTAAAGAGCCTAAAGAAGAAGAGATTTAATGGGTAAATTATTACCAAAACCTCCGAAGGTGCTCTATCCCAGAGCTTTAGAACGACAGTTATTACTTATCTATCTTATGGTTGTAGAAGAAGTAATGGAAATACTCTCCAAAAAGGTTCTACGAGTATTTCATGATTCTTCTCGTGATAAGTCTATAAAAGGCGTTATTCAGAAATCCGAAGGAGCGCTGGAAGGAATTAAAGGAACAGCGAGGGCATGGGATAGAGCAGAATGGGAAAAGTTGAGAGGAAAGATTGCATTACCTCATACAGTGTACGCAGAACCCTTACAGGCTCGGCTTGATAAATTGGTGGAAGATAATATCGGTTTAATTAAAAGTCTTCCAGAACGACTTACATCCCGACTTGAAGAGAAGATTAAAGACATCCCAAAAGCAGGTGAGTCCAGAGCAACGGTTCAAAAACTATTAAAGGAAACAGGCGATATTGGAAATCGGCGAGCCGAGTTAATTGCAAGAGACCAAATTGGAAAACTAAATGGTGACCTAACTCGGTTACGGCAAGAATCCCTTGGCGGGACAATGTATATATGGAGGACATCACAGGATGGCAGGGTTCGAGAGGCACATCAAGCTTTAGATGGAAAGATTTGTAAATGGGAAGACCCAACTGTCTATGCTGATACAATAAAAGAGGCTATGGATGGAGAATGGAAAAGTAGAAATGAAATAGGAGCCTACGAGGGACACACTGGTGAGGACTACGAATGCCGATGCACTGCAGAGATGGTAATGGATGACATATTAGGCATCGCTACTGGACAGGGTGGTGATGAAGAAGACAGTAGAGAGGGACGAGAAAATATAAAAATAAGCAGACCGAAGGTACCAGCTTTACGGCTTATACCAGAAGACAGGAGTGGAGTAGTTTTCAGCCGATCTTTAAAAGGGTTATCTCCAGAGGAACAAGACAGGATTAGAGCCTTAAGAGCAGCACGTAAAGCTCGTAAAGAAGGAACTCCAGTTCAGCCTGTTGTTCGACCGGTACCAGTTGTTCGTACGGAACCCGTCGTTAGGGCGGAGGTACCTGCTCGTTATAAGGAAACTACCAGAGCCATAGAGTCATATAGTAGAGAAAATAAAATAAAGAGCTCAATTGATAATCTAAAGTATACAACTGGCGAAGGATTCAACAAAAAAGTCTTTGTACCAGATTTGGATGCATTGGAACGAAGTCGAAAAGTAAAAGATAGTTTAAAAACTCATGTTAGTAGAATTTTTAGTGAGGTTCATGAAATTCCAAAATCGTCTGAAAACCTTGTATTAAATTTTCATAGATTTAAAGGAGCAACTTCGGGTACATATAGAAAAGGATTTATGGAAGTAAAATTTACAAGACATTCAGAATTTGTACGACAAACATTTACTCATGAGTTTGGTCACCATTTACATTATACAATGGATCATTGGGGAAATAATAATGTTATAGAGGCAATTAAAGAAACTGAATATTACAAGCTTCTTAAACAAAAAATGTATGAGCTTCAACCGATATTTACAGAGGCGACTGGACCAAACAAGAGGTTATATGACTATTATGAGTACCTTACAAATGATAAAGAATTATTTGCTCGTTCTTATAGTCAGTATATCTGGGAAAAACTTGGAGATAGTAAAATGTGTACGGCTGCAATGAGAACCGGCAGTGGATATTATATTAAAGAAGAAAGCTTTGCTCCAATACGAAAAGCGTTCGATGAGTACTTTAAAAATAAAGGATTAAGTGTAACCAAAGGGTAAAGGAAGGATATATGCTAAATAAGGTTGACAAGATTATGGAGTTTCTTGACAAACCTGAACAGGAATTGATTGACATGCCAAAAGACGTTTTTGTAAATGGATTAAAAGCTCTTGGTGTAGAAGGAGAAGCAGCGGAGGAGATTTACAAAACGTACCACGGAAAATTTGTTCAGTTAGATGAAATTCCGATATAGGTTTTTTCCCAGTGGCAGACACCGTTTTATAGCAAAAACAAGCGATATAATAAGGGTAAACAACTATAACTTATGTTATTTTTAATAGTATAAGGAGCCGATATGGCAATTAAGAAAGGGTTCATATTCAACGACACTGGCGAGGTCTTTCTATATAAGACTCGAGAAGGTTATTATAAAGGTTCCGCACGCGTAACGCGAACAGGTGTTCTGGTTTACAGACAGAAAGACGGAAAACCTCTACGGATATTAAGACATCCAGATGATGTTTTTAAACAAGATAGTTTACAGACGCTTAAGATGATTCCAGCTACAAATGACCATCCTATTGTACAAGACTCTTCTGTTCTTCTCCTTGATGCAAAGACCGCAAAAAAATTCAGTATTGGATTTACTGGAGAGGATGTAAAAGCTGATGGTCAATATGTAACTGTTTCGTTATGTATTACTGATTCTGAAGGGATTGAAGCTATTAAGGAGGATGGAAAGGTAGAGCTTTCTTGTGGATATGAATCAACGCTTGAGGATGTTCCTGGAATTTACAATACCGTACCGTATGATGCAAGGCAAGTTGATATTGTTTACAATCACGTTGCTGTCTTAAATAAAGGACGAGCAGGGTCTGATGTCAGATTAAAATTAATGGATGGAAGTTATTATGAATTAATAAAAGAAGGTGATGACGAAAACCTTAAAAATCAAAATGTAAAGGAGAAGTCTATGTCACTACCTAAAGTTATGCTCGACTGTATCGAGTATGAAGCGGCTCCCGAGATAATCAATGCGCTGAAAAAAGGTGAAGTAAAGATTGCGGAGCTTGTTCAGGAAATAACAAAAACCAAAGCGGTTCTGGATTCTTCGAACATTGAACTCGCAAAACTTAAAGCGGTTGATGTCGAGAAGCTTGTGACCGACCGTGTTCAAGAACGTTCGGAGTTGATTTTAAAAGCGACGCCTTTCTTGGATTCGGCTGAAAAAGAGCACGTATCTGAGTTGTCAAACGAGCAGATCCGGAAGCTTGTCGTAACGAAAAAGTTCCCGAAGTTGGAGCTGGAAGGTAAAGACCCGAACTATGTTCGAGCACTTTGCGATGGTGCTTTCGTGGTCGTTGATGGTGCTGATAAAGGTGACACCGACGACGATGACGATGACGATGACGTGGAAGGCAAGACCGCTTCTGCTTCACAAAGGAAAACCGTTTTTGGTGATTCAGCAAATCAGGAAACTGTCAGGACTGCTGAAATGGCTCGGAAAGAATACAACGACCGGTTACAGGGTAAAAAGAAATAACCATCACAAAGCAATATACGTTTATTCACATCTAATTTTTTTTGTGTTATTAATTAAAAGTCAAATAAATATTAACAAAACGAGGTAAATATGAATACGAGTTATCCGTTGGACATGCCTTCTCCTTTCGCGGGAGCCCTTGTGGATATTGGCATAACCGATAAGAAGTCGGCTCCTGCTGTAAACACAATTGAGTTTGGTACTGCTGTCGTCAGTGAAGTCGGCAGTGAATCAGTAGCAACTCCTGTAAACGATGTCGCCACATTAACTTTCAATGCGGATTTAATCGCAGGAAACAAGACAAACCTGAAAGTAAATGGTGTGGCAATGGCCGAGATACTATATGGCACGAATCATGGAGCGACCATGATTGCTATTGCCGCTGCTCTGTCTGCGATGACAGGAGTCTCCGCTTCTGTAACCGCAGCGAGAGTAATAACGGTTAAAACAAATCATGTCGAGATTGCAATTTCCGATGCATTGGTAACCGAGGGGAACAGCCAAGCAACAATCACTCCTGCATATACGCATGATAATGTCTTCCGTGGAGTTGCGCTGCATACGCATTGCACTGCTGGAAAATATGTCCAGTATGATGCAGTTCCGTATCTAACAAAGGGTCGTATCCGGGTCGTTGTTTCAGAAGCGGTTGCGATTGATGATGTTGCGTATGTTGACCTCTCTCCTGTCGGTGGTAAGTTTTGTAAGACGTCGTCTACAAACCTCGCAACTGGCGGAGTTTTTCGGTCCGCTACTTCAGGTGCAGGAATTGCAGTTCTCGAGATAAACCTGCCCTGATAAAATCAGTGTTCAGTTGTAAATTTTATTTTTAATTTTTTTACATACACTTAACAGGAGATTACTTATGCCAAAACGTTTTATTAACTTGGATGGACAAGAGTCTATCTACTTCGCAAGGCAATTGGAATATGTGAAAACAAAAACGTATGACCAACCCTTTCCGGAGATGAAGGCACTCACTGGTCTACTCCCGGTTTCTATGGAAGCCGGTCCTGCTGCGGATTCGATTACATACCGCTCATTTACAGAACATGGAATTGCCAAGTTTCTAACAAACTATGCCGATGATTTACCAAGAGTTGACGTTTCCGGAATCGAAGAGTCTGTCAAAGTCAGGTCAATAGGAGACTCTTTCGGTTACACGGTCCAGGATGTTCGTTATGCTGCAAAAGCAGGGATTCCATTACAGGCTTCCAAGGCGATTGCCGCAAGACGAGCAATTGAAATGCTGATTAACAAATCGGCATGGAAAGCCCGTGCTGCAGATACGACTTATCATGGGCTAACAGGATTGCTTTACAATCCGAACGTGACCTCCTACAAGGTTGCGGTTGAAGGTTCAGACTATGTATGGGCGGATAAATCTGCGGATGCAATCATAGCCGACATTAACACCCTTGCAAATACACCCATCAAGCTGTCAAAAGGGTATGAAATCCCGGATACATTCCTTTGCCCGATTACACAATTCACATTGATCTCCACAACTCCACGGTCTTCGTATTCGGATACAACGATTCTTGATTTTGTCAAGAAATCCAATCCGCATATTACAAGATGGGATTGGTTGGAAGAGTTGAAGGATGTAAATCCCGTTCCGAGCACTGGTGCTGCTGCAAATACTGACTGTGCTTTGGTTTACAAAAACAGTTCGGATAAACTTACCCTTGAAGTTCCCCAAGGGTTCGAGCAGTTTCCACCACAGGAGAAGGGATTAGAATTCATTGTTCCGTGTCATGCCAGATTTGCCAGTGTAATAATCTACTATCCAATCTCGGTTGTGATTGCGGAAAATATATAAGATTCTTTTTTCGTACAAGTACTCCTTTTTGTACAGGGTAAAGGCAAAGTATAGTATTCGTACTATACTTTGTCCTTTTTACTTAAGAACAAATTCCATTTTAAACCAGGAGGATATATGTTAGGCGTTGTCTTTACAGTAACCAGAACAGTTCCGAGAATAACAGTTATCTCGGAAAAGGTTATTTACCCAGGAGTTAATAACCTTTCATTTCCAAACGAACAAGCTTTACGTTCATTCACTCAGAATCCAGCATATACAGAAGGTATAAAGACTGGATTTCTAAGAATCGACGAAAACCCACCCGATCCAATCGTTACAAACGCTCCGAATGAAATAAAAACAATTTGGCCAAAAAAAGAGATAACCGAGAAACGTCCGGGCAAAAGGGTATTCGATATTAAAAAACTTGATGAGTCAGCTTCCGAAGAATAAAAATAAAAGCTCTATCTATCTATCTATCTAATTATTTAGAGGGCGATAGAGCTTTTTTTAGAAAGGAAGTCTATTCATGCTTTCGGCTTTACAAATTGTAGCTCTTCGAGCTCCTCAATTTTCTTCATCCCCAAGATTACCAGGAATGATTTCTTATGTTCAAGAAAGTATAAGTCAAAGCGCTTTTGGCGAATCGTATGAAAATGCCGTTGCTTTGAAAGTCATGCATTTATTTACAATTGAAAAGATGAATGGTGGAACGGAAACAAATACTGGAATTATTGGAAGCGGACAGATAGTGTCAGAAACTGAAGGAGGGCTTTCGAGAAGCTATGCAGTTAAAGGAGGGGTTTCTTCCAGTGAAGATGACGATTTAAGAAGAACTGGGTTTGGGTTAGAGTATTTACGATTAATGAAAACAACAAATATTTCTGCTTTCCAAAAGAATGTACCAGCTTGGCTGCAAAAATAAAAATAATTGTTCATGATAAAGGCTGGAATAGAATTAAAGATACTTTAACCCAGTATCAATCAGCCTACACGAAGGTCGGATTTCCAACCGAAAAGGAACCGGCATCTGGTGATCAAAAAACAATGGCGGACGTTTCGGATATAGCAACATTTAATGAATATGGTACAAAACATATACCCGCTCGTCCGTTTATGTCAACAAGTTTCAAGGAAAATAAAGAAAGAACACAACAGTTGATTGACGTTTTATACGACAGGTTATTAAGAGGAACTATTACTATTCCACAAGCTCTTGGTTTAATTGGTGAATTTACAGCCGATAGAATTAAAGAAAAAATAAGAGCAATAACAACCCCTCCAAATAAACCGAGCACAATAAAAAGAAAGATGAGAAAGAGAACACAATTTTTGTCTGGGACAGCTCCGACGAAAGTTCTTATAGATACAGGACAGATGATTAACTCGGTTACTCATGTTGAGGTTCTCCAGTGATTCCAAGGAGAGCATTGATTGTCAAAACGATAAGTAACGGAGGGTACACTGATGGAAAATGGGTAGGTGAAACTTCTGTTAATGGTTTAATTATGGCAAGTGTACAACCATTAACTGCGAAGCAAAAACAAACCTTACCCGAAGGCAGGAAAAATTCAGCTTCATTTCGTTTGTTTAGTGCAGATTTACTTAATACAGTTGAAGAACAAAACCCGGATATAGTTGTTATTGATGACCAGGATTATGAAGTACATAGTAGAGCGGCATGGCAGAACAATATAATAAACCATTTTGAATACGTAGTAATAAAGATATGATAGACATTGATTTAATTCAAAGAGCAATTTACAGTTGGGTATTCGGAATTTCTGGGTTGGCTGCAATCTGGGAAAATCAAAATGCTCCTGCTCCTAAAACCGATTATATTTCTTTGTCTTTATTGTCTATGGTTGATGTTGGTCATGATGCTTGGGCTCCAGTAAATCCTAATAAAATGTCAAGGATTCTTTCAGACAAAACAATAGATGTTCGCATTCAATGCTTTTCTAATAATGCAATTGCTATCCTTGAATCTATTGGTAGTCTTTCAAAACTACCAGATGTTAGTTTTATTTTTCATGCCGCTGGAATTACTTTACTTCAAAAAGGTAAAGTACAGGAATTAACAGGACTGGATACGAATGATAGATTCCAAAAAAGAGCGGTGATGGATACGACATTCCTTTTGACAACTATATCTGACGAAATTGACTTGTCAACGATTGAAGGAGTTGAAATTAATGGTATTATAAAAATCGGTGAAGATACTGTAAGAGAACTACAAATATTAAATGTTTCTGTTGAGGGAATAATTCCTATAGAACATATTTTAGAGGGTTCAATTACTCCAGAATAATTTTTTTTAAAGGAGATTACTATGAGTAAAGTTGACAGGATTGTACAGGTTACAATTTTACGTGAGTCAAGACCAATAAGCCAAGCAGCATTTGACATGGTGCTCATCCTGGGAGAAAATCTTGAACTTCCAGAAGATGCGAGATATGCAGTTTTTTCTACCGACGACCTCACTGCTCTCGCTGCTGTTCTTGGTGAAACCCCAACAACGAAACCAGAATATCTGGCTGCAGAAGCTCTTGCTTCCCAGAGTCCAAGACCAATAAACTTCGCTGTCGGTAGGGTAGACAGTGAAGACGCCGACCATAAAGAAGCGCTTGCTGCTGTTCTATTAGAGAACAGTAACTTCTTTTATGTTGTTTGTGTAAGCAGAACTCAAGCGGATCAGGAAGCTGTTGCCGATTGGTGTAATTCAAACAGAAGAATATTCATTTCGGTAAGTGCTGGCAATGATGGAGATATTTTAGACCCCAATGACGATACTTCATTACCTTTCTACATCAAGGATGAAGCTCTTGATAAAGCGTGCTGTATATACCACGCCGATGCAGCGACGGACTACATTGACGCTGGTCTTTCTGGGCTTTTGGCTGTTCGGAGGCCAGGTACATATACTCCAATGTTCAAAACGATAATTGGCTCTGGTGTTGATACGTTGACCACAACCGAACAGGGTATTTTGTTTGCAAAATACTGTTCCTCTTACGAGTCCGTTGGTGGACAAAATATATTACAAGAAGGTTGGGTCGGGACTGGAGAGTATCTGGATTTGATTATCTGGTTAGAATGGTTAAACTCAAAAATTCAGTCCAATGTCTACAGTCTTCTTGCAAAGAGTGAAAAGATTCCGTTTACTTCCGAGGGTCTTGGACTACTTGAGTCGGCAGTTCAACAAGTCCTTGAAATTGAACAATCGGCAAAGGCAATTTCTCCTGAGGAATTTGATGGGGATAATATTCAAACGGGTGGTTATCATACTTCCGTCCCGAAGGTAAGTGAACTATTACCGAACGACAAGCTTCTCAGAGTGGCAAAGGACATCAAGTTTACATGCTGGTATAACAATCCGATTCACCGTGTTCAAATAAATGGTGTCATCAAAATATAATATCATTAACAACAATAGTCTTGTTTTTAATTCAGAATTTAGAAGGAGGTTTTTATGTTGAGTCCAGGTATAGCGACCATAGACCCAGCGATGGTTGTAACGACCGTCGGAAAAGGAATTGTTGGTGGGTTTGCCGATGGTACTTTTATTAATGTTGAGTACACTGCTGATTTCTTTTCAAAGGTAACTGGTTCCGACGGCCTGACTACCAGAATTAAACAGAACGATTTCAGCGGTACAATCACATTGACGTTGAAGCAGTCGTCCCTATCAAATGATTTTTTGATGTCACTTGTAATCCTCGACCGTCAAGCGAATGCTGGTATTGTTCCAGTGTCTATCAAAGATTTACTTGGGACAACAAAAATGGTAACTGGCTTTGCTTGGGTTCGAAAACCACCAGCATCGGTCTATAGTAAGAACGTCGAGAATCGTGAATGGATTTTGGATTGCGCAACATTAAGGATGTACGTTGGAGGAAACGTCCAGATTCCAGTGGTGTAATTGTAAAGTAAACAATAACCTGTTTTAATTTATTAGACTATCCAGGAGGTCTTAATGATTAAAAATTTAGAGAGGGTATTTACAAATGCTTCTGGAGGTACCGTTTCCGTTATCTCCAGTTCATTTCCGGCGAGACAATCCATTTCTGTAAGAACAAAACTGTTTGCTATTATCCTTCCTTTCCTTTCAAAATTTACTGTCGCCGAGTTAAAGACTTTTTTGGATGGAAAAGGAATGGACGACCCAAACGTAGTTATCAAACTCCTTCCGGCATTTACAACTGTTCTATCAACTTGTGAGCTTGTTCCGTTAATTTTAGAACTACTTACATATACTCGTGTAAACGGTCTGGAAGTTTCCAAGGGAGAAATTTTTGATTCTGTGTTTACCGGAGAAGATCTTCTACTTATCCAGATTCTTAAATTTGTTATCATGGACGTCAATTCTTTTTTGGCACGAATAGAGGCTGGGAAAAATACTATAGAAGCCCCAAGCCTCGAAGAGTAAGGAGTAGAATAGCTTCTATAGAATCTAATATCTCTCCGGATTTACTTGAGGAGAGTTTAATTTGGGAAGCGGTTTTAAGTGGTAAAGTAACTCTTCATGAATTGGAAACAACATATTCTCTGGACGATTTGTATAGGTTAATTAGTTTCTTGAATATACAAAGTGATATTGAGCAAGAATCACTTGAAAGGATAGAGTAATACAATGGTTGAAAAAATTATAGTAGGGTTATTAATTTCTATAGTGTCTGCTTTATTTGTTTTTACTTTTATAACAAATCGGTCAAGAGTTCAAATTATAAAAGATGCAAATGGAATTGTAAACGAGGCAATAAAAACACACTTGTCTATAGAACATCAGTTAACGATGCATGCAATAGTAAAGGAGCATGTAGATTCATGTCAAGCGCCAACTAATTTTATAGAAGTACAAACAAAACTTGAACAGCATATTCAGGCATGTCCAGCACCAAAAAATATACAAGAGCTTCAAAATCAACTTAATATTATAAAGATATCACTCGTCTTTTTAGTTCGTAATGCTGGAGGAAACCCTGACGATTTAGGATTGAGATTATAATATGATAACTGTAAGAGAGCTTGTAAATTTAATTGGCTTTAAAATAGATGAAGCGGAATTTGCTTCTGCTCAAAAAAGAATGGATGGATTCCAGAAGAGCCTTGCCACTGCAGGAAATAAGATGCTCCTTGGAATTACCTTACCTTTTGTTGGGTTGGTTACGGCTGCTGTTAGAGCGGCATCAAAACAGGACACAGCAACTGCTCAAGTAATACAAGCAATACAATCAACTGGTGGTGCAGCAAATAAAACAATAGAAGAATTACTGCAATCGGCGACCAGACTTCAAAACGAAACACTCTTTGGAGATGATGATATTTTGGGTGGAGTTTCGGCGTCGTTATTAACTTTCCAAAATGTTACCGGAGAAGTTTTTGATAAAGCTCAAGAAGCAATTCTTGATGTAACCCAGCGAATGAGCGGAGCCAATGGTGGAATGCAAGCATTACACGGAACGACTTTACAGTTGGGGAAGGCTTTAAATAATCCATTAATTGGGTTACAAGCGCTCGGGCGTGCGGGGATTCAGTTTACTGCTGAACAAAAGAAGGAGATAACGAACCTTGTCAAATCCGGTCAATTGCAGAAGGCTCAAATTGTCATGCTGGATTTAATCCATGCGAAGTTTGGAGGGAGTGCAAAGGCAGCGGCAGAAGCTTCATTTGGTTTTAAACAGCTTTCCAACGCTTTTGGTGATTTGTTAGAAGTCATTGGTACTTCGTTAAAACCGATTTTAAAACCATTAAGTGAATGGTTAAAGAAAATAACAATCGCTTTACAAAACATTAACCCAGAACTTATTTCAGCTATTCTTCTTATTGGTGGATTGGCAGCAGCGATTGGTCCTTTACTAATAGTATTGTCTTCTTTGATTAAAGCAGGTATGATAATTCGAACTCTATTTGTTTCTATAAAAACCGTTTCCATGGCAACTGGGGTATCAATGGGGTTAATGTCTCTTAAATTTATTGCAATAGCTGCGGCAATTGCTGCGGTGATTGCTGCAATTACCTTACTTGTCGAAGATTTTCTTGTTTACAAACGAGGGGGAAAGAGTTTTATTGGTGAAATGATTAAATGGTGGAATAAATTAAGTGAAGTAATGGGATTAAAAAACATTGGAGAGGCATGGCACGAATTCTTTTTTAATTTAGGAAGTTGGCTTCATGGATTTATTACTGACAAATGGATTCCATTTTGGGAAAATGCAGGAGCGGGATTATATGCTGTTATACAAAAGATAGGAGAATGGTGGGATACCATCTGGGATAAAATTGGATGGGGTCTTGACAAGATGAAAATAGTTGTAGATGCTTTACAAAGGTTTTCATCGAGTGCTCCAGCTATAACTGATTTTGACCCAGAGCTCGGAGGAAAGAATTTGGCGTTACTTGAAAGATTAAATGCTCCTCAAGAAAAAACAATAAAAATTGATGCAACAGTAAATACTTATGTACCAGAAGGGACAACAGCACAAGCAACTGAATCAATAAGAAAAACGGCTGAAGATGTATATAGTGTATTCATGAGTAAACTGACAAGACAGTTGTCTTATAGTGTTCCGATGAAAGAATAATTATGATAACGGTTTTAACGAGATTTCAAAATGTAAAGATTGAAGGAATTGAATTAGATACAGTTCTTTCTGAAACTCATAGTTATTCTAATCAAATAACAGTGCATCCAATTGAGGGGGATGATATAGACACTGATAATGTACAACGAACTCCCGAAGAGTTAACAATTGAGGGAGTGTCTTCGGATACTCCATTAAGAGAAATTAATCAGGATTTACAAAAACAAGCATTATCCAGCGGACGGGTTCAAGTCGTATTTAATAAGCTCCTTGAATATGGTGGATTTGAAGTAAATCAGTATAACAGTAAAAAATTGCAGGTAAAGAAAATACCAAAGATATTGACAGTAGTCACCGGATTAAAGGTTTATACAAGTATGGTGATTACTCAATTGACAATTCCAAGGGTCCCTGGCTCTGGATATGGTTTATCATTTACTGTGACATTTACAAAAATTAATAAAGTTAATACTCAATTTGTTAGTGGAATTAATCTTGTGTCAGATAAGGCTGGAACTGGAACACAAGACGAGGTATCAAATACAACAGATAAAGGATTGCAGGATAAAAAGAAAGAACCGTCTGAATCTACATTGTACAAGTATACGTTTGGGCTTTTTGAGAAAAAGTAGGCTATTACAGGGGTTATTATAAGCTTATTAGGGAAGGTACAATAAGGGTAATGGGCGGTTGCCTACTTTTATTTTTTTAGGTTGTTAAACCGACTGTATTGTCTCTATAACTTAAATAAAGTATAAGTAATACTATGTATACAATTCCGTTCTCAAACAATGCTTCTTTTACCGAAGAAATTGAACTGGATTCGGCTTTATATAAATTTCATTTCTATTATAATACTCGAGAAGGAAGTTGGTCTTTTAATATTTTCGACCGAATAGGAAATGCTATTCTATACGGTAAGAAGATTGTACTTCATTTTAATTTGCTAAAGTTATTTTCAAATAGCTTTTTTCCTCAAGGTATTCTTGCAGCGATTGACCAGTCAGGTAATTTGAAACCTATAAGTAGAGATGATTTTATTAATGGTAGATTAAATCTTGTATACATAGAGAAAGATGAACTGTAATGTTTTCTCCAGTGATTAAGGTTGAAATTTCAAATCAAGACGGCGGATTAACCGTTATTACTGATTTGGATATGTCCTTTACAATTACAAAAACGGCAGGGAAGGAAGAAAATACTCTTTCTTTACAGATATTTAATTTATCAGATACGGTTAAAAATAGAATATCAAAAGACAATGGAACTATTCTTTTAAGAGCTGGATATGAAGATGAGATGCCACTCCAAATTATATTTAAAGGAGATATCTGCTTTACCCAATTGGTTGTGCAAAAACCGGAACGAGTCTTTACGATAGAAGCTTTAGATGGAAATAAGTTATTAAAGGCTACAAAAGCGGTTTATTCTTTTAAGTCTGGAAGTACTGGAAAACAGATTTTAAATTATTTAATTAAAAACCATAATATTAAAATGAGGTCAGACATAGATTTACTTCCGATATTAGATAAGCAATATTTAACTGGAAGTAATTTTAATGGGATTCTTTTAAATGCTTTAAATAATATATGTTCTGATTTAAATTTAAAATGGTCGATTCAGAACGGGTTATTAGTGTTCTGGGATAAGAAAAAATTAAATGGAACATTAAAGGGTCGAATTTATTTATCAAAAGATACTGGATTAATTGGAAGCCCTGAAGAAGTTAAAATAAAAGATGAGGAGACTTCTTCTTCTTCTTCGGAAGAAGGCTCTGTTCCAAAAAATAACTTTAGAAAAGGTTGGCAAATTACAAGTTTATTACATCCGTCTATAGAACCTGGAAGTATTATCACGGTGTCGTCATTAAAATTTACGAATACTGTTATTGTCAGAGCAGTTGATGTAAATCATACTGGTTCTAATATTGCTGGAGGAGAAAACGTAACAAGCTTTACTTCAGAGGTATATAATGAGTAACTCTGGAGAGTTTATTAAAGTCATTGAAAATATTGTATTAAATATACTTAATGGTTCTATTCATACTTGCCTTCCAGGGAAAATAACTTCTTATGATTCTAAGACACGGAAGGCAACGGTTCAACCATTAATAAAAAAGAAATATCTGGACGGAACAACTGCAAGTTATAAACCGGTTGAAGCCGTTCCAGTTTTATTTTTTGGTATTGGAAACAGTGGAATAAGGCTTCCTGAAAGCCAATACAAAGGTAAATCGGTTTTATTAGTTGTCTCGGAGCGATCGTTAGATACATGGCTTGTTGGTAATGGGAAAGAGGTTACTCCTCAGTCAAATAGAAAATTTGATATTTCTGATTGTATTGCTATTATATCTCTAAATACATTTTCCAATAAAGATATTGGAGGTAATAATTTAGAGGTTTATTATAAAGACAGTGTAATTAGAATAAAACCAAATGGAGATATTGAGCTTGGATTAAATACTTTCAAAAAATTAATAAATGAAAGCTTTGCTGACTTGTTTGACAATCATGTTCATACTGTTTCCGTTGCTGGGACTCCTTTGGCACAGACTGGAGTAACTTCGAGTCCTTCAAAACTAACGGGTATTCTTCCAGTGGCTGTTCCAGCGGTTCCGACAGTTCAACATTTATTTAATGATAGTATTATGGATAATCATAAGACAGAAAAAGTAAAGGCTGAATAATGGATTACAAGTTTACTGAAAAATTGCCGGAAAACCGCTTGCTCTGGGATAAGTGCCTGATAAGTTCAGACGGAGTATATGCAATAGCTTTAGGAGAAAATCAATTATATATATCCAATAATTCCGGGGATACATGGGTGAGGCCTGCGGATACTTTGATTTTTAATTTTATTGATTATATAGCAATAGATAAATCAGGTCAATATATGTTCGCCGCCAGTATTGGAATAACAGAAGAAAATGGAAAATTATATCTATCTGTTAACTATGGAGTAAATTGGACTGAGATAACAACCTGGCCAGGATACGAGGATGGAAAAATAATAGAGGGAATAGGTATAAATAGTAATGGTACGGAAATTTTTATCTGTTATCATACTGACGTAGATTATCCAAACGGTGAAACCTTTTATTACAGTTCCGTAAATTTGGGAGTAGACTGGGTTGAACTTACGGTGCCTTCAGTAATCTCTGAGGGTAATGCCCAGGCGTGGTTTTTTGCGAACGAGGACTCAACGATAATACATATCTATTATGAATATGGAGTTTTCCGTTCCGACAATCACGGTACGGATTGGACTGCCATATATGTTGCCTCCTCGATGGGGAAAGAGGGAATGTTTTCCGTCAGTGAGGACGGAGTGACAATGTTAATAAACGATTATAACATATTATATTTATCAGTAAACAGCGGTGCGGATTGGGTTGAACTTCCCGATTTGCTGTTATAGGAATAATTTATGCCAACAGAACCGAACGATGTTGTTACTTGTAAAGTGAACCTCGATGGGACAAAGTTATTTGTTTTGCGATGGTATAAACTATTTGTATCTTTTGATAACGGAGAAACATGGACGGAAGTGACAAATCTACCAGAAGTTCCGGAACAAATAATAGTTCCTGGTAATCCTACGATTACTTGGAATCACTTATGGAAATCTATGGATGCCAGCGATGATGGTAAAAAATTAATAGCTGCAATAAAAGCTTTTGCGGTTATAGGGGATTAATCAATGTTAACAATTTTTGTTGATTTAGATATAAATACACCGGAAGGTTTAGGCACTGTTGAAAGTCCGGCTAATTTACAACAATTATATGATAATGATGATTGGTATTACTCCTACAGTGACGGTACTATTTACAAAATGAGGGGAGTCTACCGGTATACCGGAGAGCAGCAATTACAGATCAACCTTGAAAGTTGGATGCATTATACCGCTAATAGTAACGCACAAAAAATATTCGAGGCATGGGATCTATCAACATACGGACAATGGGGTTTTGTCGGTAATGAATTATTTGTAAATGTTAATATCGGTACAAAAAAAGATGCCCAGTTAGTAGTTATGAGGGATTATTTTATTTGCACAAACACTTATAAATTCACAGCGGAGGGTTCCTCTTCTGAAGGAGCAAAATATGAACATAGGAACGCATACATTAATACAAATTTCTTTCATTCAATAGCATCCGAAGGCACGGAGGAAATAGATTGGTTAGGTTGTAGTATTATACCGAAAGTTAACGAAGATGGTGAGGCATATATTGATTTTGACCCTCTCCATGTAAATGCTTTACAACGGTTTTATTATAGTTACTTTGGAGAATATTATCATAATAAATATACTGGAACTCCTACTCAAAACGCTTGGCATAATATTCATCCTAATTATCTTAAGTTTTATAATTGCTATTTCGAAAACGGATTAAATGATGAAGTTGGGGCATATATTAATGATTCTTTATTTACTCTTGGTGGGGCTGAAGTAATTGACAAGGACAATATAGGTCATGTTTCATCAATTCCTATTCCAAGTGCTAAGAATCTTTCTATCGCATTTAGAACTCGTTATCAATATCTATTATTTGATCTACCTAAAATTACTAATCCAGTAATTCTTTCGGATTTTATAACTAAAAATATTAACAAAGGTTTGTTTGGGGATAATAGAATTGCAATTGGTGCGTTTGAATTTTCAGAAGAATTAGAAGATGTAGGGCAGGGTGGACTTTTATTTATGGCGGAGCTGGAAGATGATATACCGGTACCGGTACCACGCCCAGTACTTATATCTAAAACAAAATTACAGGTAACTTTTAAAGCTCAATCCAAATATGGAGAATTAGTTTTCATTGGTAAATTGACAATACCTCCTCTTGGAACAGAACAAGAAGAGGGGTTAAAGGTTTACTATAGTAGAGAAAAAACAGATTCTTGTGATTTACGATTAGGATCCAACCACGATTTACTAATAGTTAATAATGATTTTGACTTTGTTTATAATATTGACAAGGTTCGTCAGAATTTAAAAATAAGATTGCAGAGTTTTATAAATGATTGGTACTTGGATATTACAGACGGGATAGACTACTATGGCATTATTTTTGTAAAAGACCCAGATATGAATCTTATTGATAGTGTTATTAAAACAATAATTTTAGAGACTGACGGCATTATTGAAATCCTTGAATATAATTCTCAAATACAAAGAGATTAACATATAATAGGAAGAAGGATTTTATGGCTTACGGATTAACCCCAGTAGGATTTAACCAAAAAAGATTTCCAGAGGTTGAACAGGAACTTAAGGAGAGTACGATTTCAAAATTTCCAAATATAATGACAACTCCGGGTTCGGTTAACGGTATATTTATAAGTATATTTTCAAAACCGATTTCTGATATATGGGAAGCTCTTGCGGCGCTCTATCATGCTTTGCATCCTTCAGAAGCCGAAAATATTAATTTGGATTATATTGTCGAATATAATGGATTGACTCGCTTAAAGGCTCTTCCAACAGTTACCGAAATTATTTTGACTGGAAGTTCCGGGACGGTTGTTCCAGCGGAAACAACTCTATTTAAATCAACTGTAAATAATTCAATTCATAAACTTGCGGAACAAATTGAATTGTCAAATACTAATTTAAAAGAATGTATCATTACAATCGTGGAAGTTATTGCTGACGAGGATTATACGATTACTGTGGACGAACACGAATATATATATACTGCACAACAAGGTGATTCTATTGAGGACGTTATAGCTGGATTAATCAAAGAGATAACTGATTTTCAGGAATCAACTATCAGTGCTGAAGAATATGGTATTGGTTGTAGACTTACAGCAAAGCTTGATGGATTTACAATAGGAGTAACCGAAAATATTATTTTCTGGAATATTGGTATTGCTCACTCTGTTGTTTTAGATTCAATTGCAGTGACCGAGTCTGATATTACAGAAGTAGAAACACTAATCAGCGGATTAGATTCCGTGGACAATTTACTTCCAGGGATTCCTGGAAGGAAAGTTGAAACGGATACTGAATTAAGGATACGTCGAGAAGAGGCATTAACTGTTGGTGGTGGTGGTGGTTCTTTAGATTCGATATGTGCAAAACTACTTGATGAAGTTGACTTGGTTACATTTGTAAAGGGTTATCAAAATCAGACTTCCGAAGAAGTAGACGGGCGTCCACCCCACTCTTTTGAAATAGTTATTTCGGGTGGGGACGAGACAGAAATAGCTGAGAAAATATGGAGTTTAAAACCAGCTGGAATTCAAACATTTGGTAATACTGAAGTGGAAATTACTGATTCGGTAGGGGGACTTCAGAAGGTTTATTTTTCTGTACCTGAAGAAAAATATGTCTGGCTCCAAATAACCTTAACAAAGTATACTGATGATGGAGTTTATCCATTGAATGGTAATGCTATGATTAAGGCTGGAATTATTAATCAGGGTGCTGATATTGGTATAGGGATAGATGTGATACCTGATAAATTTAAGAGCTCGGTTTTTTATTCAAGTCCTGGAATAGCAATACCAGGTATAGCAGAAGTAATTATTGAAGCAGCAATAAGTGATGATCCAGAAGCTGAACCGCAAGATTTCTCTTCAGACAGGATTATAATTGAAGAAAATGAAATTGCTTTGTTTGATAATAATCGCATAGAAATTATTGAAATATAAACAATAAACTATTTAGAGGTAAATATGCCATACACTACAATTTCGGGCGATTTGTCAGAACACACAGAGTGGGTTGCTGGGACATACTATCTTACTGCAGATTGTAATTTAGGTAATTATAACCTAACATTAAACTGTTCAGCGGGAAACATAGTAATCAAGACATCCGGTAATAAACAAATAAAGTTGAATGGTACCGGTGTTATCGCAACAAGTAATTCCAGCACAACAAAGAAAGTAATATTTACTTCCAAGAATGATGATTTACATGGAGATGTAATTGACGGAAGCTCTGCCAGTCCAGCGATAGGTGACCAAAGTAAAGGATTTCTTTCAGTAACGGCAAATAATGTTTCAGTGAATTTCCTGCATACGGAATGGTGGTATTGTGAAGTTATTGACGATGGAATTCTTGATTTTGGAAATACGTCTATCGGACAATCTGTTGGTATTTCTTTATCTTTAACTAATATTACTTTTAAGTATTGCGGTTTAAAAAACGGGTCGGATACGGATAGTACATTTATCGGGCAATGGAGACGAACAGGATTTTTGTCACTGACTATTGACGGATTGTATGTTGATAGTACAAATAGAATACTTGAAAGCGGTGCAATGAAAGGTACCGTGGTATCATTTGGTAACTGCGTTACTGTATCTATAACCAATATTAATATTGAATTGACGTGTAATAATGTTGGCTACGGATTAATTAAAATAAGAGCTTCAACCATTGCCATTATCGTTACACTCGGTTCTTATTATATAAAAGGAAATACGGAAACTGCTGCGTTGTTATTTTTGGCATCAGGAGTAGCTGCTTCTTTGACACTTACAATGCAAGATGGTTTGATAGATATGAAAGATAACGCTATTGCAAGAGCAGCGGTATCACTTGCCCAGGCATCAAATGCAGTATTTAACTTTACAATGAGAAGGACTACGATATGTAATTGTAATGTTGGTGTCTCGGAGTCTGGAATAATAACCGGTTATGACGAGGATTATAATAATTTCTATAATAACGGAACGAACGCTACAAGCGCGTTGGGAGCTCATACTGGCCAGTCAAACCCGATTGCAGCACAACCGTTATTA